>ENA-OQKC01000028-OQKC01000028.1-human-gut-metagenome-genome-assembly--contig:-NODE-28-length-49871-cov-4.942546_pt1 | contig 49871 bp, 40 predicted proteins | sample MGYA00242774_ERZ504790 | MGnify/ENA primary metagenome ERZ504790 (study PRJEB26092, sample SAMD00036419) | human gut metagenome | host: Homo sapiens | study: EMG produced TPA metagenomics assembly of...
GTTCGATGTCTGCCCGGATGCGACACCTGAAGTGTCCATCCTCGCAGTATCCGGTTCTCAAGGTGCACGCTTTGCGGCTCATCCGGTCCGACCGGGCCGCGCGGCAAGGAGATATATTGCCAGACCGGAGGGGCCCCGGGGGCGGGAATCTGGGCGTACACATTTCCTACACATCCTGTGATCCGACTAACGTTTGCCAGCCGTTAACTACCGCTCGCCGAGCATCTCTTTATATAAGGCAGTCTCATGGTTAAAGCGGATACGTCCCCCTAGCTAAAGCACAGCCAGCATCGAGCAACTCATCACGTTCTTCCACCGAGAACCCCTCGGCGTAGACGCGCACCACTGGTTCGGTCCCGCTAGGACGGACCAGCAGCCACGTGTCATCCTCGAATGCCAAACGCAAGCCATCCATATGACTAACGTTTTGCGGCACCTTGCCACAAATCGACTTGGGGTTTACGCCCGGCAGCAGGGTTCGTAACGTTTCGGCATCTTCGGCCTCAAGGCGCAAATCCCGTCGACCGTAACTCGTCTTACCAAAACTATCCTCGAGTTGGTCGACCAGAACGCCCAAAGGCGCGTCCGTCTTTGCCATAAGCTCACACAGAATCAGACAGGCGAGGATTCCATCGCGCTCGGGCATATGCGCGGCGATGCCGATACCACCGGCTTCTTCACCGCCTATGAGGACGCCGCCCTTCTTCATCTCTGCCGCTATATATTTGAAACCGACTGGTTTGACGGTCACGCGGCAGCCAAGCGCCTCGGCAATGCGACGCACGAGCGTCGAACACGAAAGATTGACGACGACGCGCCCCTCCAAATTACGAAATTGAACCAAGTCGCCCAAAACGAGCGCCATGATCTGATGCGGATGTATATATCTGCCGCGCTCGTCAACCGCGCCGATACGATCGGCGTCGCCGTCGGTCACCAGGCCGGCGCAAGCTCCGTCCTCGATAACCGCGCGCTCGCAAGTGTCCACCCAAGGCTCAACGGGGTCGGGGCAGATATCTTCTTGGTCAGACGCCTGCCCGGTGTGAATCTCGTGCACCTCAACGCCAAGCTCGCGTAGCAAGTCGGCCAGATAGCCCTGGGCTGCGCCGCCCATCGGATCGACAACCACGCGCAGGTGCGCGGCGCGGATGGCTTCGGCATCGACAAACGATGCCACCGCCTGCATATAGTCAGGAATGATATCCGCGGTGCGATATTGCCCCTCGATCCCCATTGGCTCGGGAGCCATAGTCTCTTCGAGCTCTTCGATGACATCCTGGTTGGCGGTCGAGCCGTCACCCATGCGAATCTTGAGGCACAGATAGCCCTGCGGATGATGGGACCCCGTCACCATGAGCGCGCCGCACGCTTCACCGTCATAAGCCGCCGCCCACGTAAGGGCAGGGGTCGGGACAGGTCGCGAAGCGAGCACGGCGTCTAGCCCGTGCGCTGCTAGCACGCCCGCCGCAAGCTCAGCGAACTCGCGCGCCAGGGGCCGGGTGTCGAACCCTATATATACCGTTTTGCCCGGATTGGCCTTTTGCCACAACTCGCCGACGGCATCGGCGATACGGGCAACGTTATCGGCAGTGAAGTCCTCATCGACGCGAGCGCGCCAACCGTCAGTTCCAAAATGAATTATCGCGCACACGCGCAGACACCTCACAGTGTTTGGATCATGGTACGCATGGGGTATACCCGCAACATGCACTCGGCAACCTGCCGGCACCAGCATTCACCATTTGGGCAAATGCTGCCGAGGACATGCAAGCAATAAAAAAACCGCCCCGTATGGAGCGGTTTTGCCCTTTATATATCGAGCGCCTCGGCCATCGCGGCCGTAGTGATTGCCGTGGTTCCACAGCAACTGCCCACCATTGCGGCACCGGCATGTCTCCATTCGATGCATGCGCGCGCGAAAGCTTCGGGGTTCTCGTGCCATACGGGGCCATCCTGAGTCTGGACCGGATCGCCTACGTTGGGACGCACCGTGACGGGAGTAGTCGCCGATGCAACCATCCTGGGCACCGCCGCGTTCGCGGCCGCAAGCGAACAGCAATTAACACCAACCGAGTTTGCGCCGTGTTTTTCGGCGTACAAAACGGCCGCCTCGATGTTGAGGCCATCGCCCAACAGGTCGCCTTTATCGTCAACGACAAAACTCACCAGAACAGGCATGCCGTCGGCGGCATCTCGGGCGCCGGCAAGCATGGGCTGCAAATTACGGATAGACGTCACCGTCTCGATCAGCAGACCGTCAACGCCGGCATTGAGCAAGGCGTGCGCCTGTTCGCGCGCAATGCCTCGGATTTCACGATACTCGGCAGAGTCCTCGGCAAACCACTCAATACCGATCGGGCCCATCGAGCCCAGCAGCAGTTGCGGGTGCGCCTGGCGAGCATCGTCGACGGCCCCGCGATTGACCTCCGCCACGGACGGCGCAATCTGGTCGTGCTTGAGGGCATAGCTTGATGCCTGAAAGGTGTTGGTAATGAGCACCTGCGCGCCGGCAGCGACATACAAGCGATGGATACGAGAAACGGTCTGCGGCTCTGCCAGATTCCAAAACGCCGGTGGAATGTCGGCGGCATCGTACTCACTCAACAGAACACTGCCCATGGGGCCCTGCGCCAACAAGGTCTCGCTCGACAAGCGGCGCGCAAGTTCCTCGGCACCAAAGCGGTTGTAATAACTCGTATCCATATATATCCCGCTATTCCTCGACGCTGATTCCCTGCTTTTCGAGATAGGCGAGCCAGCGGTTCATCGTGTCCTCGGAAAGCGCATGCTCCATCATGCAGGCCTCGGAATCGGCTCGCTCAAATTCGACACCGAGCTCCTGAACCAAAAACGTGCGGATGAGGCGATGACGGTACCAGATAGCCGTACCAACCTCGCGGCCGCGATCGGTCAGGACTACCTTGCCGTAGTGCGATTGCTCGACAAGTTCGGATGCCTTGAGCGCCGAAACCGCTTTATTGACCGATGCCTTGGAGACGCCAAGGCGCTGCGCGATGTCGACCGATCGCACGCCGTTGGTTTCCCCCTCTTCGCTTTCAATGCGAACCATGCACTCCAAGTAGTCTTCGTTCGCCACCGTCAGATGTAGTTCGCGCGAGCTATTTGTCGTATCCATGATCTTCCGTCCCTTCTGCATTCAATGGCTGATTCTACCCCATCCAAGCGTCGTGGTATGCCGTGGCATACCGTGCTAGAGTTCTTGTTGCACACGACGACCAAGATTGGAGCGGTCTTTATGGAAAACACCACCACGAGCCCCGATGTCCTCGAGCGCTTTTTGCGCTACGTCCAGATCAACACGCAGTCCGAGGATGCAAACTGCGACCAGGTACCCTCGAGCGCCGTTCAGTTTGACCTTGCCAACGTGCTGGCTGAAGAGCTGCGCGAGCTTGGTGCGGAAGATGCTTACGTGACCGAGCACGCCTATGTCTGCGCGCATATCCCCGCAAGTGCGGGCGCTGAGGACAAGCCCGCCCTGGGCCTGATCGCTCATCTCGACACCACCGAAGTTGCACCGGGCGCCGGCGTGAAGCCGCATATCGTACACTACGAAGGCGGCGACCTGGTCTGCGGCACGGTTGACGGTAAGCCCGTTGCCATGGGTACCGCCAAGCTTCCCGCCCTGAATGACCTCGCGGGTGAGGACCTGGTCTGCAGCGATGGCACCACGCTGCTGGGCGCGGACGACAAGGCAGGCGTCGCCGAGATCATGTCGCTTGTCGCGCGTATCGCTCAGGACCCTTCTCTGCCCCATCCCGCACTCGGCATTTGCTTCTGCCCTGACGAGGAGATCGGCCACGGAGCCGAGCTGTTGGATATCGATACCTTTGGCTGCAAGTACGCCTACACGATCGACGGCGGCCCCATCGGCGAGCTGGAGTGGGAGTGCTTTAACGCCGCCGAAGCGACTGTCTGCTTTGAGGGCCAGTCCATCCACCCGGGCGACGCTAAGGGCCGTATGGTCAACGCAGGCAATCTGTTCTGCGACTTCAACGCGTTGCTCCCCTACGTGCAGCGCCCTGAGTATACGGAAGGCTACGAGGGCTTTTATCACCTTGAGGGTGTATCTGCGACCGTCGATCACGCCACAGCGCGCTATATCGTCCGCGACCATGACGCCGCCAAGTTCCAGCAGAAACTCGACCTTATTGATGCCGCTGCCTCGATGCTCAACCAGTGTCTGGGTGAGGAGCGCGTGACGGTCGAGATTAAGCAGCAGTATCGAAATATGGCCGAGATCGTTCGTGACTATCCCGAGCTTATTGATGTTGCCAAGGAAGCCTACCTTGCCTGCGGCGTTGAGCCCCAAGTGCTGCCGATCCGTGGCGGCACCGACGGCGCGCAGCTGTCGTTCCGCGGTCTGCCCTGCCCCAACCTTTCCACCGGCGGCTATTGCTACCACGGCGTCAACGAGTTCGTCCCGGTCAGTTCGCTCGTCAAGATGACCGACGTGCTCCAGGAGCTCGTCGCCCGCTTTGCATAAGCCTGGCTGCACAAGTCCAAAAGACGAATTGCCCCGTCCTCAACCAAGAACGGGGCGAGTTTTTTTTACTGCAACGAGAATAGGTTGACGCACGCCAGCCTCTTAACGCAAGGAGTGTCCTAAACTGCCGGCACAAAAGGAACGTCCCCAAGTGCCAAGTGTTCCGGCAACGCCGATGTTTTGGCAACGACAGCGAGCGGGTCGCATTTGAGACAAGGTGACGTGAAACGAAAGGGCGCTGACCTTCTGGTCGCGCCCTTGAAGTTGAACGTCAGATTGTCCAAATGCGGCCCGCGCAGCGTCGAGTCGTTACGGCGTTTGGTAAAACGCCGTAACTCTAGTAGTTAGCTTCGTAGCCGTTGCCGTCGCCGGTGGGCTCTTCGTAGTAGTCCGAATCGCTTGAATCGCTTGAGTCATCGGAATCGTCAGAGCTGACCGATGAGGTTGCGGTACCGTTTGCGTAATCGTCAGACGTGTTGTTGTTCAGGTCGCCAATCGTAGAGCTGGAACCATCGGAAAGACCCATGGTGTTGGGACCCTTGGGATCCTTGCCGGCATCGACGCGCCCCATCATTTCCTTGAGCTCGTCCTCGTAGACAAAGACGTAGCTCACACCGTCGATCATGGTGCTGTCGTCGGCGTACGAGGGCAGGTTGGCCGAGTAGATACCGTCGACATCCATACCGCGCATGGCGTTGACCGTAGCCACGATATCCTGAACGCTCATATCGGTTACGAGCATATCGGACAGCGAATTAACCAGGCCAAAGATCTTCGTGGCATCGAAGTTATTGAGAATCTGGTTGGCAAGGGCGCCAAGCACCTGGCGCTGGTGGCGCATGCGCGTGTAATCGCCGTCGGCATAGGTGTAGCGGCAGCGGGCATAGGTAAGGGCGGTGGCACCGTCCATATGCTGCTGGCCAGCGGTAATCTTAATATCCAGGTGCTCGGGGTCGTCAACATCATCGGTTGCGTTAATGTCGATACCGCCAACCGAATCAATCAGCGCCTGCATACCGTCGAAGCTGACCTCGGCATAGTGGGAAATCTGAACACCGCACAGCTCGTTGACCGCCTCGACCATGGCCTCGGCGCCGCCAACGGTATGGCAGGCGTTGATCTTCATGGTCTCGCCCTTGTACTCGACCTTGGTGTCGCGCGGAACGGAAATGAGCGTCGCCTGCTTTTGCGTGGGGTCGATGCGTGCCAGGATAATCGAGTCGGCACGATACGTATCCTCGCCCGGACGGCCGTCGGTGCCAAGAAGCAGCACGTAGAACGGATCCTTTGCCTCATCGGTGTCAACCAGAACCCGACGCAGATTGTCAGTAATGACATTAGAATCGCCGAGCTTGCCCATGATGGTGGCAAACCACAGGCCGGCAGCGGTAGTGGCACTCAGCAGCACGCCAAGCACGACAATGAGCGCGACGTGACGAATCGTGTGGCTACGACGACGTTGGCGAGCGCGCTCGGAATAGCGAGCCACGTTATCGCGACTGTAGATCTTGGCCTGCGCACCAGTTGAGGGTCTTCGGGTGGTGGTATCCGCGAGGGGCTTTTTATTAAACATAGGCAACCTGTATTAGTAGATGACGGGATCGGGGACGGTAGCATGCTCGACATGCGCGCCGAGCGCCTGCAGCTTTTCGACAAACTGCTCGTAGCCGCGCTTGATGTGATGAATGGCCGAAACCTCGGTCGTCCCGTCGGCGATCAAGCCCGCTACGACGAGGGCCGCTCCGCCACGCAGATCGGGCGAGGTAACCTGTGCACCCGAGAAGCCCTTGACGCCATGAATCATGGCGTGATGGCTCTCGATACGAATGTCGGCACCCATGCGCACCAGCTCAGAGGCGAACATAAAGCGATTCTCGAAGATGTTTTCGGTAATAACGGAACTGCCATCGGCAAGGGCGGAGAGTACCATAATCTGCGCCTGCATGTCGGTCGGGAAACCGGGGAACGGAAGCGTCTGGATATCGACCGGCTTGATACGCTCGGCACGGTTCACATGGACGCCGTCGTCGGTACGCTCGCAATCGATGCCCATAAGCTCCATCTTCTTGAGAACCATGCCCAAGTGAATGGGGCAAAAACCCGTGACGTCAACACCGCGATCGTCGGCCATCAGCGCACCGGCGACGATAAAGGTACCGGCCTCGATGCGGTCGCCCACTACGCGATGGGTAACAGGATGCAGCTCTTCCACGCCCTCGATGGTCACGACGGGCGTACCGGCGCCAACAATCTTGGCGCCCATCTCGTTGAGCATGTTAGCGAGATCGACGATCTCGGGCTCGCGGGCGGCATTGTCGATAACCGTGGTACCCTGTGCGCGCACAGAGGCCATGATGAGGTTCTCGGTCGCACCGACGCTGGCGAACTCGAGCGTGACGGTGGTACCGCGCAGACCTTGGGGCGCATTAGCGTTGATGTAACCGTGGGCGGTATCGAACTCAACGCCCAGGGCCTCAAGACCAAGAATGTGCATATCGATCTTGCGAGCACCCAGGTTGCAGCCGCCCGGCATGGCAATTTTGGCGCGATGGAAGCGACCCAGCAGGGGTCCCATGACGGCGGTGGAAGCACGCATCTTGGCAACGAGCTCGTAGGGGGCCTCCCAAGAATCGACCTGAGAGGTATCAATCTCGAGCGTGTGCTCGTCGAGAACATCGATCGTAGCGCCCATGCCCTTGAGCACCTTGCCCATCACGTGGACATCGGAAATATCGGGCACGTTCTGCAGCGTCGTCTTGCCCGGCGCCAGAAGCGTTGCCGCCATGAGTTTGAGTGCGGAGTTCTTGGCGCCCGAAACGGGCACGGAGCCTCCGATGGCGTGGCCACCCTCAACGCGGATAATATCCAAGGTCTACCCTTTCAAAAAGCATGCCCGGGATGGCTGGGCCATCCCGGGCATGATGTGTTCGCAAATGGTCGAACGCTAAATCGTTTGACTATTGGGCAAGCTTGAGCTTACACCATGCGATTTCATTATAGAGGTAGGCGCGGCGTGCATCATCCTCCGACAAATTACCCAGCTTCTCTTCAAAACCTTGAATATCAGCTTTAAGCTTGTCGGCATCGACGGTCGCCAAATCGCAAGCGCGCTCGGCGAGAACGGTCACGACATCGTCCGCAACCTGGACATAGCCGCCGGCCACGGCAAACGTGTGGTCGACAGTGCCCATGGCCTTATCGGAAACGCGAACGTAACCGCGGTCGATCGTGCAGATCTCGCTGGAGTGAGCAGGCAGAACGCCAAACTCGCCATCCGTGGACGGAATCGACACAAACGCAGCGTCGCCCTCATAGGCGCAGCTCACGGGGCACACGATGCGGATACGCATAACCTACTTCTCCCCCATCTTGCGGGCGCGCTCGCGCACGTCCTCAATCGTGGAAGCATAGCGGAAAGCCTGCTCAGGCAGGTCATCGGCCTTGCCGTCGACAATCTCGGCGAAAGAGCGGACGGTATCCTCGACGCGGACGTAGACACCGGGGTTGCCGGTGAACTTCTCGGCGACGTGGAAGGACTGCGAGAGGAACTGCTGAATCTTACGGGCACGGTTGACCGTAAGGCGCTGCTCCTCGGACAGCTCGTCCATACCCAGAATGGCGATGATGTCCTGAAGGTCGGAGTACTCCTGCAGGAGCTCCTGGACCTTGACGGCGACACGGTAGTGCTCCTCGCCAACGATCGAGGGATCGAGAGCGTCGGAGGAAGACGCAAGCGGGTCGATAGCCGGGAACAGGCCGAGCGACGAAATGCTACGCGAAAGAACCGTGGTGGCATCGAGGTGCGTAAACGTCGTGGCAGGCGCCGGGTCGGTCAGGTCGTCTGCGGGGACGTAGACAGCCTGGACGGAGGTAATGGAGCCCGTCTTGGTCGAGGTAATGCGCTCCTGGAGGTCGCCCATCTCGGTTGCCAGCGTGGGCTGGTAACCAACGGCGGACGGCATACGGCCCAGCAGTGCGGAAACCTCGGAACCTGCCTGAGAGAAGCGGAAGATGTTGTCGATGAACAGCAGAACGTCCTGGCCGCGATCGCGGAAGTACTCAGCGGTGGTAAGGCCGGCCAGACCGATGCGCAGACGCGCTCCGGGCGGCTCGTTCATCTGACCATAGACCAAGCAGGTCTTGTCGATAACGCCAGACTCGCTCATCTCGAGGAACAGGTCGGTGCCCTCGCGGGTACGCTCGCCGACGCCGGTGAACACCGAGGTGCCGCCGTGCTCCTGGGCGAGGTTGTTGATGAGCTCCTGGATCAGAACGGTCTTGCCGACGCCGGCGCCGCCGAACAGACCTGTCTTGCCGCCGCGGATGTAGGGCTCGAGCAGGTCGACGGCCTTGATGCCGGTCTCGAAGATCTCGGTCTTGGTGGTGAGCTCGTCGAAACGGGGCGCTGCATGGTGGATGGGGTAGAACTCCTCCACCTCGGGCATGGGCTTGCCGTCGACGGGCTTGCCCATGACGTTCCAAATGCGGCCGAGCGTCTTGGGACCAACGGGCATCTTCATGGGCTCACCGGTATCGGTGGCGATGAGGCCGCGCTGCAGGCCGTCGGTCGAGGACATGGCGACCGTGCGGACGACGCCGCCCGGAAGCTGGCTCTCGACCTCGAGGATCGTGCTCAGATGACCGATCGGGGTCTCGGCCTCGACCGTGAGCGCGTTGTAGATCGGGGGCACCGCGCCGTCAAACTTGACGTCGACGACAGGGCCGATGATTCGCACGATGCGACCATCACCGGCAGTCGTCTTCTTGGTGGCTTCCTCGACCGCAAGCTTTACGGTGTTATTAGCCATTACTGTTCCTCCAATGCTGAGGCTCCGCCGACGATCTCGTTAATCTCGGTCGTGATCGAAGCCTGGCGCACGCGACTATACGTGCGGGTAAGGGTCGAGATGATCGCGGTGGCGTTTTCCGTCGCGGAGTGCATGGCCTTGCGGCGTGCACCCTGCTCGGCAGCCGCCGAATCGATCAGGGCCTGGTAGATGACCGTCAGGATATAAGACGGCACAAGCTTGCCGAGAACATGCTCGGGAGAGGGCACGAACTCGAACGTGGACGAGATGCGCTTAGGGGCGTCGGTCTCGTTCTTACGCGGACCGTGGGCCATAGCGATCATCTCGGGGTCGAGCGGCAACAGATGCTCGACGCGAAGCTCCTGATCCACGCGGTTCTTGGCGTGGTGGTAGACAAGCTCGACACGGTCAAGCTCACCGGCACGATACGCATCGCAGATATGAGAGGAGATCATGCGGGCCTGATTGAAATCGGGCTCAGAGGAGTTGCCCTCAAAGTGCATGACAACGTTTGCGCGGTCACGGAAATACGTGGCCGGCTTACGCCCGCACGCGATGATCTCGTATTCGATGCCGTCGTTCGCCCAAGAAGCGGCGAGCTTTTCGGCCGTGCGCTCCACCGTCGTATTGAAACCGCCGGCAAGGCCGCGGTCCGAGGCAATAACGACAATCAGGCCATGCTTGACGCTCTCATGCTTCTGCAGCATGGGATCGGTGCCCGAACAGGAGGCGTCGCCGGCGACCGTCAACATGACGTCGGTCAGCGCCTCCTTATAGGGCTCGGCCTGCTTGGAGCGATCGAGGGCACGACGAATCTTGGCCGTAGAGACCATCTCCATCGTGCGCGTGATCTGCTTGGTCGTGGTAACCGAGGAGATTCGCTTCTTAATGTCGCGAAGGTTGGCCATGGGGCTTAGTTCTCCTCTGATCCAGAAACATCCGAATGGTGCTTGGCCATGAACTGCTGCTTGAAGTCGCCGATGACGCGCAAGAGCTCAGCCTTGGTGTCATCATCGATCTTCTTGGCGCGAACCTTGTCGAGCAGCGAACCAAAGCCATTGTCCATGTACTCGATGAGCTCGGCACGGAAGGGCAGCACGTCGGCGATCTCCAGGTCATCCAGGAAGCCCTCGTTGCCAGCGAACAGCGTAACGATCTGCTCGCCAACCTCAAACGGCTTGTAACGCGGCTGCTTCAGGAGCTCGGTCATGCGAGCACCGTGGGTCAGCTGCTTCTGAGTAGCCTCGTCGAGGTCGGAGCCGAACTGCGTAAAGCCAGCGAGCTCCTGATAGGAAGCGAGGTCCAGACGGAGGTTGCCGGCGACCTGTTTCATGGCCTTGGTCTGCGCATCGCCACCGACGCGGGACACGGAGATACCCACGTCGACTGCCGGGCGCTGACCCTGGAAGAAGAGCTCGGACTGCAGGTAGATCTGTACCATCGGTAATGGAAATGACGTTGGTCGGAATGTAGGCCGAGACGTCGCCGTCCTGGGTCTCGATGATCGGCAGTGCCGTCATGGAGCCGTAACCGTTCTTCTTGGACATCTTGACGGCACGCTCGAGCAGACGAGAGTGCAGGTAGAAGATGTCGCCAGGATAGGCCTCGCGTCCGGGCGGACGATGCAGCGTCAGCGACATCTGACGGTAGGCCACAGCCTGCTTGGACAGGTCGTCGTAGATGACGAGCACGTGGCCGCCGGGGTTGGTCTCGCTGGCGGGCTTGCCGTCCTCGCCGTTGTACATGAAGAACTCGCCAATAGCGGCACCGGCCATAGGCGCGATGTACTGCATAGGGGCGGAATCGGCAGCAGTGGCCGAAACGATGATGGTGTAGTCGAGCGCACCGTGCTGAGCGAGGGTCTCACGGATGTTGGCAACCGTGGAGGCCTTCTGGCCGATGGCGACATAGATGCAGACCATGCCCTTGCCGCGCTGGTTGAGGATAGCGTCGATGGCGATGGCGGTCTTACCGGTCTTACGGTCGCCGATGATGAGCTCACGCTGACCGCGGCCAATAGGCACCATGGAGTCGATAGCGAGCAGACCGGTCTGAACCGGCTCGCACACCGGGGTACGATCGATGACGCCGGGAGCCTTGAACTCGATGGGGCGACGGTGCGTGGCGACGATGTCGCCCAGGCCGTCGATGGGCTGGCCGAGCGGATTGACGACGCGGCCGAGCATGGCACGGCTCACGGGGATATCCATAATGCGGCCAGTGGTGCGGCACTCGTCGCCTTCCTTGATGGAGTCGACGGCACCAAACAGAACGGCGCCGACCTCGTCACGGTCAAGGTTCTGGGCAAGGCCGAAGACGGTCTCACCGGTATCGGAGCTCTTGAACTCCAGAAGCTCGCCTGCCATGGCGCTCTTGAGGCCGGAGACGCGCGCGATGCCGTCGCCTACCTCGTCGACCGTTGAAACCTCATGCGTATCGACCGTCGCGGAGAGGCTCGTGAGCTGCTCCTGCAGTTTCTTGGCGATATCCTGGGCATTGAGGGTTTCGGACATTAGGCTTCACCTCCGTACGAATTAGCAGAGTTTGCGAGGGTCTCCTGCGCGATGCGCAGCTGCGTCTTGACGGAAATGTCACGACGCTCGCCGCGGGCCTCGAGCACCAGGCCGCCCACGATAGACGGGTCGACCTGCTCGATAAGGAATACCTTGCGGCCGAAGTCCTGCTCGCATTTCTTAGTGATGGTTTGACGCAGCTCGTCGTCGAGCGGGATCGCCGTGGTGACGGTCACGCCCACTACATCCTCGTCTTCCTCGGCAACATACTTAAAGGCAGCTGCCACCTTGGGAAGAAGGTCGAGCTGGTCGCGCTTGGACATGGTGTCGAGCACGGCGATGATCTCGGGGCTGGCAGAAGCCAAGCGCTCGACCATCTCGAGGTCCTCGAACACATGGTTCTCGGCCTTGGCGGCTTCCAAAAGGGAACGCGCGTAGGTCTCGAGCACCTTGTCCTGATAGCGGCTAGTCGGCATTCAGGCTACCTGCTTCCTGGATGTAGCGCTCGATGAGCTTCTTCTGCTCGGCATCGTCCTCGAGTGCCTCGCCCACGATCTTGGTGGCGACGGCAACGGACAGGTCGGCGATGGAGCTCGCGGCACCGGCATAGATGGACTTGCGCTCGTCCTCGACGGTCGTATGGGCCTTGGCGATGATCTCCTCGGCCTCCTTGTGAGCAGCCTCGATGATACGGGCACGCTCGGACTCGGCGTCCTTACGGGCCTCGAGAACGATGTCGGCAGCCTGACGACGGGCGTCGGTGACGATCGAGTCGGACTCAGCGCGCTTGGCGATAGCCTCCTGCTTGGTCTTCTCGGCCTCGTCGAGGCTCTCCTCGATCTTCTTGCCGCGCTCCTCCATGGTTTTCATGATGCCCGGCAGGGCGACCTTGGCCAGCACGATCCAGATAATCAGGAAGGCGATAAGCGCCGGGATGAACTCCGCCATCTTAGGGATGAGGATGTCCGCACCGGCGGCGCCGTCCTCGGCGAACGCGGAAACCGGCATGAGCAGCGCGGCCGCGGACGCGGAGAGTGCGATCGCGCTCTTCTGGGATGAAAGATTCATACTTGACGCTCCGTGCTATTTAACGATCAGCGCGACAACGAAGCCGATCAGAGCCAGGGCCTCGCCGAAAGCGGAGCCCATGATGAAGACGGTGAACACGCGGCCCTGGACCTCAGGCTGACGGGCCATAGCACCCGTAGCACCCAGAGCAGACAGGCCGATAGCAAGACCAGCGCCGATAACACCGAGACCGTAACCGATAACTCCCACGATTCCTCCTTTGTCGTGCGTGTCTTATTTCACGCAGGATAACCTTTTTATAACTGCCGGGCTCCATGGGTACGGGCACCGGCGGTTTAACGAATTGCCTTACCTTTAAGGCACGAACGGAAGACTACTCCTCCTCCGCGACCTCCTCTGCCTCGGAGACATACACGGCGGTAAGGACCGTGAAGACGTAAGCCTGGATGGCGCCGACCACAAGCTCGATCGCATAGATCAGGATGAGGATGGCAAGCCAGGCCAGCGAAGGCAGGGCGCCGACGGCGTGGGCCGCGGAAACCTGCTGAAGCAGCGGCTGCATGAACATGCTCGCCATGATGGCGAACGAGCCCATGACCACGTGTCCTGCGAACATGTTGCAGAACAGACGGACGGCAAGCGTGATGAGGCGCAGGAAGGTCGAGAAAAGCTCGACGACCCACACGAGCACGTTCATCGGGAAGCTCACGCCCTGCGGGGCGAGGCTCTTGATGTAGCCGATCACGCCGTGAGCCTTGCATCCGTAGTAGATGAAGTACACGAAGGCGAAAATGGCGAGTGCGGCGGTGGAGCCGATTGCGCCGGTGCCGGGCTTCATTCCCGGGATCAGGCCGATCATGTTATTGATCAGGATGAACAGGAAAAGCGAGCACAGGAACGGGAAGTGCTTCTTCCAGTTCTCACCCACGACACCCTTGCCGATATCGTTCTCGACGTACTCGATGATGTACTCGAAACCGTTGACGAAGAAGCCCTTGGGAACCAGGGTTTGCTTCTTCTTGAACACGGCCAGGACGATCAGGAGCACGATCGTGGAGACGATCAGCCAAAACGAGTACTGCGTGATGCCGCAGCTCAGATCGCCCACGACAGGGGTGGAGCTGAACTCGCTGACCAGATGATTAATCTCATCAGGCAGCTTTTCAAAAATTTCCACGACTTACCTTTCGACCTCATGAGGATCTCGCAGCGCCTTGGCGACGCGAACCGCGCAGGCGGCCATAAAGGCCACGAAGCCGATCGCCTCGCCCAGGAGGAACATGCGAAATGCCTCTCCGAACAACACAAACACAACCAAGGTAAAGACAAGCAACGCGATTGCCGAGACCGCGAGACTCACCATACCCTTGAGCATGTCCGCATTCTGCTTATCGTCAAGAACCGGCTTGAGCGTAAAGACAAAGGGAAGGAAGGCAATCGCGCCCGCGATGGCACCTGCAACGATAGCGAGCAGATCGGCTATCTGAAACACTGGCGTCCTCACTTTCCTTTTTTATCGCCTCACAGGACAGTTCCCGCCAAACATTGGTGACTATTGTACGAGCCAATCGCTAAAGTACAACCGAAAAAGCATCGGTTAATACGCACCTGTTCGTTTTCTTAAGACCTTCTTTATGCCGCAGGTACGGTAATACGTTTTTCTCGAACCCTGCAGGGCAAAACGTCCGTTAACAGGAGTGCGCGCGGTCGTCTTTTGCTCGCCCGCGCGCACCATTTCTTCGTATTTTCGACGTTAGCCGGTATGGCCCAGAGATTACAGCGTGCCGTAGATGCGGTCGCCGGCGTCGCCCAGGCCGGGAACGATGTAGGCAGCTTCGTTGAGATGGTCGTCGATGGCGCAGGTATAGATATGCACATCGGGGTCCTTCTCAGTCAGCGACTTGAGGCCCTCGGGGGCCGCGACGATGCACAGCATGCGGATATCCTTGACACCGCGCTCGCGCAGGTAGCTGATGGCCATCTCGGCCGAACCGCCCGTGGCGAGCATGGGGTCGACAACCAGGCAGATGCGCTGGTCGATATCCTTAGGCATCTTGCAGTAATACTCATGCGGCTCGTGGGTGACCTCGTCGCGTTCCATACCGATGTGGCCCACGCGAGCGGAGGGTACCAAGTCGAGGATGCCATCGACCATGCCAAGGCCTGCACGCAGGATGGGAACGATGGCGAGCTTTTTGCCGGCGAGCTGTTTGAACGTGGCGGTAGTGATGGGGGTCTCGACCTCGACGTCTTCCATAGGCAGGTCGCGCATGGCCTCGTAGCCGTCAAAAAGCGCGAGTTCGCGCACGAGCTGACGGAACTGGTTGGTGCCGGTGTTTTTGTCGCGCAGGATCGACAGCTTGTGCTGGACGAGCGGATGATCGACAAGCGTCACACGGGACGCATCGTAGGTGACGGTCATGGGTTGATTGCCCCTTTCGTTGCAGCCGCAAAACAGCCTTGCTGACAAGGCGCGCAGCAATGTTGCCGCCGCACGCCATGCATAAGTTTAGCGGTTTGTTGTATCGAGCAGCCCATCGCAGCCCTACTGTGCGGTACTGAGCGAGCGCTTGACTGCATCACGCCAGCCCGCAAGGTTTTGCTCGCGACGCTCGGCGGACATATGGGGAAGGAAGGTCCTAACGATCTGGGCATTTTGCTCCAGCTCTTCAAGGTCTTCCCAATAGCCGACGGCAAGACCCGCCAAGTACGCGGCACCGATTGCCGTGGTCTCCACCGTCTCGCATTGCAGCACGGGGATATCCAGCAGGTCGGCCTGGAATTGCATGATGAACTCGTTGCGCGAGGCACCGCCATCGACAGACAGGCGCTCAATCGAAAGCCCCACGTCCTGCTCCATGGCGCGCAGCACGTCGTAGCTCTGATATGCCATGGATTCGCAGGCGGCACGTACGATGGTCGCACGGCTCGAGGCGCCGGTCAGACCGCACACGATACCGCGGGCATGCGGGTCCCACCAGGGAGCGCCCAAACCCGCAAAGGCGGGAACGAAGTAGCAGCCCTCGTTGTCGCTAATCGAAGCGGCGAGTTGTGCCGACTCGCTCACGCTCGAGATGATGCCCATGTTGTTGCGAAGCCAGTTCATCGTTGAACCGGCGGCAAAAATAGAGCCCTCGAGCGCATAGCTGACTTTGCCGTCCGCAGCGATACCGATGGTGGAGACCAGACCGTTCTTGGATTCGACGATCTCGTCACCGGTGTTCATGAGCATAAAGCAGCCCGTGCCATAGGTGTTTTTGGTCTGGCCGGGATAGAAGCAGCAGTGGCCGAACAGCGATGCCTGCTGGTCGCCCGCCACGCCCATGATGGGCGGCATGTTGGTCATGATGTCGCTCGCGACGCGGCCGTAGTCGCCCGAGCTCCAGCGAACCTCGGGCATCATGGAACGTGGAACGTCAAAGAGCGCCAGCAGGTCGTCGTCCCAATCGAGCGTATGGATATTAAAGAGTGCCGTGCGGCTGGCATTGGTGTAGTCGGTGGCAAAGACCTGGCCGCCGGTGAGGTTGTAGATGAGCCAGGTGTCGATGGTGCCAAACATGAGGTCGCCCGCCGCCGCGCTCTCGCGTGCGCCGTCGACGTTGTCGAGAATCCACTGCACCTTGGAGGCCGAGAAATACGGGTCAAGCGTAAGTCCCGTGCGGGAGCGCACCAGCTCCTCGCAACCCTGTTCAACCAACGCGTCGATCGCCGGCGCGGTACGACGGCACTGCCATACGATGGCGTTATAGATGGGCTGGCCGCTCACGCGGTCCCAGACCACCGTGGTCTCGCGCTGGTTGGAGATGCCGATGGCGGCAATGCGATCGGAGTGGATACCGCTCTTAAACTGGACTTCCATCATCACGCCGATCTGGCTGGCAAGCACCTCCGTGGGATCCTGCTCCACCCAGCCGGGGCGCGGGAAGCTGGTTTTGACGCTACGACGCGCCTGGGCAACGATGCAGCCGTATTCGTCGACAATGGCCGCGAGTACCGAGGTAGTGCCGCAGTCGAGCGCCATGATGTAGGAACCGCCAAAGTTAAACGAGGCATCTTCCATGCCCAGGCTGCCCAGATTCAACGACATCGCTTACACCCTTCTATTGCATCGGGTCGGACAGGACCCGCTCGATCTCTGATGCGGGAAGTGCGCCTTGGCGCAGGATCTGGAGCCCGCCGTGCTGGAACGACACGATGGTCGAGGCGTCGCGACACGGGGTCTCACCGGCGTCGACGGCAACATCGACCCCCTCCAGGATGCGACCCTCGACGGCGGCAAAGCTTGCCGGCGAAGGCGCGCCGTGCGTGTTGGCGCTCGTGCAGGCAAGGGGACTGCCGCAGGCGCGGATGAGCGCTTGGACCACGGGAGAGGCCGAAGCGCGCAGGGCCACGGTGTCGTCGGCAGCGCGCATAAAGGTCGGCACGCAGGGGGCTGCCTTGACCACGATAGTCAGGGCTCCCGGCCAGCATCGTCGCGCGAGTACGCGGGCATCTTCCGGGGATATCCACGCCATAGCGGTCGAGTGCTTCGACGCCATCGACCAGCCAAGCGACGGTTTGCGTGAGCTCACGTTGCTTGAGAGTGAAGATACGGCGATAGCCGGTGCCGAGCGCAGGAACTGCGGCGCCATTGACGGCAGCCTGCGGATCGCGCGGCCACGATGGGAATTCGCTTGTATCTTGGGGCACGGCGCCCGAGAAGGCGTTGACTGCCACGGCGACACCGTAGACGGTCTCGGTCGGAATCAAGGCCAGGCCGCCGCGGCCGAGCACCTCGGCCGTGCGCTCGATGGCAAGCCGATGCGGCTCGCGCGTTCCCTCGTATACCCGATAGACCGTCTGCATGTGTATGCCAGCCCCTTACGCTCCGGTGCAAGTTTGTTTACTGTGGGGCATTCTCGCACGAAACATTCAACCTATTTGCCCAGAGCGCATGTTGGTTTGGTGAGCGGCTCTAGTAGTCGGTGAAAGTGAGGGGGTTAATTGAAGATTTTTAGCGCGCAAGCGTAACGGTACGATCGGGAAACTCGATGCTTGCAACCAGTTTTCCGCCGAGGCTCTCTGCGTACCTGCTCAGCGTGTCGAGCCTCATCGAACCCAACTCCCCACGCTCGAGCTCGGATACACGTTTTTGAGAAACGCCCATCGACTGGGCGACCGACGCCTGTGTTAGATCTTTTAACCTGCGAATCTGAGCAAGCTTATAGGCTTCGATACGATCGCGAGTCCTCTCCTGCTCGGCGGTAATGGAGTCGCGTGTTATCCCGCGAGATTCCATATACTCATGCAGTTCCATCTCGATCGAGCCTCCTTACGTGGCGACGGTATATTTGCTCGGCCCTTGGAATGTTGATCGCATACCAACCGTTCCATTTTGCCCTTGACGATCCCGCTCGCGACTTATCACCCGCCAATAGCAATACCGCCTGGCGCTTGGGGTCAAAGGCGAAGAGGATGCGAATCACCTGCCCACCACACGACGTCACTCTCAGCTCCTTTAAATGATGAAGCTTCGAGCCCTTTACGCGGTCAACCAGCGGACGACCAAGGCTGGGACCTTCCTTCTCGAGCACCAAAAGGTCTGCATAAATCTGCTTCAGCGTAGCTTCATCCTGCTCATCAAGCCAAGATTCAATGTAATCAAGCACGATACGGTACCGATGCAGCTGATTTGACATACCTTTCTCCTTCTATAGTAGAAGTTTTACGGTATATTGCAAGGACAAACTTGCGCAAATGTCTATTTATTCAGCTTAAATACGCTGTTTGGGCTCGGTGACGATGGCTCGAACGATGCGGGGACGATCGGTGAGGTCGTGGACGATACGCACGTCCGAAAGGCCTGCCTGGCGACAGAGCTCGGCCGCGGCGTCGAGCGCGCCCTCGTAGAGCTCGCAGGCAAACAGGCCGCCGGCGCGCAGCATGTAAGGCGCCGCATTGAGCAGGCGGCGGAAGATATCGAGGCCGTCGGCGCCGCCCTCAAGCGCCAGGTCGGGCTCGAAGTCCTTGACCTCGTGCGGCAGTGAGCGCATGACGTCGGTCGGAATGTAGGGCGGATTGGAGACAAGCACGTCAAAGGTGCCCCACTCGTCGTGGGGAATGGAACTCACCAGGTTGGTGAGGCTAAAGGCAACCTCATCTGCCGTGAGGCCGAGGGCGTCGCGGTTTTTGGTGGCCAGATCGATGGCGCGCGGCTCGATATCGGTGGCGGTGCAGGTAACGTGGCCGCGACGCTCCCAGGCAAGGGAGAGCGAGATGCAGCCCGTGCCGCAGCCGACCTCGAGAACGCGGGCAGTGCGGGGCTCGGCTGGAGCAGGCGCAGCGGCATCCTGAGCTGAAGCCGTCTCCTGGCCGGCACCCTCGATGGCGATGCCGTATTCGTCGAGCTCGGACTCGGCGGCTTCCGCGGCTTCGGCTTCTGCTGCCTGCGCGGCGGCTTCCTCGGCCTCGCGGTCGGCCAGTTCCTCGGCATAGGCACGGCTGCCCAGCACATCGCCGCCCAGCGCCGCCTCGTCGGCGGCCGTGAGGTTGGCGGCACGACGCTCGGCGGTCGCGCGCTCGTCGGCCAGCGCCGCCTCGGCTTTGCGGGCCTCCTCGACCTCATCGTTCCAAGGCAGCTCAACACGCTGACGGGCAGCAGCCTCGGGGCTCAGCACCTCGGCATCCAGATAATTGAGGACTTCCTCGACGAGCATCTCGGTCTCGGGGCGCGGGATGAGCACACCGGGGGCGCACGCGACGTCGATCATGCGAAACTGCGTGCTGCCGGTGATGTATTGCAGCGGCTCGCCCTTAGCGCGGCGGACAACGGCCGCATGCATGGTCTCGAGCTGGGCCGCGTTAAGCGTCTCGTCCATACGCATATATAGGTCAATGCGCGCCAGGCCCGTGGCGGCGCACAGCAGCCACTCGGCAGAAAGACGGGGGTGCTCCTCGCCGCGCTCGGCCAGGTACTCCTTGGTCCACTCGAGACAACGCTTGATGGTCCAGATCTCGTTTGCCATGGGGCCCTCCCCTCTTAAGCGCCGGACGGCGCGCGAATGTCGGAGCAGATTGTACGCGAGGCCAGCGCTTGGCAAGGGGCGATTGAAGGCGATTATCGAGAATCAGCCCAGAATTTTGCACCGGGCTCGCTCAAAGTGTTCATTCGCCGACGTCCAGATTTGCATTCGTCAAGCTTTTGGCAAGGTTGCCCAAAACTGACCAATATCTAACCAAGAACATGCCAAATCACTTGACGCGCGACTCATCAAAAAATGCACTGCGACTTCTTGGACGATTTTTTGAGCAATATTTTCAATAGCAGATGAATGCTATTAATTACTTTGAGCAGGTAGACAGCTCAAATGCCATCACAACTGATTGAATAACATCTCAAAGCAATGTGCCCAACCTAGTCATTTAAGAACGTCCCCAATGACTAAGAACGTCCCCAATGACTACATCCAAGGCGCCGCAGGTAGAGGACGGACAGCGAAAACGCCCCTAAGCGAGCAAGGTGACGTGAAAGAGGAGGGAAGCGTACTTCGGTACGCGACCGACGATTGAACGTCAGATTGCCGCTTAGGGGCGTTTGCAGCGTCGAGCAGTTACGGCGTTTGGTAAAACGCCGTAACTTAAACGGCCTGTGCCAGCTTCTCGGCTCGCTCGGCGGCGGCGAGTGCCTCGATCACGGTGCCGAGCTGATCGCCCAGAAGGACGCCGTTGTAGGTGGAGTTGAAGCCGATGCGGTGATCGGTCACGCGGTCCTGGGGCTGGTTGTAGGTACGGATCTTCTCGGAACGGTTGCCATGGCCGATCTGGCTCTGGCGCTCGGCACCGAGCTCGGCCTGCTGCTTCTCGAGCTCCATCTCGTACAGACGGGCACGCAGCATCTGCATGCAGACCTCGCGGTTCTGGATCTGGGAGCGCTGCTCCTGCGACTGCACCACGGTGTTGGTGGGCAGGTGGGTAATGCGCACGGCGGAGTAGGTGGTGTTAACGCACTGACCGCCAGGGCCGGAGGCGCAGTAGGTGTCGATGCGCAGGTCGGACTGGTTGATCTGGACGTCGATCTCCTCGGCCTCGGGAAGCACGGCGACGGTAGCCGTGGAGGTCTGAATGCGGCCCTGGGACTCGGTCTTGGGGACGCGCTGGACGCGGTGCACGCCGGACTCGTACTTCATAACGGAGTAGACGCGGTCGCCCTCGACCTTGAACTCGATGGACTTAAAGCCACCGGCCTCGCTGGGGCTGGAGTCGAGCACGGTAGTCTTCCAGCCGCGCGACTCGCAAAAGCGCTGATACATCTTGTACAGGTCGCCGGCGAAGATGGCCGCCTCGTCGCCACCGGCGGCGGAGCGGATCTCGACGATGGTGTTCTTGTCGTCGTTGGGGTCGCTCGGGATGAGCATGTACTTGATGTCTTCCTCGAGCTGGGGAAGCTTGGCCTCGTTTTCGGAGATGTCCATCTGGAGCATCTCCTTCTCATCGGCATCGGTGGTATCGTGCAGCATCTCCTTGGCGGCCTCGATGTCATCGAGCGCGCCGATGTACTCGCGCGAGGCAGCGATGAGGTCGGACTGGTGTGCGTACTCCTTGTTGAGACGCGTGAACTCCTTGATGTCGGAGGCGACGGCCGGGTCGGAAAGCTTCTTCTCGAGCTCCTCGTAGGCCTTAATGATCTTTTCGAGCTTGTCGCGCATGGCGGGACTCCTTTATGTGCGTGAAGGCGAAAATCGGCAGAGTTGATGGGGCGCGCGGCGCCACTGCGGGGGTAAGCCCAGCTAGAACATGTCGATCTTCAGATACATGCGCATCCCTTCGCGTATGAGGTACATAGTTGCGGTCTAACCCATACATGATAGCGTGCGCAGGCATACCTGCATATAACCCGCACGGAATGCGACAAAGGGTCAGTCTCTTTCCTTGAATACAACTTCATCCGAACGCCTCCCGCATTCATCCGCACATATACGGATAAATTTGGGAATCCGATACCCTGAGGGCCGGATCGGCCGGCCCCGGGAGATCGGAGGACGCCATGTCCGGAAAGGGCGGGAAGGGCGCCGCGAGGGCGGTCCCGAGGACCCACGGCAGGCTCACCGGGTACGAGCGGGACACGGTCCAGAGGATGCTGAAGCGCAGGGTTCGCTCGGCCACTTCCTCGAGAGGTTCAAGGGCGTATCGACCCGCAGGCTCCACAGCTGCCTGATGTGGTTCAGATGGCTGCGCGAGGCCGCACGCGTCGGGGACAGGACGTCGCTCATGCGCGAGCAGCTCGACGACGGGCGCTACGAAAAGATCCGGAAGAAGATGATGGAGCCGGAGTACGAGTTCCATCTGGAGCCGGACGTGCAAACGGCGGGCTAACATAGCCTTTCACCGAAAAGGGCGGGCGGCCGCGCCCTGCGACCACCCGCCCTCAATCAAAGCCCTTCTCGGCCGCCGCAGCTACCGGTTCCGGCGCCGCAGGATTACGCCTGCGGCGATCAGCACCACCGCGCCGCCCGCGATGCCACCCAGGGCCATCGGCGACAAGCTGGTATCGCCCGTATACGGCAGACCCGGCTTCTCCTCCTTCGGCACCGGTGACTTGCTCGGCGGATTGGTGGGCGGCTCCGTCGGCGGGGTGGTCGGCGGCGTGTACGTGTTCTTGAACACCGGCGCCACGGCGCCGTCATAGGTTACCGTCGCCACCAGATGGCCCGCACCGTCGTCCGTCACCGTCACCGTTACCCGGTGCTCGGCCGCGTCGTACGACACGTTCTTCTGACCGTCGTCCACCTCGGAGATGCTGTAGGCGTACGTTCCGGGCTTGTCGTACGAGATCGCCTCGAAGCCCACCGTGCCGTCCGCCGCGTTCTTTGCGGTCTGCAGCACCTTGCCGTCGGCATCCTTCAGCTGGAAGGAGAACTGCCCTTCCTTCAGGTCCTCGCCGCTCAGCACCTTGGAGGCCCCCAGCTTCACCTCAGTCGCGGCCGGCGCGTAACTGTTGCTGAATGCCACCGCATCCGCAGCCTTGCCGCCCTTGCTGTAGGCAACCTGCGCCTCCAGCGCGTGCGTCTCCGCATTCTCCGTCACCGTCACCGTCGCGGTAAAGACCGTCGTGTCGTAGGTGACGCCGTTCGCCGTCGCCCCTGCCCGCTCGGACACGGTGTAGACGTACGTCCCCACCTTGTCCAGCTGCAGCGGCGCGAAGCCAAACGTGCCGTCGGCGCCGTTCTGCACCGTCTGCACCATGTTACCGTCGGCGTCCTTCAGGTCGAAGGAGAACTCACCCTCGGCCAAGTCGCGGCCGGTCAGAGCCTTCGTTCCGGTAATCGTCGCCGTCGTTGCCGTCGGCGTGTAGATGTTGGTGAAGGTCAGATCCGCAGCCGTCTTGTTCGCCGTCGCGGTCAGCTGGCCGCTGCCGTCGTCGGTCACGCTCACCGTCACATCCAACACCGCATCGCTGTAAGTGATGGTGCCATCTTGGCCCGCAACCTCCTTCACCTGGTACGCATGCGAACCAGTCGCAGTGTACGAGATGGCCTTGAAGGTAAACGCCTTACCCACGTTCTTGGTCCGGTCGATCTCCTGCCCCGTGGCCACGTCAATCAGCGCGAACGTGAACTCGCCATCGGCGGGCGTCCGCGTGGTGGACGGGTCGGCATTCTCAAGCACCTTGGTGCCAGAGATCTGGTAGGAGGTCTGGCCCGGCTGGTAGCTGTTCGTAAACGTCATGGTGTTGGGGGTGACGCCGTTCTCGGTACCCTCGCTCGGCATCACCGTGGAGCTCTCCACCACCAGCTTGCCGTCGTTGTTGTCCTTCACCACGTAGGTCAGGGTGTACGTCTTGCCGGTGTAGGTCACGCCCGGCACGCCCGGCGCGTCGTCCGTCGGCTGCACCTCGCGGACCGTGTAGATAAAGGTGCCCGCATGGTCGAAGGTCAGCTCGTCGAAGGCAACCTTGCCGTCGGCGTCGTTCTTCTGGGTCTGAAGCACCTTGCCGTCGGGCCCCACCAGCTCGAACGCGAAGTCTCCCGCCTTCATCTGGTAGCTGCCGCCGTGCACGTCAACGCTCTTGGTGAGGGCGATCGCGCCGGAGACCGTCGCCTGTGCCTTGTAGGCGTTGGTGAAGGTGGGCTTCGTGGCGTCCTTGCCGTCGTAGGCAACGCTCGCCCGCAGCGCGCCGGCGTTGTCCGCAACCGTCACCACGGCGTGGTGCACCGTATCGTCGTAGGTCACGTAGGCCAGGTCGCCCTTCCGCTCCACGATGGTGTACTCGTGAGTACCCGGCTTCGCGTAGGAGAAGGCGTCGAAGCTGACGCTTCCGTCCGCGCCGTTGGTCGCGGTCCGGACGGGCTTGGCCCCGGCAAGCTGCTCAGCAGTCATTTTGCCCTCGTACACATCGAAGGTGAACTCGCCGTCCTTGGGGACGATCGGCGTGTTGTCGTCCTTCTTCACATAGCTCTTCTGCGCACCGAGGGCCAGACCGGTCGCGGCCGGCTGGTAGGTGTTGGTGAAGGTATCCGAGCCGGATGCGCTCGTCACGATCGTCTTCGCATTCAGTGCTCCGTTCCCGCCGTCTGTGACCGTCACCGTATAGGTGAGGGCATGATTGTCATAGACCATGCCCGGCTCCGCGCCCGGCTGCTCCACGATGGTGTAGGTGAAGTCCTTGCTCGCGGCGCCGCCCAAGTCGGAGAGCTGGAACTCGCGCGTGAAGCTGACCTTGCCGTCGGCGTTGTTCTTCGCGGTGCCGATCACGTTGCCGGCAGCGTCCTTCAGGTCGAAGGTGAACTCGCCGTCCGCGGGCTTCGTCGCGTGGTCGAAGCCGTCCGCAACCTTGATGGTCTTGGTCGCCGTCAGGGTTACGGAACCCTTTGCGTCGTAGGTGTTGTTGAAGGCGGGAGCCGTAGCGGCACCGTCATAGGTGACGGTCACCTTCGTCTTATTGTTGTCGTCCTGGTTCTGCTCTACCTTGACGTGGACCTTGACTTCCTTGGCGTCGTAGACCACGCCGTCGACGGTTTGGCCCGCTTTCTCCTCCTTGAGCGTGTAGTCGTACTCGCCCAGGTTCAGGCCCTTGACGGTCAGCTTGACCTTGCCGCCCTGGTCGTTGGTGCCGCGGGCAACCTCGTTGCCAGCCTGGTCGTACAGGCCGAAGGTAAACGCGTCGGACGTCAGGTCCTTGCCCGCGAGAACTTTCATGGCCTCGACGGTAACGTCCGTCGTCGGCTTCGAGTTGGTGAAGGTCGGCACGGCCTTCTCGCCGTCGTAGGTGGCGACCGCCTTCAGCTCGCCCTTCTCGTCGGTGACCTTGACGTGGACCTTCACGTCCTTCGCGTCGTAGACGATGGTCGAGTCGTTGCCGGCAACCTCCTTGATGGCGTAGTCGTGATCGCCCGGCGTAGCGTAGTCGATGGCTGCAAAGGCGACCTTGCCGTCCTTGTCGTTTTGGACAGCCTGGAGCTCTTTGCCGTCGTTGTCGAGCAGCTGGAACGTGAAGTCGTTCCCTGCGAGCTCACCACCTGTGAAGCGCTTCTTCGCCTTGAGCGTTACCGAGGTCTCCTTCGGGTGGTACGTGTTCGTGAAGGTCTGCGAGTTGTCTCCACTCGCGACCTGCGGTGTGGCCGTCAGCGCGCCGGCGTCATCGTCCGCGACCGTCACCTTGTAGATGAGAGCATGGCCGTCGTAGTCCATGCCCGGCTCCGCGCCCGGCTGCTCCACGATGGTGTAGGTGAAGTCCTTGCTCGCGGCGCCGCCCAAGTCGGAGAGCTGGAACTCGCGCGTGAAGCTGACCTTGCCGTCGGCGTCGTTCTTCGCGGTGTCGAGCACCTTGCCGTCGGCGTCCTTCAGCTCGAACGTGTACTCGCCGCCCTTCAGCTTAGTGTCGTGCGTGAAGCCCGGCGCGACCGCAACGACCTTGGTCGCCGTCAGCTCCACGGAGCCGGTTGCGTCGTAAGTGTTCTTGAAGGTGGGGGCATCCGTCTTGCCGTCGTCGTAGGTGACGCTCGCCTCCAGCTGGCCGGCGTTGTCCACGACCGTCACCACGGCATGGTGCACCGTAGCGTCGTAAGTCACGTGGGACAGGTTGCCCTTCTGCTCCGCGATGGTGTATTTGTACTCGCCGGCCTTGGCGTAGTCGATGGTCGGGAAGGCAACGGTGCCGTCCTCGCCGTTCTCAGCGGTCTGGATGGGCTGCTTGCCCTTCAGCTGCTCGGCCGTCAGATCGCCCTCGTACAGGTCGAAGGCGAACTCGCCGCCCTTGAGCGCAGCCGGCGCGCTGTCGGACTTCACATAGGCCTTCTTCGCCGCGAGCGTCACCGAGGTCTCGGCGGGCTGATACGTGTTCTTGAAGGTCGGGATATCGTTCTTGCCGTCGTAAGTGACGGTCGCCTTCGCCTTGTCGCCCTCCGCCTTCACCGAGACGTGAACCCTCACCTCCGTGGAATCGTAGGTGATGGTCGAATCGCTGCCAGCGACCTCCTTGAGCGTGTAGTCGTACTCGCCCAGGTTCAGGCCCTTGACGGTCAGCTTGACCTTGCCATTCTTATCGTTGGTGCCGCGAGCGTCCTCATTGCCGTCCTGGTCGTACAAGCCGAAGGTGAACGCATCGGCCGTCAGGTCCTTGCCCGCGAGAACTTTCGTGGCCTCAACGGTGACGTCCGCCGTCGGCTTCGTGTTGGTGAAGGTCGGCACGGCCTTCTCACCGTCGTAGGTGACGGTCGCCTTCAGCTCGCCCTTTTCGTCGGTGACCTTGACGTGGACCTTCACGCCCTTCGCGTCGTAGACGACGGTCGAGTCGGCGCCCTTCACCTCCTTGATGGTGTAGTCGTGGTCGCCCGGCGTAGCGTAGTCGATGGCTGCAAAGGCGACCTTGCCGTCCTTGTCGTTTTGGACAGCCTGGAGCTCTTTGCCGTCGTTGTCGAGCAGCTGGAACGTGAAGTCGTTCCCTGCGAGCTCACCACCTGTGAAGCGCTTCTTCGCCTTGAGCGTTACCGAGGTCCCCTTCGGTCGGTACGTGTTCGTGATCTTGGCGATTTTGTCAGCGACCTTGATCGGGTTGTCCTCATGGCTCACGCCGTCGTCGGTGTAGGTCTGCTCCATCTTGACTGCCGGCTGCGACAGCGTGCCGTCGCCGTTATCGCTCACCGTCACCGTGACGCGGTAGGAAGCGCTTGAATACCCGAACCCGGGCAGCCAGCTAGCGTCGTTTTGAGACGGCGTGGCCTCGGCGATGAGATAGGTGTAGGTGCCGGGCTTGGTGTACTCAATCTCGCCGAAGTCGAACTTGTCCCCGTTCTCAACGGTCTTCACAACCTGCTTCATACCACTCACGGGTGCATTCTCGGCACCGTCGGGCATCGGCGTGCCCTTGTCCGCGCGCAGGTAAATCTTGAAGCTATCGCCATCTTTCCAGTCACGGCCCTGGAGCACCTTCTGCGCCCAGAACGCATTGGTGAGCGTCACCGGCGACTTTACGCTATAGGTGTTCGTGAATACCAGCTTGTTGGCGTCGGCCAGTGTGCCGTCGGCGTTCTGCTTTGCGATCGTGCCGGAGATGCTGTTGCCCTCGCCACTCAGGGCGTTGCCGCCCTGCTCGCGCTTGGTCAGCGTGAAGCCGGCCGGCATCTTGCCCGTACCGGTCAGCTCCTGCACCGTGTAGGCGTCGTGCTCGGCGAGGCCGTACACGCGGATCGTCTGGCCGGCCGTGATGGTCTGCTCGCGACCGTTCGTCAGGTCGAACATATCGCCGACCTGCTTCTCGCTTGCGGCCCCAGCGTTCTTGAACACTGCAGCCTTGTAGGTCTTCCCATCAGGCACGGTGAACTTGAAGGTGAACTTTGCGTCCTTATTGCCCGTCAGGCCATTGGGCACGACAACCTTCTTCGTCACCTCAAGGCTCGCCTCGCGTTCGTTCGCCACGCGCACGCAGGTGGCGCCCGTGAACAGGGCGTTCAGGTTCATGTCGCCCAGATTGGCACGGGCACCTTTCGACGTGGTCCCCTTGGGCCGCTCGTCCTGCATGATACCCATACGTATCCAGCCCGTCTCGGTCTCCAAGCGATAAGGTTTACCCTCCTCGGTGGGCCCATACTGGTAGACACGTCCGTTGGCGCCGTACTTGAGGTGCACCTCATCCTCGCCGCCCTTGGCGTCATTGTTCCAGGAAAGGTTGTCGTTGCCGTCGAGCTTGCCGTCGGACGTCTGGCGCTGGCCCTTGATCCACGTGAGCGTGTTGTCGATGTCACCCTCTGCGCCAAACTGGCCCAGGCTCTTCATGAGCGCGCCCGGACCCACGAACGTCGAAACACCGTCATCGTCCGTACCAGCATCGGCATGGACGCCGTAATCGTCCACAATCACCTTGGTAAGCGTGTCGTTAAGCAGGAAGCCCTCGGGCGCCGAGACCTCCTTTAGGAAGTAGGTCCCCTTCACGAGCGGCCTGTTACCGTTGCTCGTATTCGGGAATATGCCCGCACCTTCGAGCAGGACCGGGTAGTCGACCGACCCCGTCGTCAGGGTGTCGTAGGGGGTCTGCTCGCCATTGAGCATGACCTTGCCGTTCTCCGTAGTCACCTGGCTGGAGGTGTACAGGGCGAACTTCGCCCCGTCAACGGGCTTACCCTCGGTATCGGTCTTCTGCACGAACAGGCGATTCTGGATGTTCGTGACGAGCAAGCGCGTGGCGAACTGTCGCTTGAAGTTCGTGCCGTCTGCGATGTCGTCGCTGTACACGTGGACGGTGTTCTCGGGAGTCGCGTCGCCGATCGAGCTCGCCTTTGTGTGGTAGATGGCCACCGTGTACTCGGCATCCTTGCGGGCATCACCGCTCAGCAGGTAGTAGTACTTGGAGATGTCACCGGGCAGATTTTGAATCTCTACCTGGTACTGGCCGCTCGTGTTGAGCGCGAAGGCGTGCAGGTCCTTCTTCGCCGCCTCGATAGCGCCGGCCTTGCTCGGCTTCTCGGCGAGGGTGTACCCCATTCCCGTCGATGGGTCGCCCGACACGGCGTACCAATTGTTCTGATTTTTGATATCTGCGTTTGCGCTTTTATCGCGCTTGAGCACCACAGCGAACAGTATGCCAGACTTCAGGCTGACGGTCTCGTCGGACTTCGTCAGGTCATCATTCGCCTTGTACACGTTCACCGGTGCGGTGATGGTCTCCTTCGCGCCGGCAAACGCACCAGTCTTCCACACGACGCTGTCCGCATCCATACCGCCGCGGTTGATGATGACGCCGCCCGCGCCGTTCTCAGCGCTCGCGGGCACGTACTCGAGCTGCATGCTGCCACCTGTCGCCGTGAGACTCGAGCGGTATCCCTCCGGCACGCGCGTCTCCTTCAGGAGGTAGTACTTGTTACCGTGATTCTTGTTGTAGAGATCGTCGAAGTTGATGACGCCGTTGTCATCGTCGTTCGTGAGCGTTAGGTGGCCGGCCTCGTCCGTGGTGCCGGAGCCGAGGAGCGCGTTCTTGTCATTGGTCGTATCTGTAAAGTTCTCGTCTGTTTTGTACAGCGCGAACTCGGCGCTCTGTACGAACTTGCCGTCCTGGTCGAACTTTATGATGTCGGACTCGGGCACCGTCACGAGGTTGAACTTGAGCTCCATGTTGGAGTCGGTGGCGCCGCGCTCCAGGTAGAAGAACTTGAGGGTGTGGTTGGTGTCGTCGGCGAAGGTGTTGCCTTTCCAGCTCGTGTCGCCGGCCTTGCCCGCCTCCTGGTACTTGCTCTTCAGCGTGCCGTTGTAATTGTCGTTTACCTTAATGTCGCCCGTATGAAAGTTGATGCTCAGACTCGCGCGGTTGTGAATACCGCCGATATCACCCACGAGGACATCATCGATGAACACCCAGACGTCATCATCGCCGGCGAACTCGAAGGTCATGTCATTATTATTATTGTTCGTCAGGCCGCCCTTGGGCTGCACGAATCGCGTGGACATTGAGAGACCGAAGTGGTGGTTGACGGGTTTGCCGCCGTTGTAGCGCGAATCACCGGTGTTGTCTGCCTTGATGCCGGTTTGGACGAGCTGGCCGTTTTCCTCTTTGAACACCTTGTCTGCCGCGTCGAACGGGAAGAACTGACCCTGGTGGGACGAATCGCCCACTTTGTCAATGCCCCAGGTGCCATAGATGTCGAAGGCATTCTTGTCAGCGTTGTAGGCTGCGTAGTTTTCGGAGCTGTCATAGACGTAGTAGCCGCCCCAAACCTTGAGGAGGCCCGTCACGCCAAAATGGGACGTCTTGCCGGTCTGGGCAGAGGAATCGAACAGGTAGCGGAGGGACTCGTCGCCCAAGGCTTCGGAAAGCTTCGGGTAGCCGTCTGAAAGCGTGTTGTTGACGATGCCGGGCCGCGGGCTCGTGCCGCCCGTCCATTGGTTGAGCGGCCCATCACCCTTGCCGTCGTTAAACTGGAACTTGTGGCCTGCGTTGACGCCGCCGCTGCCGGAAACCGACAGATGGTCATCGGGATTCACCCAGTAATCAAACAGGTTGATCGTCGTCCCCGAGGGCGAGGTCGTCGGAACCGTGTGGTCGGAGATCGCCGCCTCGGCACGAAGCGGCAGGAAGAAGCTCGCCGTCAGCGCGACGGCGAGGGCCAGAACAATCGCATATGGCGAAACCGGGCGCAGCCCACGACGGCGGCCATAAGACATGACGGACCACCGCTCGCGCGGCCGGTGTTCACCAGGAAGTTCCCTGCTTAGACACCCCCCCCCGGTAGCAATATTCACGAGTCGAGACGTCGTCTCTCTGAGCTCCTGCATAATTTCCTCCCCAGTCACACGGCGACCTGCCCGGGCACTCCCCGGGGGGCCGAGGCAGTCTGGCACATGCCCGCAGTCGTTCAAGGAATACCAACCCCAGCATATGTCTCTTAAGATACCTTAGTCTTTTTCTATAACAATTTTTGTCTCATTACCGATGAAATCGGCTCAGTCCCCTTGTCGCATTCTAGAGCGTGTGGAGCAGGGCGATGAGGAAGCGGATGCCTTGGAGGTAGGCGCGACGGGTGATGCGCTCGTTGGTGCCGTGGACGCCGCGGTCGCATTCGTCATCGTCGACTACAAAGGCGGAGAAGCGGATGCACTCGTGGCAAATGCGCTGGTAGTTGGCGGCATCGGTTGCACCAATCACGGTCGAGGGCACGATGCTCATCGGCTCTTGACCCACCGCAGACGATCTGTTTTCCTCCATCCCCTTGGGATTACGGAAATAGCGGGCGGCGATGGCGCGGACGGCCTCGAGCCCCGGACCGCCCACGCGCGGGGACGGTGAGGGCTCGGAGCTGCCGGGGCCCAGCTCGACCTCGACTCGGCCAGCGAGCCCAGCGGTGGCAACGGCCTCGCGGCAGCAGGCCACGACATCGGCCACGCTCGTACCCTCGAGCATGCGGAAGTTGACATTGGCCCACATATCCTGCGGCATTACGTTGGCACCGGTACTGCCGCCTTCGATTTGCGTGGGCGCGCAGGTGGTGGTCACAAGCGGGTACAGCTTTTTGCTGGCGAGGCAGTCGCGCACGATGGCATCCTTGCTGGTAGCAATCTCGTCTGCGGTATAAAGCCCCAGCTCGACGAGCTGCGCGGCAAGCAGATCGGTCACACGCGCCGGCCACTCGATATCGCAAATCGCGGTAATAGCGCGGCTGAGCACTTCGAGCGACGTGCCACCGTAAGGGTTGGAAGAATGCCCGCCTTCGCTTCTCGTCTTGAGCACGATATCGGCATAGCCCTTCTCGGCAAGATCGGCATGCATAAGCCAACCCTCGCCTGCGCCGTACTCGGCAGCCTCAACGATACGATAGTCGCCCTCGTCAATCAGGTACTCAAGCTCAACGCCGCGCTCCTCGAGCACGCGGCCAATGGCACCCGCGCCGCACTGCGTGGTCTCCTCATCCTGGCCAAAGGCCAGCAGCAGGGTTCGTTCGTGTTGCCAGCCGTGCGCCAGCGCATACTCAACGGCCTCCAGGATACCCGCAACCTGGTCTTTCATATCGATGGCGCCGCGACCCCAAATGTAGGTGTCGTCCACATGTCCGCTAAAGGGGACATGCGTCCAGTCAGCCTCGGTGCCGGGTACCACGGGAACCACGTCCATGTGGCCCATGAGCATGACGGGTTTGAGGGCAGGGTCGGAACCGCTAAGCGTCACCAGCAACGAATGATCGATGAGCTCGACCTTACCCGCTGTAAATACGTGCGGCCAGGCCTGCTGCATATAGGCGCGCAGGTCGTCGAACGGCTGCCAGTCCACTGCCTCGGCATCCATGCTCGAAATGGTCGGAAACGACAGCACACGGCCCAGGCGCTCGCATGCGCCGGCCTTGTCCAAATCGGCAAAATCATCCTCATGCGCAAAGAAGCGCCAAACCTCGGCCATGACATCCTTTCGATTGTGACGACAAGGGCCGCCCCACCGGAGCGGCCCTGCCACATAAGCGCTTGCGGTTGGTTATTTGTCCTCGAGATAACGCGAGAGGAACTCGCTGGTACGCTGGTGCTTGGGGTTGCCAAAGAGCTCTGCCGGCGCGGCGTCCTCGAGCACTACGCCCTTGTCCATAAAGACCACGCGATCGGACACGGTGCGGGCAAAGGCCATCTCGTGCGTGACGACGACCATGGTCATGCCGTCGGCAGCAAGTTTGCGCATGACCTCGAGCACCTCTCCCACAATCTCGGGGTCGAGTGCGGAGGTCGGCTCGTCGAACAGCATGATCTGCGGATTCATACATAGGGCACGAGCGATGGCCACGCGCTGTTTTTGACCACCGGACAGGCGACCCACGGCGGCGTGCGCGAACTTCTCGAGCCCCACGCTCGTCAGATGCTCCATCGCGACCTTCTCGGCCTCGGCCTTGCTCATCTTTTTGAGCGTGACGGGCGCGAGCGTGCAGTTGTCGAGCACGTCCATGTTGTTGAACAGGTTAAAGCCCTGGAACACCATGCCGATGTCCTCACGCAGCTTGTTGATGTTGCAGCGCTCGGCCGTGAGGTCCTGGCCGTGGAACCAGATGTGGCCCGCGTCCGGGGTCTCGAGCAGGTTGAGGCAGCGCAGGAAGGTCGACTTACCCGAACCCGAGGCTCCGATAATAGTGACGACCTCGCCGGGGTTAACGGACAGGTCGATGCCCTTGAGTACCTCGAGCGAGCCGAAGCTCTTGCGCAGGCCCTCGACGCGAATGAGCGGCTCATTGGTCTGTGCGGCGGCCGCAACGCCGGTAATGGCGGTATCTGCCATGATGATTCTCCTCGTCTTGAGCCTAGTTGGAGCTGGGCAGCGTGACCGGAGCCTCGGCGCCGAGCTTTTTGCCAAAGGCCTCGAGCAGGCGGCTCGCCACGAGCGTCAGGATCAGGTAGACCACGAGCGCCACGCAGTAGACTTCCATCTGGCGATAGTACACGCCGGCGACGGTGGTGGTGGCGTACATGAGGTCGAACACGCCGATAACCGAGAGCACCGACGAGTCCTTGATGTTGATGATGAGCTCGTTGGTGAGCGCCGGAATCGCGTTTTTAATGCCCTGGGGGAACACGACTTTGCGCATAGCCTGCCACTGCGAAAGACCCAGCGAGCGCGCCGCCTCGGCCTGGCCGGGATCGATGGACTCGATGCCGCCGCGCAGGACCTCCATCATGTAGGCGGTGGAGTTGAGCGAGATGGTGACGAGGCCGGCGGTGAAGGTGCTCCAAATCTGGTTGGCCTGAGCGGTCTCGAAGCCCATGCCGCGCAAAACGGTGAAGCCCGCGTAATAGATGAGCAGACCCTGGACCATCATGGGCGTGCCGCGCACGATGGTGGAGTAGACGGTCGCAAAGCCGCGGCCGATACTCTTAAAGAAGCGCACCAGGTCGTTATCCACGCGGTCGAACGTCTGAATACGCAGGAACACAAAGAGCAGTGCCAGGAAGAATGCGATGACAGTGCCGAAGGTGGCAAGCGCGATGGTGATCTCGATACCGCGAATGAAGAAGTCCCCGCTCTTGTAGGTCATGTAGACCAGGCTCGACAAATAGTCGCTGGGGTTGGAGTCCAAGACAATGCTCACCTGCACCAGATCGATAAACGACATGACGCAACGGTCGACAAAGAAGATCGCCGCAATAGCAACGACGACATAACTGCCCAGGCGCGCGCCGCGACGGAAGCGCTCGGAAGCAAACGGCGACGTTTCGCGATAGTCGTTCCAGTGCATGAGCTTGGTGACCAGCACCGCCGCCGACACGACGAGCCAGGCCCAAAGAATCGCCCAAAGGCAATCTTGGAACACGCCCGTGGGGGCCAAGAAGCTCAGCGGCGTGGGGTTGCGCTGGCTAAACGCCAAGCCGAGCGCCGCGATAACGCTCGTGCCCAGGTACACATAACGGTGGTCGGCCTTGATAAAGGAGGCCAGGCGATTAATGGTTTTCATGCTGCCTCCCTATGCCGGCTGACGGTCGAGGCACGCGTCCCACATTTGGTCGCGCTCCTCTTGGCTAATGCCCTTGAGTGTCTTGTCGATGAGCTTAAGCAGCTTGTCCGAGCCCTTGCGGCAGCCGACGTTTGCCGTGACCTCCTGCTTAAAGCCCTCGCCCTCGGCAAATTGAATCGGCACGATACCCGGGTTTTGGGCCATATAGCCCTTCTCGTTCTCAGTGTTGTAGGTCACGGCGTCGCAGGTGCCCTGCAGCAGATTCGAAAACACCGTGGGGACCGAATCGACCGGGTTTTTGTGCACGACGCCCGGGATCTCGTCGATGACGGTATCGAGCATGGTGTCCTTTTGGCCGAGTACCGTGGCACCACTGAAGTCGCTGAGCTTGGTGGCGTTTTGGTAGGGGGAACCCTCTTTTACAAACAGGCCAAAGTAGCCAATGAAGTACGGGTCGGAGAAGCCGACGGACTCCTCGCGCTCGGGCGTGGCGCTCATACCGGCGATGATGAGGTCGATCTGGCCGTTGTTGAGCGAGTCGATAAGGCCCGAAAAGCTCTGCTTGACGGCAACGGGCTCGCCACCGAGGGCCTTGCAGACGATCTTGGCGATCTGCACGTCGTAGCCATCGGCATAGGCGCCCTGCACGTTGTCGATGGGGATGGTGTACTCGCTGGCTTCGGAAACCTGCCAGTTGTACGGGGCGTAGGCCGCCTCCATGCCAATGCGGATCTTATCCTTGCCGATAACGGAATCGGACAGGTCGTCGCGACCGCCACCCGTCGTGGGCTGAACTACTTCCAGCGTGGAGGGGCGCTGGCAACCGGCAAGTGCGCCGGCGACGACAGTAGCGCTCGCAGCGAGAGCGCTACCCAAAAAGATGCGACGGCTGCATACCGGCTGTGGATGCGCGTCGCGTTGATGGGGAGAATGCATAATCTGCCTTCCCTGTTGAATCGTATGCTGACGACTTAACAGGATACCGCTCAGCGCTACCTCCAGCAAATGCATATATAAATGCATATATGCAAGTTTACGAACTGAAAACGATTGGTAGTCGTTGGAGACGTTCTTAAACGACTAGTCAAACAAGAACGCCCCCAACGACTAGGCATGAAAAAGGCAAGGCATGACCAGAAGGTCTATGCCTTGCCTTTTGAATGACAACTTGTCGCTCTGGACGACGCGCAGCATCGACCGAGCGGCGGAACCTCTAGAGCAAGGTAACGCTAAAACTGCGCTTGTCCGTCTCGCCCGGGGCCAGGGTGATGGTGTTGACCTTGTGCTCAAAGACATCGTCCTCGGTGTCCATGGTGGTATGACCGGTCCAGGGCTCGAGCGCCACAAACGGAGCGTCGTTGGCGGCAGACCACACGCCAATGTACTTAAAGCCCTCAAAGTCGATCTTGACGCCGTGGCCCGACTTGCGGCCGCGCAGCGTGAGCGTGGAGCCCGGAGTATCGGTGAACATGATGGCATCGTTATCGAAGCTGCGGTGCGTGATGGGCAGCACGTCCGAGTTATTGGGAGCCTTGTAGCTGCCCTCGAACGTCATAAGACCATCGGGCGTGATGATAGGAGCCTCGTTAGTCCAAGCCTCGGTAAACGCCAGCTCGTAATCCTCGAACGCCTCGTCCTCGGCACCGGGGGCGGGCACGTTAAATGCGGGGTGGCCGCCCACCGAGAACGGCAGGTCCACGTCGCCGGTATTGGTGACGGCAAAGGTCTGCGTGAGGGTGGCGTCGCCGGTCAGGGCATAGGTCATGTTGAGCTTAAAGTGGAACGGAAAGGCCTTGAGCGACTCGGACGTGTCGGTGATCTCGTACGTTACCGAGGAGCCGTCCTCCGAAACCTCGACCAGCTCGTGCTCGACGATGCGCGCGAGTCCGTGGCGCGGCATCTCGCAGGTGCCGGCCGCAGACGCTGCCGTGTTGTTGCGCAGCGAACCCACAATGGGGAACAGGATGGGCGCGTGCTTGCCCCAAAAGGCGGGGTCGCCCTGCCACAGATACTCATTGCCGTTGAGGGCAAGGCTCGTGAGCTGGGCACCCATGGAATCGATGGCCGCGGTGAGGCCACCGCGCTTGATGGTAGTGACGGTAGACATGCTGCTTCCTCCAAAAGTAAACAATAGTGTCGAGGGCTATTGTCCCACTCTTGGCGGCGAGACGGGACGGCAGGCGATTATTGAGTAGCCATAGCGGAATGAGCGGCGAGCGCCTACTGGGTATCCACGTAAAGGTCGAACCCGCCCTGCGGTGTGGTGTCGACCGTGTCGGGCGCCTGCGAGTTAAAGCTCACGGGAACCATGCGCTTTGAGGCGCGGAAGCGCGTGCCATCGGTGGCGACGGGCGGCTCGTCGACCGTGAGCTCGTAGTCGCCGGGCTTGAGTTCGATGCCGTCGCCAGCGGAGTTGACATATTGATACTCGTCAATCGCTTGCCCTTTGAGCGTGCGGCCCGCGATGTGGATGAGCATCTGGCTGTCGCCGCGCGCGGTGTCCCACGTCGCGCCGTCCTTGACCTCGACCGACACATGTACCGAGCGCGTGCGGCCGAGCGATTGCTCGACAGACATCTCGACCTTGGCGGCGTCTTTTCGCTGTTGCTCAACATGGCTCCAGACGTTTCCGATTACCGAGCATGCGATAACGCCGGCCATGAAGGCGATAAGGATGGGGCCGAGCGGAGAGCGACGTCCTGCATCTTCCTCGCGAGACAGATTGGGGCGACGTGTGGGCGCGGGCGCCTGAGCGCCCTGCGAGGGCACGTCGAGAATACTGAAGGATGCCGTGCTGTCGGGATCGATGGTGTGACGCGGCTGCGGGGTCTTTGCCGGCGAGATCGACATGTCGGCTGGCTCACCCAGTGTGGCCGTGGCATCGGCCTTTGCCTCGTCGGCCTCGGCTTGGGCCCAAGCCTGCTCAAAGGTCAGGGGCTCGGCGGCATCGGAGGCGGCATCAGGCTCGACAGCGGCATCGTTGCCGGTCTCGTCCTCGTCGCTCGACACGTCACGCGACGCGGGCTCGTCCCACTCCTCGTCCGGAGCCTCGCCCTCGCTATACCACCATTCAAAGTTATCGATATCCATACGGGGCGCCCCTTAGGCCTCGCAAATAGACACTTGTTAGCCTTATACCCGCAGATGGCGCTGGAGCTCGCACGGAATGCGATAAAGGGACTGCTCCTTTGTCGCATCGAAGTTGCGGTGGAATAGTTCCTGTTTGCACGCCCACTCGAGCTATTTAGGGACTATTTCACCGCAAGTTATTTGAGGGCGACGGGGATTTGGATACAGCAGAAGTCCTCTTGGTGAGACTCGTCGTAGCTCGTGGTGTCCAGGTAGCAAAAATCGAAAGCATTGCCGATGGGCTGGAGCGCGTGCCTGTCCATGCAGGCCACGATGGCGCGGATACCCTCGGGCTCGTACGGCATGCCCCAGCGACTCATGCACAGGTACGTGCCCTCGGGCAGCACCTCGACGCCAATCTCCGCCAGCTCGGCAGGATCGCTCGGCAGTATTTCCTCGGCACCACGCGGCAACACGGCAAAGGAACCGGCACCGGCGATGGGGTCGTCGGAATGCAGCGCCTCGCAACGCAGCATGGCGCCCCAACCGCGCATGGGGCGTGTGCCCGTGAGCGCACGCATGCGCAGAATCGCCCGCATGAGCGTGGGGTGCAGCATCGAGCGGCCACGCTCGATATCGCTCGGGAACTCCTCAAAGACCACGTAGCGGCGCTCGAATTGCTTGAGCTCCGGTTTGCCCTCGCGCTCGCGCCAATAGACCGCCTCGTCGTAAAAACTCAGCCGCTCCTGCACGCTCGCGCGCTCGGCTTTGAGCCCGGCAATCTGCTCGTCGAGCGCCTGCACCCGCGAGCGCAGGTGATCGGTCATCTCTCCAATGTCGAACGTCGAGGTCAGGCGATCGATCTCATCGAGTTCCAGTCCCAAGTCGCGCAGCATGCAGATCAGACGCATGAGCGGGATCTGCGTGGGCGAATAGAAACGGTAGCCTTTTTCGTTAACCACGGCGGCTTTAAACAGACCGATCTTGTCGTAGTAGATGAGCGTTTGGCGCGAAACGTTAAACAAGCTCGCCATCTCGCTAATCGCATACATACCCGTCTGCATAGGTCCTCCCGACACACCCTTTGACACGAAAAGCCCGCCGCCCACAGGGGCAGCGGGCTCAAACACTACTCGTATCCTACCCTAAAGATGCCTATGACCAGCGCTTATAGTTGGCGCACGACACGCCGACGGCCTCGAGTGCCTTGGCGGCGATGTGATGCACCGCCTCATCGAGCGTGGCGGGGCCGTTGTAAAACGTGAGCATGGGCGGCATGAGCATGACACCCGGCACGCGCGCCAGGCGTGCCATGTTGTCGACATGGATCGCACTGAAGGGCGTCTCGCGCACCATAAGCACCAGGCGGCGCTGCTCTTTCATCTGCACATCGGCCGCACGCAGCAACAGGTTTTCGCTGTAGCCGCTCGCGATGCCGGCGAGCGTCTTCATGGAGCAGGGAGCCACGATCATGCCGTCGACCGGATAGGTGCCGCTTGCGATGGCAGCGCCAATGTTCTTGTTGTCGTAGACCACATCGGCATAGCACGCAAACTCGTCGAGCGTCATGCCGAGCTCCTGCTCGATGGTGATCTCTCCCCCGCGCGTGACGACAAGCGCCGACTCAGCGCCGGCCTGGCGCAGGCATTTGAGGCATTCAAGGCCCAGTGCCGCACCGCTGGCGCCAGACACGCCAACGACAATGCGACGGGGACGAACAGAAGACTCAGGCATGACAACTCCTTAACTACTTGGTAGGGCTACTTACTAGAAGGCGAGCTCGGCGGCCCACTTGTCCTTGTCGATCTCCATGAACTGCGAGCGGATGAAGTTCTTCTTGAGGTTAAACGGAACCGTGCAGTCGAAGATGGCCTTGCAGGCGATACCGTGCTCGCGGATCGAAGGATCGAACGCGGGGTCGTTGGACGGATCGAGCACGTGGCAGTGGCAACCGGGGATGGTGATGAGGTCCACGTCGGCCTGGAAGCGCGTGGTCATGGCCCACATCACGTCGCTCATATCGAAGATGTCGACATCCTCGTCGACAAGGATGACGTGCTTGAGCTCGGAGAACGCCGAGAAGGCGAGCATGGCGGCGTTGCGCTGACGGCCCTCGTCATTTTTGCTCGACTTCTTGAACTGCATGATGGCAACGAACTTGCCGCCACCGCAGGGAGCGGCGTGAACGTTGAGCAGGCGGCCCGGGATAGCGGTCTCGACCATCTTGTAGATGGAGGCCTCGGTGGGGATACCGGCCATGGACACGTGCTCGTGCGAAGGGCCGATGCAGCTCTCCATAATGGGGTTGACGCGCGTGGTGACGGCGGTGATCTTGATCACCGGGCAGACCTTGGCGCCACCGGTGTAGCCGGGGAACTCGGGCATGGCGTAGCCGTGGCCGTTGACATCCTCGTTGATGGTCTCGTCGTGCATGAGGTAGCCCTCGAGCACGTACTCGGCATTGGCAATGCACTTCTGCGGAACGGTGACGCAGTCGGCAAGCTCGACGGCGCGGCCGCGCAGGGCGCCGGCGATCTGCAGCTCGTTGAAGCCGAGCGGCGTGGTGGGAGCCTCGAAGCCGCAGCACATGTACACGGCGGGGTCCAGGCCGATGGAGATGGAGATGGGCATATCCTCGCCGCGCTGGCAGTACTCGTCAAAGAACGCACCCAGGTGACGGCTGCCCGGGGTGATCCACATGGCGAGCTTGTCCTTGTCGACGCAGGAGAAGCGGTGGATGGTTACGTCGGACTGGGTGCCATCGGGGCTCGTGCCATAGGCGAGGCCCATGGTGATGTAGGGGCCGCCGTCAACGGGCGTGTTGGTGGGAGCGGGAACGATCTTGCGCAGGTCAAAGCCCTCGTCGGTCGCCTTGTACACGACCTCCTGGCAGTCGACGTGCTTGCCCTCGGCGATCTGCTCGGGGGCGATCAGGTTCTCGAAGCGCTTGCCGATCTCGAGGCCCAGGTGCTCCTCGTCTAGGTCGAGCAGGGCGGCAACGCGCTTGCGGCTGACAAGCATACCGATGCAGACCTTGGCGTCGTCAAAGCCCTTGACGTTGTTGAAGACCATCGCCGGACCCTCTTTGGTCGGGCGCATGACGGTGCCGCCAGCACCGACGTGACGGTAGACGCCCGAGACCTCGGCATCGGGATCGACCTGGGTGTCGGTCTCGAGCAGCTGGCCCGGCATCTCACGCAAAAAGTCGAGCGCGGAACGCAGGTCGTGGATCTGGGAAGCATCGGTAGTGGACATGGCGTACTCCTTTCGGGAGAGTGTCCGGCGACGGGGTGCCGCCGGACGGGGTAACGTAATGGGGCCGCGGCGCTCACAAATGGAGCGCTCGACCACTCGAAGTTCAAGCGCCTGGCTGCTTACAGCCGGGGCGCTCGACCGCTTACATCAGGCCAAAGAGGTGGAACCAGGCGGCCTCGACCAGCACGACGACAAAGACGACCGCGGTGAGGGGGATGCCCATGCGCATAGCCTCTTTGGAGGTGTAGCCGCCGGCGTCCTTGCCTTCGCCGATAAGGATCGGCAGGTTATGGAACGGCAGGATGTAGTGGATGTTGATGGACGTGAAGACGATGAGCGCCACGGCGAGTGGGCTCACGCTGGAGCCGACGGCAAAGCTGATAAATGCCGGCACGCACACGCCGAGCACGGCCATGACCGAGCCCATGAACATGTGGATGATCATGGAAAGCGCGGCGACGAGCAGGGCGAACAGGAAGATGTTCTCAGGCACGGAGCTGGGGAGCACGACGTCGGCGATCCAGGCGTTCATGCCGGTGGCACCGCCCACGGAGCCCACGGCCATGGCGGCCGTCAGGAACATGAGGGACTTGATGTCGACAGCGTTCCAGCTGGCGGGAGTGAGGACTTCGCCGATGATGGGCATGGCGAGAGCAACGCCAATGGCCAGGGTGACCCAGCCGATATAGTCGCCCGAGACGGTGAGCCACAGCGCGATGGCGATGACAAGCCACACGATGGTGCGGATCTCCTTGACGGAGAGCTTGCCGAGCGCGGCCTGCTTGGCCACGATCTGCTCGCGATCGTAGACGAGCTCCTTGCTGGGCTTAAAGAGGAAAAGGCCCAGGAACAGGGTGCACAGCAGCGCAACCAGCATAGGCACGCTCATGTACAGGAACCAGTCGACGAAGGACGGGCTCATGCCGCCGGCCTCGGCACTGTACTGCGCAACGAGCGGGTTAAGCGTGGAGTCGCCCGTCAGGAAGAACATGGAACCCGGGGCGGCAGCGGCAAACACGAGGAAGCCGAGCTTGCCCTTGTCGTCGTCACCGTAGCCGGCGGACTCGGCGATGACCGAGACGACGGCGAGGATGAGGAAGGCGCGGGGGAACGGATGCGGGATCAGCAGCGACAGCACAAAGGTGAGCGCGAAGATCGAGATGATGAGCGACTTGGCGTCGCGCACGAACTTGAGCATGAACGCGTAGGCGATGCGCTCGCCCAGGCCCGACTCCTTGACCGCGCTGGCGATGAGGTAGGCGCCGATGACGAGCCACATGGTGGCCTTGGTCCACGAGCTAAACGTGGAGGCGACCGTCGCCGAGATGCTCGCGGCGCCCGTGTCGTCCACGCACACCTTGAACAGGACGAGCAGTGCGCAGTAGAGCAGGCCCACAAAGCCCGGCTGTGCCACGCCGCATGCCCAGAACACCACCGTGGCGAGCGTCAGTGCCAGACAGGTCTGACCGCCGACCGTGAGCTCGACCGTCGAGCTCAGCTCCGCCAAAGGAAGAAACTTCACCAGCAAAAAGACAACGATACCCAGCACAAAGCCAATTTCGCGCTTGGTGATCTTAAACGCCTTCTTTTCCGCTTCCATCTCCCCACCTTTCTTGTTGGGGGCGCTCCGAATTCGCAGCCATGTTGCCGCTTAAAAAGGGGCGCCCGTTATCGGACACCCCTTACGTTGCGCTGTGTTGCGGCAATACAGTCAAGCGGATTTTTTGGATGAGAAGCGATTCCCTAGACAAAAACCGTCACAACATTCGACGCTTTTCCTCGTTTTCGAGATTTTCGCCGAATGTTGTGACGGTTTGGATGTGGCAAAGGGACTGCTTTTTTACATAGCGAGGGCCGTGCGGATGAATGGGTCGCCGAGGGCCTCGCGGAGCCAGGGGGCCAGCTGCTCGGGGTGACCCTGCAGGTAGCCTTTGAGCTCGGACGGAGCCACGCGACGCACTTCCGAGATCTCCTCTTGGTTGATATGCAGCTCGCCCGGCTCAACATGGGCAAGGTAGACCTCGCACCATTCGCACTCGCAGCGACCGTCGCCGTGGTCCTCGCGGTACACCACGTGTCCGAGGTGCTTGAGCTGATCGGGCTCGCGCGTAATGCCGAGCTCTTCGTTGATGCGGCGCGCCGTGGCGGCCGCGACGTCTTCCCCGGGGAGCGGATGGCCGGCGCAGCTATCGGCCAGCACCCCGCCCCACAGGCGCTTGAGCGGACTGCGGCGACAGAGCAGCAGGCGCGCGTCTTCGCCCCGGCCCTCGACCAAAAGCGTCAGAAATGCCTGATGCAGGATGCCCTCACCAGCATGGGCCTCGATGCGGTCGACGGGGCCAAGCGCCTCGCCGGTCGCAGCATCGACCGCCACGACCTCGGCGCCCGCACCGCCCTCATCCCAGCCGGCGCGCAGAATGCGGGCTGCGGCTTCCTCGAGCGCGGCGATGAGCTCCTTGGTGGTGTCGAGCACGCGCTGCAGGTCGTCACCGCTCGCTTGTTCAACATGAAAACCCGTGCTTGCAACTACCGGCACGCCAAAGCGCGTGGCCAGCGCCGCCGCGATATCGTGCGCCGGGATCTCGTCTCGATGGCACGGAACGGCCAGGATGCTCACCGTTGCCGTACGGCCGGGCTCGGGGCGCGGAATGGCCTGCGCCGTGGCGCCCAGGTGCGCAAACTCCGGCGAGCAGGCGTACACCGCCATGCCTCGCGGCGTCACCGTCAGCTGGGCCTCGAGCGCAAACTTGCCCTCGCCCACTGCAACCTTTGTCGTGTGCATACCCATGGGATCTCCTGCCGCCCGCGATGTACCTGAGACCATCTTCGCCTGTATTGCGACTATACAGGCAAGCCCTCCATGTGACAAAGGGACTGCCCCTTTGTCACATTCTGTTAGAGTTGCAGGGATTGAATCCCGCTTATTCATGCGACATTGGAGTGACAACCTTGACCGCCGCAACCACGCCTAAAAGTAAGCCAACCGCCGCCGCGCTCTCCCCCGCGCGCACCAAGCTCTGCCTGGCGCTGCTCGTGCTGTTGGGATTCTCGCTCGGCTGCTCCGAGTTCGTGGTCATCGGCATCGAAAGCGACTTGGCAACGGAACTCGGCATATCACTTGCCACTGCGGGCCAGCTCATCAGCGTGTTTGCGCTCGTCTACGCTATCGCCACGCCGGTGCTTGCGCTCAGCACGGGGCGTTTTCGCCGCTACCAGCTGCTCGTGTGCTATAGCGTCGTCTTTGTGCTCGGCAACCTGGTCATGGCGTTGGCTCCCAACTTCCAGGTGCTGTTTATCTCACGCATTGTCCTGGGCTCTGTCTCGGGTGCGCTGCTCGCCGTGGGCGTGACGTACATCCCTGAGCTGCTATCCCCGCAGCAAACCTCACTTGCCATCTCGGTCGTGTACGGCGCGTTTTCCGTGGCGATGGTCTTTGTGACCTCGATTGGCAAGTTTGTGGCCGACACACTCGATTGGCACGTGGCCATGTACGGCACGCTGACCTTTGCCGTTTTGATCTGTAGCGCGCTCGTGGCGTTTATGCCTCGCGCCGGGCAGACCGATGAGCCCGCCACCTTCCGCGAGCAGGCGGGGCTACTACGCGAGCCGAGTATCATCACCGGCATGCTCATCTTCTTGTTTGGCGTGGGCTCGGTCTACGTATTCTACGGCTACGTGACGCCTTATCTGGAGCAGATGCTGGGCATGGATACCGTTCAGGCGAGCACCACACTTATGGCCTATGGCGTGTTCTGCCTGATCTCGAACATCCTGGGCGGATGGATCGATGCGCGTTTTGGCATGAAGGCGCTGCTGGTTACGTTTGTGCTGCAGGCGGCGGCACTGCTCGGGCTGTTTGCCGTGGGCGCCGCCATGCCGCTCGCGCTGGTCTTTGTCTTTAGCTTGGCGATGCTCATGTACCTGTTCTCGGTTTCATGCATCACGCACTTTATGGACGTGGCACGCAGCCGCCATCCCAAGTCGATGGTACTCGCAAGTTCGGTTGAGCCCATGGCGTTTAACGTCGGCATCTCGTTTGGCACCGCAGTGGGCGGCGCCGTGGTAAGCAGCATTGGCATTGCGTACGTGGGTGCAGTGGGCGCCGCGTTCTCGCTTGTGGCCTGGGCGCTCACGCTGGTGACGATTAAGTTGGCTCGCTGGGAGCGCCGTCGTCAATCTGCACAGCCCCGGATGCAGGCATAGGGGCGAACATAGCCCAAGGTGGCGAGCAACCGGTGAAAACCGTCCCATACGAGTAGTGTTTATCCGCCTGCAAGCTCCAGCAGTGCAATTTCGTGTACTTCAGATACACACTTTTCTACTATTTCGTGTATTCCAAATACATGAAATCGTACTAAACTATGTATCTGAAGTACACGAAATTGGAAAGGCGGCCCCATGCGCAGATCAATCGAATCCGTTATCGAATCATGGGCGACAAAGGACGCGTCGCGCCCCCTCCTCATCCGTGGTGCGCGACGCGTAGGCAAAACGTACGTTGCCGAGGAAATCGGCAGACGAATCGCCGGCGATGCGTTTGTCAAACTCGACTTTCAGACCGATCTTGAGCTGATCGCTCCGCTGTTCGACTGTCCCACCGACGACGTTAACGCCATCGTGGCGCGAATCTCAGACTATAAACGCACCCCCATTCGCAAAGAAACCGCCTTCATCCTGTTTGACGAGGTGCAGCTCTGCGAACGGGTGCTCAACTCGCTTCGCTTTTTTTCGGGTTCGGGCTGGCGCATATGCGCGACCGGCAGTCAGCTCGGCGTCGCCACGCGCAAGCGCAAGTTGCCTTTTCCCAGCGGCGTTCGTCAAGAGACCATGCATCCTATGTCGTTCGAGGAGTTTCTCTGGGCGCTCGACGAGGAGCAGATGGCCAATGCCATTCGTACCCACGCCGGCACGCTCGAGACCTACGCCGCGCACCAAGCCGCGCTCAGCCTGTTTCATCGATACCAGATCGTGGGCGGCATGCCCGCCGCCGTCAACGCATATCGCAAGACGTTATCCATCGAGGATGCGCGCGTCGAGCAGCGCGAAATCGACGAGACCTATACCGCCGATATGACCGACCCCGAAAACGGGATCAGCGGCGTGGCGGCGCGCAAGGTCTGGCGCTCCATTCCGTCCCAGCTGCTGAGATCGTCCACAAAAAAATTCAAGTACTCCGAGGTCGAACGCGGAGGCCGTCGCGCCAAGCTTATCGAGCCGCTCGACTGGCTCGAAGGCGCCGGCATCATATCGGTCAACAACCTGACCGAAGGCATCGAGCCTCCCCTCGTTCCCTTCGACGACGAAGATGGAAGTTTCTTTAAGGTCTATCTTCTCGATACCGGCCTCATGTTCTACAAACTCGGCATCAACCCGCGGCTCTGGCTCGACCTCAAAGAGGATTCCGCCATAGCGCTATCTTCCGACTTCCGAGGCGCCCTGGCGGAAAACTCGGTCATGCAAGCATTTTCGGGCAATAGCTTGCAGACGTATTACTGGGTGCCGCCGTCGTCTTGGAAGACGACCGGCGAGCTCGATTTTTTACTTCAGACCGACCGTATGGAAATTGTGCCCGTCGAAGTAAAGTCCGCACGTAACGTGCGCGCGAGAACCATCGGGTCGTTTATGAACAAAGCCCGATCGCCATATGCCTACATTTTGTCCGAGAACAATTTTTCCCGCAGCGAAACCGATGACGGGCGCGAGCTGCGCCACCTCCCCTTGTACGCAGCGGGCTTTATTGGAGCAAACTGCCTCAAGAGCAGTCTGTAAGCCCTGCGCGACCGCCTAGAAAGGAAGCCGCTCATGCAACGCATTCTTTTTATCTGCTATGGAAATATCTGTCGCTCGACGATGGCTGAGTCCGTGTTTACCGAGCTGGTGCGGCGCGCCGGGCGCGCGGGCGAGTTTGTCATTGACTCCGCTGCGACCTCAACTGAGGAGATCGGCAACCCGCCGCATCATGGCACGGTCGCCAAGCTGCGCGAAGTCGGGATTCCCGTCGTTGCGCACCGTGCCCGCCAGGTGCGTCGCGCGGAGTATGGCGACTGGGATCACATTGTCTATATGGATGCTGAGAACGCGCGGGGCCTGCGTCGCATCTTTGGCGACGCAGGCCCCGACGGAAAGATTACGCGCTTGCTCGATTGGACCGAGTGTCCCGGCGACGTGGCCGACCCCTGGTACACCGGCAATTTCGATGCCACCTACCGCGATGTGCTCGCCGGTTGCACCGCTATGCTCGAGCAGCTGTAGGTTCGTGGGCGCACGAACCGCGCCCACGGCATAAATCGAGCGTAGATTTTCTCCCACTTTGAGCGTTCAAGTGCGCTCTATACGGGAGAAAATCCACACTCATGAATGTGACAAAGGGACTGGCCCTAGACCAGCTTGACCTCCAGCTTAATCCCCTTGGCACAGGAGTCGCCCAAAACATCCGAAAGGGCCCAGGTCGCATATAGAGGCAAATAGAGAGCCGCTCCGTTGCGCTCAACGTTGCCTCTCGAGAAAACAATCCCGAGCCTTACGCCATATTCAGCCGTATCAAGCACATGACCGAGCGCAGCGTGCGCGTGGTAATAGGAGCCCGATTTAACCTCGATCGGAACAGCCGTCCCATCCGGTCCATCGACCACAAAGTCCACTTCACCGCGCTTTTTTGTCTGATAGTAGTAAAGCTGGCGATTTTGGGCAGCCAGCTGCTGGGCCACCACGTTTTCGTAAATGCCGCCCAGATTGGGCTCCTTGCTATCAAGATACGCCGCTTGGGCGACTCCAACGGGGTAGCGCGCCATCAACATGCCCGTATCCGATTGATATAGCTTGAACTGCGATGGCCGCGCCGTCTTGAGCAGGGGCGATTTTGGCTCGGTTACGATATCGGCTTTGAGAGCAACGCCGGCATCGACAAGCCATACAAAATCTCGCTGATACTTCTCGTAGTAAGCCTTGGGGTCAATGGAATTGAGCACGAAGCGCTTGTTTTCGCCCTCGAGCATAATAGGGAGCTGATCGTAGATGCTCTGCACCTGCAGGGCTCGCCCGTTTGCATACTTGGAGATATCCCGCCGGTACTGTTCGTTGAGCTCTGACTGTAGCCGACGAACAGAGGCAAGGTCGCCCTGCGTGTCAAGGAAACGCTGCACAACCTCCGGCATTCCGCCGACAACGGTATAGGTCCTGAAGTTTGCCATCATCGCGTCATGAATGTAATCAGGAATGGGCCTCTCGCTGATACACGCGTCACGTATCGTTTGACGAGCCCCCTCGCTCACCCCGATTGCCCAGCAAAACTCCTCAAAATCGAGCGGGAACATCCTAAGCTCGTGGACATACCCCACGGGATAGGACCTGACGCCCTTGAGCTGGGTCCCGAGCATTGACCCCGAAAACGCCCAACGGCACCTCCCGTCCTCAACAAGGAACTTTGCCATCGTCATGATGTCGGGGGCCTCTTGGACCTCATCGATAAACACGAGCGTTTTGCCTGGTGCAATCGACTTTCCCGAAAGAAGCGTCACCCTGCTGATGAAATCATCGGCATCCCGCGCCTCGAGAAGAGCATCTTTTGCCTGGCGATTTTCCATGAGGTTAAGCTCGATGTAGGTTGCATGGTTGGCTTTGCCAAATGCGCGAATCGAATAGCTTTTGCCAATCTGGCGAGAACCCGTAATGAATAAGGCCTTTTGCTCGGCAGACTTCAGCCAACGCTCCAGCTCTGCCGCTATTTTCCTGCGCAGCATAGGCTCTCCCCTCAGCGTCATCGAATGAAATGCAAAGTTTTATACGCTTGATTATCGATGAAACGCAGAATTTATAGAACTTAAAATCAAATGAAATGCAGAGATTTGAGATTATAAGCAAAAGAAGGGGCGCCACCGGCGAATGTGGCAAAGGGGCTGTCCCTTTGCCACATTGCGCTCGACTACTCGTCAACGATCTCGGCAAGCCAGACGTTCAGTGTATCGACCTCGGGGCAGCAGAACTTTGCCGTGCCGGGCTCGTTGCCAGGCACGGTTCCGCCATAGCGCAGGATATCGATATAGGGAAAGCCCACATGGCAGGCCATGGCGCACATCTTGCCGCGGTCTCGGTCGAAGTCAAAAACGTCGCCCGGCTTGTGACCATGGTGGCAGCGGCACGCACCCAGCTGGTCCACGCAGCTCACGCGGATACGCGGACGCTTGCCACGCGGCGCGCCGAGCGGCTTGTTATCGCCCGCAGGCTTGATGCCGCCCTCGCCAGCATTACTCATGGTCGATCACATCCAGGCAGGCCTCGATGGGAAGGCCGGCCGATTTGTCCTCTTGGTCGGCATTGCGCTCGATAAGTTCAGCCACCACACGCATGGCATCGGCCGTCGCGCGCTGCAGACTCCAACCGCTCATCACGCGACCCATCAACACGGCCGAGAACGTATCGCCCGCGCCCGGGAAGTACACCGGGATCAGCTCAAACGGAATCTCAAAGTACTCCCCCGCCACATGATCGTAACCGACGACGGCACTCGCCCCATCGACCTTTGCACTCGTAATGACAACCGACTTGGTGCCCAACGCGAGCATAGCGTCCACGAGCGCGCGGGCCTCATCGGCCGTAATCTCTTCGGCGATAGGCGTATCGGTGAGCAGGCACGCCTCGGTATAGTTGGGCACCGCGTAGTCGGCGCACTCGACCAGGCTGCGCATGAGTCCGATGGTCGACTCGGGCACGCCGGCATAGAGCTTGCCGTTATCGCCCATGATGGGGTCGACGAATACCTTGGTGCCTTTTTGCGCACGGCGGTGGCAAAAGTCCGAGATGATGCGTGTCTCTTCCTCGGTCACGATAAAGCCGGTCGAGATGGCGTCGAACTCAAAGCCGAGCTCCTCCCAGATAGCGAGGCTTTGGCGCACGTACTCGGTGGTGTCGTGGATGTAGAACTTGGGGTAGTTAAGCGTGTCGGAAACGAGCGCCGTCGGCAGGTTATGGATACGGTAGCCCATGTGCGACAGCACCGGCAGCATGGCGGAAAGCGCGACCTTGCCGTAGCCGCACATATCGTTGATCAGCAGCAGCTGAGTATTCTTCATGAGTGTCCCCCTTGGATCGGGCGCGGCGCAACGGCGCCACAGTGCAACTAAGTGTAGCGCAGGGGACGTTGCGAGCGGAGTCGAGCAGTGCGAAGGGCAAATTGTTGCGGAAAGGCCTTGATTGGCAACTTCATCCGAACACCTCCCACATTCATCCGTACATGTACGGATGAATGTGGGAATCCGATACCCTGAGGGCCGGACCGGCCGGCCCCGGGAGATCGGAGGACGGCATGTCCGGA
>ENA-OQKC01000031-OQKC01000031.1-human-gut-metagenome-genome-assembly--contig:-NODE-31-length-48270-cov-6.208151_pt1 | contig 48270 bp, 50 predicted proteins | sample MGYA00242774_ERZ504790 | MGnify/ENA primary metagenome ERZ504790 (study PRJEB26092, sample SAMD00036419) | human gut metagenome | host: Homo sapiens | study: EMG produced TPA metagenomics assembly of...
ACTTACTGCAAAAACGGTGATGCAGGTCTGTGGCTGTTGTGACCACTTGGATTTGCTTCCAGAATTTCTGCTGTTTTCAGCGCCAGTTCATTGGCACGCCCAGATGTCCGGACAGAAGGGAAATGACAAACTTTCCACATTCATCTACAACCAGCACCGCAGGGTCTGACTTCTTTGACGCTACATAAGGCGCAATGCTGCGGACGGCAATTCCGGTGGCACCGATAAAGATCAGTGCATCTGAATCAGAAAATTTCTCTCCTGCCCATGCAGAGGTACTGATCTGAATAGAATCCAGAAGATATTTACTTTTTTTATCCAGTTCTGCTGTCATACCGGCAGCTTCCAGCCCCCGGCATAATCTCTCCCCGGTCTGCTGACCGGTAAGGCTGAAGCATATAAGTGCAACCTTCACTGTTATATTCCTTCTCTTTCTCCTGTTTACAGTAATCTCATAAACGATAGCAATTCCTTAAGGTTACCAGATTCTATGAGTGATGTGTTTTTGATTTCACAGCTTCACGAAATTCTGTGGTAAACTCCGGATCATACAGCTTGGAACGGTCATAGTGTGCTGCTGCAACTGTATCTCCGATGATCATCAGAGCTGTTTTTGTAATATTATTTTCTGCAGCCGTTTTTGCCAGTGTTCCCACTGTGCAGACGAAGGTCTTCTGTTCCGGCCAGGTTGCCTTATATACAATGGCTGCTGGTGTATCTGCTGTATAACCGCCTTCAATAAGACGTCTGCTCAGCTCTTCCAGCATTCCTGTACTTAAGAATACAACCATAGTTGCCTGATGAGCTGCAAATGACTGAATGCTTTCCTTGGACGGAACCGGAGTTCTGCCTTCCATTCGTGTAATGATCACACTCTGGGAAATATCCGGCAGAGTATATTCCAGATTCAGGGCACTTGCAGCACCGCAGAATGCACTGACACCCGGACAGTAATCATAAGCAATATTTTTCTCATCCAGAATATCCATCTGCTCACGAATCGCACCGTAAATACATGGATCTCCGGTATGAAGTCGGACAGTTGTCTTTCCCTCTGCTTCTGCCTTCTCGATCACATGGATCACTTCCTCCAGTGTCATTTTTGCACTGTTGTAGATGGTGCAGATGTCCTTTGTGTATTCCAGAAGCTTTGGATTTACCAGTGATCCTGCATAGATCACCACATCAGCTTCCTCCAGATACTGTTTTCCTCTTACTGTGATAAGATCCGGTGCTCCCGGACCTGCTCCTACGAAATGTACCATAATCTATCATTCTCCTTTTTATAAATTTATTTCAACTGTTCAATACTTTCACAGTTGTGAGTCAAAATCCATTCAAGCGGATATTCGCAATCCGCTTCGCTACTTGCTCATAACCGAATAACTGCTCCGCAGTTTATCAGAAGGAGCTTGCACTCCTCCTGATACAAGCAAGTCCCCACCCACTGCTTATTGCTTTTCGCAATTGAAGCAGGGGACTTACTTGATTCGGTTAAAATCGCCTTTGCGATAGGATCTTTACTGTGCCTCATCATTCTGTGCATTAATCAGCTTTATCAGCTTCTCTGCATCTGCAGTCTGCCCCAGATACCCATAAGTATTATTAAAGATCACTGCCCCTAAAAGGATCTGCTCATAGGATCTGTGATTTAAATAAAACTGGATCCTATCCAGGATCTCTTTCATGGTCTTCTGAAGTATCTGATATTTTTCCAGAATGTCTATTGCTTCATCTGTAGTAGATGCATTCAGGATTTCCTTTGCACACTCCAACGATGCTCCTGCCCGGATCGCATTGGATGCCAGCACTTCCATCCTGGCATCTGCACTGTGGGAATGAGTATTCATGATCCCTGCTGCAACTTTTACAAACTTTCCGATATGAGCAATGAAAAGGATTCCCTTAACTCCCATATCAATTGCCATGTCAATGGTCTCACCTACATAATTGCTGCATTTGATATTTTTTTCATAAGGGAGATCCATATGCTCCCGCAGATAATCTGCCCCGTAATTTCCCGGTGTTACCAGAAGATATTCTTCTCCCTGGGAAAAATGCTGCTTCATCTCTACATTGATACTCTGTACAAGAGCAGCTTCGCTCATAGGTTCTACAATCCCGGAAGTTCCCAGAATGGAGATTCCTCCCACAATTCCCAGACGTGGATTAAAGGTTTTCTTTGCAATTTCCACACCTTCAGGAACGGAGATGGTGATTTTCAGACCACCCTCATAATCATATTTCTCAGCAATTTCTGTGGCTTCACGCAAAATCATGGCCTTTGGCACAGGATTAATAGCTGCTTCCCCAATTTTCTGGGAAAGTCCGGCTTTTGTTACCCTTCCCACACCAACACCTCCGTCGAGGATGATTCCCGGTTCTTTTGTTTTCTGCACCGTGGCATAAACCAGTATTCCGTTTGTAGTATCCGGATCATCTCCTGCATCCTTCTGAATTGCACAGGTCACCTGATTTCCTTCAATCCGGATGTCTTTCAGTTCCAGTGTAAGCAGGATTCCCTTAGGAGTCATCAAGGTGACAGCCTTCTGCATGACACCACCCAGCAGGATCTCTGCAGCACCCTTACATGCAGCTGCTGCGCAGGAGCCTGTTGTATAACCAAACCTCATTTTTTTATTGCCACGTATCACGTAGTAATCTTCCAGTCCGTTTTTCATGACGCCTCCTTTGCTGCATTGTTGTCACATTCTGTCTGCAGATTACTCTACAGCATTGCTATACATAAAAAGGAGGGATTTCTGTGTGCAACAAAATCCCTCCTGAAAGTTCTTTTCCCGAAATATCCTCTGGTTGCCGCAGATCATATTTCCTCTCTACAATGAAAAGCAGACAGTATCTGGCTGTTACAGTAACGGACTTGCGCAGGAATTTCACCTGACTTCCTGTAATGCTTTTCCAGAATTATTTCCGAGAATCATTATATAATTTTGAGCAGTAAAAGTCAACGCATTTCATGGCTATACCACCTTATTATACTACCTTATGCTTCAGCCATTTCCTGCTGTGGAAGCGAAGAGAAAATACGATTCCCCGCACTGTCCAGTCAGTAAACATTCCAAGCCATACAGCCATTGGGCCGAAGCCTCTGAAACGGATCAGATATACACAAAGGCAAAAACGGAATGTCCACATAGTGATACAGGATGTGATCATGGAAAATTTTACATCTCCGGCTGCTCTGAGGCCATAAGCAGGAATAAACGCCAGGGTCCATACAATAGGTTTGACAACCGTTATCCAGGATATCATATGGAAACACATTCTTGCACTTTCCGGTTCCATACCACCCAGCTTTGTGACTGGAATAGTTAAGGCAAACACCAAAAGACAGCTTGCAACAACAATGATTTCTGCAAGAACACTTAATTTCTTAATATAGTAAACTGCCTCATCCTTTCTGCCCGCTCCCAGACACTGTCCTACTACAGTCATCAGACCGATTCCTACACCGATAGCTGCAATACCGTTAAGGTTCTCAAGGATATTCGTCATTGCCTGAGCTGCAATGGCTACCGTCCCCAGTGTAGATACGGAAGACTGTATTGCCAGCTTTCCAAGCTGAAACATGCTGTTTTCTATGCCGGACGGGATTCCCAGAGCCAGAACTCTTCTGATCATTTTTCCATCCGGACGGATCTGTCTGTAATTTCTGACTACAATAGGCTGTCTGTCCATACGAAGCTGCCAGAGTACCACTACAGCACAGAAGACTCTGGATGCAAGAGTTGCGATGGCAGCTCCTGCCACTCCCATATTGAATCCCCAGATCAGCGCCGCATTTCCGCCGATATTAATCACATTTGAAATAACCGATACTGTCATTGGCCCTCTGGTATTTCCCTGGGACCGGAATATGGATGCTCCCGCATCATAAAGTGCTATAAATGGGAAGGATAATGCCGTATAGAAGAAATACACCTGAGAGGCAGTCATAACATCTGATTCTACTTTTCCGAATATCAGTTTTAACAGCGGCACACGAAACAGCAGGCACAGAGCAGTCACTGCTACAGATATGGCAGTAATGATAAATAATACCTGTCTTGCTGATTTATTTGCCATTTCATGATTTTTCTGACCTATGTACTGTGAACAGAGGATTGCACCGCCTGCTGCCAGCGCTGAGAACGCCTGGATCACCAATACATTGATGGAATCCACCAGAGATACCGCGGATATTGCAGCAGAGCCTACATTGCTGACCATCATGGTATCCACAGTTCCCATCAGGGAATTCAGTACCTGTTCAAAAATAACCGGTATCAACAGGGTTCGGAGCATTTTGTTTGTAAAAATATGTTGCTGTTCTTTCATTTTTTTCCACCTGAATCTATTTTCTTTTTTTGATTATACGCTTAATTTTCTGTGATGCAATAGAATAAAATGTATTTTTTAACGTTTTCAGGGTTACTGTTCACCCGCCACTATTCCGCGAGGTGTTTTGGCATGAATATGCCAAAATCCCGAGACATACAAGCCAAAATTCCATTGCCGCAGACAATCTGGAATGAGTTTTGACTACATTACTGTGAACAGTAATTTTTCAGGAAATCTGATAATTGTTCTTGTTATGTTCTTCAAAATCTGATACAGTAAATCTGTTAAAAATAAGGCAGGGCATATCAGCCCGCAATTCTTAAATCTTATACAAATCAAGAAAGCAGACAGATCATATGCAAAGAATCCTTAAATATATTATCTCCGAAAATACAACTCCGGTCACGATTCTGGACTTTCTAAAAAAAGAGGGTTTTCCCGCCACATATTAAGCTCAATGAAGAACACTCCCAACACCATCATTCTCAATGGTGAACGTGGTTTCGGACGATCAGTGCTTAAACCACAGGATCATCTGATCATCACTGTTCCTGAAACCGAATCAGGAGAAAACATTATCCGTACAAAGATGGATTTGAATATCATTTATGAAGATGAGGATATCCTTGTGATAAACAAGCCTGCAGATATGCCTGTGCACCCTTCTGCGGGAAATTATGAAAATACTCTGGCAAATGGAATCGCCTGGTATTTTGCAGAAAAAGGAGAGGATTTTGTTTACCGCTGTATCAACCGGCTGGACCGGGATACCACCGGTGCTCTGATCCTTGCCAAAAATCCCCTCAGCGCAGCGATTCTGTCAGTTCAGATGAAAAAACGTCAGATTCTCAGGACTTATCTCGCACTTGTAGACGGGCTTCTTCCTGACTCCGGAACGATCAACGCTCCTATCGCACGAATGGAAGGCTCCGTGATCACCAGAGAAGTAAATTTCGGAACCGGGGAGTCTGCAATAACTCATTATGAACGGCTGGCGGCAGGAAAAGAATATTCTCTGGCCGAACTTCATCTGGAAACAGGGCGCACACACCAGATACGTGTGCATATGAAATATATCGGGCATCCTCTGCCCGGAGATTATTTATATAATCCTGATTACCGTCGGATAAACCGTCAGCCCCTTCATTCTTATCAGTTGGAGTTTACTCATCCTATAACCGGAAAGGTCATGCTTTTTACTGCTCCGCTTCCTATTGATTTTATTTCTGCCTTTTATAGCAATTCTCTAAAATAATGCATTTATAGCAATCCCATAAATTACTGCAAACAAAACAGTTCATCAGTTTTATGTCTGATGAACTGTTTTGATATGAATGCATATACATTCTTACTTATTTTTCTCATAAATGATCAGAAGACCTCTCAGAAGAAGTTCCTCGTCCAGAATGATTTCTCTCTTACAATGAGGAACGATTTTCTTTGCCAGACCACCGGTTGCCACTACAGTTGCCTTCTCCCCCAGTTCCTCTTCGATCCTGTCAATAATTCCATCCAGAGCTGCTGCATTGCTGTAAAGAACCCCGCTCTTCATACATTCGATCGTGTTTTTCCCGATCACATGTCTTGGCGCATCAATACTGATTCCGCTGAGCTGGGAAGCCCTCGCAGTAAGTGCATCCAGGGAAACCCCTACACCCGGAAGAATCATTCCGCCTACATACTGCTTCTTACTGTTGACAACAGACGCTGTGGTTGCAGTTCCCATATCGATAAGGATCAACGGCACCGGATAACCGGCAATTCCTGCCACTGCATCAGCAACCTGATCTGCGCCAAGCTGTCCCGGATTATCCATCATAATATTCAGTCCTGTCTTTACACCGGGTCCGAGAACAATTGCATTTTTCTTAAGAATTTTCTCTGCGGCAAGTTTCACAATATTTGTAATCTGCGGTACTACAGAAGAAATAATACAGCCCTCAATCTCTGTTTTTTTTATATGATAGATATCAAGAACATTCTTTAAATCCACCGCATATTCCAGTTCCGTCTTTGTACGGTTAGTAGAAAGGCGCTCTATAAAATATGTTTTCAGGTCATCAATACATCCAACTACAATGTTGGTGTTTCCAACGTCAATTGCTAAAATCATAATTATTTATCTCCAATTTCTTAATCGTCCTGTTCCCTTAACAGACAGAATCCTGCATCAGCGAAAGAATTTTATCCAGGATCCTAAAAGCTGCGTCTTCTTTACTCATAAGCGGAAGAGAGATTTCCTCATCCTGTGTGATCAATGTCAGTACATTGGTATCTCCCTGAAATCCGGCGCCCTCCACTTTCACATTGTTGGCAGCCACCATATCCAGATTTTTCTTTGCCAGCTTGGCTCTGGAATTGTCGATCACATTCTGTGTCTCCATGGAAAATCCGCAGAGAAACTGTCCGGCCCGTTTGTGTTCTCCCAGAAACTTCAGGATATCATCTGTTCTTTCCAGTTCTATGGACATCTGTCCGTCACTTTTCTTAACTTTTTCTTCACTGATTCTGGAAGGGCGGTAATCTGCCACAGCAGCAGCTTTAACAATAATGTCCTGTTCGTTGCTGACAGAAGTTACAGCTTCATACATATCCCTTGCAGTCACAACAGGCACCAGATTTACAAACATGGGAGGTTCAATTGAAGTACGTCCGCTGACCAGCGTGACATCTGCACCGCGGAGCATGGCAGCTTTCGCAATAGCATAGCCCATTTTTCCTGAAGAATGATTGGTAAGATAACGAACAGGATCAACAGATTCCTGTGTAGGACCTGCAGTTACAAGGATTTTCTTTCCTTTCAGATCTTTCTCACAGGCAGCTTCGCGCTCAATATAGGCAAGTAATGTCTCAGGTTCCGGCATTTTTCCCGCTCCTGTGTCACCACATGCCAGATATCCGCACGCCGGAGCGATCACTTCATATCCGTAATGCTCCAGAATCTTTAAATTATCCTGTACTACAGGATTCTCAAACATATTGGTATTCATGGCCGGGGAAATGAATTTTTTACATTTGCATGCCATGATCGTGGTAGTAAGCATGTCATCTGCGATCCCATGTGCCAGTTTTCCGATCACATTAGCACTTGCCGGTGCGATCATCACTACATCTGCTTTCTTTGCAATCGATACATGCTCTACCTGAAACTGAAAATTCCGGTCAAAGGTATCCACCAGACATTTATTTCCTGTGAGAGTTTCAAAAGTGATCGGATTGATAAAATTCGTGGCATTCTCTGTCATCAGCACATGAACATCTGCATGGCGTTTCTTCAGCGCGCTTGCCAGATATGCAATCTTATACGCCGCAATGCTGCCTGTCACTCCCAGTAATACTGTTTTTCCTTCCAGTGTCATTTTCCTTTACCTCTTTCTCCGAACCATATTATTTCTGGCTGTTTCTACGTCTTTATACTTATATGTCAAAATCTATCATAATTCATCTTTGATAACAGGATTCTGACTTTTACAATTCTATTTATTATAGACTAATTATTATCAAAAATGCAATAAGTGATTTGTTTTATTTGCGAAACAATCAGAACGTTACTGTTCACAGTAACGTAGCCAAAATTCATTCCAGATTGCCTGCGGCAATGGAATTTTGGCTTGTATGTCTCGGGATTTTGGCATATTCATGCCAAAACACCTCGCGGGAGAGAGGTATGTGAACAGTAACATCAGGACAATAGGATATTGCAGGTGAACCGCAACAAGATTACACTTAACCGTTGTTTATAAAGATTTCCTGCATTATAATAATAATCAGTCAGATATCCATAATTTGCGCTGGACTCTACCTGACTTAACTGACAGACCGGATTACTATAATATACTGATATCAACATATAAATCCGGAGTATGACTTTGTGGAGGAATATAGGAATATATGAAGAATTATCAGATCACGCAATGGTGCGCAGCTTTTATCAGACAGCAGGTACAGGAAGGAGACTTCTGTATTGATGCTACAATGGGAAACGGAAATGATACGCTTCTCCTTTCACAGCTATGCGGAGAATCAGGAAAGGTTCTTGCCTTTGATATTCAGGAGCAGGCACTGACTGCAACCCAAAAGAGACTGAACGCCGGACATGTTCCGGAAAATTACCGACTGCTTCTGGAATCTCACGCAAATATGGCAGAATATGCCACACCAGACAGTGTAAGCTGCATTGTATTTAATTTTGGTTATCTTCCCGGTGGAGATCATTCACTTGCAACCAGAGGTGAAACCAGCATTCAGGCATTGACCCAGGCTTTAACCCTTCTGAAAAAAGGCGGAATGATTTCTCTTTGCATCTACAGTGGCGGCGATTCCGGATTTGAAGAGCGGGATCAGATCCTTGACTGGCTGAAAAACCTTGATCCCCATCAATATCTGGTAATCAAAAGCGAATATTATAATCGCCCCAACAACCCACCGATACCAGTGCTGATAATTAAAAATTAACTGTATCTGTTCCAAAAAGCAGCAGAAAAGATTTTTCATATCTCTCCTGCTGCTTCTTGTTATGCCTTTTCTTCAATTTTAGTTTGCTCTCCGGGCACTTATACTTCGATTTCTGTTTTACTTAATCTGTAATGGTAATCTTCTCAATAACCGGCTGCTGATCTGACGGGATTGTTCCATTGTCGTCTGTCGGTTTTGCATCCTCGCAGATCTTATCAACAATATCCATACCTTCTGTTACATGGCCAAATCCTGCATAATCGCCGTCCAGGAATGTACTGTCTGCCTGAACAATAAAGAACTGCGAGCTTGCGCTGTCCGGATCACTGGCTCTTGCCATGGAAATAGTCCCTCTTGTGTGGGAAATATCATTGTCTACTCCATTGTTGCTGAACTCACCCTTAATATTCTCTTTGGATCCACCTGTTCCGTCTCCGTTGGGATCACCACCCTGGATCATGAATCCATCCATGATACGGTGGAATGTCAATCCGTCATAAAAACCTTCCTGTGCGAGTTTCACGAAATTTGTCACTGTGATCGGTGCTGTATCTGCATCCAGTTCCACATCAATCGTACCGTAATCCTTTACTTCAATCTCTGCGTGATGAATTCCTGTCAGTTCTTTGGAAGTATCCAGAAGCACACTGGTTGTACTGCTGTCTGAAGAATCTTTATTTTCAGAATCTGTATCAGCAGAATCACTCTTTTCATCAGAACCATCAGAAAATCCGGCTTTTTCTGCCTCTTCTTCACTTGCTACATTATCACTGTCAGAAGAAGCAGCTTTTGTCTCCGTCTCTTCCTGAGAAGAAGTCTTCTCTTTCGCTGTTTCCTCTGTTTTTGTACTCTCTTCTGTTTTATCACTGCTGCCACATCCTGCCAGTAAACCTGCTGACATAGCTGTAACACAAAGTGCTGCCAGTAATTTTCTTTTCATTTTCCTTTACCTCCGAAATCATTTACAACAATCTGATTATAACCTATCTCAGAAAAAAAACAACTCTTTTCACAAAATGTTCAGATTGTGAATGTTTCCTGTGTTTACTTCTTTCTGATTGCCTGTTAAAATGTATATGGCTGTTCAGTTCTGTACCTTCCCTTTTTGCAGTGAAACCGGAACAACAGACTGATGAACAGTCAGAATATATCTGCAAAAGAAAGCGAGGAATCCAAAATGGAAAAAATAACAAGTTTTACCATTGACCATATCAAATTACAGCCTGGAATTTATGTTTCACGTAAAGATCCGGTTGGCGGCAGTATGATCACTACCTTCGATATCCGTATGACTTCTCCTAACGAAGAACCTGTGATGAATACCGCTGAGCTTCACACGATCGAGCATCTGGCAGCAACATTCCTGAGAAATCATAAGGAGTTCGGCTCTAAAATGATCTACTGGGGACCGATGGGATGCCGTACAGGCAATTATCTTCTTTTAAATGGAGATTATGAGTCCAAGGATATCGTTCCGCTTATGATCGAGACTTTTGAATTTATACGTGATTTTGAAGGTGAAGTTCCGGGAGCATCTGCAAAAGACTGCGGAAATTATCTGGATATGAATCTGCCTATGGCAAAATATCTGGCAGGAAAATTTCTGGATGAAGTTCTTTATGATATCAAGCCGGACAGACTTATTTATCCACAGTAACATTCTACAGTATTATAGCAATCCTCATAAACAACACACCGAAAAAGATTTCTATCGTATTTTTCAGACAAAAAAAGCAGAAGCTGACAGGTCATTATCCCCTGCAGCTTCTGCTTTTACTTATACATTTCTGTCAACATTTTTCCAAAAAAGCCTTTATTGTACCTCTCATAGAAATTTATTCAAAGAGGACTGATACAAATTTTCATATCATCAGATTATTCTGCACTTTCATCATAAGACGTATCTGCTGATGTATCTGCTGCAGTCTCACCTGCGTCTGCTGCCGGAGCTGTTGTTGTCACAAAATCTCCGCTTGCATAACAGGTCTGTCCATTATAATCCACACGAATCCATCCATTCTCGCATACACCTGTACTGTTCAGCTGAGTTCCGGCTGCCACACTTGAAATCAGATCTGCATCTGCACTTGCATCAGAACGAAGATTTAATTCTGATGACGCATAATAGGTATCGGATTTCACTTCTACTTTTACACCACTGGCTGTCTGCTCTGCTTCCGGCGTTGGTGTTGCTTCCGGTGTTGGTGTTGCCTCTGAAGCCTCAGGAGTAGGTGTGACTTCCGGTGTTGGTGTTACTTTAACGATCATAACGCTGGAATCAATAGTAGGATCAAATCCGCATCCCTGAGCAGCAAATGCAAGTCCCAGTACAAGAACCAGCCAAAGTGATTTCTTCATAAGTAGTTTCCTCCTTTATCAAACACGCTCTGTCCCCTCGTGTTTTCTGTGTTCGCTTTATGTATTAATATACACGATTCTTACAGATAATTCAAGTATGCGTTTTGTCCTGCTTTGTCTGCTTTCTTCCATTTGCGCGGAATTGCTGCAGGGTTACTGTTCACTCCGTTCTCAGTAACGTAGCCAAAATTCATTCCAGATTGCCTGTGGCAATAAAATTTTGGCTTGTATGTCTCGGGATTTTGGCATATTCATGCCAAAACACCTCGCGGGATAATGATATGTGAACAGTAACGCTGTAGGTTCTGTGTTTATCTACAACAATTCATAAAGGACTTCCACCTCGCCGCCACAGATCATTCCCAGATTCGCACCGCCCTGGTTAGACAGATTATATTTTCTGATTTCACCATGCTGCGCTTCTGGTGCATATTTCAAAGCCTGAAATTCTACATTTCCGCCTCCGATGCTTCCATATGAATTCCCGTCTTTATCAATAAACATTTTACTTCCTGTCCCTCTTGGAGAAGAACCACTCTTGGATATGATCGTGATCATAATTCCATTTTCTTTTTTCCTTACAGCATCCTCCACAGCTCCATCAATATAAGAAACATCATACCTGTTCTTTTCCTGAACGATCTCCGCAGCAATACTTACAGCAATCTCTGCCGGCATATGTCCTCCGATCGGCAATCCAATCGGTGCATGGATACTGTTGAGCTGTTCTTCGCTGAAACCTTCTCCGAGTAATTTTTCTCTGGTCAGTTTTACCTTATTTTTACTGCCGATCATTCCCAGATAAGTATAAGGGCGTCTCAGAATCTGTCTGGCACAGGCACTGTCTCCGAGATGACCTCTTGTCACGATCACATAATAAGCATTTTCATAGGCCGGTATTTTGTCTGAAAGCTTGTCATAGCTGCCTTTGATCAGCCGATCGGCATCCGGAAATCTCTCTGAAGTCACAAAATCTTCTCTGTCATCCATAACAGTCACATGAAATCCCAGCATTTTCCCGATTTTTGCAACAGGCTGCGAAACATGTCCGCCTCCAAAAATGATAAGCTGCGGATTTTTCACATAAATTTCCACAAAGAAATCTACATCTCCCATATGAACAACTTTTGTCTCCTGGAACTCCGCCAGATCAGCTTCATATTTTTTCCAGAAATCTGCTGTATTTTCATCGAATGATACACAATGGTTTTCTTTTATCAGACATTTTTCGCCCTTATGATTCCCGTTTAAAACCATTGCTGTTTTTACTTTTCCTGTTTCTTCCAAAATTTGATAAATTTTTCTGTACATAACTCTCTCCTGTTTCGATATAAAATACCTTTTGACCATGACATCATTATATATTATAATTGACAGAAAAAGGGGGATTATTATGAAAAAAAACTTTTTTCTACACAGTCTGCCCTTCAGACTGCTTGTCGGCGTGGCTTTTGGAATCTGTATCGGACTTCTTCTTAATATAATAGATGAATCTGCCATTACGACTGCAGTACTGAATGTGGTTGTAACATCGAAGTATATTCTTGGTCAGCTGATCAGCTTTTCTGTTCCGCTGATCATCATTGGATTTATCGCACCATCTATTACCAGACTCGGAAACAATGCTTCCAGAATGTTAGGTGTTGCAGTCAGTATTGCTTATGCTTCCTCACTGGGAGCTGCTTTATTCTCTGCATTATCCGGATACCTGCTGATCCCACATTTGTCCTTCAGCTCCACTGCCAGTCATCTCAAAGCTTTGCCGGATGTAGTTTTTGAACTTTCCATTCCACAGATAATGCCTGTTATGAGTGCACTTGTACTGGCCATTATGCTGGGACTTGCATCTGCATGGACAAAAGCCAGTCTGATTTCTTCTTTTCTTGAAGAATTCCAGAAGATCATACTAGCTATTGTATCAAGAGTCATTATTCCGATTCTCCCATATTTCATCGGACTGACTTTCTGTTCACTGGCATACGAAGGAACAATCACCAGACAGCTTCCTGTATTCCTTCAGGTAATCGTCATTGTTCTGATCGGACATTTTATCTGGATAGCTCTTCTGTATATACTTGCAGGAATTTATTCCAGAGAAAATCCTCTGAAAGTTGTGAAACATTATGGTCCCGCCTACCTCACAGCCATAGGTACCATGTCATCTGCTGCCACACTGCCGGTCGCCCTCCAATGCGCACACAGGGCAAAACCTCTCCGAAAGGATCTGGTGGATTTTGGTATTCCGCTGTTTGCCAATATTCATCTCTGTGGTTCTGTCCTCACAGAAGTATTCTTCTGTATGGCAATCTCCAAAATTCTTTATGGTGCAGTTCCTGCGCCGGGGGCCATGGTTCTTTTCTGTGTCCTGCTTGGAATTTTTGCCATTGGTGCTCCGGGTGTACCGGGAGGCACTGTTATGGCATCTCTCGGTATTATCACCGGTATCCTGAAATTCGGCGATTCTGCTACAGCTCTGATGCTGACTATCTTTGCCCTTCAGGACAGTTTTGGGACAGCCTGTAACGTAACAGGCGATGGTGCCCTGACTCTGATTCTTACCGGATATGCCAGATACCACAATATCAGAGAACAGAAATTGCAATAAAAGTTCAAAATACCATCATATCTGTCTTTTTTCTCAGATATGATGGCCTTCATTTTCTTACGGACGAATCACTTTATCTGCACCTGTCATACGCTCTGCAATCGTATACATATCGGTAACTTTTCCAACCATCAGTTTCTCCATCAGTCCATAATGCTTCAGGCAGGTCCCGCAGGTCAGGATTTCCACGCCCTCTTCTTCCATCTTTTTCAGATCTTCCAGACTTTCAGAGTCTTCTGTTGTAAGTTTTGCACCTCCATTATAGAAAAGGATTGTATCCGGATGTGTTTCCATCTGAGAAAGGGCATAGATAAATCCTTTGATCAAAATCTTTCCCAGTTCATCATCACCATTTCCCATAACATTTGAGGAGATTACCGCTACCGTCACTTTTTTATGCGGTGCTTCGCAGACAAATTCCTCTTCTTCCAAGGTACCACCTGTCTGTTCAGTCTTTACTGCCATCTTCACCTGATACTTTTTGTCTTCCAGTTTTTCAGATACAAACGTACAGCCTGTTTTATTTGCAAGTCTGCTCAGATTATTCACTGCGGTTTCATTATCGATCAGAATTTCAATCTCATCACCAACTGCCGCATTATCAATAACCTTCTTTGTCATCACTACCGGAATCGGGCACTGTTTTCCCATTGCATTTACTTCATGTTTCATTTTCTGTCACCTCTTGTTATTCTTTATATTCACTGCTTATTACTCTTCGCAATCTCCCTAGAGCGTGTCTGAAAAATCATTCCCGCAATCTGCACGCCCCACTTTGCAGGATATTTTACATCTGATTCTTACCGCGTTTAATATATTTTCCTGTTTTCTCCAGAATTACTTTTCCATCCTGCACCACATGAGCTCCTCTTAAATATACGCTGTCAATATCTCCATGAAGCTTAAATCCCTCATATGGATTATTATCCGTATGATACAGATGTGTCTTTGCAGAGATAACGTTTTCCTTCTCAGGATCAAATACAACAATATCTGCATCACTTCCCTCACGTATCACGCCCTTATTGGGATACACTCCGTAAAGTTTAGCTGCATTCTCACTTAACAGACGGCACATCTGTTCCTGCGTGATCCTGCCTGTGCGTACACCGTATGTATAAAGCAGAGTTCCTCTCGTCTGTACTCCCGGCAGCCCTCCCGGAATCTTCGTGAAATCATCTTTACCAAGAGCTTTCTGCTCCATTGTAAAGCTGCACTGGTCAGTTGCAACCGTCTGAATCTGATCATTCGCCAGTGCTTTCCACAGGCAGTCCTGATCTGCTTTCTTACGGATTGGAGGTGCACACACGTATTTGGCACCTTCAAAATCCGGTTTTGAATATACACTGTCATCCAGAAGCAGATACTGCGGACAGGTTTCCGCATATACCTTTTGTCCGTTCATTCTGGCACGCATCACTTCTTCAAATGCTTTCCGGTTGGTAAGATGTACTACCATTACAGGAGCATCTGCTGCATCTGCGATCACAAGAAGGCGGTGAACTGCCTCTGCCTCCATAATATCCGGACGCACCAACGGGTGATTCTCAGGTCCCAGACGTCCCTCTTTTTTGGCTTCTGCGATCAACGCATCGATTGCCCCTGCATTCTCACAATGTACCCCCGCAAAACATCCGTATTCATTTAATTTCTTAATAATCTTATAAAGGTCACCGTCATCTACGATCATTGCCGGATAAGTCATGTAAAGCTTAAAACTGGTAATCCCTTCATTGATCATATCCTGTATTTCTCTCTCAGTTTCCTCATTCCATTCCACAACAGACATATGGAAAGAATAATCACAGGAACATTTCCCATCTGCTTTCTCATGCCACTTCTCAAGACCTTCCTTCAGCGTATGACCACCTTTATCCTGAGACGCATAATCGATCACCAGAGTTGTTCCTCCTGCAATGGCAGCTCTTGTTCCTGTTTCAAAATCATCTGCCGTCACTGTTCCTGCCACTTCCAGGTCAAAATGTGTATGTCCGTCTATAAATCCCGGAAAAAGCAGCTTACCGTTTACATCAACTACCTGTGCATCCTCTGCTTCCAGATTCCGGCCTACTTTTACAATCTTCTCTCCATCTATAAGAACATCTTCTATAACAGACATATCCCCCGATACTACTGTACCATTCTTCAGTAAAGTTTTCACTGTTTCTGACACCCCTTTCTTTTATATTCATGTTTAAAATATACCACGATTCCTATATCACTTCAATGATTTATAATTATAATCACAAATTTTTTAAGGTATTCACATTTATTTTTTTTAGGCTCTTTTTATTTCCTTTTTTTTATGATAGAATATAGAAAATGTGCAGTTTCTATGTGTCTGCACTGAACGTTTTGACGGATAAATTTATCCGCTTTACTACATGCTCATAATCGAATGACTGTTACTGCTCAGACTATAGAAGTCCCGCCTGATTCGGTTATGATCCATTTAAAAGTTATATTAATAGGAGGAAATCAAATGGGACGACTTACTGTGTTAAAACAAATCGCTGCTGATCTTGCTTCCCAGTTCGGACCTGACTGTGAAGTAGTAATCCATGATCTGAAAACTTCGGAGCCGGAACATTCCATCGTCTACATCGTAAATGGTCATGTTACAAACAGAGATATCGGAGACGGACCATCCAATGCTGTTTTTGATGCGATCCGCAATCAGGAAAAAGGAGCAACCCCCGAAGACCATACCGGTTATCTGATGAAAACAGCAGACGGCAAGATCCTGAAGTGCAGCACTTCCTACATTCATGATGACGATGGTACCCTTCATTATGTTTTCGGAATCAATTATGACATTACCAAGCTTACTATGATCGAATCTGCCCTTCATTCTCTTGTCACTCCGGAAAATAAGGAAGAGAAGCCCAAAGAGATCACTCATAATGTCAATGATCTTCTTGATCATCTGATCGAAGAATCTGTAGCTCTGGTAGGCAAACCTGTTCCTTTAATGAATAAGGAGGATAAGGTTACTGCTATTCAGTTCTTAAATGATGCAGGTGCTTTCCTTATTACCAAATCCGGAGATAAGGTTGCAAATTATTTCGGAATCTCCAAATATACATTGTACAGTTATATTGATGTAAATAAGTAAAAACAGGAAAGAATGATATAAAAACAGACCTGCATGGTACTTCTCCATCAGGTCTGTTTTTCTTCTGTTTTTCTTTTTTCATCCAACGCCGGTATATCGTTAAATATGCTCTCTCTTTCATCTCCTTCCTCGTATGTTTTTTCGATATTCCTTTATAGACTGATTATAACACAGAACAACAGCATTTTTTCTCTTTCACGCGAACAGTAATTATATGGCGTGAATGGTATGGAAAAAGGTTGTCTTTAAATTTGAAATCTTTTATACTTGATATATATACAACATTTTGATGATAAATTTTATTAATCCTTATCAGACGGAGGTGCTGTTATGTCTGAACAGATTTTATCTGCTGTTCATGGTGTCACTACCATGCTCTTTGGAATTTACTGTTCTGCATTTTTTCTTGGAATCAAACCGATCAGAAAAAATATCCTGACTATGTTTCTGTTATTTTCAGGGCAGGGACTGTTATATGTAATTGATTTGGCATTATTTGGGGAAACTCTTGCAAATATGTCCTATCCTCTGATCGTACATTTCCCATTGGTTTTATTTCTCTCCGTTCATTATAAGTACCCTCTGATTTCTTCCGCTGTTTCCGTCTTTTCTGCCTATCTGTGTTGCCAGATAAGCAACTGGACCGGATTATTCGCTTTGGCAATAACAGGATTACAGTGGTGTTATTATTCTGTGCGGATCTTAACAACAACCTTAACTTTTGTCCTTCTTTATCGATATGTATTTCGATCTACAAAAACAATTTTTACAAAGAATGCACGTGAGCTTTCCATCATCGGTTTCCTGCCATTTGTATATTACGTTTTTGATTATGCTTTCACCAAATTTTCAACTTTACTTTATTCCGGAAATAAAGCAGTTGTTGAATTCATGGGATTTGCATTCTGCATTGCCTACCTGGTATTTCTCATCATCTACTTTCAGGAATATGAGAATAAACAGGAGATAACGCAGTACAGCAATCTTCGTGAAATGCAGCTTCAATCCATGCAAAACGAAATTGAACAGGTAAAGATCAGCAGCCAGAAACTGGCGATCCTGCGGCATGATATGCGCCACCATCTGAGTATTATTCTGACTCAGCTGCAAAATGGACATCCGGACAAAGCACAGGAATACATCCATGAAATTAATTCTGCATATGACGATACGATCATCGCTGCCTATTCCGGAAATGAGATGCTGAACTCTGTGCTTTCCATTTATCATTCCCGTTTCACAGACAGAGGATTGTCTCTTATATGCAATGTTTCTACAGGAAAAGAACTTCCTTGTTCCGATCTGTCCTTCTGTACAATCCTGTCCAATGCGCTGGAAAACTCCATGCATGCACTGGAGCAGCTGGAATCACCTTCAAAATGGGCTCGGCTTACTCTTTCGCAGAAAAAGAATCACATTCTTTTCCAACTGGAAAATCCCGTAGAAAAGATTCCGACATTTGTAGATGGAGTTCCGGTTTCTACCAGAAACGGGCATGGAATCGGTGTCAGGAGTATTATTTATTATGTGGAACAATTGCATGGACAGTGTCATTTTTCTATCGTGGACCATTGCTTTGTCCTGCGAATTATCATCTGACACAGGATTTCCACTGCCGGATACAATACATAACATTTATTCACTCACAGAAAGGTTTTGATAAAAATTATGAATATTGCAATTTGTGATGATGAAATACTCTTTACCCGGGAATTAAGTTCACTCCTGACGCACTGGGCGAAAAAAAATGATTTTTCACTTACCCTGTATCCATATTCCAACGGTGATGATCTGTTAACAGCTCTCCGGACAATTCCGGTAGATCTGATCTTTCTTGACATCATCATGCCACTATTAAATGGCATAGATACAGCAAAAGAAATACGCAGCATGGGACTGACTGTTCCTGTGATTTTTCTGACCTCTTCCAGAGAATTTGCCCTAGATTCCTATGATGTAAAAACTTTTCATTATCTTTTAAAACCAGTAAATACTCTGAAACTTTTTTCTGTTATGGATGATTTTTTTAAAACTTATCATGTTCCGGCGGAAACTTTCGTCGCACATACTGCAGACGGATTCTGCTCAATTACGCTCAATGATGTAGATTATCTGGAAGCTCAGAATAAACAGGTTCTGGTCTGCCTTTCAAATGGAACTACTTTAAAAATCCGCGAATTATTTGCAAAGTGCGAAGGGGTCTTTACTCCGGAAAAAGGATTCTTTAAATGTCACCGAAGCTATATTGTAAACCTGTCACGCATAAAACAGTTTACAAGAACCATGGTCACTACCGGCATTTCCTCTGTCCCTATTTCCAGAAATAACTATTCTGCATTCAAAGATGCCTATTTTTCATATATGTTTGATTCCAACTCCGGTTAATCCGATAATTACAGCATTTGCGGGTTACTGTCCCCTCCGTTCTCAGCAATACATTTCGCAGTTCACTGCTTTTCGTACACCCTCACATATTCTTATCGTTCCATTTCATGTGCCTGTTTGTAGATTTCACAGGCAGCATAATTCACACATCTGTCATGTGCACAATCCATAAATGTGAGGGTTCTTTTATCTCCTTCCATCGTATATTCGCAGCAGACAGTCTGCCCTCCATTACATGTTCTGCAAAATCCCGAAATAAACTCTTCTTCTATCTCCATTTTATCCTCCTCAATTTTCCTTATATCTCATTATCCTTCCGAGAAACAAAAATACAGGCAACAATATATTCGTTACTGTTCACAAATATTTTTATTTATTCGTCCGTTTTTTGTTGTCATTTTACAACAAACAGATTTATAATCAGTATAACATAGAAATGTGCGGAAACACTATAACAAACATAAAATAATCGTAACTGTTCAGTACCTTCACAGTTACGAGTCAAAATCCATTAAAAATCGCCTTCGGCGATGGGATTTTGACTTGTATGTCTCGGGATTTTGGCATGTTCATGCCAAAACACCTCGCGGGATAGTAGACTGCTGAATAGTTACAAATAATCAAAAAAGAGGGAAAATGTCATGAACAAAGAACTTTATGATGAGGCAATACGCTCCAATATCCTGTCACGCAAACTAATCGAACAGTTGATGGAAAGTATGAATTACAGTAGTATCTCTTTTATCAACTGGACTGTAGAGGTACTAAAGATTATTAAAACACGTCTGGAACGCGGAGATAAAATCACAGACGAAGTATCCGGAATTACTTATGATATAAAATCTTTCCGAAATTTTGTAAGCACCAATTTTTCTTCCTATATTACAAGTCAGGTCTTTGATGCTCCTGATAAGGCAGAGAAAGTATATTTTTCTCTGGAAGCCACCGAAAACGGACATGCCTACAATATGGTTATGGCAAATTCATCAAAGAACAAAACATATAAGTGGATTTCCAGTCTCAGCGAACGCTTTTCATTAGTGGAGATGATCGCTACCGGAATTGTATATCTTAAAGATAACAGGACAGATACATATCAGCCATTTATTTCCGGAAATGGTAAGTACTGCAGATATGACGTAGAAAAAGGACAGATTGTCGAATTATAAAATGCTGAGATTGATTTGCATCTTGTTATATTATGCATAATCTTAAGAATTGCATAATACAGAACAAACAACCATCATTGAGTCAGTACATACAAGAAAGAATCCTGCTTGCAGGATTCTCCGCCTGCGGCGGGTCGCTTCTGTTGATTACCATAATCGGACTTACACCGATTGGTGTGCCCCGGCTTTGCTGGGCACGCTCCTATAACATAAAAAATCCCCTGCCATTCAGCAGGGGATTTTAATTTAATCATATTCAGATTAGTTGTTGATGAGTTTGTCTTCACCATTCCAGCTGTAAAGTTTACGGATTTCTTCGCCAACTTTCTCAGACTGATGCTCGGAAGCTTTCTTTCTCATAGCTTTGAAGTGAACCTGTGCACCTGCATCAGACATATCAAGTAAGAAGTCTTTTGCAAATGTACCATCCTGGATATCAGAAAGAATTTTCTTCATAGCTTTCTTTGTATCTTCTGTGATGATCTTAGGTCCTGTGATGTAGTCGCCATATTCAGCAGTATTGGAGATAGAATATCTCATTCCTGCGAATCCTGACTGATAGATCAGGTCTACGATCAGTTTCATTTCATGAATACATTCAAAGTATGCATTTCTTGGGTCATAACCAGCTTCAACAAGTGTTTCGAAACCTGCCTGCATAAGTGCGCAAACACCACCGCAAAGTACAGCCTGCTCACCGAAGAGATCTGTTTCTGTCTCTACACGGAATGTAGTTTCAAGAAGACCAGCTCTTGCTCCGCCGATTCCAAGACCATATGCCAGTGCAAGATCCTGAGCTTTTCCTGTGTAATCCTGCTCTACAGCGATAAGACAAGGTGTTCCTTTTCCAGCCTGATACTCACTTCTTACTGTGTGACCAGGTGCTTTAGGAGCAATCATTGTAACGTCAACATTCTTTGGTGGTTTGATGCATCCAAAATGAATATTGAAACCATGAGCAAACATTAACATGTTACCTTCTTCAAGGTTTGGCTCAATGGATTCTTTGTAAAGTTTAGCCTGTAATTCATCGTTGATAAGAATCATGATGATATCTGCCTGTTTAGCTGCTTCAGCTGCTGTATATACCTTAAAGCCCTGCTCTTCAGCTCTCTTCCAGGATTTGCTGCCTTCGTAAAGACCGATAATGACATCACATCCGGATTCCTTTAAGTTCAGAGCATGTGCATGTCCCTGGCTTCCGTATCCAATAATTGCAATTTTTTTACCATCCAGTAAGCTTAAATTACAATCTTCCTGATAAAAAATCTTGTTAGCCATTTTATTTTCCTCCTGCTAATTGTAAAAAGATTTATCGTTAAGGGATGCTCCCCTAGCAAACTATAATATGTACTGTTTCTGAGATATTCTTCCATTTCCTGCATTCCGAAAAGCCTTCCAGTCTTTTCATCAGAAATAGGTTACATCCTGCGAACCTCTTGATAAACCGGTCATTCCTGTACGTGCAAGTTCGAGAATCTCGTAATCGCCCATCAGCTCAAGAAATGCCTCCAGTTTATTATGGTTGCCTGTCATCTCCAGTATCATGGAATCCACACTTACGTCTGCAACTTTCGCATGGAAAACATCTGCTATGGAAATGAGTCCCTGTCTCTGCTCCGGTTTCGCAGCCACCTTGATCATCATTAATTCATGGCATACGCTGTTGTCCGGCTCCAGGATCTTAATATCTCTTACATCTACAAGCTTGGCAAGCTGATTCGTGATCTGCTCCAGAATCAGTTCATCCCCGCTGCACACAACGGTAATTCTGGAAAAACGCTCGTCCGCTGTTACACCTCCGGTAATGCTGTCGATGTTATAGCCTCTGCGGCTGAATAATCCAGATACTCTGGTTGTTACACCTGCAGTATTATCTACTAACAGGGATAATACTCTCTTCTGCATGTCCCACCTGCTTTCAACGTGTACATTTTCACCACGTTAATATAATAAATAGCTCGTATGGTTACCATTATATCAATAATCGTGATTTTGTCAATAAATTTTTCGCACAAAAACAAATGTCTTTCTGTGACGTTACTGTTCACTTCGTTCCCAGCAACACGCTTCGCGATGCACAGAATTTATGCTAATCGCATAAATTCGCGCAGTATGTCTCGGGTTTTCTGTGACCTTCGCTCACAAAAAACACCTCGCGGGATATTACCAGTGAACAGTAACTCTATGATAACTTTTGTAAAAACATCAAAATAACTGCCTATATCAGATATTTATTTCTGAACTCTTCGATCATTTTCGGTTTCAGATAAAATACGGTCTGGAAAAACTTTTCCATAGAACCATAAGTCTTTTTCACTGTTTCAAAAACAGCAGCCAGATACTCCTCTTTTACATTATATATAATTGGAAGCTTCTCGGTCATTTTCTCATCTGCCTCCGGCCAGGTCTGTACAATTCTCTGCATATATACCAGTTTGGGCTCCATATAACGGTTTGTGCGCAGATAGTCTTCATATATCACATCTTCCTCCACCCCCAGCAGACTGAGCAAAAAAGCAGTCCCGATTCCTGTACGGTCCTTTCCAGTTCCGCAATGCCACAAAACAGCACCTTTTTCCTGCCTGAAAAGAATATCGATAAACTTCGCATACTGTTTCAACACCAGCTGATCCATGCATAAATTCCTGTACTGTCTGATCATATATTCTTCCATATCATCCGGGAGTCCTGCAAGCATTTTCACAAACTGTTCTCTGTTGCTGATAACCTGCACATCCTCATCCACAACCGGTACATGGTAGTATTCTACTTCTGCTATAATAGTATCCGGTTTACATTTTCTCTCTTCTGCCGAACGCAGGTCGATCACCGTCTTCAGATTGTATTCTTCTCTAAGTCTGTTCTTATCGCTCTCTGAAATGTGATAAAGTTCCCCGCTTCTCAGAAGCCTCCTCGGCAGGATGTGTCTGTCATCAGCTGTAACGATCGCACCCAGATCTCTGGTATTCGGCAGACTATGAAGAGATATCCTGCCGCCCTTCGGGAAACCTGTTGCCATATCCGGGTTTAATATCTTAAGAATGCGGATACACTCATGAATCTCTTTTTCTGTCATATCGAACTTGTATCTCTTCTTACGTCTGGTAACAATTACAAGATAATTTACACTCAGCTGTCTGTCATCACCTTCATCTGCTCCCTCTTTTCGCATATATGCCCATACAATGTCTTTACATGGAAGATTGTTTATCATCATATGTCTGGTAAAAACCAGAAATCCATCTTCTATCCTTATCTTTCCATACTTCATGATCCACCACTCCACTGTCTGCAATTTTATTACTGTTCACTCTGCTCTTAGAGCGTGTCTGAAAAATCATTCCCGCAATCTGCAAGGCATACTGAACAGCAACCATTTTTTTCAGAATAACACAGAAATCGGAATTTGACAATTCCTGTCAAACGTTTATAATCATGGTGTTATTGTGATATAGCAGTCACATTATGAACCGTACTTTTTGTACAGAAATCATTTTTTGAAAGGATTTATGAAAATGGAAAATCTTATTTTCTGTCTTAATGCTACAATCCCGATTTTTCTCACCCTGATGCTCGGGCTCTTTTTTCGGAAGATCGGACTCTTTGATGACACCTTTGTCAGCCGTCTGAATAAGTTCGTATTTAATGCAGCTCTGCCTGCGCTTTTGTTTCTGGATATTGCAAAGTCAGATTTCTACAGTGTATGGAATACGAAATTTGTATTGTTCTGCTTCTTTGTCACACTGATCAGTATCGGAATTTCCACAGGACTTTCCTATCTGCTGAAACCGCGAAATATCCAGGGCGAATTTATCCAGGCTTCTTACCGGAGCAGCGCTGCGATCCTTGGAATTGCAATTATCCAGAATCTTTACGGAAACGCAGGAATGGCACCGCTTATGATCATCGGAAGTGTGCCGCTTTATAATGTGATGGCAGTTATAACACTGTCACTGTTCGCTCCTGGCGGCGGTAAACTTGATACCGCAAAGCTTATCCGAACCCTGAAAGGAATCGCCACAAACCCTATTATCCTTGGTATCCTGACAGGTATGGTATGGTCGCTGCTTCATCTGCCAATGCCAACAATTCTGAATACTGCCGTAGAGAATCTCGGAAAAACAGCGACTCCTCTTGGGCTGATGGCCATGGGTGGCGCACTGAAATTCGGCAAGGCATTCGCAAGGCCGAAACCACTGATCGCATGTACCTTTCTGAAGCTTGTGGGATATGAAGCTGTATTTCTTCCACTGGCTGTGCTTCTGGGATTTTCCCATGATATGCTGGTTGCGATCATTATCATGCTTGGCTCTGCCACTACTGTAAGCTGTTATATCATGGCCAAAAACATGGATTATGACGGCGATTTTACTTCCGGTGTGGTTATGACTACCACTCTGTTAAGCTCCTTTACCATGACAATCTGGCTCTATATATGCAAAAGCCTGGGACTGATCTGAGCCCAGGCTTTTTATGTTTATATCAGCTTCAGATATTCCAGTCCGTTTCTGATTCCATAATGGAACATATCCTGTGTAATATGATCAGCCAGAGCTTTTATTTTCTCTGAACCGTTTCCCATGGCAACCTTCACCGCTGCATATTCAAACATGGCGAGATCATTATTACTGTCTCCAAACACGATCGTATCCTCCCACGGAACATCAAAGAGTCTGCACACTGCCGAGATCCCCACTGCCTTGTTAAAGCCCTTTGGGACAAGTTCAATGGTGGTTCCCGCAATCCCTGAACCACTCTCATGACGGATAATGTCATAATACTCACTCAGTTCCCTGCAGGCAGCTTCTGCATCACAGCCTTTTATCATCTTTGCACTAATCTTATTAATGCGCATACAGTCTTCATTTCCCCTGATGGGACGCCATTTAGGTCCTAAAGATTCTGTGATCAGATCCGTATACCAGTTCACATCTGTATTATATTCATCCTTATCATAATACATGAAATCTGCACCTTCCATAACCGGGACCAGACCATATCTGCGCAGGATTTTCACTGATTTTTTTGCAACTTCCGGGGGCATCTCTTTATTAAAAAGACGTTCTCCATCCTTTTCAATGGTAGCCCCGCAGGCACTGATCATACCGGTAAACGGAAGCTCTTCCAGATACCGGGAAACAAAGGCCCTGCTCCTGCCTGTGCAAAGCCATGCGTCATGACCGTTTTCTCTTAATTTCTTCAATGCCTCCTTTGTGCTCTGGGGTACACCCTTTTCCATATCGCAGAGTGTTCCGTCTGCATCAAAAAACACTGCTTTTCTGTTCACTTTCTTATCTCCTGATTTTCATATATACTTTTTATCTTCCAGTGTGCCGACAAGCTATGCAAAAAATACTGTCGCTGCCTTAACCAGGCTCTCTGTATCTTTCGCACCTGTTGTTTCATATACAGAGTGCATAGCAAGCTGTGCCAGACCGATATCCACTGTTTTCACAGGAACCTGGGTATTGGAAATATTTCCCAGCGTGGAACCGCCTGCCATATCTGAACGGTTTACAAAGGTCTGGTACGGCACCTTTGCCCTGTCACAGATATCCTTGAAAATTGCAGCGGACACTCCATCTGTACAATATTTCTGGTTTGCATTGTACTTGATCACGATTCCCCCGTTCAGCACCGGACGGTTTACCGGATCCGTCTTATCCGTATAGTTTGGATGGAGAGCATGGGCATTATCTGCAGAAATCATAAAACTGTCTGCAAGTGCCATATAATATTCCTCCTGAGTGCGTCCCAGTCCCATATTGATCCGCATCAGAGTATCCTTAAGGAATGTGGAGGCAGCCCCCTGTCTTGTACTGCTTCCCACTTCTTCATTATCCAGCACACAATGTACAGAAATGCTTTCTTCACGATTTCCCTGCAGGAATCCCTCCATAGAAGAGAATGCACACTGCAGATCATCCAGTCTGGGTGCAGAAACAAATTCCTCATTTACTCCCCACAGAGTACCCGGAGTTCTGTCATAAAGAAACAGATCATGTCCCAGAATATCTTCTGTCTTTACTTCTGCGGCCTCAGCCACAGTTTCCATAAATCTGCCCTTTCCTTCCTTATCACTGAAAAGAGGCAGCATATCCTTCTGCACATTATATTTATATCCGTCATTTACTTCCCTGTTCATATGAATGGCAAGATTGGGAATAACCAGCAGATCTCTGTCCACAGTCACCATCTTCTCTCTGATTTTTCCATCCTGACGGACAATCAGCCTTCCTGCCACTGACAGAGGTCTGTCAAACCATGGAGACAGAATCATTCCGCCGTAACGCTCCACATTCAGTTTGATATAAGCATTCTCCACCTCTATCTCAGGATTCTCTTTAATCTTAAGGGAAGGGGAATCACTGTGGCTTGCCATAATATGAAACTTCCACACAGGCTTCTGCGGAATGGAAAAAGCTATGATCGCAGAATGATTTCTGGTCACATAATAATTTCCGCCTTTTTTAAGCTTCCAGTGATCCTCCTCTTTCAATTCTTCAAAGCCTTCTTTGTCAAGCCTTTTGGTCATCTCCGTCACTGCCTGAAATGCAGCGGGGCTTTTCTCTATGAATTTCAGTAACTTCTTTGCTGTTTTTCTGTACATAGTTTGATTCTCCATTTGAATGATTAATCAAGCGGATATTCGCAATCCGCTTCGCTACTTGCTCATAACCGAATAACTGCTCCGCAGTTTATCAGAAGGAGCTTGCACTCCTCCTGATACAAGCAAGTCCCCACCCACTGCTTATTGCTTTTCGCAATTGAAGCAGGGGACTTACTTGATTCGGCTAAAATGCTACCTGATTTATACTGTTTCTTATTATAATCAGTCTGTCCTGGTAATAAAAACAGCAGTCATTATTTCCATAAGAAATATGTGCTGCTGTTTTTATATCAGTCTTTAATGATCAGAGCCATAAAAACCAGATCTGTATTTCCTGTATTTGCAAGTGCATGTCCATGATTGTCCGGTGTGAATGTAATATCTCCTGCTTTTACCGGACGATAGGTACCGTTGTCATTGTATTCACCCTGTCCCTGTAAAATATAGTAGGTTTCACTTTCTCCATGATGTTCATGATATCCCAGTGAACATCCCGGCTCCAGAGTTACCTGTGCATACAGTCCACATTTACCGTTCAACTGCTCTGCGTCAAGGATTTCTTTGATAATTACGTGACCATTTCCACCTGCCATGTGTTCTTCGCGTCTGATTTTCATAATTTTTTGCCCTCCTGTAGGTGTTTTCTCTTTTATAGAATTTCCATTGAATATATCATAGCACTGTTTGTAAAAAATGGCAAAGTAAATATCAATGGAACATTCAGAAAAATGTTACTGTTTACTTTATTTTGCAGTATTTTCAGATTTGTTCAGAAGACTGTCCAGAAGCTGTGAAATGGTCTGATTTAATACAGGATGTCGCAGATACGGAGCAATCTGATTCATTGGTACAAGAACGAAATCTCGGTTGTGAAGATCAATATGGGGAATATGAAGATCTGGCATATCAATGATTTCCTGATCATAGAACAAGATATCCAGATCCAGTGTCCTTGGTCCCCAGTGGATGATACGTTCTCTGTTTGCCGCCTGTTCTAACTGATGCAGTCGCACAAGCAATTCCTCAGGAGTAAGAAGTGTCCGCATTTTCAGGACTCCATTTAAAAATTCATCCTGATCAGTAACTCCGTAAGGTTCTGTGATAAGATAATCGGAAATTGCCTCTATACGGCATCCTTTTGTCTCTGCCAGACCACGGATCCCATTATCTATATACAGCTTTTTATCACCCATATTAGAGCCAAAAGCAATATAAGCAGTATGCCATTTCCGTGTAATTTCCACAGATACAGTTTTCAAAGGAAGACCAACCGGTGCCCAGGGCTTTTCGATCTTCAGAGTGATTTTTTCAAGTCCGGAAAGAGAGCAAAGAAGCATTTCTGCAAGATTCTCTGCAAGAGATTCCAGAAGTTTATAAGTATGTTTTCTGGTGAAATCAGTGATCATATGGCTGACTTCGCCATAGTTTATGGAGGCAGACAACTCATCGGTTAATCCCGCCAGACGTGTTCTGGTAAAAAGCGTGGCAGAAATAACAAATTTCTGTCCCAGAACATTTTCCTCGGGATATACACCATGGTTTGCAAAAACCTCCAGCTCTTTAATTTCTATTTTATCTAATCTGGTCTCATCCATAACAGCAAATCCTTTCTGTATGTTATTTATATTTACCATCTGTTTTGTGCCAGTAATTTATCTGCGTCCCAGGATTGCTTCTGTCATCTGGATCACACGCTTGTTTTCTTTAACATCGTGGACACGGACAAAAGAGCATCCCTTCATTACGCCAATTACACTGGTAGCCAAAGTCCCCTCCACGCGCTGATCTACAGGAAGATCCAGTGCCAGTCCGATCATGGATTTGCGGGATGTACCAAGGAGAACCGGAAATCCCAGATTCTGAAAAAGCTCCAGGTGATTCATTGCTTCCAGATTCATTTCAAATGTTTTTCCAAAACCAATTCCCGGATCAAGCATGATTTTTTCATCTTTAATGCCAGCCTGTCTTGCAAGATTGACACATTCCTGCGTTTCGGCGAGCATATCAATGAGAAAGTTTTGATATTCTGTATTAGATTTGTTGTGCATCAGACAACAGGCCACATCATATTTTGCGATCACAGCTGCCATTTTCGGATCATATTTTAATCCCCAGATATCGTTAACCAGGTCAGCTCCTGCCTGAATAGAGCTTTCAGCAACACTGCTCTTAAAAGTATCTACAGAAACAGGAATGTCAAAATGCTTTTTGACCGCTTCAATAACAGGAAGAACTCTCTGCGCTTCCTCATCAGCACTGACAGGAGTATGACCGGGACGTGTAGATTCGCCTCCGATATCAATAATATCTGCACCATCAGCAATCATTGCCTCTGTATGTTTCAAAGCTTCATCCATATGATTCCATTTGCCGCCGTCAGAAAAGGAATCAGGGGTAACATTTAGAATTCCCATTATGTAAGTATGATTCTTAGTATCAAAAAAACGGTTTCCAATTTTCATGAGCAGAGCCCATCCTTTCTTTTATGCTTATGAGAAAGATCAGTATTCAATTTTCATATTTTTTTTATCATCAGACCAATAGCATTCAGAAGCAGCGGAACATAAAAAACAATTTCTGGACTGCTTATCCGCTTTATAAAGAAGTGCTGCCAGCGTACTGCTGGAATCTCCTTTTCGGTGATGTCCAATGGAAGACAGAATCAGTTCTTTTTCCTTCTCTGTAAAGTGCAGATCTGTCAGAATTTCCCTTGCGATTTCTACTCCTGCAATATCATGGGGAATGTTGTACTGATATTGCTGTGCACGTCCGATATCATGAAGAAGTGCTGCTGCATAGATAAGCTCTTTGGGCAGCTCCAGATGTTCCTCCAGTGCATAAATGTACATCAACCGTGCAACATCCAGAAAATGTTCAGGGGTATGACGGCAGAAGATCCGTTCACTTTCAAGTTCCTGTATTTTTTTATAATGTTCCTGATAAACCGGGTGCCTCCAGATCCGATTGACACGATCCATATCTGAAAAATTGTTATTCATCCTTTTACCATAGAAAGGAACATTTTCTGCAGTTCCTTATCTTCTGTAAACGCACCACGGGTTACAGTAGTGATCGTTTTGCTACCCGGTTTTTTTATTCCGCGCATGGTCATACAGGTATGTTCCGCTTCCAGCATTACCATAATTCCTTTTGGATCCAGAGTGCGCTCCAAAGCATCTGCAATCTGAACAGTAAGCCGTTCCTGGATCTGTGGTCTTCTGGAATAAACCTCTACTGTACGTGCCAGTTTGCTTAAACCGGTAACTTTACCGTTGGGGATGTATGCAAGATGAGCTTTTCCATAAAAAGGCATCAGATGATGCTCACACATGGAGTAAAAAGTGATGTCTTTTTCCAGTACGATTTCATTATTTTCTACAGGAAACTGCTTTAACAGATGCTGATCCGCCTCATGGCCAAGACCTCCGTAAATTTCTTCACACATGCGGGCAATCCTGTCAGGAGTATCAATCAGACCTTCCCGTGTGATATCTTCACCGATACCTTCCAGAAGCAGACGGACTGCCTGCTCAATTTTCACTTTGTCAACCATTAAAAAATAACCTCCTTTGTATTTTTTGAAATGGAGATTATCCTTTTGATCAAATCAAAAAAGGATATCTCCAATTGTGATAGAATGTATGTCGAAAACATTCCCTAACACAATATGAGATATCCTCTTATATTGTTTGCAACGGGTGCGGATAATATACCGTAAGACGCACTTTTCGTTTCAGTGACAACTCCCCATTCACCGAACACTTGACGCATAAAATCCTATTTTGCATATCATTCATTTCGGTATTCAGTATACCATGTAATACGATAATAGAAAAGGGTTTTTCTGACTTTTCAGAATGATTTTTCCCAGTCTACCAATTTCATGATTGTTTTTACCGCATTCACTATTCTTGGAGCAAAGTACGCCTTTGTAAGCCTTTTCTTAGAATATGCCCATATAAAATTCTTACTGGTACTTTCTATCAATAAATCTGTAAAATATCGTTCCCAACTGACATACTCTTTACTGTCTATATATTCTTCTGGATTCTGAAGTATTGTTTCTACTTTTACTTCCGGTATTTCCTTTGTTGAAAGTAACAACCACTCAAAAGATTCTGGTGCATAGAGTACAATGTTTCCCTGTGTTTTAATGCATTCACTGATGTCTTTCATCTCTGAACCAAATGCAGCTCCATCTACGATGACCAAAATTGTACCCTCTTCATTCGTTCTCTGTTCCAACTGTCTGATGATATTTGACTTCCCACCAGCAGAAAAACAGTTCACACCCTTCTGTCTGGACATTTCTTTAAAAAATTCAAATCCAGAATTGGAATCCTCTGTTATTACAAGTTTCGGATTGATATTCTTTTCCTCTGATATTTCACCGTACAAATGATAAATCTCATTATATTTCTGTTTCGCATCATGAAATTTTCCAGATTTGCGAAATCCATATATTTCACTTACACTATATGGCAATGCCGGAAGCTTTTCTCTTGTAGCCAGTACAAAGTAATTATCAGATCCCTGCACAAGCTGTGCAAACTTCTTTGAAACGAGGAAGCGATTTCCTTCATCAATAAAAATAATACTTCCTGTTGTTTCTTCTATCTTTCTTTCCCACTCCTCACTATCAATCACTTTACAGGGGCAGTCACAGGAAAGAAATACACCGCTGTCCGCACCATATCTTCCATAATCATGTATAAGATCAATTAAAACAGTCTTACCTGATCCACTGTCACCAGTAATGATTGTAATATTCCTATGAATTACAAAATCATATTTCACTTTTCTGGATTCTACAATGATTCTATGTGAACCTTTCATAATCACTACTCCTGTTTCATTTCATTTAAATACTTATTTGCTATAGGAACAAGTTCCTTCATTGAATGGACCGTTTCTCCTCCATTTTGGACTTTTATCTCAAATTTTGTGTCTTTTCCAAAACTCATCATATGCCTGAGATTAATGGTAACATCTTTAATCCTGCCTATTTCCAATATCCATTTTGCACAGTTATCGCCACAGGTCGAGGCATTGAAAATCCGATCCGGTTCATTTAAAATCAGCAACAATGTTTTCACTCCTCCTGACAGTCTTTCAGGAGGAATCTGTCCCAACACCGGACTGTTAATGCATTCACCACTCAATACTTCTGAATCATCAATATCTTTAATCATCTTTTTCGCCAGTTCTGCATCAAGCCATTCTGGTTCATAACTGTTTTTAAAATAAACATTTGTATTATAAATACTGTTTTTCACATCTCCATAAATAATGTTCAACATTTATAAAAGCCTCCTCTCAAAATACAATTCTTCTTATAACATGGTTTCGTTCCGCCAAAGAATTCCTGTCTGATTTCTTCAACCTTGTGTCCTCTACTGCCAGAACTATAGCAATCCTCTAAAATAATGCATCTTAATCCAGCCCATCAGAGTGCGAAATCCTGCGTCAATATAGCAGAAACTTAATTTTCGCTGTACTAGTGAAACATTCTATATTCTTTTTATCTGTTTTTACATTTACCACTCTTCACATTTAATATCACTTATCTGTTCAATTGGAATGACCGTTTGATCTGCCATGATTATGGTATGCTCATATTCGTCTACCTTTTTTACAATACCAGAGCACGTAACATAGGATCCGCCGGCTTTTTTTGCATCGGGAATAAAATAAGTTATCGATACATTCTGTTCTATACCGATATTATTTCTGATTATATTGATTTTTTCGTTCAGCTGAGCAATCACTTCCTCGCTCAGTTCCAATCTTTCATCGGTTAATCTTGCCGTTTCTTTTATCGCAGCATCATGTCCGGTCAGAGCTGCAAAAGGAGCAAATTGCGCTGCCCGATCCTGAAGTGGCATTTGCGGATGATTCTTAGAGACCGGATGGGGTAAATTGATGATATCATCATAAGAATTATTTTTCATCCTCTTCCAACTCCTTTATGCCTTATGTCCGCCAATTTGTTCATTTCTGTCCTTGGCGGTTGCACCTTCCTGAAGATTCATTCCCTTCAGTACAGCGTTTTTTCCAAATTTCTTCTTGATACTGAGCATTGCCTCCTGCATACGTTTCTCACGATCCAGCGCAGCCTCTTCCTCTTCCTGCTTTTTCCTTTGCGCCTCATAATCCGTAAAAAGATCCAACTGCTCATACACTTCTTCTCTCTCTACAGAGCTTTCATCCACAAGCCTGTTCGCTGTGATATTGATTCTTCTGATAAGCAGGTTTCTGTCAACGATCCTGTCATATAGCTCTATTACTGCATCCATTATCAGTTTTGTTGAGGAAGTCTGCCGTTTCAGATTGGTCGTTCCATGTGCGTGTTTCGGAATTCTTCTTCCATAACGGTCGATTGTAACCTCTCCATGATACTGCTTTTTCCTGTCGGCATTATTCAGATTCTCAATATCATAACCAACCGTCAATACAATCTGGTCCGTCACAAGCTTCTTATCCACCAGATCCAAAACCATCTGGTCCGTCATCTCTTTGACGACTAATTTTGCTTTTTCAAAGTCATAAGGACAATGAAGTACCTGCCCGGAACAAACACTGTTCGTTTCCGGTTTGTAAGACTTGACCATTTCCATGGTACAGGGCTCATATCCCCAGGCATGATCGATCAGAAGCTCTGCATTAACGCCAAACAGTTTATATAGCAAATCTTCGTTATATAATTCATTCTCTTTTCCGATGGAACATCTGGCAATATCACCCATCGTATAAAGGCCATATTCTTCCAACTTCTTTGCATATCCCTTTCCGACTCTCCAGAAATCAGTAAGAGGTCTGTGACCCCAGAGTTTCCTTCGGTATGACATTTCATCCAGTTCTGCAATTCGTACACCATCTTTATATGCTTTAATATGCTTCGCTACAATATCCATCGCAATCTTACATAAATACATATTCGTTCCGATTCCTGCAGTTGCTGTTATACCTGTCGTTTTCAGCACATCCTGTATCATGGTCATTGCAAGTTCTCTTGCTGTCATATTATAGGTATGCAGATAATCCGTTACATCCATAAACACTTCGTCGATCGAATACGGAAAAATATCTTCCGGTGCAATATATTTCAGATAAATGCTGTAAATTCTGGTGCTGTATTCCAGATAGAGAGCCATCCGGGGAGGAGCAACAATATAATCAATCTCCAGTGCAGGATTGATATTTAATTCTGTGCTGTCATCAGAAGAACCAATAAATGTTCTGTTCGGTGCTTTCCACCTGCGGGCACTATTGGCTTCTTTTACTTTTTGAACAACCTCAAATAAACGGGCCCTTCCGGGTATCCCATAACACTTTAAGGCTGGAGATACCGCAAGACAGATTGTTTTTTCTGTTCTGCTTTTATCCGCAACCACAAGATTGGTAGTCAAAGGATCCCGATTTCGTTCTTTACATTCCACAGATGCATAGAATGACTTAAGATCAATTGCAATATAGGTTCTTTTCTTTTCCGTCATTCTGTACCTCCCAATTCTCCTGTGTTCCGTTTGTGATTATTTCTCCTTATCCATTGCCATATGTATCATTTTCTCGAAGGATTCTCTGAAATGCTCATCATCTTCTGCTGTTCTTTTTCTTGGTCCTTTTAAATGATTCTTTCCGGATGCCCTTCGTGCTTTCTTGTTCAAGTGCCGTTCCATAAGCATCTGGTCAATATTCTCATTCGTATACCATTTCCCAGACTGATGAATCGCATAAGCACCTTTTCCTAATGCCATTGCAGCCACACCGTAGTCCTGTGATACAACAATATCGCCTTTATGGCAAATGCTGATTAGTTTATAATCCACGGCATCTGCTCCAGCTCCAACTACAATCACTTCACTGTAATCAGATGATAACACATGATTGGTATCACACAACAACGTTACAGGAACACTGTGCTCTTTTGCAACTTTTTCAACAATACCAACTACCGGACAGGCATCTGCATCAACAAAAATCTGCATATCTTCTCCTTTAATTAAACATAAATGGAGTGCGAACCTCAATGAGATTACCACTCGGATCATACAGCCTTACAAGATTCTGGCCACCTGCAAGTTCTGTCAATTCTGTGGCATATCGAACGGAATACTTACCAGATTCATATTTTGCAATCAATCCATCTATATCAAATTCCTCGAAATACAGTTCCATCATGTTATTGAATGGTGTAGAAGTCTCATCCAGCGTCTTCCCCCATAGACCGGCATCCTGCAAAACAAGTCCCTCCGATAAGATCACATTACCTTCATTCTGAAGAATCACTTGCAGTCCAAATAAGTCCTTATAAAACTCTATGGATTTTTCTATATCGTCCACCACGATCAGTACGTTTTTCAGCATATCCGTCACCTCACAATCCGCTTCATTACTTGAGTCGAGTTAAGCAGCTATTCTCAATCCGCATTCGATTATATGATCTTCCCAGACAAATGATTGATCTCATGCTGACAGATCTGTGCAGTCCATCCAGACAGCTTCTGCCGCTGTTTTTTCCAGTTGAAGTCATAATACTCTACTTCTATTTCCTGGTACCTGGTCGTCTTACGAACACCATCCAGAGACAGACAACCTTCTTCCGTCTCATACATGTCCCGTTTTGAAACAATCACCGGGTTAAACATAACAACATCTATAAATCCCATATTCACAATGATAATATTCTTCCTTACACCAATCATATTTGCAGCCATACCAACGCACCGTTCCCGGTTCGCCTGCAGTGTGTCCTGCAGATCCTTCCCAATCTGGATATCTGCTTTTGTGGCTAGCTTGGATGGCTGGCCTAAAAAGAAAATGTCTCTTACGATTTGCTTTACCATTTATTTTCTCCTGTATTTAATTTCTAATTCTTATTTATCCTGACCGGAAATCTTTCTCATCGGCTCAAGATTAATTTTACAGCATCAATCAAGTCCTCAGTGAATTACTCGGTAATTGAGTTACCAGAGCATCTGAATTAAGGCGGGATACCGCCTTTTTTCAGGGTGCATCCATGGCACCATTACTGTTTGCTCTTTAGAGCTATACAGCTACTTTTATTATTTCCGGTGTTTTCAGTCCGGTTACGGACAGTTCTTTTTTTACTCCGGATACGGAGTGATATTTTCTCAGGATATTATATGCGCCTACCGCATCTGCATTATAGACTCTGTTTCCATCCCTATATGATCCTCTCTCTTTCCGGTTGGACGGTTCCGCATATCTTTTCCCTACTTCCGGTGACAGCGGACTGCACTGGCTGGTATAACTTTCTTCCTGTTTTACAAAACGGATCCCATATCTTTTCAGCTTATATTCTAGCATGATGTAGATCCTGTTATACGGCAGGCTGTGAAGCTTCTGGTTTGTCCTGTGTCCCAGGTCTTTTTCTCTCCGGATGTTCCGGATATCCCCTGTAACGACACAGGTGATCCCCTGTTCGCGGCAGTATTCTGCAAGATATCTTGTAATCTTGTGCAGATAGTCCGTTACTGAGTCTTGTTTTCTCTTATATAACTTCCTGATATGTTTTGATGTGACCGGGTGCTTTACTCCCTTTCCGGACTGCTGCCCATACCACTGGGCCTGCACCCTTGCGATCTCTTTATGGAAATATCTTTCCAATTCAAGGTACTTCCTGCCCAGGATAAACGTCTTCCCATTTTCAGAATCATAACACGTCATAAGGTTGTGAAGCCCCAGATCAATAGACAGTTCATGTCCGTTCTGTGGAAGTTCTTCCTGGTCAGGAACCTCATAAACAACAATAATTTTACAGCTTCCCTTCTCCGGCGGATAGATCCGCAGCTGTTTGATCTGGTCCATGCCCCTGAAAATCTTATTTTCAAGGTAAAGAAAGTTTTCATGGATCTGATATGTTTCTTCCATATATTTTTTTAATGTCTTTGGAAGGGACAGGCGGACTCTGTCCGTATCCTGTTCATGCACGATCCCCATCTGCATATAGGTAATGGGGATACTTTCCTGCTTAAACCGCGGCGGTCTGGGAGTCTCGATCCCCCCGGATCTTTTCAGGGCATAGAAAGACTTCCATGCCTTGTCCAGCAGCCTGCAGACTTCCTGGGCAGTCTGGGACGGGAGCTGTTTATACCACAGATCCTCTTTATGGGCTTTTTTCTGATAGTACCAGTCAGGATACTGCTCCATCCCTGTTTCTTTGTAATGCTGACGCTCGTAATTACAGACATTCCAAAGCTTAGATGCTGCATAGCACATATGCCCGATGAGGTTCGCATATTCCCGGCTGACCTTTATGGATGTTTTCTTTGACAGTAGCATTTCCTCTCCTCCATCGTATCAGTAAGCTTTGCTCTGATGTTCGATATATCTGCGGATATTTTCTTCCGATACAGATCCGACCGTTTCCACATAATAGGAATGGTTCCACAGCTCCCCTTTCCAAAGCTGGTTTCTTATTTCCGGAAAACGTTCGAAAAGTTTCCTGCCGGAGATCCCCTTCAGGTATTTCACGATCGCAGTTATGGATAATTTCGGAGGGGCTGACACAAAACAGTGTACATGGTCTCCTTCCCCACATTCAAACAGATGAATCGTAAAGCCCTTATCTTCTGCGATCTCCTGCACCAGTTCCTGCAGATATGCCTCGACCTCTGCATTTAATATCTTCCGCCGGTATTTCACTGACCATACCATATGGTAATTAATATTACACACACAAGTGCGGTAATGTATAAGATTTTCTTTCATACATATATGTATACCATGATATCAAAAATTTCGCAATAAAATATCGAACATATTTTCTTTTTTATAATGCTGGATACAGCTTTTTATAGAAAGCTTTTATAGAAAAAAGTTCCTGACGAAGTATTTCTTTATCGTCATTCTAAATCAGGCAAAAAATAACTGATACTCGGCAAATATCCTGTTATTGTTTCTTCTTTTTCAGTTTTCACATATTGTTATTCTTACTAATCTTTGATAATATTTACTATAAGTTATTTTTACAGTTACTATATTCGAGCTGTTTTTCTTTGTAGTTACTGCTCTACTTATAATCAGTACATACGGAGGACGCGTTAATGATAGAAAATAATGAAAATTTTTTTGAGAATAATTTATTTCGATTTGATAATGATCCCTGTGACTGTGCCACAGATACAATAAATCTTGCTCCTGGTATGCCACCAGCAACAACAATCAAAGTACAGGCACTTCCCGGAGAAAAAATCCATTTTGCATTTTCTTCCGGAGTCGGTCTGGTTCGTTTAGGAGAAAAAGGCGCACTCATAGAAAAGAACCTGCTTGGATCATTGATATCAATTAAGACAGGGGATACCACTGCCTTGTTTGAATACTTCAAACGCAATGGCTTTCTTTTTAATATCAGCGGATTAGAATATGAGCCCATTGATACAGACAAGATGTTTGAATTGATTCGCAGATTACGAAGTACCGTAGAATTGCTGAGTGCTATGGGGTCTATCCGAAAGGATTATCATAAGATTCTGGGATTGTCTCTTTATTTAATGCTATCAAATCCAATTGAGATATCCTTTTCCTCTCTTCCGAACCCATATTACACATGTAAGCATTCTCTGCAAGAAAGTTTAGAAAGAGCATATAATTTACCAAAGCCAAGTTATTTTCAAGAACATATATTTTCCAAAGAAACCATCACTATTCCTGATACCTTAATGCCGCCAACCTACGAATTGGATATGCAACTATATATGTCTTGTCTTGAAGGATCCGGTCAGGAGTTTTGTTTAAAAGGTTCTTCCAGCAATCTATTCAAAACCGTACTTTTCTTTACGCTTACGGATTGGATGAACATATTAATATCAGAAAAACTATTGATCTTATTTTCCATTATTTCTGTGAAGTAGGAACAGTAAAAGATATAAAAGAAGATGGAACTATTGAATACTATGGCACGCCAAATACAAACAAGCTAACTTCTGACATGAAAACCAGAATTCTAGAAATTGCAAAGCTTGTAATTGTCGTAAGTAGGTAATCATTCGTATATTGACATTTTATAAAAGCCATCTGATACTGCTCCTGGCTGTCTGCCAGATTCTCTATCAGATGGCTTATTATTAGTTTTTTTAGTTTAGTACGGCAGTATTGTTGATTGTCAAGTAAAATTGACCCACTTTTACGTTTAATTCTGACCCACCTGAATTCAGAAATCACCTGATTTTCAAGTGGGTCATTTCTGTATGTAAATCTGATTTTTTACACTGTGAATTGACCCGTCAAGCGCATCAGCTGAACGGAAGTTCAGCATCCGGATCCATTACCGGATCACTCCATTCAGTATTTATGATTATGCTGTCTGAAACAGTATCATAATCCCCGCGAAGCTCCCTTAATTCTTGTTCTCGTTCTTCTTCTGAAAGACTCGTCCACCATTCATACATTTCATCCTGGAAACGCATTGCGCTGACAAAGTCCATTGGGCATCCGTTTTCGCTATAAATATAGTCGCCGTTATCATATGGGCTTCGTCCGCTGGCTACCCATTTTTTCAATTCACGTAACTCATCTTTCGTCATAGTTATCTCTTTTTTGTATTGTTTTAACTGTTCCAGCAGGAATTCTCTGTGCTCCGCAGGCACATTTTTTCTAAATCTCATATCTGCCTCCTAATTAATGAGCACCTGATATCCATCAGTCTGCATTGAACTTTTGTCGATCAGTATTCTTTTGCCAATTGGATCCAGCAATACATACTTACTGAGTTCCAGTAACCGGTCACTGATCAGGGAATGTACCATGTTCTCCATGGCTTTTATACGGTCATTTCGATTTATAGCTTCCTCAGACCGGTCAGCTGTTTCGACTTTGTTTTCACAGAGAGCTTCTAAATTTAAAAAGATATCGTCTTCCTTACGGCTGTCTGATTCAAAACGGTCGGTATCATAGTTATATCCAAGACTCTTGTCTGCTTTCATCCTTTTCATAACACATGTGGGATTTTTGATCTCATAACAGCTTCGCATTAGGTCATATGCGGCTGTTTTTCCCTCTGTATTGTAAACTTCTATGATCTGCGGATATTTATCCGGTGTGATTTTTATACTCATTTCTATGCCTTCCTTTTTAATACTCAGTTTTTGGACCTTTGACACGATAGCTGTCACCCGTTATACTTATGACATGGCAATGATGGACCAGGCGGTCAAGGATCGCTGCAGCGGCCAGCTTGCCGGTGAATAGTTCATCCCATCTGCCCATGGGCAGGTTTGTGGTGATAATGAGGGAGCTTTTTTCATATCTTTGGCGAATGATCTGGAAGAAAAGGCTCTCTCTTTCTTTATCCATTTTTAAATATGACAGTTCATCGATGATCAAAAGCGGGATCTTACTGATCTGTTTCAGAGTTTCTTTCAGATATCCTTTCTGCATATCCTCATACAGCTGATCGACCAGTTCTTTTGCATTCACAAAGAGAACCTTATATCCGGCTTCGCATGCATTCCGGCCAATCCCGGTGGCGATCATACTTTTACCGACTCCTGGCGGCCCAATGATTATGATATTTTCATGGTTATCCATAAATTCAAGCCTGCCCAAAGATTGGATCTTTTCCGCATCCAGGTTTGGATTGAAGCGGTAATCAATGTCAGACAGCCGTTTATCAGAGTCGAAATTAGCTGCATCTGTCAGGCGTTCAGCCTGTCGGCGTTTCTTTCCTGTTTCCTCCGCTTGTAACAGCATGATCAGGAAATCTTCATACGTCATAGACTGTTCTGAAGCTACACGTATAAGTTCCTGATATTGTTCGCGCATATCGACCAGTTTGAACTGTTTCATTCTGGCTTCTATATAAGCTGCGTTTACAGCACTTGTCTCACTAGGCATTTACCGTTCCTCCTACATTCTGTTCATAGTAATCCAGATCCCGCAAAAGTTTTGAATCATCGTCACGGTATTCTCCGGTTTTACACAGAACTTCCGGTCTCTGTTCAGATATCTCAGGAAGAGACAGCCGGCCTGCATTGTAAGCTTTGAGCAGTTCTTTAAATGACAGGATATCCATAGAATCATGCTGTATTGCATATCCAATAAAACGATTAAGGGTATCTGTATCATAAAGTTCTTCGAGCAGCATGATCTTCCTTGCGTAATGTGTGGGCTGGTCAAACTTTTTCCCGGCTGCTTCCAGATAAGCCAGACCATTGCTGTATCTGGCAGTGAATTCCCTTCGTATCTGCGGGATCGATGTTGGCGCCTTTGGTGCTACATTTTTATAGTGCTCCGGATTCGTCAGGATTTCATGCTTGTTGCGTGATGCTTCCAATTTCATGACATAGTTCTTCTTTCTGTCATAAAGCTCGATCCTGAACCCATAGATGATCCTGAAATACATGGTTTTGGCTGCAAAGATATCGGGAACGCTATACTTATTTCCGCCAATGCTGATATAACAGTCAGGACTGATGGTCCTGCTTTCTAATTCCTTCAGTCGATAACGACGGTCTGGCAATGGCAGCAACCGATCCCGTTCTTCTTGAAGATAATGTATGTTTGGAATTCTTTTGGTCGTTGTATGTGTTTCATTACACCAGGACTCAACGAAATCCTTTCCACGACGATTCAGATCTTCCATTGAAGCAAAGTGGTTTCCCTTTATGAATTGTTCTTCGATATAGTTGAAGGGTCTCTCGATCTTTCCTTTCTTGCGCGGCCAGTAGCAGGGACATGCATTAAGTTCTGTTCCCAGATGTCTTGCCATAAGCAGGGCATGGGGATTATAACGGATCTCCGTTTCGTTCCTTGGATTATTTTCGATGACCAATGCTGTTGGATTATCGATCAAAAGCTCCAGGGTTACTCCACCAAGATCTTCAAACAGTTCCTGAATTGCTTCATAAATGGCTGCCGCATCTGCCTTTAAAGAAAAACAGACTGCTTTCTTTCTGGATGCTGAAAGTATCATCGAAAAACAGTAGACAGTTGTGATAACACCATCAACAGGGACATTGTAAGGCGACCAGTCGAACTGGACCTGATCTCCGGGAGGGCTTTCATGCCTTACAGTAGCTTTTGAACTGATGTGATCTTTGATATCCTCATCAATTTTTGACAGATACCGGTAAACAGGGCCAATGCTTCCTGTATAACCTCTTGCTTTCAATTCTCTGAAGATCCGTGTTCCATTGAAAAGAAACGGTTCGCATCGCCATTCGATGATCTGTTCTTTAAAATCATCAATCTTGCTTTTATAAACTGTCCGTTTATACACCGGTGCCTCTTTTTCTTCTAAAAGACTCCTGACGGTATTTCTGGACATTCCAAGTATTTTTGCAGTTGCTCGTTTTGATCTTGTCTGTTTATAAACTCGCTGAACAGCTGCCCAATCTTGCAAATCATACACCTTCTTTCAAACCTCCTCTCTTGTATTGGTGCATACAGAGAGAAGTGTATCGTTCTCTATCGGGTGGGTCAATTCTGAGTATTAAATTTTCAAGGTACAGTGTAATCAAGACCAGTTCTACTTACTCATTGCCACTGCTGTTGGTGGGTCAATTTTCCTCGTTAAAACTGGGTCAGTTTTAAGTATAAATCAACAAGTATTCCGGAAGATTCTCTGACCATGGAAGCAGTTTCTTTAATTCTTCCTCTTTAGGAAAAGCCCCCATTTTTCTGAGTTCATCCAATATATAAGTCAGATATGCGTATGGTTTCAGATGGTTCAGAAGTGCCGTTTCTGTAATGCTGTAAACAAGGGCACTGGCATCTGCTCCCCGTACACTTTTGGCAAACAGCCAGTTGCGGCGTCCTACTGCAAAGTTTTTCAATGCACGTTCTGCACTGTTGTTGTCTATGCTGAGATGACCATCTTCCAGATACCGTCTCAGATATACTTCCTGATTAAGCGTATACAAAATGGCATCACCAATAAGGGAAGACCTGTCTACAGAATCTTCCATCGTATGCAGCCATTCAAACATGGCATCCATAACCGGACGGGACTGTTTCTGGCGCTCCTCATATTTTTCTTCCGGTGTTTTGTCATGGAGCATCTCCTCAATCTTATAGAGAATCCCGATCCTTGACATTGCCTGATATGCAACTGTCTCTTTCAGCTGTTCTTTTGTGAAGTCTTTTTTCAATGCTGTGAGGGCTGCATCAAAGCGCCGTCTTGCATGGGTAAGGCATCCGCTTATTATGATACCTTCTCCTAAACTGTGATAAGCCTGATATCCATCACAGGTCAGATACCCATGAAACCTGTTCCCTAAAAAGTTTACAGGATGATATCCCGCACGGGTCCTTTCATAATCGAAGAGTACCATCTGCGGGGAGCCACTGAACTCATCCGTGAGGTATACCCACATCCAGTTCTGGGTCGTACCTTTCTGCTCTGGTTCTCCAAGTACCTGGATACGGCTTTCATCACAATGGATATATCTGCTTTCCAGAAGTTCTTCTTTCATCAGCTGATACAGTGGTTTCAGGTATCTGTCTGCACAGTTTATGATCCAGTTTGCCATAGTCTTTGTGGAAAGATCAAGATCATATCTGGCAAACTCTCTTTCCTGGCGTGCCAGAGGCATCCCATTTACATATTTAGCGTTCATGATACCGGCGACAAGGGAAGGCGTAGCGATACTTCCACGGATCAGGGAAGGTTCTTTTTCCGGACGTTTCATGGCCCCGCATTTCGGACAGCTGTATACATAAGTGATCTCTTCTTCAACCTCAAACTTTGCAGGTACAAAACGCAGGCGTTTTACGGTTTCCTTTGTTACTACGCTGTATTTTTTTCCGCATTCCGGGCAGTAACAGGCTTCCCCTTCCAGTTTATAGGTCCTGGTCTCAACAGTCTCAAAATTGGAAAGATCTTCTTCCCTCTTTCCTTTTCTCTTTTTACGTTTATAAGAGGATGGCCGGATCTCTTCAAACAGCTCTTCTGTTTCCGCATCCGCACTGGCTTCTGCCTCATTGAACAGGTTCATCTGTTCATAGCCTTCGGCATACTTTTCACTGGATGCACCAAACTGTTTCCTCTGTGCAAGGGTAAGACGGTCAGAGAGCATGGCATTTAAGAATTCGAGTTCCTTCTGTTTATCCTTCAGCAGCTGGATCTCCGTATCCTTCTTCTTTGTCTGTTCCTGTACGATCTTCATCAATGAGATCAGATCTTCACGGCTCATGTTATTTAGCTGTTTATCTGTAAAGATCGGTTCCATGTCCTGTCCTCCCGGCTTTTATCATTATCAAAAGTATACCATGATCCCAGCTGTTTTCCTATGGAAAACTGCGTTTCCGGATATAGGAAATATGCAGGAAGATGTCGTATTTTTCATGATTTTTACGGGATTGACAGCTCCGCTGTCGTATGCTTACAGAATGATCTTTGGATGGTGTTCCTCAAATGCACCTCTGGGATTTAAGGATAGTCCGTCACACAGCCAGTGGATCTCTTTCAGAGTCACCTGGCGGAGTTCGTCCGGAGTATCCGGCCAGTGGAAGGCATTACGGTCGAGCCGTTTCATCAGGATCCAGAATCCGGATCCGTCCCATTGGAGGATCTTTATAGAAGTACGCCGACGGTTGCAGAACGCAAACATGCAGCGTGAGTATGGGTCGAGGTGAAATTTTAATTTGATGATGGCAGCCAGACCATTGTAACTTTTTCTCAGATCAGTGACTCCGCAGGCAAGATATACCGTTGTTCCTCCTGCCAGGTCAAGCATGGCACTGCAGGAATCCCAGTATGGATTCCATCAGTTCCGGTCTGCAGGAATCAGATATTTCAATACGGATACTGTCTGAGACAAAAATACGCACCGGTGCAGTTTCTTCAGAGAGAAGCTTTCTGGCAGCTTCCCGTTCAGATGGCAGTCTGGCAAAGACCAGATCCTGTTCAGGTTCAGATGCCGGATCTTCTTTAGCAAGTCTGCGGGTCCAATATCCCATCGTAGATAAAGGGATATCGTTTTCTGCACACCATTGTTTACACGTTTGTCCACTGGTTTTGTATTGCTGGATACGGTCAGCCCAGAGTTTTGCTTTTTCTTCTTTGTTCATAGTGTATAGAATACCTCCTGAGTTTTAAGGAGATTGTAGCAGAATAAAAAATGAAAAAACAGATACGGATGATTACTTACCAATAAAAAGCTCCGATGGGTAGAATGCTGTGAGGAATGCCGTATGAACAGCGAAGAACCTCTCATGTATTCCCAGTTCTGCTATTATATCCAGAAGGAGAAAGAAAAACGCAGGGCAACCATACACATCCCACGGAAACCGGGTGAGCAGATTAAAGTAGACTGGTGATCCGACAGCTCATCGATCCGGTCACCGATGAGAACACGGAGGCATGGATATTTATAGAAGTCTTTACAGGCAGTATGCCTTTGTAAAGGCATATCTGAATCGAATACCGTAAACCATGAGAGCAGTCTGATGACATCTTATGAAATTAGCAACATATTTTCACTATATATTCAACTAACGGTGGAAAGGACCGGTTTTCCGTCTTCGATCCTACAAAATGAAAATATAGTCCAGATGGCCGTTTAGCCGACAATCTGCAGTTCTATCCATTTTTAGCTTTTTCTCTGTGCTACCACTGCGACATTCGTTCCATAATTCATATGTTCATCAACTTTTATTATATTAAATCCTGTTTTCTGAAGCAAATCTATCAATTCTGATAAATACATATAACGATATACAATTGTATGATAAAATTTTTTTTACTTTTATAAGCTTCGTGAACAAAATCAAATCTATGAGTTTGGTTATTAGAATTGATTAAATGATGTGTATATACAATATATAATTCACCTTGCTCAGTTCTGAAACGAGTACATTGTTTTACATCACCTTTTGAAATGATATCTTCCCAAGGAACAAATATATCTATTATAAGTGTACCTTTATCATCCAATAATTTGTAACATTTCTTAAGCAGTTCTTCTTGCAACTGCTTATCTGCTACTGCATGTAAAAAACTATCGGGATTACTATTGCACTATAAATGTATTCTGTTTGATAATCAAAGGCATTACAACATTTTAGTGTAATATTATTGATAACCTTTTCGGTTCATTGGCCATCTTTCTCCTTACAATTTCATGAACTGCTGGTGAAACATCAATACTGTCTATCTTATAACCCGCTCTTGCCATGGGGATAGTTAAAAGCCCTGTGCATGTTACTAATTCCAATATTTTCCCCTTATTCTTATCTGGAAGATTATCCAGATAAAACTGTGTCGCATAATCTTTTTCTCTTCTTTCTTTACCAAAATATGGGGAATAATCATATATTTCAGCCAAAAAACTATCATAATCTGTTTTTATTTCGTTCAATTTAGGACGACCTCCTGAATTATTTTATCTACATCATCAAGCAATACTTTACCTTTTACCGACAGACATACTTTATTATTTCTGTTTTGACTATAGCCATTTTCTTCTAATCTTTTTCCCAGTTTCCGCAAATATGGTTCCACAATTTTTCCATATTTTTGAATAATCCTTTTTGTATCAAAAACATCTTTTTTACCATCAATGAAATATCCCAAATCATCTGTGAAGTTACATTTTGTGCAAATATCTGATTCTGTTTTATTTCATTTAAGTATTTTTGATAATTGCGTCCTATAAAATTATTATGCATAACCGAATGTTCAAGATATGAATATGCGCCATCTCCAATCCCTACCCATTCGCCACCATTCATCTGATGTGAAGTATAACGATACAAAGAATCTTTTCTATACTCCAGTAATAAATAGACTTTGCTATATATCCAAAATTTTTTATCCTTTCTTCTGCATACTCCATTTTCCTAATCATATCATTTTGAAGAAAGCATTTTTTTTTATCGAAGTAATTATAGAAAAACGATTTTTCTTCTAATCTGTAGGAATATATAAAAATATTCTTGATGCCTAATTCCCTGACTATTTTTATGTCATTATCAAAATCAATAATCTTAGAGTTAGGCAAACCAACTATAAGATCTATTCCAACGTGTAAATTCTCTTTCTGCATTGCATATCGCAGACACTCTTTTATAGCTTCAACATCATTCATTCGATTTATTTCTTGTAGTCTTTGCGAATTGAATGTTTGTACTCCCAGATTAAGAGTCACATTGTAATATTGTGAAAGAACATCTATCTTTTCTTTAGTTAATGAAGCCGGATTAGCCTCAAACACCACCTCTGGTAATTCTTTTCCGAACATTTCAGTAATAAAATCAAAAAGTCTTTTGATTTGCAATACTGAAAGAACAGACGGCGTTCCACCCCCAATGTGAATTCCTATCAATGTGTTTTTTTTCAGAAACTCTTCTTTATATTTTAGCTCATATAAAAGGGCATCCACATATCTATCTAAGACCATTTCATCTGTAAACCTTGTAACTGGAATTGAGCAAAAATGACATTTCTTTTCACAATATGGTATATGAATATAAAGTGCATATTCCTTTTTCAATGTTTTCATTGCAGTTTGCTCTACACTAGGTATAAATAGCATTGGTATCGCTTCACTTTTATCAATATTTGAAATCATTTAATCATATCCTTTATATTTTATTCTAGAATACCTTTAGGTTCAGAAAAATAGTCTGTAATCAATTCAACAAGCACATCTGTATTCATCACTGTATTAAATGTAAAAATTGGTATATTTATTCTCTTTAAAAGTTTATCTTTAAACGACTCGTAATCTAAGTCGGATATATGTACTTTCTTATAAAGTGTTCCGATTGTTTGTTTTTGAATAATCGGATATACAATAATTCCAATGCATTTGCTTTCAATTAATTCTTCTGTACTCCGCATAGTACGAATAATATAATCTATCTCATCATGAGCATTTACCACCAAAAAAAAAGCATCTGGCATTGTACCATACAAAACATCCGCTTGAAATAACGGAATATTTTTTAAATTTGAATAACCATACAATGCTGTATTTGTTTGAGTTCCTACGACACAGATATCGCTACCTTTCATTTCAATATCATGAACTGCCTCATTAAGAAGCAAAATATTATGATATCCTGTTGTATATACTGTTGAATTGTATCCATATGGTATATGTTGAAATCCATATCAAAACAAAAGGCAGTATGGCTCAGTTCCAATTTGTCCTACCTGATAACCTGCATCTTGCAATTTCTGACGTTAATATAACTTGTACTGTAAATTTCCCTTGTGATGTAACTTGTTCCTATGACAGCAGAACTGGCATTTGAATATACG
>ENA-OQKC01000034-OQKC01000034.1-human-gut-metagenome-genome-assembly--contig:-NODE-34-length-46801-cov-3.332412_pt1 | contig 46801 bp, 33 predicted proteins | sample MGYA00242774_ERZ504790 | MGnify/ENA primary metagenome ERZ504790 (study PRJEB26092, sample SAMD00036419) | human gut metagenome | host: Homo sapiens | study: EMG produced TPA metagenomics assembly of...
CATATGTATTATGGAAAGTGGTGCGATCTGTTTGAAGAATGGAAAAAATATGCACAATATCAGAATGAAAAGAATGGTGTTTGAAGAGGAAAAAGTGCAATCGCTTATGGATTTATAAAAGGAAATGAACAAGCATGTGGTCACCCAATATCCCGGAAGCGAGGAAGCCCGCCTTGCCATGCGCGACTTGAAGTCCATCTACGTAGATGCCAACCGCGTGGACGAGTTTGCCGCCCTTGCCGCCCAGATGCCGGGAGAAATCCGCTTCGAACCCAGTGAGCAAGACTCGCTGACTTACATCGCTGCCGAAAAAGTATATATGAAAGGCGAAGCCACACCTGCCAAAGAGAGCTTCACCCGTTATCTGCAAAGTTATCCGGGAGCGCTTTCAGCCTGAATGCACACTACTACCTCTGCGTCATAGGCAAAGAGCAGAAAGATGAAGAGGCGGTATTGGAACATGCCGGAAAACTGCTGGAATACCCCGATAACCCATATTCTGAAGAGGCTTTGCTGATGCATGGAGAAATTCTGTTCAACCGCCAGCAATATGACCTGGCATTGGCCGACTACAAGAAATTGCAGGCCAAAGCCACCACGGCAGAGCGCCGCCAGCTTGGCGCTATCGGTGTACTGCGCTGTGGAGCACTGATGCATGATGATGCGGAAGTCATCAACGCCGCCACAGCCTTGCTTGCCGAAGCCAAGCTGTCTCCGGAGCTCCGGAACGAGGCGTTGTACTACCGTGCCAAGGCATACCTCAACCAGAAAGCCGACAAGAAGGCAATGGATGACCTTCAGCTGCTGGCCAAAGACACCCGTACCCTTTATGGAGCCGAAGCCAAATATCTGGTGGCATTACAATGGTACAATGCCGGTAATTATGCCTCTGCAGAAAAGGAAATCCTTAATTTCATCGACCAAAGCACACCGTATGCCTACTGGCTGGCACGCAGTTTCATCCTTCTGTCTGATGTATATGTAGCCATGGACAAGAAGCTCGATGCACGCCAATACCTATTGAGCCTGCAGCAGAACTACCAGGCCGACGACGATATAGCAAGCATGATTAACGAAAGACTGGAGAAATTGAAGTAAGAAATATAGCACATTATGAAAAAGATACAATATATCCTCGCAGGAACTATGCTTGTCTCCCTCTCTTTGGGAGCACAAGCCCAGACACAACCCCAAGACACCACCATGAACCGTACGGTAGTCGTGGAACAAGAATATAATCCGGACATCATGGATGCCTCCAAAGTGAACGTGCTTCCCAGGGTGGAACCTCCTACCGTCAGCAAAAAGGCGGTGGAATATGACGCCACCCTGATGCCGGCAACCCAAATCCCCGCAGGTATCATGCAAGCCTATACCGGAAAAGAGACGCAGGCGAAAGCGCTGCCCGGATATGTACGCTTGGGATACGGTAACTACGGTAACCTCGATGTACGCGCCAACTACCTCTTCTCTTTATCCCCCAAAGACCGCCTCAACCTGACATTCACAATGGATGGCATGGATGGCAAACTGGACTTGCCGGATAATGGCGGGAAGTGGAATTCATTCTACTACCGTACCCATGCTGCCATGGATTATGTACATGCCTTCAGCAAAGTCGATTTGAATATTGCCGGAAAGTTCAACCAAAGCAATTTCAACTTCCTGCCCGACTTCGTCAGCAACAAGCAGAAATTCGTTTCGGGTGATGTACATTTCGGGGTAAGTTCCACGAGCGACGATATGCCTCTCCAATTCCGTGCCGAAACCAATTTGTTGGTCTACCAGCGCCAACACGACCTCATGGTGAGCAATATCAAAGAAAATATCGTGCGTACCAAAGCCGATGTCACCGGTTCCATCTCCGATGAGCAGACCATCGGCATGGCTTTTGCCATGGACAATACATTCTACAGCGACGGACGTTTCGAGAATCACACCGACGTAGACTTCAATCCATACTATCTCTTTCAGAATGACGACTGGAAAATACGTCTCGGCGCACACGTCGACCTGGCTTTCGGCTTCGGCAAGAAGTTCCGCGCCGCTCCCGACGTAGAAATACAATACATCTTCTCGGACAGCTACATCCTCTACGCACAAGGTAAGGGAGGACGGCTACAGAACGATTTCCGCCGTCTGGAAACCATTACGCCTTATGGCATTACAAACCAGCAGCTTGACAATACCTACGAACAGCTCAACGCAGCCATCGGCTTCAAGGCAAGTCCGGTCAGCGGATTGTGGTTCAACCTATACGGCGGGTATCAAGATTTGAAAAACGACCTGATTGACACTCCGACTGTCAAGTCCGACGGGATAAGCAATGTTTTCCTCACAGAAGACACCAAGAACCTCTATGCCGGAGCCGACCTGAGCTACAACTACAAGGATGTTTTCTATCTCGCCGCCAATGCCGTCTATCGCCATTGGACAACGGACTCAGACGGTTCTGATGTCGTAGTAAGTTTCAAACCGGCCGTAGAAGGCAATCTCAATCTCAAGGTACGCCCCATCTCCCCACTGCTTGTCGGCATCGGCTATCAGCACATCTCACGCCAAGGCGTGGAGGGCAACAAGGCAGACCCCGTCAGCAATCTCTATCTAAACGGCAGCTACGAACTCTTCAAAGGAATCTCCGTGTATGCGCGCGTGAACAACTTGCTGAACAAAGATTACCAGTACTACTGGGGATACCCTTCAGAAGGTCTCAGTTTCTTAGGTGGAGTAAGCTTCCTCTTTTAATAGAGGTAGCACAAGCCGAAGCTCTAATTTGAACAAAAAAGGTCATTTTTGCTAAATTCTCCTTATATTATAAGGTGGGAAGAATCTTTTTTTCCTACTTTTGCGGGCGAATTCAGTGGCGGGAGTCACTAAAAAACAGAAATTTATGCAGAAAAACCTTGTCATAGTCGAGTCTCCGGCGAAAGCAAAAACCATCGAGAAATTCCTTGGAAAAGATTTCAAAGTCCTTTCCAGCTACGGCCATATACGTGATTTGAAGAAAAAAGAATTCAGTATTGACGTAGACAAAGACTTCAAACCGCATTACGAGATACCGGCGGATAAAAAGAAACTCGTAACCCAGTTGAAAGAAGAAGCCGAGCAGGCAGAAACCGTATGGCTGGCTTCCGATGAGGACCGCGAAGGGGAAGCCATCGCATGGCACTTGTACGAAGTGCTGAAACTGAAACCGGAACACACCAGACGTATCGTCTTCCATGAAATCACCAAAGGTGCCATCCTGAAAGCGATAGAAAATCCCCGTGACATTGACATCAACCTGGTCGATGCCCAGCAAGCCCGACGTATCCTGGACCGTATCGTAGGTTTTGAACTTTCACCGGTATTGTGGAAGAAAGTGAAACCTGCCCTTTCTGCAGGCCGTGTACAGTCCGTAGCCGTCCGTCTCATTGTAGAGCGCGAACGCGAGATACATGCATTCCAAACCGAAGCATCCTACCGTGTTACCGCCGTATTCCTCGTTCCGGACACTGACGGCAAAACAGTGGAAATGAAAGCCGAACTGGCGCACCGGCTCAAGACAAAGGCAGAAGCCCGGAAATTGCTGGAGAGCTGTAAAGCAGCTACGTTTACCATCAGCGACATCACTACCCGTCCGCTGAAGAAAACTCCCGCCGCCCCGTTCACCACCTCTACCTTGCAGCAGGAGGCTGCCCGCAAACTGGGATTCACCGTGGCACAGACCATGATGGTGGCGCAACGTCTGTACGAATCCGGATTGATAACCTACATGCGTACCGACTCCGTCAACCTTTCCGAACTTGCCGTCAACGCCAGCCGTGAAACCATCTCCAACCTGATGGGCGAACGTTACGTACACAACCGCCACTTCGCCACCAAGACCAAAGGAGCGCAAGAAGCCCACGAAGCTATCCGCCCCACCTATATGGAGAATGCCAAGATAGAAGGTACCCCGCAGGAAAGAAAGCTGTACGACCTCATCTGGAAACGTACCATCGCCTCGCAGATGGCAGATGCCGAAGTGGAAAAGACAACCGTAACCATTGCTATCAGCAACGAGACGGAGACTTTCACTGCAACCGGCGAAGTGGTGAAATTCGACGGTTTCCTCCGTGTCTACCGCGAATCATACGATGATGACGTAGAAACCCAGGAAGATGAGGCACGCCTACTGCCCCCTCTGAAAAAAGGACAGAAGCTCGAACATGAAGGTATCACTGCTACCGAACGTTTCACCCAACACCCTCCCCGCTACACGGAAGCAAGCCTTGTGCGCAAATTGGAGGAACTGGGTATCGGACGTCCGTCTACCTATGCTCCTACCATTTCCACCATCCAGCAACGCGAATACGTGATAAAAGGAGAAAAAGCAGGTGAAGAACGCACCTACAATGTGCTTAACCTGCAGGGTAATGAAATAACGGACAACAACCATACAGAAATCACCGGAGCCGAAAAGTCAAAACTGATGCCGACAGACACCGGTATTGTGGTCAATGACTTCCTGATAGAGTACTTCCCGGACATCCTTGACTACAACTTCACAGCGAGCGTCGAAAAGCAATTCGACGAAATAGCCGAAGGTGACAAGCAATGGACCGCCATTCTGAAAACATTCTATAAGAAATTCCATCCTTCGGTGGAGAACACGCTTGCCGCGAAAACCGCCCACAAGGCAGGCGAACGGATTCTAGGAACAGACCCCGTCAGCGGAAAACAAGTGTCTGTAAAAATCGGACGTTTCGGCCCAGTAGCACAGATAGGTACTGCCGAAGATGAGGAAAAGCCCCGTTTCGCCCAGGTAAAAAAAGAAATGTCCATCGAGACCATTACGCTGGAAGAAGCGCTGGAGCTGTTCAAACTTCCCCGTACTCTCGGAGAGTACGAAGGCAAGAATGTAGTCGTAGGTGCGGGACGTTTCGGACCTTATATCCAGAACAACGGCTTGTATGCCTCATTACCCAAGACAATGGACCCGATGACTGTTACGCTGGAAGAAGCTATTGAACTTTTGCAAAAGAAACAAGAAGCAGAAGCCCAGAAACATATCAAGAAGTTTGAGGAAGAACCGGAACTGGAAATCCTGAATGGACGCTATGGCCCTTACATCGCTTATAAAGGCAGCAACTACAAGATTCCTAAAGACATCATCCCTCAAGACCTGAACCTTCAGGCTTGTCTGGAAATTGTGAAACTGCAAAGCGACAAGGATACGGGCAAGTCTAAGCGGACTGCAAAGGCGGTGAAAGCAACGAAAACGACTAAAACAACCGCCAAGGCAACTGCCAAAACAAGCAAGACAAAATAGGACTTAGTCTACACGTATAAAATGGGAGAAAGGAGACGATAATTTAAACTTCTATTATTTCTACCACAAGAATAAATATTGCACTATAAAAAAATAAGCCCGAAGAAGTATCCTCGGGCTTATTCTTTTATAGTACAATGTTTACATCCTATCCGGCACCTCAATTCCCAGCAATCCCATACCTAAGCGTACCACCTTGGCTACATTCTCGGACAATGCAAGGCGGAATACCTTCACTGCTTCGTTCTCCTCACGCAAAATGCTGAAGTCATGGTAGAACTGATTATATTCCTTCACAAGGTCATACGTATAGTTTGCAATGATGGACGGACTGTAGTCCTCACCTGCCTGCTTCACAATAGCGGCAAAGTCGGCAACCATCTGTATCAGTCCCTCTTCCTTCTCACTCAGTTCAATGCCGGCAGGCAACTGGGCAGGGATTTCGATACCGGCCTCTTTTGCCTTGCGGAGAACAGACTGGATACGTGCATAAGTATATTGGATGAACGGCCCCGTATTACCATTAAAGTCGATGGACTCTTTTGGATTGAATGTCATGTTCTTGCGGGCATCCACTTTCAGGATGAAGTACTTTAAGGCACCCAGACCAACGATACGGGCGATATTGTCTGCCTCTTCCTTTGTCAGACCATCCAGCTTACCCAGTTCATTGCTGGTTTCCTTGGCTGTATCAATCATCTCCGCCATCAAGTCGTCAGCATCAACTACTGTACCTTCGCGGCTCTTCATCTTGCCCTCGGGAAGTTCCACCATACCGTAAGAGAAGTGCACCAACCCTTTACCCCATTCGAAGCCCAGTTTGTCGAGCAGGATGGACAATACCTGGAAATGGTAATTCTGTTCGTTGCCTACCACATAAATCATCTTGTCGATGGGATAATCTGCAAAGCGGAGTTTGGCAGTACCTATATCCTGCGTCATGTAGACGGATGTACCGTCCGCACGCAACAGTAGCTTGTGGTCCAACCCCTCACCCGTGAGGTCTGCCCATACAGAGCCATCTTCTTTCCGGTAGAAGAAGCCTTTCTCCAGGCCCTCCATTACCTTCTCCTTACCTTCGAGGTACGTGTTTGATTCGTAATATATCTTATCAAAAGTTACACCCATCATACGGTAAGTCTCGTCAAAACCTGCATACACCCAGTCGTTCATCTTCTTCCAGAGCGCACGTACTTCCGGGTCATTGGCCTCCCACTTTACCAGCATTTCACGAGCCTCCTTCATCAAAGGAGATTCAGCTTCCGCCTTGGCTTTGGCTTCTTCCTCATTCATGCCTTCGCTTTGGAACTTGGCCATCAGTTCTTTCACTTCCGCTTTATAATGCTTGTCGAAGGAAACATAGTAATCGCCAATCAAGTGATCTCCCTTCTTGCCGGATGATTCGGGAGTTTCACCATTTCCGTACTTCTGCCATGCCAACATGGACTTGCAGATATGAATTCCACGGTCATTGACAATATTTGTCTTTACTACCTTATTACCGTTGGCAGCCACTATATTAGCCAGCGCATTTCCTAAAAGATTATTGCGTACATGGCCCAAATGAAGCGGTTTGTTGGTGTTGGGAGAAGAATACTCAATCATCACCAATGGAGAGTTGTCAGTAACAGCCACGATACCGTACTGCTTGTCCGCATGAATGCCATTCAACAATTCTATCCACGCAGAGGAGGCAATGGTCAGGTTCAGGAAGCCCTTGATGACATTAAATGCTGCAACCGAAGGCTCGTTTGCCTGCAAGTATTCACCGATTTCCTGGGCCGTCTGCTCCGGTCCTTTCTTGGACATACGGAGAAAAGGGAATACAACCAGCGTGAGGTGTCCCTCAAATTCTTTCTTGGTTTTCTGCAACTGCACTTGTGCGGCAGGAACATCCTGTCCGTAAAGCGCTTTCAGTCCGCCGATGACGGACGATACCAGTTTCTGTTCTATATTCATGATTCAAATGTATTTTCCTGCGTGCAAAGATAGCGTAAACCGAAATCAGTACAAAACAAGCAGGCTTGTTTTTATGGCCTCACAAGATATTCAACATACAAAGAGGGGACGCTCCTTGTAAAACGTCCCCTCTTTGTATGTTGAGTATACTGTTCTTATTCAGCTGTCAATTCCGTACCTGGTTTGAATTTAACAACTTTCTTTGCAGCAATCTCGATAGGCTTTTTAGTAGAGGGTTGATACCCATACGCGCTCCTCTTTCCACCACACTGAAAGTTCCAAAACCAACCAATGATACTTTATCACCGGCCTTCATTGCCTTAGTGACTGATGCGATAAATGCATCCAATGCTTTCTTTGAATCAGTCTTTGACAAACCAGACTCCGCTGCCATAGCGCTAATAAGTTCCGCCTTATTCATAATGCTTAAAATTAATTAATATGTTACACAAAAGATATTTTTACTTTTCATCACAAACCTCCACAAAAATAGAGCAATATTTCTGAATATCAAATAAAAACATTAAAAAAATATTGGAAAACAACGAAAAAGAAGGAATAGAATCTGCTTTTTCTGTTATAGAACAGAATTTATTCGTATTTTTGCCGGAGAAAGCAAAAACAGGCAACTGTTTTTGAACTGTAAAATGAATTGAAACAACAGATTATGAATACTATACCTACTGTAACCAAGAACCTTTTAATCATTAATGTGCTGATGTTTCTGGGTACCATCGTCGCCCAAAGCTACGGCATCGACCTCGCCCAATATCTGGGATTGCATTTTTTCCTTGCCGAAGATTTCAATGCAGCACAATTGATAACATATATGTTCATGCACGCCGGATTCGCGCACATATTTTTCAACATGTTTGCTGTATGGATGTTCGGACGTATTTTAGAGCAGGTATGGGGGCCAAAACGATTTCTGTTCTACTATCTGGTGTGCGGTATAGGAGCCGGAATTATCCAGGAGGTGGTACAGTATATTCATTATGAGACAGTACTTTCCGCCTATGACAGCGTAAATACTGGCATGGCCATCATCCCGATGGAGGAATATCTCAATATGATGACTACCGTGGGAGCTTCGGGAGCAGTATACGCCATTCTGCTGGCATTCGGCATGTTGTTCCCCAACCAGCAAATGTTCATCTTCCCGTTACCGGTTCCCATCAAGGCCAAATATTTTGTTATCGGATATGCCTTGATTGAACTTTATGCCGGATTTGCAAACAGTGCAGGAGACAATGTGGCTCACTTCGCACATCTGGGTGGTATGGTATTCGGCTTTATCCTAATTATGTACTGGAGAAAAAAGAACAGAGGAAATGGCTACTATTATAACTGATTTGAAAGAAACCTTCCGTAGGGGGAACATTTATATCCAACTGATTTACATCAATGTAGCGGTATTCATACTTACTACGCTAACCGAAGTCATGTTCCAGTTGTTCAACCGGAGCATAGCAGGCGTATTCGAATGGTTGGAACTGCCGGCATCAGTCATACGCTTCATCCTGCAACCATGGTCACTACTGACATATATGTTCATGCATGCAGGATTCATGCACATTCTTTTCAATATGCTGTGGCTTTACTGGTTCGGTGCACTGTTCCTGAGTTTCTTCTCTGCAAAGCATCTCCGGGGTGTATACATTCTGGGAGGAATTTGCGGCGGTCTGCTCTATATGGCCGCCTATAACATTTTCCCGTATTTCCGTCCCATGACAGACTATTCTTTCATGCTGGGTGCTTCTGCCTCTGTACTTGCCATTGTAGCCGCCACCTCCTATCGCGAGCCCAACTATCCGATACGGCTACTGCTGTTCGGAACCATCCGGCTGAAATACCTGGCACTCATCGTTATAGGCACCGATTTACTGTTCATCACCTCCAGCAATGCCGGTGGACACATCGCACATTTAGGAGGTGCGCTGGCAGGGGTATGGTTTGCCGCCAGCCTCAGCAAAGGTAGTGACCTGACCTCATGGATAAACAAATGTCTGGATACCTTAGTTTCCATCGTCAACTTCAAACCCAGAAAGCCGAAAATGAAAGTACACTACGGTACTGGCAAACAAAAAGATTATGATTACAACGCACGGAAAAAAGCCCAATCCGACGAGATAGACCGCATTCTCGACAAATTAAAGAAATCGGGATACGAAAGCCTTACTACAGAGGAAAAGAAAAGCTTGTTCGACGCGAGTAAACGTTAAACCAATGGAAAATGGAAAACGGAAAATGAAAAATGAGAATATAACCGCCACTCTTATTTTCAGTTTTCACCTTTCAATTTTCAACTATTATAATGAAGCATCTCGGTAATTTTGTCGCTCTCCTGATTTTAGCGGTCAATGCCTTATTTACGGGCCTATTACTGTTCACCGCCTATAGTCCGCACATCCAGCCGGTCACACATCCGGTGCAATCGTGCCTGGGGCTGACATTTCCCGTGTTCCTGATGATAAATGCCGGCTTCCTCATTTTTTGGCTGGTCATCCAGCGCTATAGGTCGGCTTTGCTGCCCCTAATAGGGATGTTGCTCTGCTATTCGCAGATACGCACCTATCTGCCCATCAACTTCCATACAGACCACTTACCGGAAACAAGTATCAAACTGCTCTCCTACAACATTATGGGATTTGACGGTGCCGCCAAACAAGATGGCAAAAACCCGATATTGACCTATTTGAAGGAAAGTGGCGCCGATATCCTCTGTCTGCAGGAATATTCCACAGTACAATCCTCAAAGCATCTTTCGCAAAAAGACGTAGAGCGGGAACTCAAGGCATATCCATACCACCGCATCAACACAGTGGGTAGCGGAAAGGGACATACCAACAAGATAGCATGTTACTCTAAATTTCCGATTCTCTCGTCACGCATATTGGATTATCCCAGCGAATACAACGGTTCGGTACTCTATGAAATCAAGATTGGGGAAGACACGGTTACCCTCATCAACAATCATCTGGAGTCCAACAAGCTGACCAAAGCCGATAAAGTCGTGTACGAAGACATGCTGAAATCTCCCGAAAAGGAAAAAGTGAAAAGCGGCGCACGCCTGCTCATACGCAAGCTGGCAGAAGCATCGGCCATCCGTGCCCCGCAAGCTGACACTATTGCACATGAAATAGCCGCTTCACCGCATCCTTACATTATTGTATGCGGCGATTTCAACGATACCCCCATCTCCTATACCCACCGCACCATCGCCCAGGATTTGGACGACGCATTCACCCAATCAGGACGGGGGCTGGGCATCTCCTACAACCAGAACAGATTCTATTTCCGGATAGACAACATACTGACAAGCAAGAACCTGAGAGCCTACAATTGTACAGTAGACCGCTCCATCAAAGAGTCAGACCACTATCCGATATGGTGCTATATCACTAAGAGATATTGAAAATTAATACTTAAACATTTAATACTTAGAAAACAATGTTCAAAAAATGTATTCTAATTTTAGCTGCAAGTTGTATGATGTACTCCTGTGCCACCCAGACGGAAAGCAATCCGTTCCTTACTGAGTTTCAAACACCCAATGGCGTGCCTCCATTCGATAAAATCAAGTTGGAGCACTATGAACCCGCATTCCAGAAAGGTATAGAAGAGCAGAACGCCAATATCCAAGCCATCATTGACAATACGGAAGCCCCTACTTTCGAAAATGTCATTGTTGCCCTCGACAACAGCTCTCCCACCCTGGACCGTGTAGGCGGTGTATTTTTCAACCTGACGGAGGCCGAAACTACCGATGAACTGACAGCCCTTTCCATGAAACTGGCTCCGACATTGGCCGAACATGAAGACAACATCTCCCTCAACCAGGAGCTTTTCAAGAAAGTGGATGCTGTCTACAGCCAGAAAGATGCTCTCGGCCTGACCCGCGAACAACAAAGGCTGCTGGAAAAAAACCCATAAGAAATTTATCCGTTCCGGTGCCAATCTTCCGGCCGACAAACAAGCCTGTCTGCGTGAAATCAACAAGCAGCTTTCCACACTTGGAATCACGTTCAGCAACACATCCTGAACGAAACAACGACTTCAAGCTTATGAGGAAAAGAGGAAGACCTCGCCGGAACTTCCCCAATGGTTCCGCGAAAAGCGCCATGGCTGAAGCCCGTGCCACCGGACAGGAAGGCAAATGGCTGTTTACCCTCCATAATGCAAGCCGCCTGCCTTTCCTCCAATACTCCGCCAACCGGCCGCTACGCGAACAGATGTACAAGGCCTACATCAACCGCGGCAATAACAATGACAAGAACGACAACAAGAAAATCATTGCCGACATCGTACGCCTGAGACTTGAAAAGGCGCAACTGCTGGGTTTCGACTGTTACTCCAACTTTGTATTGGACAATACAATGGCAAAGAATTCCACCGCCGTGATGGACTTCCTCAACAACTTGTGGAGTTATGCACTCCCCAAAGCAAAAGCCGAAGCAGCCGAACTGCAAAAGCTGATGGACAAGGAAGGCAAAGGAGAGAAACTGGAAGCATGGGATTGGTGGTACTACACCGAAAAACTCCGTAAGGAGAAATATAACCTTGAAGAAGAAGAGATTAAGCCCTACTTCAAACTGGAAAACGTACGTGAAGGCGCCTTTGCCGTTGCCAATAAGCTCTATGGCATCACGCTGACAAAGCTCGAAGGTATCCCCGTCTATCATCCCGATGTAGAAGTGTTTGAAGTGAAAGCCGCAGACGGCTCACAAGTAGGTATCTTCTATGTAGATTACTTCCCCCGTCCCGGCAAAAGCGGTGGTGCCTGGATGAGCAATTACCGCGAACAACAAGGCAGCATACGTCCATTGGTATGCAACGTATGCAGCTTCACCAAGCCCGTAGGCGACACTCCTTCCCTGCTGACTATCGACGAAGTGGAAACTTTGTTCCATGAATTCGGCCATGCCCTGCACGGATTATTGACCCAATGCCAGTATAAAGGTACTTCAGGCACCAATGTCGTACGCGACTTCGTGGAACTCCCCTCTCAAATCAACGAGCATTGGGCTACCGAACCCGAAGTGTTGAAAATGTATGCCAAGCATTACAAGACCGGCGAGGTCATTCCCGACAGCCTGATTGAAAAGATACTGAACCAGAAAACGTTCAACCAGGGTTTCATGACTACCGAGTTGCTGGCCGCCGCCATCCTCGACATGAACCTGCATAACCTGACTGATACCGAAGATCTTGATGTCGTTGCATACGAAAAAGAAGCGATGGACCAACTGGGGCTGATTCCGGAAATAGCTCCCCGCTACCGTACCACATACTTCAACCACATCATCGGCGGTTATGCTGCAGGCTACTACAGCTATCTCTGGGCCAATGTTCTGGACAACGATGCCTTCGAAGCTTTCAAGGAACACGGTATCTTCGACAAGCAGACAGCCGACCTCTTCCGCCAGAATGTTCTGGAAAAAGGAGACAGCGAAGACCCGATGACTCTCTATAAAAACTTCAGAGGAACTGAGCCTCAATTAGACCCGATGTTAAAAAATCGCGGTATGAAGTAAGATTTGTGAAAAAAAAGCTATATTTGCAGCCTTGTATGCAACAGAATTTAATTAAAAAGTAATCATAATAAACTAAAAGTAACATGCAAAACAAAGGATTTGTAAGGGTTTTTGCGATATTGCTCACACTGGTGTGTGTGTTCTATCTCTCCTTCTCTTTTGTAACTCGCCATTACACAAGTAAGGCCAAAGAGTTTGCAAAAGGCGATGTGAAAGTAGAGCAGGACTACCTCGATTCTCTGGCTAATGAGAAAGTGTATTTCGGCAATTGGACGCTGAAACAATGTCGTGAAATGGAGATCAGTTTAGGTTTGGACTTGAAGGGTGGTATGAACGTCATCCTTGAAGTTTCCGTACCCGATGTCATCAAAGTATTGGCTGACAACAAGACTGACGAAGCATTCAACCAAGCATTGGCCACTGCCGCCAAGCAAGCTACCACAAGCCAGGATGACGTGATCACCCTATTCGTCAGAGAGTATCACAAGCTTGCTCCGGGTGCTCCGCTGTCACAGCTGTTCGCAACCCAACAATTAAAAGACAAGGTAACTCAGAAATCTACCGACGCGGAAGTTGAGAAAGTATTGCGCGAAGAAGTAAAGGCAGCTGTTGACAACTCCTACAATGTACTTCGTACCCGTATCGACCGTTTCGGTGTAGTTCAGCCCAATATCCAGAGTCTGGAAGACAAAATGGGCCGTATCATGGTAGAACTTCCGGGTATCAAAGAGCCTGAACGTGTAAGAAAATTATTACAAGGTTCTGCCAATCTGGAATTCTGGGAAACATACACAGCAAAAGACGTTACTCCCTATCTGCAAGCTGCCGACACCAAGTTGCGTGCCATCGTTGCAAGCGAAACTCCGGCAGAAGAGGCAGACAGCGCAGCTACCGAAGCTCCTGCCGTAGCCCAAGCTACCAGCACAGCCGACAGTCTTGCCGCTGCTTTAAAGGGTGAAAACAAGACACAAACCGCTGACCTTGCACAAATAAAGAAAGAACACCCGCTGTTCGCAATCTTGCAAGTCAACCCCAGCGGACAAGGTCCTGTTGTAGCCTATGCCAACTACAAGGATACAGCTGAAATCAACAGATACCTTTCCATGCCGGAAGTTCAGGCCGAAATGCCGAAAGACTTGCGTCTGAAATGGGGAGTATCTCCTTATGAATATGATCCGAAAGCTCAGACTTTCGAACTTTATGCCATCCGTTCCACAGAACGTAACGGCAAGGCGCCTCTGGAAGGTGATGTAGTGGTTAGCGCCAAAGACGAATACGACCATTACGGTAAACCTGCCGTAAGTATGTCTATGAACACTGACGGTGCACGTCGCTGGGCTCAGCTCACCAAACAGAATATCGGCAAGAGCATCGCTATCGTGTTGGATGGTTATGTTTATTCCGCACCGAACGTAAACAATGAAATCACTGGCGGTAACTCACAGATTACCGGTCACTTTACTCCGGAACAAGCAAAAGACTTGGCAAACGTGTTAAGATCAGGTAAGATGCCAGCTCCTGCGCACATCGTACAAGAAGATATCGTAGGTCCTTCACTGGGACAAGCTTCCATCAATGCCGGTATCATGTCATTCATCGTAGCATTGATTCTGCTGATGGTTTACATGTGCTCTATGTACGGATTCATTCCGGGTATGGTTGCCAATGGTGCTTTGGTGCTGAACTTGTTCTTCACATTGGGGATCCTTTCCTCTTTCCAAGCAGCATTGACGATGTCCGGTATTGCCGGTATGGTGTTGGCACTGGGTATGGCTGTAGATGCCAACGTATTGATTTACGAACGTACCAAAGAAGAACTCCGTGCAGGCAAGGGTGTAAAGAAAGCATTGGCTGACGGTTACTCCAACGCCTTCTCTGCTATCTTCGACTCCAACTTGACGTCTATCATCACCGGTATTATCTTGTTCAACTTCGGTACAGGTCCTATCCGTGGTTTTGCCACTACATTGATTATCGGTATCTTGATTTCGTTCTTTACTGCCGTATTCATGACGCGTCTGTTCTATGACCATTTCATGAGCAAGGACAAACTGCTGAATCTGACATTCTCTTCCAAGATTTCAAAGAACTTGATGGCGAATGCACACTTCGACTTCATGGGCAAGAACAAATTGTGGCTGACCACTACGGGAGCTATCATAGTGATATGTATCGCTTTCCTCGCTACCCGTGGATTGAGCCAGAGTATCGATTTCACTGGTGGACGTAACTTCAAAGTACAGTTTGAGAATAAGGTAGAGCCGGAACAAGTTCGCGAGCTTATCTCCAGCAAGTTCGGCGATGCCAATGTCAGCGTTATCGCCATCGGTACGGACGGTAAGACCGTACGTATCAGTACCAACTACCGTATCGAAGAAGAAGGTAACAACATTGACTCTGAAATCGAAGCATACTTATACGAAACACTGAAACCGTTGCTGACTCAGAACATCACTTTGGAAACCTTCATCGACCGTGAAAACCATACGGGCGGAAGTATCATCAGTTCCCAGAAGGTAGGTCCGAGTATCGCAGACGATATCAAGGTTTCAGCCATCTGGTCCGTTGTACTTGCATTGATTGCCATCGGTATTTATATCCTGATCCGTTTCCGCAATATTGCATACAGTATCGGTTCAGTAGCCGCATTGGCTTGTGATACCATCATCATCCTGGGTGCCTACTCTATCTGTTGGGGCTGGATGCCGTTCTCTCTGGAAATCGACCAGACCTTTATCGGTGCCATCCTGACAGCTATCGGTTACTCTATCAATGACAAGGTGGTAATCTTCGACCGTGTACGCGAATTCTTCGGCCTCTATCCGAAGCGTGACAGATTCCAGTTGTTCAATGACTCATTGAACACAACTCTGGCACGTACCATCAATACTTCACTGAGTACTTTGATTGTGTTACTGTGTATCTTCATCCTCGGTGGTGATTCCATCCGCAGCTTCGCATTTGCCATGATTCTGGGTGTTGTATTCGGCACACTGTCTTCTCTGTTCGTTGCATCTCCTATCGCATATCTGCTGATGAAGAACAAAAAAGGTACCGAACCAGCTGTAGAAGTAGCCAAATAAGAATTTGGACAAAAAACTATAAACTAAAAAAGGAGGAAATCCGAAATGGATTTCCTCCTTTTTGTAGTCTCGCCGGGAATCGAACCCGGATCTAAAGTTTAGGAAACTTCTATTCTATCCGTTGAACTACAAGACCTTTTGCATAGATTCTGCATATTGCAGTAGATTGCGGATGCAAAGATAATGTATTCTGTCGATTTTCCGAAAAAAGTTTTGTTAATCCGATTAACTTTACGAAATTTGTCGGTCAGTGATAGAATACAGTAACCCCCAAAAATTAATCTATAGTAATTCGTAAGTTATGGCAAACGACATGATGGTCAAAGAACTGGAGCAAGTGGTAGTCCGCTTCTCCGGAGACTCCGGCGATGGTATGCAGCTCGCCGGCAACATCTTTTCAACAGTTTCGGCTACCGTGGGCAATGATATCAGTACATTCCCCGACTATCCGGCAGATATCCGCGCCCCGCAAGGCTCACTCACCGGTGTTTCCGGTTTTCAGGTACATATCGGTGCAGAGAAAGTCTATACCCCAGGTGACAAATGCGACGTATTGGTAGCGATGAACGCCGCCGCACTGAAAACCCAATATAAGTTTGCTAAATCCACTGCTTGTATCATCATCGATACAGATGCTTTCCAGAAGTCAGACTTGGAAAAGGCCGCTTTCAAGACCGATAATCCGATAGAGGAAATGGGTATTAAGCAGGATGTCATCGCCGCCCCCATCTCGAAGATGGTGAAAGACTGCCTTGCCGACACCGGAATGGACAACAAGTCCATGCTGAAATGCCGCAATATGTTTGCAGTAGGCCTGGTATGCTGGCTGTTCAACCGCGATCTGAAAATAGCCGAAGATTTCATCCGCGAGAAATTCGCCAAAAAGCCCGAAATTGCCGGGGCAAATATCAAGGTCATCCATGCAGGATATAACTACGGACACAACACCCATGCTTCCGTAGCCCATACATATAAGATTGAAAGTAAGACTACCGTTCCCGGCAGATACATGGATATCACGGGGAACAAAGCAACTGCTTACGGTTTCATCGCCGCAGCTGAAAAGGCTGGCTTGAAGCTGTTCCTCGGCTCCTATCCCATTACTCCGGCAACCGATGTACTGCACGAACTCTCCAAGCACAAGTCTCTGGGCGTGATGACCGTGCAATGCGAAGACGAGATTTCCGGTTGCGCCACTTCTATCGGCGCCGCTTTTGCAGGTGCGCTGGCTGTGACCTCCACTTCCGGTCCCGGTGTCTGCCTGAAATCGGAAGCTATGAACCTGGCAGTCATTACAGAACTTCCGCTGGTTGTGCTCGACGTGCAACGTGGCGGTCCTTCTACCGGTCTGCCCACCAAGTCAGAGCAGACAGACTTGTTGCAGGCATTGTTCGGCCGCAACGGTGAAAGCCCAATGCCCGTCATCGCCGCCTCTTCACCCACAAGCTGTTTCGACGCAGCCTACATGGCAAGCAAAATTGCACTGGAGCACATGACCCCGGTCGTATTGCTGACCGACGGCTTTGTTGCCAATGGCTCCGGCGCCTGGAAGCTGCCCAAACTGGCAGACTATCCCGCCATCACCCCTCCCTACGTGACTTCCGAAATGAAGGACAACTATACTCCGTACAAACGCAATCCCGAAACAGGTGTCCGCTATTGGGCCATCCCCGGACAAGAAGGCTATATGCACATCCTCGGCGGTCTGGAGAAAGACAGCAATACCGGTGCCATCTCCACCGATCCCGAAAACCATGACTTGATGTGCCACCTGCGTGCCGAGAAGGTTGCCAAAATCCCCGTACCTGATGTAGAAGTGCAAGGCTGTGCAGACGATGCCGATTTGCTGATTGTCGGTTTCGGCGGTACATACGGCCACTTGTATTCGGCCATGGAAGAGATGAACAAGGCAGGCAAGAAGGTTGCCCTCGCCCACTTCACTTATCTGAATCCGCTCCCCAAGAACACGGAAACCGTTCTGAAGAAGTACAAGAAGGTGGTAGTTGCCGAACAGAATCTCGGACAATTTGCAGGTTATCTACGTATGAAGATAGACAACTTCACCCCGTACCAGTTCAACGAAGTCAAAGGACAACCGTTCGTCGTTGCCGAGCTGGTCGCAGCGTTCAATAAATTAATTGATAATTGACAGTTGACAATTGATAATAACCATGCGTAATATGCGGATTATCAATGACCAGCCACCAATTATCAACTATCAATTATCAACTATCAATTAAAAAAGATTATGTGCGAATATACAGCAAAAGACTATAAAAAAGGACAACCCCGTTGGTGTCCGGGTTGTGGTGACCACTTCTTTCTGGCTTCACTGCACAAAGCAATGGCAGAAATCGGCAAAGCTCCTTGGGAGAATGCCGTCATCTCAGGTATCGGCTGCTCCAGCCGTCTGCCCTATTACATGAATACGTATGCGATGCAGACCATCCACGGACGTGCTGCTGCCATCTCTACAGGTGCCAAGGTTGCCAATCCCAACCTGACGGTATGGCAAATCTCCGGCGACGGTGACGGTCTGGCCATCGGCGGTAATCACTTCATCCACGCCGTACGCCGTAACATCGACCTGAACATGATTCTGCTGAACAACCGCATCTACGGTCTGACCAAAGGTCAATATTCTCCGACCTCTCCACGTGGTTTCGTCAGCAAGTCGTCTCCCTATGGTACGGTAGAAGATCCATTCCACCCGGCAGAGCTTTGCTTCGGTGCCCGCGGCCGTTTCTTTGCCCGCGCGGTAGCTACCGATGCTCCGGGGACAGTGGAAATATTGAAGGCAGCCATGGCTCACAAAGGGGCTTCCGTTTGCGAGATTCTGCAAAACTGCGTTATCTTCAATAACGGTACGCATGACTCCGTAGCCAAAAAGGAAGACCGCGCCAAGAATGCTATCTACTTGAAACACGGCGAACCAATGCTCTTCGGCGAGAACAACGAATACGGACTGATGCAGGAAGGCTTTGGTCTAAAAGTCGTGAAACTCGGTGAGAACGGCATTACAGAGAAGGATATCCTCATCCACGATGCCCACTGCATGGACAACACCCTGCAACTGAAGCTTGCCCTGATGGAAGGTCCCGACTTCCCGATTGCACTCGGTGTTATCCGCGATGTGGAAGCTCCTACTTACGACGATGCTGTTCATGAACAAATCGAAGAGGTGTCTGCCAAGAAGAAGTATCACAACTTCGAGGAGTTATTGATGACGAATGATACGTGGGAAGTAAAATAAACCACTAAGATTTATTAATATCATGTTTGCACGAAACAAATAAGGTGCAAACATGATATTAATTTCCTAAAAGTAAGAGTACCTCCCTATCCTTTCTCTCCCAAACATAGATACTTATTACGCCAAACATGCAGTTCTTCCATCAAGAATAACTATATTTGCCACAGTAACCATAGTAGTCACATTTTGAAAGTAATTCTCTGATTTATACTGGCTTAATATCAATCTCACAAACCGCAGGCTGATAGCTCTTTCGTTCGAGTAATCCTTCCCGGATAAAGGTCAAAAACACTCCCACCCTGAAAAAAAAATGCAACCACTGCAACTGCACCAGATTTTATTGTAGTGATAGAGCATACCTCCGATGAACAAGGCTACCAATAAGGGTCGACAACAAGACTTCAAGGGAAGAGAGGGAAATTGTGGAATACCTACTGTGGATTTTTTCCACATCTCCACACCACAAACACCCGAACTTCCCTTTTTCCCGATAGAAAATAAGCAATTGATTATCAACATTATTCATCCTTAAAAGGATAGTCTGCCTTTCGTTTGGCATACCTCTTGCTAAAATATCTGCCGAAAGGACGTAACATTTATAATAAGATAAATCAATTATTTTTCAGTAGTATGAAAATCAGGATGAGAAAAACGGTGTGACATTCCACATTCAGCGTCGCACTTCCAAAAAAGTTTGATTATTGCAAGTTGGTTATTAACATTTCTTTTCACCGGAACAGCCTTTGCACAAGAGAACCGAACCATTACAGGCATTGTAAGAGATGTAACGGGAGAACCGCTTATCGGTGCCAGCGTCATACAGAAAGGCACCAACAACGGCGTCATTACCGATGTGGACGGCAACTTCACACTGACCGTTCCTGCAGATGCAACACTCTCTATCGCTTACATGGGCTATGCTACTCGGGAGATAAACCTGGCAAAACGAAAAAAGCAAGGCGACCTGAAGATTACACTCAGCGAAGATACCCAGCAACTGAAAGAAGTCGTAGTAACGGCAATGGGTATCAAAAAAGACACGAAACGTGTCGGCTATGCCATCAGTACCATCAGTGCAGACGAATTGGTAAAGGCAGGAGCACCCAACTTTGCCTCTGCCATGTACGGTAAAGCACCGGGAGTCCGCATCACACAGACACAAGGCGGTTCTGCCGGAGCTGTCTCCATCAACGTACGCGGACTGACTTCCATCACTGGAAATAACCAGCCACTCATCATTCTGGACGGTGTACCCATCCGCAACGGCGGCACGGGTAAAAGCACGGACTTCGCCGAATTTGGCAACGACGGACAAATCCGTTCCAATGGTCTGGTAGACATCAACCCAGAGGACATCGAGAGCCTCAGTATTCTGAAAGGAGCTTCCGCCACAGCTCTCTACGGCTCGGAGGCTGCAAACGGTGCGGTAGTCATCACTAGCAAGCGCACCAAAAGCGGCAAGCTGACGGTGGACTTCAATGCCCAAGTCATGGCAAACTTACCGGCTTATCTACCAAAAGTACAGACCGTATACGGGCCGGGAACCTACAACACCGCATACAGCGATTATGAGAAACAGACGGGAGGCTTCTATCAGAGAACCCTAAACGGACAAAGCTACAAAAGCCTCCGTTCCACCACCTTGTCCTTCGGCCCGAAATACGACGGCAGCGAGGTACTTTACTGGGACGGGAAGATGCGCCCCTACCAGGCACTGACCGACAACCCGTGGAAAGAGTTGTTTCGCACCGGCTGGACCCAGACTTACAATCTCGCCATCTCACAAGGGACGGAAACCACCAGCAACCGCTTCTCCTACACATTCATGGACGAGATTCCCAATGCCCTGACCGGAAGCTTCACCAAACACAACTTCAAGCTGACCGGTTCGTATCAACTGGCGAAACCGCTGAAACTGGAATACTCCCTTAACTACATCGTACAGAATGTAGAAGACCGCCCGCAAACCTCGCTCAACCTATACAGCGGTTTCGGCAACATGTTCTCCACCTTCCTGGACATTCCCTATCTGAAACAAAGTTACGTCACCAGTCTGGGATACCGTAATACCTTTGTCGGAGGAAACGCCACGCTGACTCCTGAGGAATCATGGGCCTACGACCCCAGTTACGCCACCGGAGTGAACAACATGCTGTGGAATATGTACCATCACCATAGCGACGAGACAGAGAACCGGCTCATCGGTATGATTCGCCCCACCTGGCAGATAACCAACTGGCTGAGTCTGCGCGCCCAGGTTTCAACTGATATCACAGATGTGAAGCAAACACTGAAATATGAAAGCGAACAACCCAATTCCCTATACGACCCCAACGGTAGCTTCCAGTCCATCAACCGCCGTTACGACATTGTCTATGGAGATGTTATGTTGAACTTCAACTATAATATCAACCGCTTCGACATTGCCGCCACCGTAGGCTGGACCGGACGCTACGAAAATATGAACAATATCAGGGTCTCCACCAATGGCGGGCTTGTCACGGAAAACTGGTTCGACCTCAATGCCAGCCGCTACACGCCAAGCAGTACCCTGCAACGTATGGAACTACTGAAAACCGGCTATATGGGTACACTGAGCCTGGGATGGGACAACTATCTATTCCTTGAACTGACCGGACGCCAGGAACGCTCGTCTACCCTAAAAGACCAAAGTTTTTTCTATCCTTCCGCCAATCTGAGTTTCCTCTTCACCCAAGCCTTCCACATGCCGTCATGGTGGAACTATGGAAAACTGCGCCTCTCATACGGTATCGTAGGAAATGCTCCTGAAACCTATACCGCCAATATCGTCTACGAGCAAGGTTCGGACAACGGATTCACCTGGAACACCATTCCCTCTTCATGGGGGAATGCAGATATCCGTCCGGAAAAGAAGTACGAATACGAGATAGGTCTGGAAAGCAAGTTCTTAAACAACCGGTTGGGTATAGATGTATCTTACTACAACAACCGTGTAAAGGACCAGATACTCTCCACGCCGCAACCTTCCACATCAGGCGTAAAGAATGTGTTGATGAATGTGGGCGAGGTAGCCAACCACGGCTGGGATATATCAATCAGTGCCACTCCCATACTGACCAGAGATTTCCGCTGGGACCTGACAGCCAACTATGGTGTATATAAGAACAAAGTAGTGAAACTGGCCGATGGAGTGCCCTATCTGGAAATACTCAACTCCGGAGGTAGTGGAATAAAAATACAAGCTGTGGAAGGCCAGCCAATGGGTGACATCTATGCGCAGGTTCCCCAGGTGAACGAAAACGGTGAGTACCTCGTTTCCGATAAAGGTCTTTACCTCAACCAAACCGAATTGCAGAAAGTCGGCAACATCAATCCGGCAGGCGTAGGAGGTCTATTCAACTCTTTCTCCTACAAGAATGTATTCCTCGATTTCAGTATCGACTTCCGCATCGGAGGAGATGTTATCAACGAAATGAACCAATATGCCACCGCAGTGGGTCTGACACCCGAATCCCTGAAGTACCGTGATACGGAACACGGCGGACTATCCTATTACTATCCGGGCGACAACAATTCCAGCGGAATTCCGGTACAAGTAGACCCTTCCACGGGTGTCGGCCCCAACGGAGAGATAATCTACCACGACGGCATCATTCTTCCGGGTGTAGTGGCCTCCACTGGCGAAAGAAACACACGTATCATTCCGGCAGGCTATTACTACAACACCACCTATAATTGGGGAACGGAGGCCGAACAGCTGACATACCGCCATTCGGTATTCGACAATTCTTATGTCAAACTGCGTGAATTGACCATCGGCTACCAATTTCCCGAAAAGATGATCTCCAAACTGGGACTGGGCCGGCTGAGTGTGTCGGTCTTCGGACGTAATCTCTTCTACTTCTACAAAGCACTGAAAAACTACGATGCGGAGTCGTCCGTCGGAACATCCTGGGCCAACCAGGCTACCGTGGGAAGTTCTACCACAGCTACCCGCAGTTTCGGTGTTTCACTTCGTGCAAGTTTCTGACAAAACAACCATCCAAAAAACAAAAAAGAGTATGAAAAAGACAAAGATATTATCTCTTGTTTCATTGGGAGCATTCCTCCTGACAACATCAGGCTGTACGGATTATGACTTCGACAGCAAATACGAAGACCCCTCCAAAGTAACCCAAGTCACCATCAGTAATCTGATGGTAGGAGTCTTCCAAAAAGTAAAGGACTATGATGTTTACGAATACAACCGGTTCTTCGGATTCGATTCACAGTTTACGGGCAAGTATGCACAAACCTTCGGCTACTCCAACACTACGGATATGTATACCCCCGGCTATATACCCGCTATTGACGGACAGTGGGACAATGTGTATTCGGCACTGGCCCAGTTCCGTAAGCTGGAATCTCTCTACGAGGAAGAAAGCGCGGCAGAACAAGCCCAGGACGAGGCATTCTATCTTGCCGCCAAAGTACAGTTGTACGATTTCTTTGCCGCCACAGTGGACGTTTTCGGGGATATGCCTTTCTCGGAAGCTTGTACGCTGCCGCTTACCAACGATGTAGGTAAATCGTATGCTCATTATGACAAGGCCGAGGATATTTATAAAACCATTCTTGATGAGCTCAAAGAAATTGCTCCACGGTTCCGTTCCATCCCCACACCGAGGAACTTCAATACACAAGACTTTATCAACAACGGGGACATGGACAAATGGGAACGCTATGCAAACTCCTTGCGACTGCGCCTTGCCATGCGCGTAGCCGCGCAAGGAGACTTGCAGGCGGAAGGCCGTACCGCCATCAAGGAAATCCTGGAAAATCCGTCAGCCTATCCGTTGATAGAGGAACAAGAAAACAACATTCTCATTGTCAACCAGAAGTCTGGGCAACTGAACTTCACCGCAGGCCACGGACTGGGTGACTGGGTAACTAACCGACTTGCTTCGGGCGCCATCATCGACCGCATGCTGGGCCATGGCAACTATGATATGACCAGCAATGACCCACTGAGCGGCGTTTATGTGAAAGGAGAAGACGACCCGCGCATCCTGCTCAACTTCAATCCCGTGAAGATTACCAACCAAAACACCGGTCAATTGGACGAACACCGTTATCTGGGCACAGACCTTACCGTGGCAGATGAGCTGACGGAATATTACAACTCGCAGGCACAAGACGAAGTCAATACCAGCAACACCGGTTTCTCACAAATCACGCAGAAAGGTTTCTTTTGGGAAAACGATAAATTCGACATGCTGATAATGGCCTCACCCGAAATCCATTTCCTGAAAGCGGAATCCTATGAAATGGGGTATGGAGTGGCAAAGAATGAAGCAAAAGCGGAAGAAGAGTTCAAAAAGGCTGTCAGCCAGTCCATCACGCTTTACTACTATTACGACTCGGTAAGTACGGGTGAAAACGCACGCCGGTATAATGCCCCCACTGCCGAAGAAACAGCCTCTTTCGCTGCTGCCAAATGGAACAGCACGGAATATGCAGACAAGCTGGATGCTATCATTACCCAAAAGTGGCTGCATTTCGGTTTCCTAGCCAGTCGTGAGGCATGGAGTGATATCCGACGTACCGGCTATCCGTCCGGCCTGGCCTTCCCCGAAGTGGCCGGTACCATCACAAATGTGCCGAACCGCTGGAGATACCCGAATACGGAAGTCAACTACAATCCCTACTATAAAGAGGTGTCAGCCGAAGACACTTACTACCACAAACTGTTCTGGGCAAAATAAGGACTTTGTTCGCAAACCCATTTTGCCCGAAGAGTATATCATACTCACCACAGAATAACACGGATTAACACAGATTGCCTTAGGAGTTCTGATAATAAAGAGCTTTTAGCAGTGTTAATCCGTGTTATCCTGTGGTGAGTATGTATTTGCCCCCTCTGTTTCTTTTATTCCGAACAGTATCCCTCCTTTTTTAGAAATCTTAAGGATTTCCCGGTAGGGAGATTGCGGGAAACCACTGTCTTTAATGAACGACGGACAAACATCGCTTCCGCAAAAACTGAACTATAACATAACGGACTAAATGAAAAAGTATCCAAATGACTTGATTGGCGACATCATGAAAGCCTTCGGCAAATATGCCGACCGACCGGCATTCGTCATCGAAGACACGGCCTGCACTTATGGAGAGCTGGCAACTTGCGTACAGAAAATATCCTCCCTATTCAAGGACAGAGAAGACAAAATTATCGGCATCGTCGCAGAAAACAGACTGGAAACATACGCATCCATACTATCTGCACTGATTTGCGGAAAGACATACGTCATCCTGCATCCTTCCTACCCCAAACATAGGAACGACAGAATTGCCGACTCGGCAGGCATTCGCCTCGTGCTGCATACCGAGAATATCCATGTCTTGAACCTCGACACCCGGAATCTGGAACTGATATGTACCTCCGAAATAGAGCAGGCAGAGAACTCCGCCACGTTCCATGCCGCAGAAGACATCCTCCATACGGCAGAAGAGGAAAATGCCTACATCATCTTTACCTCCGGAAGCACGGGCGAACCCAAAGGAGTACCCATCTCCCGCCGTAACCTGAATGCTTTCTATACCGCCTACCACCGCCTCGGCTGGCAACTGGACGAGAACGACCGGATGCTGCAGATGTTCGAACTCACTTTTGACGTTTCCATCGTATCCTTTCTATATCCGCTGACGCTGGGTGCTTGCATATACACCGTTTCTCCGGAAGGCGTGAAATACATCAACGTAATTGAAACTCTGGAAAAATACGACCTGACCTTCGCTGCCGTGGCCCCTTCACTGCTCCAGCTGCTACGTCCCTATTTTCCGGAGATACACCTCCCCGCACTTAGATATCTAGTGGTTACTGCCGAGGCTTCTGACGCGGAGCTGTTGGATGCTTTCAGAAAATGTGTCCCCAATGCCTCTTTCATAAACCTATACGGACCGACAGAGGGAACCATCTACTGCACTGCCTACCGGATACCCGTCACCTCCTGCAAGCATCACAACGGCATGACCGCTATCGGAAGGCCTTTCGAAGGCATCGATGCCCTAATTATGGATAACGACGGTCGCCCGCTGCCTACCGGAGAAACCGGCGAACTATGGATTAGCGGCAATCAAGTGATGGGTGGATACTGGAATGCTCCCGAAAAAAACGGGGAATGCCTCGTAGAGACCGCCAATGGAAAAGTATACTACAAGACGGGAGACCTCTGCCGGATGGATGCCGACGGTGACATCATCTATTGCGGACGAAAAGACTCACAGATAAAGATACAAGGATTTCGCATCGAGCTGAGCGAGATTGAACATGTGGCAAAAAACTTTTTCAACGGTGAATGCCGTGTAGTCGTCATTCCCAAATACGACAACGGCAATCAGTGCGAACTACATCTCGTCGTAGAGAAGAAACAGCTCGACAAACAGCAGATGGAGGAATATCTGTATAGCAGGCTTCCCTACTACATGATTCCCAAGCATATGCATTGCCTGGAACAGTTTCCGCTGAACACCAGTAGCAAAACAGACAGAAAGAAAATACAAGAACTAATTTAAACTTGACAATGGATACACAGACTATTTTGAATGAAATGAGCCTCATCTTTCGGGAGGTACTGAAAAGAGAGAACATTGTACTTGACAATGAGACCACCGCCCAGGATGTGGAAGGATGGGATTCACTGACCAACATGCAACTGATAAACAAGATAGAGAAGAAATTCAATGTACGCTTCACCTTCAGAGATATTGTAAAACTCAAAAACGTGGAGACATCTGCCATGCCATTTTAACCAAAACCAACTAGGAAATGTCATTCATATCCCTGAACTTCGTCGTACTGTTTGCGTGTACTTTCATTCTATACCATACGCTTCCTTCACGATTCAGAAAAGCGACCTTACTGACAGCCAGCTGCCTCTTCATAGGCTTCTACCACCTCGCTTTTCTGATAACGGCCCTCATCCTCACGCTTACCACCTTCTACCTTGGCAAATGGATAGGACAGGCCAAGCGGGAAAGCGGCATGAAGGGAATTTATTTTTCAGGTGTGTGTTTTCTGGTTGTAAGCTGGTTGGCATTCCGGTATGCTGACCGGCTTACAAACTGCCACATTCTCTTTCCACTGGGAATCTCTTTCTATACTTTCCAGGCCATTTCGTACCTGACAGAAATCTACTGGCAAGAAGAAGAACCGGAAAAGAGCCTGCCCGACTTCATGATATACATGCTCTTCTTCATGAAGTTCCTTTCCGGTCCCATAGAAAGAGCAAGTGACATGCTCCCCCAACTGAAGTCCTGCAAAGCCACGGACTATACATCCATGGTCTACGGAATGAGACTGATTGTCGTGGGACTAATAAAGAAACTGATACTGGCCGACTCCATCGCCCCATACATAGACGGTGTCTTCGGGTCGGTATACACAGCCTCGGGCGTGCAATTGCTGATGGCATGCCTCCTATATCCGATAGAGCTGTATGCCGACTTCTCCGGATATACCGACATCGCATTGGGAGGAGCGCGCATGCTGGGATTCAAGCTCAGCCCAAACTTCAACCGGCCGTTCATTGCACAGACCACTGCCGACTTCTGGCGCCGATGGCACATGTCGCTTTCATTCTGGGTACGCGACTATCTGTACCTCCCGTTGTCCTCGAACCTGCGTGGATGGGGACAATGGGGCGTATTTCTAAGTCTGGCGCTGACCTTCACGGGACTGGGTATCTGGCATGGTGCCGGATGGAACTTCGCTGTCTACGGACTAATTCAAGGTGTCATCATCTTCTACGAGATGAAGACCACAGCATTTCACCGCAGACTGAAAGCCCAATTGGGAAGCCGCTTATATGCCACATTATCCGTCGTAAGGACCTACCTACTTTTTGCCGTATCTCTGATATTCTTCCGGGCAAGTTCTATGGCCGAAGCGTTCCACTACATCAGCCACCTCTCCTTCGGCGTACATTACAGTTGGAAGGAAATGAACATCGGAATGCCGGACCACAACAGCATTGTGGCAGGAAGCGCACTCGTACTGATATTGGTTTACGAATATTTCATGTCCAAGCATGATTTGCTAGAAGCCCTCGGACGACAGCCGGCAGTCGTAAGATGGAGTATCTATTATCTGCTCGCCATAATACTTTTCACACTGGGACAGTTCAACTCGGACAGCTTCATATATTTACAATTTTGACAATAAAGACACATGATGAAGAAAAACAGCGAACGGAACGCAGCCATACGTTTCATGAAAAAGCTCTTTATCCTTTTTATCCCTTTTATAGCCCTACTGGCAGTCTATTTCCTGGACGACCCTTTCATGGTCCTGAAGAACTATGAACGATACGACCAAACCCCGGTTGTACTAAACGAAGGGCACGTGGGGTGGCAGATGTATCTGAACAACCGGGATACCATCCCCATCGACTCCTATATCATGGGAAACTCCTGCACTATGGCTTATCAATGCCATGAATGGGAGAAATACCTCCACGGCGGAAGAGCCGTACGGCTATTCGGAAATGCCGAAAGCCTTGCCGCCGTCTGCCTGAAGCTGAAGGCACTGGACAAGGCAGGTGCAACAATCAAGAACCTGCTGCTGATTATCGACAAGGAATCATTGCACAACGACCGTTGCCTGACCGGACATTCCAACATTCTGCCACCCGCCATATCGGGAATAAGCAGCTTCAAGTTTCAGAAGGAATTCTGCCAAGCCTTCTTCTACCCGAACTTTCTCTTCCCCTATCTGGACTACAAGCTGTTCCATACCTATCGCCCTTACATGAAAGGGGTTATAAACCCCTATGGCTCCACCCGAAACCCGGTAACCAATGACGTGTTAAATCCCAGAGAGAAAATGATAAAGGAAGAGGGAGATAAGTACTGGGAAAACCGGAAAGGAGAATTCACCAAAGAGAAAATGAAGAATTATAGAGACGGGAAATACCGGGAAGCCCCCCAAGTGCTCAGGGAAAAGCAAATCAATCTGTTGCAGGAAATAAAGTGGATTTGCCGGAAACATGATACCGATGTAAAAATCATTATCAGTCCCGACTACCTGCAAGTCAACATAAACCCTGCCGACGTAAAGACACTGAAGCGCTTCTTCGGAAAACGGAATGTATTTGATTTCACCGGTATCAACGAATACACGGAAGACATCCACAATTATTATGAACCGGGTCATTATAGGCCCGCACTTGGGAAAAGGCTGATGGAAAAGATATATGAACCTTATATCTTGTCACCGAACGCCAAATCTCCGGCATCTCCCAGCCCGGGAACGATATAGGAATGCTCGTTCATCTCCGGGTCGATTGCTGCACACCACAAGGTCACTTCATCTCCAGGGAACAGCTTTTCCAGATGCTCTACGCCCTGCTGGCTGGCTATGACACAAGCTATCTGCAACTTGGCCGGCATCCCCTTGGTGACGAAGGCCTTCCAGGCCAATTCCATACTTTCTCCCGTGGCAAGCATCGGGTCTACAATCAATAATGTCTTCTTGGACAAATCCGGAGTAGCGATGTATTCGATGTGTACATCCACCGTACGGCATTCCTTATCCTTATAATAACGGTAAGCGGAAACAAAAGCGTTCCCGGCATGGTCGAACATATTCAAGAATCCAGTATGCAAAGGCAATCCGGCACGGAAAACAGTGGCAATCACCACCTCGTCATCGGGTGTGCTGACCGACGCCACCCCCAAGGGAGTCTGTACCTGCTTGACAGAATACGTCAGTTCCTTACTCATTTCATACGCCATTATCTCTCCAATGCGTTCAATATTACGGCGGAAGCGCATACGGTCGCCCTGGACTGCTACATCACGAATTTCCGCCACGTATTGGTTCAAGACAGAATTTGTCTCGGCAAAGTTGATAACCTTCATAATTATAGAATGTTTTGATGTGCAAAGTAAACGAATTTCACCCAATTTGCAACATTCAGTTAGCAGATATTGTTATGGTTTTATAAAAGATTTCCTATTAGAGAAAAATTTCTCTAATAGAGCTTTTCTTTAAAAAGAAAGTATTACTTTTGTAGCGAAAAACAAGGGACCTGCTGAAAAGCAGGAAAAAAAGAGCTTTTCTACACCCGTTTTTCCTTGTAAATCAAAGGTAAAAGAGATTAAGGAAAGAGATTATAAACCAAATACCAACATTTAAATCATTAAAAGAAATGGCAAATTTAGATTTAAGCAAGTACGGTATCCAAGACGTGAAGGAATTATCCACAACCCGTCTTACGATGTACTGTTCGCAGAAGAAACCAAACCAAGGTTTGGAAAGGTTTTGAAAAAGGTCAGGTAACTGAACTGGGTGCTGTAAATGTAATGACAGGTATCTATACCGGTCGTTCTCCTAAAGATAAATTCTTTGTAATGAACGAAGCCAGCAAGGATTCTGTATGGTGGACTTCTGAAGAATACAAAAACGACAACAAACCTTGCTCTGAAGAAGCTTGGGCTGACTTGAAAGCTAAAGCTGTTAAGCAGCTGAGCGGCAAGCGTCTGTTTGTTGTTGATACCTTCTGTGGTGCCAACCCCGCTACTCGTATGAAAGTACGTTTCATCATGGAAGTGGCATGGCAGGCTCACTTCGTAACTAACATGTTCATCCGCCCGACTGCTGAAGAACTGGCTAACTACGGAGAACCCGATTTCGTATCATTCAACGCTTCTAAGGCAAAAGTTGACAACTACAAGGAACTGGGTCTGAACTCTGAAACAGCTACTGTATTCAACTTGAAGACCAACGAACAGGTTATCTTGAACACTTGGTACGGCGGTGAAATGAAGAAGGGTATGTTCTCTATCATGAACTACAAGAACCCGTTGCGTGGTATCGCTTCTATGCACTGCTCTGCCAACACTAACATGGAAGGTACTGACTCTGCTATCTTCTTCGGTCTGTCCGGTACTGGTAAGACTACCTTGTCAACTGACCCGAAACGTCTGTTGATCGGTGACGACGAACACGGATGGGATGACGAAGGTGTATTCAACTACGAAGGTGGTTGCTATGCTAAGGTTATCAACCTGGATAAAGAAAGCGAACCCGATATCTACGCTGCCATCAAGCGTGACGCTCTGTTGGAGAATGTTACAGTAGCTGCTGACGGTAAGATTGACTTCGCTGACAAGAGCGTAACTGAAAACACTCGTGTTTCTTATCCTATCTACCACATCAATAACATCGTTAAGCCGGTTTCCAAGGGTCCTCACGCTCACCAGGTAATTTTCTTGTCTGCCGACGCATTCGGTGTATTACCTCCGGTATCTATCCTGAACCCTGAACAAGCTCAGTACTACTTCTTGTCTGGCTTTACTGCTAAGTTGGCTGGTACAGAACGTGGCATCACTGAACCGACTCCGACATTCTCTGCTTGCTTCGGTGCTGCTTTCTTGAGCTTGCATCCTACTAAATATGCAGAAGAATTGGTTAAGAAGATGAACAAGGTTGGTGCTAAGGCATACTTGGTTAACACTGGTTGGAACGGTAGCGGCAAACGTATCTCTATCAAAGATACTCGTGGTATCATCGACGCTATCCTCGACGGTTCTATCGACAAGGCTCCGACGAAGGTTATTCCTTTCTTCGACTTCGTGGTTCCTACTGAATTGCCTAATGTAGATCCGAAGATTCTTGATCCTCGCGATACTTACGAATGCGCTTGCCAATGGGAAGAAAAAGCAAAAGACCTGGCTGGTCGCTTCATCAAGAACTTCGCTAAGTTCACTGGCAACGAAGCTGGTAAGGCTTTGGTTGCTGCTGGTCCGAAGCTCTAATCTGACAATAAAGTTAGAAACATATGGAAAAGGTATCTCCTCCGGGAGATGCCTTTTTTCTTTTTTAATATCTCTATCTCATTGATAATCCGAAAGTTTTAGTAGTTTTGCAGAAACCATTATTCAAATAAAGCAATATGAAAAGTATCAGATTGATGTTGGCAGGCGCAAGTTTGTTACTGCTCTGCAGTTGCGGTGCCCAGGTCCAGAAAGAGACCCAAGTTGCCAATGCAAATGAAAGCAAAGAGAATGCGGTGATTGAAACCATCATGTCACGCCGCAGCATCCGCCAGTACAAACCGCAAGCCGTGAATCGCGACACCATGCAGATTATCCTGGATTGCGGTATCAATGCACCCAACGGACAGAACAAGCAATCGTGGGAAGTGCGTGTAGTGGATAACCCGGATTTCATCAACGGCATCACGGAAATCTACAAGAAGGAAAATCCCAAAGCCGCCGAAGACCCGAAATTCAAGAACATGTTTCGCAACGCTTCTACAGTAGTATTTATTACCAATGACCCGTCTTATGACCTTTCGCAGATTGACTGCGGACTGCTGGGTGAGAATATGATTCTATCAGCCTGGTCCATGGGAATCGGTTCTTGCTGCTTGGGCGGTCCCACGCGCTTCATGACCTCTACTCCGGCTGCTGCCGAATACCTGAAGAAACTGGATATTCCGGAAGGCTATCAGCTACTTTACTGTATCGCTTTCGGCTATCCGGACGAAACGCCCACTGCCAAACCCCGTAATGCGGCAAAGGTAAAATTCATCGATTGACTTTCGTTTGAATGACGACAATAAAAAGGAGTGCCTCACCTTTCGGCGGGGCACTCCTTTCATATATAACAACTAAAACTCTTCTGTTTATCAGTTCTTGTTTGCGCGTTTACGCTCAAGCTCATCGAGGATAACCTTACGCATACGCATTGATTTAGGAGTAACTTCCACATATTCATCCTCCTTGATGTACTCCAGTGCCTCCTCAAGAGAGAACTGTACGGGAGGAATCAGACGTGCCTTGTCATCCGAACCACTGGCACGCATATTGGTAAGCTTCTTGGACTTCGTTACATTAATCACCAAGTCGTTGTCATGGGAATGCTCGCCCACTACCTGGCCTGCATAAACCTCTTCCTGCGGGAAAATGAAGAATTTGCCGCGGTCCTGCAACTTGTCAATGGCATAGGCAAAAGCCGTACCGGACTCCATGGCAATCATAGAACCGTTGGTACGCCGTTCAATCTCACCCTTATACGGTTGATATTCCTTAAAACGGTGTGCCATGATAGCCTCGCCGGCAGAAGCGGTCAACACATTGGTACGCAGACCGATGATACCGCGCGACGGCATGTCGAACTCAAGATTTACACGTTCGCCGGCACTTTCCATCTTCACCATTTCACCTTTACGACGGGTCACCATATCAATCATCTTGCTGGCATATTCTTCGGGAACATTGATGGTAAGCTCTTCAATAGGTTCGCATTTCACGCCGTCAATCTCCTTGAAGATTACCTGCGGTTGCCCTACCTGCAACTCATACCCTTCACGACGCATGGTCTCAATCAGTACGGAAAGATGAAGCACGCCACGGCCGGAAACAATCCACTTGCCGTCTTCCTCGCTCTTGCGCACGCGAAGTGCAAGATTCTTATCCAACTCCTTCATCAAACGGTCGTGGATGTGGCGGGAAGTAACAAACTTACCTTCCTTACCGAAGAACGGAGAGTCATTAATGGTGAAGAGCATACTCATCGTAGGTTCATCAATGGCAATAGGCGGCAACGCTTCCGGATTTTCGTAATCGCAGACCGTATCTCCGATTTCGAATCCTTCGATACCTACCAACGCACAGATGTCACCGGAAGACACTTCCTGCACCTTTACACGGCCCATACCTTCGAATGTATGCAATTCCTTGATTTTTGATTTCACGATACTCCCGTCACGCTTTGCCAAAGACACATTCATGCCTTCTTTCAATATGCCACGGTGTACGCGGCCCACAGCAATACGCCCGGTATACGAAGAATAATCCAGCGAAGTAACCAGCATTTGCGGTGTACCCTCCAACTGTTCGGGGGCAGGAATATTCTCCAAGATACAGTCCAGAAGCGGATAAATGTTATCAGTCGGCTGCTGCCAGTCGGTACTCATCCAATTATTCTTGGCAGAACCGTAGATAACGGGGAAATCCAGCTGGTCCTCGGTTGCATTCAGGCTGAACATCAAGTCGAACACCATCTCGTACACTTCTTCGGGACGGCAATTTGGCTTATCCACCTTATTCACAACAACGATAGGTTTCAGACCAATCTGCAGAGCTTTCTGCAATACAAACCGTGTCTGCGGCATAGGACCTTCGAAAGCATCCACAAGCAGAATGCATCCATCCGCCATATTCAATACACGTTCCACTTCACCTCCGAAGTCACTGTGTCCCGGAGTATCAATAATGTTAATCTTGGTGTCTTTGTAGTTGATAGAAACGTTCTTTGAGAGAATCGTTATACCTCGTTCACGCTCCAGGTCATTGTTATCCAACATTAATTCACCTGTGCTCTGGTTGCTGCGGAAAAGGTTTCCGGCCAAAAAGCATCTTGTCAACGAGCGTCGTTTTCCCATGGTCCACATGGGCAATAATTGCAATGTTTCTAATCTTTTGCATATAATACCTATTATTTTCAGGCGACAAAGTTAGTGATTTTGGATTAGATATGCAGTATAGATATGATTTTTTTGCTGAATATCATTGTGATATAAAAGTTTATCCCTATCTTTGCAGCCCCGAAAGGGAATATTTATAATAACTTTTAATTAAACATTATGTATTTAGACGCTGCTAAAAAGCAAGAAATCTTCGGCAAATACGGAAAGTCTAACACTGATACTGGCTCAGCTGAGGCTCAGATAGCTTTGTTTTCCTACCGTATTGCTCGTCTGACTGAGCACCTTAAGCTCAACAGAAAGGATTATAGTACAGAAAGAGCTTTGACTATGTTGGTAGGTAAACGCCGTGCGTTGCTGACTTATCTGAAGGACCGCGACATCACCAGATATCGTGCTATCGTCAAAGAACTCGGCTTGCGTAAGTAATCTACTTGCGGCAAAACCATTAAAAAAGGAAGTTTTCCAAAAGGAAACTTCCTTTTTGTTCATAATCCGATTTATACCTAATTTTGTATCCATGAAAAGAAAAGTATCAGCAGCAAATCTTTCGATAGCAATCACTTTTCTATTGATACTGCTATCATTCGGCTTCGGTTATCGCAGCTATTCGCAGGCAGAACAACGTGTGGTCTCTGACCTGAACCAGGCACTGCAACGCACAGTATTGCAGAACAAGGGATTATGGTTGAATGCGGACACAATCCAGACTTATGCCAAACTACAAGAAGTGATAGGTGCCCCCGTTTCTGTAAACGGTTCCCACAGAGCCTTTACCGAAGCATTGTCCATCACCGGATTGAAAGATGTCTCTACCCTTTCGCTGCATATACTGAAAAAGAACTCTCCCGCCACCGTATTCAATGAGATTCCTGCCGGATGTCTTGCCAGCGACACATTGGTATGGCTCTCCACCACAGCCGATGCATCTGGACTGACACTTTCCTTCCGGGGATATGCCCGTTGCTCAGCTACCATGCTGTTCAGCTTATCCAAGCAGACAATTCCGGCAACATTGCTATTGGCCGCCCTGCTGTGGGGAGGATTCACCTTTTTCTATTTCCGTCGGCGCACAAAGACTAATGCCAGTAACGGGCAGCAACAAGAAAACTTCATTACCTTCGGCAACCTTTCGCTTTCCCTCCAGGAAGCCTGCTTCTATAACGAACAGCAGGAAAAGCTAAAACTCACCCCCATGCAGTACACACTGATGGAGATGTTCTACCTTTCTTCCTCACACCTACTTTTCAAATCCGACATCTGCCAATCGCTATGGCCGGGAAAAGACAATGCAGACGAAACGCTTTACACATTGATACGGCGTCTGAAGCCCATTGTCGAGGATAACAGCAACCTCAGAATAACAACAGATCGTGGCCGCGCCTACGGACTGGAAATAAAAACCTAAACATTATAGAATCATGAAGACTAACAAACTTATCCTATTAGGGCTAATCTGCCTGACTGTCGCAATGCCGACAACCGCCCAAAACCGTAACGAAAAGAAAGAGCGCACTGAACGTGCTGTAAAAGAAGCTATTGCTGCTAAACAATACAAAATCAACGTAGATCGGATGCAACCGATGAGAGGCGGTAGCCGTAACTTGACCACCAACTACACACTGGAAATCAGAAACGACTCCGTTTTCTCTTACCTGCCTTACTTTGGAGTGGCCTACAATGCTCCGTATGGAGGAGGCAAGAGCCTGAATTTCAATGCATCCATCACCGGATACACAACCAGAGCACTCAAAAAAGGCAAAATCCAAATAGACTTCAAGACCCGTAGTGATGAAGACAATTATGAGTACCGCCTCACCATCTTTCCCGATGGTTCTACCAGTATCCATGTGCAACCCATGAACAAACAGTCCATCTCGTTCACCGGAGAGATGGATACAGAAAAGTAATCATCTTCCCCCTTTAAAAGGACAAAAGAAAGTATTGTCAGTCTATTGTCAGGCAAATGTCAGACAACTATCCGCTTTTTGTTTCTTCCATCCCGGCAGAAAGCGGATACCTTCGTGTCCCGAAATCAAACAACAACCGGAACATGAAACAGATAATATGTATTCTTGCCCTGCTCCTAATGAGCGTCACGACAACAAAAGCACAAACCAGCCCGGCAACACCCTCCATCCGAGGTAAAATTCTCACAGAGGAAAAGCAACCGATAGAGTTTACCAACATCGCCCTCCTTTCCGAAGATTCCACCTTCATACAAGGAACGTGTAGCCGAAGCGACGGTAGTTTTGAACTTCTCCCTCCCGCTCCCGGAAACTATCTACTACAAGTTTCTTCCATCGGTTACAAACCCCTTTGCCAGCCTTGCCCCACCGGGAGTACCCACAACTGGATATTGCAAACCGATGCCGTGCTACTTGCGGAAACCGTCATCACCGCCGCCCGCCCCGTTTTCCGACTAAAGGGCGGAAAGTTGGAGACAAGCGTACGGCAAACCCTGCTCGCATCCTTGAATGATGCCAACGACGTATTGAAACATATCCCCGGACTGCGCTCCTCTGATGAGGGGTATACCGTTTTTGGCAAAGGGACACCGGTCATCTATATAGACAACCGCCTTCTGCAAGACAACTCCGAGCTGCAACGCCTCTCTGCCGCCGATATTGAAAAAGTGGAGCTCATCACCAACCCGGGTGCAGAGTACGATGCTACCGTTAAAGCCGTTGTACGCATACGCACCGTACGTAACAAAAGAGACAGTTTTGGCGGTAATTTCCGTGCAGGAATCACCCAACGGAGACGCAACAGCCATTACGGACAAGTCAATCTGAATTATCAGAAGAAAGGACTGTCCCTGCTGGGCATGCTGTACACCAATTATGAAAACAGAAAACGCCACCAGGAGGTTCGCTACCAGATACCGTCCGAAATACAATGGGATGTAAATAACCGGGTTCACTTATATAATAAGAGACTACTTGCCGGAGGAAAAGCAAGCGCCAGTTACGACTTCAACCCCCAACACAGCCTCGGTGCCTCCTATGAGTTTCATCGTACCCCCGATTATCACAGCAGTGACCATTCGGCATATACCGTCCGGGCAAATGAAGAATTGGCCGATCACACCATACATTCCTCCCAAAACTTGCAGCAAACCAACCGGCACCAGCTGAATGCCTACTATCAGGGCAGCATAAAGCAACTCCACATAAACTTCAACACCGACCTGGTATACGGCAAAAGTTATAATCACCAGGAGGCTCAAGAAGAAAGCCAGACCGAAGGCAATCGCGACATCAGCTCTTTCAACCACGCCGACAACCGCCTTTATGCCGCCAAGTTGATTCTGACCCATCCCCTTTGGAAAGGTGAACTGAAGACCGGTGCCGATTACACCTTCATCCGGCGAAATGACAATTTCCTGAACCGGCAGCACATACTTCCCGATACAGACAGTCGAATCGACGAAAGCAAGTCCGCCGTCTTTGCCGAATACTCACTGACATTAGGAAAAATCAGCCTTCTTGCAGGACTGCGCTTCGAGCATGCCGTCTCCGACTATTGGGAGCAGGAAAAGTACGTGTCCGGTCAAAGTCGTACTTACAATGACTGGTGCCCCAACCTATCGGTAGACTTTCCTCTCGGCAAAGCCCAAGCCAATCTCAGCTATACAGCCAAAAGCAACCGCCCCAGCTTCTTCCAGCTACGTAGCACACTGAGTTATAACAACCGTTTCATCTACGAAGGCGGAAACCCGCTACTCACCCCCGAAACCAACCACGACCTGCTGTTCACGGCCCTTTACAAGTGGGTACAATTCGGACTTAACTACCAATACCGCCGCAATGCCATTGCCTTCATGACCAAAGAATACGAGGACAATCCGGATGTTGTCATCTTCACTACCGGAAATTTCAAACGGATGCAGTATCTCACCGCCTCTGCCCATCTGTCACCCACCGTCGGCATCTGGAAACCGGAGCTCGGCATTTACTTCGCCCAACCGTTCTTCAAAGTCACCAATCAAGGCAGTAGCAAGAATATGAACCGCGGCAGCATTTACCTCTTTCTGCAAAACAGTCTCCAGCTTCCGGACGAGTGGACTCTCTCCCTTGATGCCGACTACCAGAGCGAAGGCAACTTCGGCGCCATGCTGCAACGTTCCTATTGGGGCATAGACGCTGGCATCCGCAAAACATTCTTCAACAAAAGGCTGACGCTCGGACTGCAAGCCAATGACCTGTGGAATTCCCGGTATGGCTCCTTCATGCTGTTCGGTCCCCGGCTGACCTATACGAAAAAGGCAAACCCGGACTCGCGCAGCTTCTCCCTGAACCTAAGCTATCGTTTCAATGCAGCAGGCAAAGCGTACAAAGGAAAGCACGTATCGGAACAAGACTTGAAGCGGCTATAAACAGAACTTTGGGGAAGAAAGAGAAACAGAACAGAAGAATATTATACAAATAAGCCGACCACCGGAGATATTTCAGCAATATTTTCCCTCAGAATGTTGCATCAAGTAAAAGTTTCTCTTATTTTTGCGGTTTAACAGCTATAAATTATAACCTTTAGACAGAAAATACTATCATTATGGATACCAGCAAAATCGTAGGAGAAAAATAAAATCACTCCGTGAAAGCCAATCCATCAGTATGGAAGAACTGGCACAGCGTTCGGGACTTGCTATCGAACAGATTGAACGTATAGAAAACAACATCGACCTCCCGTCACTGGCTCCCCTCATCAAGATAGCTCGTGTGCTGGGTGTACGTTTGGGAACTTTTCTTGACGACCAGGATGAGAACGGTCCCGTGGTCTGCCGTAAGGACGAGTCGCAGAACAGTATCAGTTTCTCCAACAATGCCATCCACAGCCGCAAGCATATGGAGTATCATTCACTCTCCAAATCCAAAGCCGACCGCCATATGGAGCCGTTTATCATTGATGTGGCCGCTACGGACGACAGTGACTTTGTACTCTCCTCACACGAAGGCGAAGAATTCATCATGGTGATGGAAGGGACCATGGAAATCAGTTACGGCAAAAACACCTACCTGCTCGAAGAAGGTGACAGCATCTATTACGATTCCATCGTTCCGCACCACGTACACGCCTATGAAGGGCAGGCAGCCAAGATACTTGCAGTAGTTTATACACCAATTTAAATTAATGGAAAATTAAAAGGTGAAAATGGAAAATGATAAATACTTTCTATTTTCACCTTTCAACTTTCCACTTTCAACTTCCACATCATGTTATACGAACGTACCCTCGGCCAATGGTTGGAACATTGGGCCGAAACAACACCAGACAAAGAATATATCGTTTACTCTGACCGCAACCTGCGCTTCACCTGGAGCCAGTTCAACCGCCGGGTGGACGACATGGCCAAAGGACTTATCGCCATCGGCGTGGAACGGGGAACACACGTAGGTATCTGGGCAGCCAATGTACCCGACTGGCTGACTCTATTATACGCTTGCGCCAAGATAGGTGCCGTCTACGTAACGGTAAACACCAACTACAAACAGTCCGAGCTGGAATATCTCTGCCAGAACTCCGACATGCATACCCTCTGCATCGTCAATGGCGAAAAGGACAGTGACTTTGTGCAGATGACCTATACCATGCTTCCGGAACTGAAGACTTGCCAACGCGGACACTTGAAAAGCGAACGTTTCCCTTATATGAAAAACGTCATCTACGTGGGGCAGGAGAAGCACCGGGGCATGTACAACACGGCCGAAATACTTCTCTTGGGCGACAATATAGAAGACAGCCGCCTGAATGAACTCAAAAGTCAGGTCACTTGCCACGATGTAGTGAACATGCAATACACCTCCGGCACTACGGGATTCCCGAAAGGCGTCATGCTTACCCACTACAACATTGCCAACAACGGTTTCCTTACCGGTGAGCACATGAAGTTTACCGCCGATGACAAGCTCTGCGTCTGCGTACCATTGTTCCACTGCTTTGGCGTGGTACTTGCCACCATGAACTGCCTGACACACGGCTGTACAGAAGTAATGGTGGAACGCTTCAACCCACTGGTAGTGCTCGCCTCTATCCACAAGGAGCGCTGCACGGCACTTTACGGCGTACCCACCATGTTCATTGCCGAACTGAACCATCCGATGTTCGACATGTTCGACATGTCCAGCCTCCGTACGGGTATCATGGCAGGTTCCCTCTGCCCGGTAGAGCTGATGAAGCAGGTGGAAGAGAAAATGTACATGAAGGTAACCAGCGTTTACGGGCTGACCGAAGCTGCTCCCGGAATGACCGCCACCCGGATAGACGACCCGTTCGATGTACGTTGCAATACCGTAGGACACGACTTTGAACATACGGAAGTAAAGGTTATCGACCCCGAAACCGGAGAAGAGTGTCCCGTAGGCGTACAAGGTGAAATGTGCAACCGCGGATACAACACCATGAAGGGTTACTACAAAAACCCGGAAGCCACAGCCGAAGTCATTCCAAGGAATGTGAAGTGGAAAGCCGCGAGTTCAAGACTATCACCGGTACTTACCAGGAGAAACGTATTACGGTGGTTTCCACCGGTATCGGATGTGACAACATCGATATCGTGATGAACGAACTGGATGCCCTGGCAAACATCGATTTCGAGACGCGCGAAGAAAAGCCCCGTCTGCGTAGCCTTGAGCTGGTACGTATCGGCACCTGCGGCGGCTTGCAACCCTACACTCCGGTAGGCACATTCGTATGTTCTGAAAAGTCCATTGGTTTCGATGGGCTGCTCAACTTCTATGCCGGACGCAACTCCGTGTGCGACCTGCCCATGGAGCGTGCCTTCCTCAACCATATGGGATGGTCCGGCAACATGTGTGCCCCTGCCCCCTACGTCATTGATGCAAGCACTGAACTGATAGACCGCATCGCACAAAACGACATGGTACGTGGCGTAACGATTGCCGCCGGGGGCTTCTTCGGACCTCAAGGACGCGAGTTACGCGTGCCGCTTGCCGACCCACATCAGAATGAGAAGATTGAAAAATTTGAATACAACGGCTACCGTATTACCAACTTCGAGATGGAAAGTTCTGCCCTGGCAGGCTTGAGCCGTCTGATGGGGCACAAGGCCATGACGGTATGCATGGTCATTGCCAACCGCCTGATAAAAGAAGCTAACACGGGATACAAGAATACGATAGATACTCTTATCAAAACAGTACTCGACCGTATCTAAGTATCCTTCAAGAAATGCTCCTCCCTTTCCTTCAGCCAATCCTAGGAGTAGGGTTTAGTAATGACTTCATCACATCCTGCCTGACGTGCCCGTTGCTGGTCTGTATAGTGTAGCAATGCCTGCTATACCCACAATGGGCACAGAGGCGGATTAGGCTTTATAAGCATCTATCCATTATCGATTTGCACAAAGTTACGATAAAAGCCCATAAGTTGAATCACCATCTCTCTTTTTTGTAAAGAAACCATTATCTTTGCTGAATAAAAATAAGCTGGATAAAATGAACCAAGATACCATTTGTGCCATAGCCACCGCCCAAGGGGGAGCCATAGGATGCATCCGTGTCTCCGGACCGGATGCCATAGAGATAACATCCCGCATATTTACCCCTGCCCGGAAGGGGAAGAAGCTGAAGGATGCCAAGCCATACACACTGACCTTCGGTCATATCCATGAAGAAGAAAACATCATAGACGAAGTACTTGTAAGCTTATTCCGTGCCCCCCACTCGTACACGGGCGAGGATAGCACGGAAATCATGTGCCACGGTTCGAGCTATATTCTTCAGAAGGTGTTGCAACTGCTCATCGGTAATGGTTGCCGCCTGGCCGCTCCCGGTGAGTACACGCAACGGGCCTTCTTGGGCGGCAAAATGGACCTAAGCCAGGCCGAAGCCGTGGCCGACCTCATCGCCTCCACCTCTGCCGCCACTCACCGCCTCGCCATGAGCCAAATGCGCGGTGGGTTCAGTAAAGAGCTGGCCTCACTACGCGACCAATTGCTGCACTTCACATCACTCATAGAACTGGAGCTGGACTTCAGCGACCACGAAGAACTGGAATTTGCCGACCGCTCCGAGCTATGTCTCCTAGCAGACGGCATAGAGCAGGTAATTTCCCGTTTAGTACAATCCTTCAGTGTAGGCAATGCCATCAAGAACGGCGTGCCCGTAGCCATCATCGGCGAAACGAACGCTGGTAAATCCACCCTGTTGAATGCACTACTAAACGAGGAACGAGCCATTGTAAGCGACATACACGGGACAACCCGCGATGTGATAGAAGACACAGTCAATCTTGGTGGGATAACTTTCCGATTTATTGATACGGCAGGCATACGCGTAAACGAACGACACCATCGAGAACCTAGGAATTGAGCGAACCTTCCAGAAATTGGAGCAGGCGGAAATCGTGCTCTGGATAGTTGATGCCACGAATGCCGTCTCACGGATACCACAACTAACTACCCAGATACTTCCCCGTTGCGAAGGGAAACGGCTCATTCTCGTATTCAACAAGACCGATCTGGTGCAAGATGCCTCAACCATCCCCAACTCCAGTTTCACCGTGGCCGCTACTAATGTGCAATGCATCTCCATCTCTGCCAAAGGACGTACCAACCTCGACAAGCTTCAGCAAATGCTAATCTCTGCCGCTAACCTGCCCACGGTTACCCAAAACGATGTCATTGTCACGAATATACGCCACTACGAGGCTTTGACCCATGCCTTGGAAGCCATCCACCGGGTCCAACAAGGATTAGCAGAAAATCTATCCGGAGATTTTGTTTCACAAGATATCCGCGAATGCATTTTCCATCTAAGCGATATTGCAGGGGAAGTTACGAACGATATGGTACTTGGGAATATTTTCGAACATTTTTGCATCGGCAAATGATGGCTTGTAAACAGCCATAAGCAACCATAACCATTTAGAATAAAGTCGCTGAAATCCAGCGACTTTTATTTTTGTGTCTATTCCTGTCAATTCTGACAGACTGCCGATTTTCAGCATCTTTTTGTACCATAATTCTACCGCCGAACAAATAAGCGGGCTTCTCGCACTCATCATAGCGACATCTTAGGCACGATGTGAGACGCTATGAGAATGAGCGGAACCGCTATAGAAGACACAGCGTGAGACGCTGTGAGAAATTGTGAGACGCGTTGAGACGAAATCGACGAAATTAAAGGCGACTAATACATGGAGGTACAGAGAAAATGCCAGTGGTGCGGCAAACCATTTATAGCACACACGATGGTAACACGGTTTTGTAGCAAATCGTGTACAGAAAAAGCGTATAAGGACAAGAAGCGCAAGCAGAAATTGCAGGAGTACGAGGCGAAGCAAAACGAGCAACCAATGCAGGAAGTCGGCATTGTGGGAGGCAAACCGTTCCTCTCCCCTGCCGAAGCCGCTACCCTTTTAGGCATCAGTCGTGCCACCATCTATCGGCACATGGCTGCCGGTATCATTCGGGCGTTGCAACTTCGTGGGCGCACCATCATACGCAAATCCGACATTGAAAAGATGTTCGACAATGCGCCCGACTACAAGAAACGCAGCTATGGACGGAAACAGACCGTCCTCTATTACACCACGAATGAGATTTTGGAGAAATACCAAATCCAGAAGAAAACCCTGTATCGTCGCTGCAAACTATACAACATTCCAAAGGTTGAAGAAGGTAACCGTGTATTCTACAACCGCACCCTCATAGACAAGTATTTTGCCGACCTTGCCGAAGAAATCAATCCGGACTGTTATTATACCCCGGAGCAGGTCATGGAAAAATACGCCATGAGCCGTAATGCCGTTGTCACCTTTGCCCTGCGGCACAATATCCCCCGAATCAACCGTCACCACGAGGTGTATTATTCCCGTGCTCATATAGATGCTATCAAAGAGAAACAGGACAAGCTGAATCCTGACTATTATACCTATTCGGAAATTCACCGAGAAATACGGGCTTACCAAGATAAACATCAGCTATTATGTCAACAAATACGATATAACGAGGTTCAAACAAGGAAGCCGGACTATGGTATTGCGCACCGAGTTTGATAAGGTATATCGTGAGCATCGGGACGGTACATATACACCCAAGAAGCGCGAAAGCAAATCCGGTCAGCAGGTACAGAAAGAGCCTTTTACAATTCCCGATGGCTACTACTCGTCGGAACAGATTGCAGTCACATATCAGATGACCAAGAAAACCATTTGCAGGCTGTGCCGTGAAAACGACATCCCGAAAATCAGTCACGGAGGATTCAACTATTACGAACAACTGGCAGTAAACCGTTTCTTCGCCAAATACAAGGCTGCTGACAATATCAAAGAATGGATTGGCGCAGAACAGATGGAAGCAATATACGGTATGAGTAAAGATGCCAGATGCTCGTTTGTACATCGCCACAAAATCCCCTCACGTGTAGTTTACGGTAAAGTCCAATACTCCAAAGACCATATCGACATTATCAAGAACTGCGGTTTCGACCAACGCGAAAAGTATTACAGCGTAGCTGAAGCCATGGAAAAATATGGTTTGCGCAGGGATGATGTCTATAACTATGCACGCTATAACAACATCCGAAAAATGCACCACGGCAAATCCATGTTCCTGCTGAAAGAGGATTTTGACAAGGTGATGGCTGAAAAATCCGTCACCTGAAAATTATTCCATACAGACAGGAAAATTACTCCTGACGATTATAGGTCTGCATTGAACCATTTCGTTGGTTTGCAGCAAATTAGTAACAATAATATAATATAGTAGAGTATGCACGAATGTAAAACTGTAACATTGAGGACAAGACCTCTAAAGAACAAAATGTTGTCGTTCTATCTGGATTATTATCCGGGATATAGAGACAAGGAAACGATGAAAGTAATCCGTCACGAATCGCTTGGCATTTATATCTATGCCAATCCGAAGAACAAACGGGAGCAGAATTTCAACGATGTAATGACCGAGAAAGCCGAAGCCATCCGTTGTCGCAGATTTGAATCGATTGTAAATGAACGGTATGACTTCTTCGACAGGTACAAACTCAAGGGTGATTTCTTGGAGTACTATCGCCAGCAGCTCCGCAAGCACGACCAGAAATGGGAGTTCGTTTATCTCCATTTCAAGAACTTCGTACACGGCAAATGCACCTTTGAAGAAATAGACATCGACCTGTGCAACAAGTTTCGGGAATACCTTCTGAGCGCCAAAAAACTAAGACGCAACGGACGTATCACACGAAACTCTGCATCAGGATACTGGTCTACTTTCAGAGGATTCTTGAAAATACTATATCGTAATGGGATGATAAAGACCAATGTCAATGACTTCTTGGAAAAGATTGAAACAGAAGACACTATGAAAGAAGCTTTATCTGTTGAAGAATTGTACCAGTTAGCTGAAACGCCATGTAAAAAGCCTATTGTGAAAATCGCATCGCTGTTTTCCTGTATGACCAGCTTGCGCATCAGCGATATCCTCGTCCTACGTTGGGAAGATATAGTGGACTACTCTGCCGGAGGGAAATGTGTGCATATCATCACACAGAAAAACAAAGCGGAAGACATCATTCCCATCAGCGAGGAGGCATTAGGGCTGATAGGATACAGTTCTGAGAAGAAAGGTCTGGTATTCAAGGGACTTATGCGTAGTTGGACACAAGTACCAATGAAAGAGTGGATTCATTCTGCCGGAATAACCAAGAACATAACATTCCATTCATATCGGAGAACATTCGCAACCCTCCAAGGTGCTGCCGGTACAGACATCCGTACCATACAAAGCTTGATGGCGCACAAAAGCATCACCACCACGATGCGTTACATGAAAGTCGTGGACAGCTAACAAGCGTGAAGCCAGCAAGAAAATCACTTTGACACGCAAGGGTTGAACTCCCCTATTTTGCCCCATTACATAGGCTTAGAGTATGATTTTCGAGAGATTATCATACTCTAAGCCTATATTTTCTTAAAAATTGACCGATTTACTGCACTTATTTATAACTATCTGGAAATGTGCTTATAACTTTGCACTATCATTTCATCTAAACAACAATAGATTATGACAGATAGTATTCAAATTCACAGAAAAAAGGCAAGTTTCATACTTGCGGTAAGCGTTACTTCATACTCGGTAATCGCCACTTATCTTTACAACTGCCATCAAATAACCTAATGGAATATACCACACCTATTATATTAGAGTAATCGTGATCTTAACTCTTTCATGTGCGTTCTCTCAAAGATTTTTCTATCGCTACCTT
>ENA-OQKC01000036-OQKC01000036.1-human-gut-metagenome-genome-assembly--contig:-NODE-36-length-45224-cov-4.493204_pt1 | contig 45224 bp, 35 predicted proteins | sample MGYA00242774_ERZ504790 | MGnify/ENA primary metagenome ERZ504790 (study PRJEB26092, sample SAMD00036419) | human gut metagenome | host: Homo sapiens | study: EMG produced TPA metagenomics assembly of...
GAAGCTATGCAGACGACGCATGAAGTCGCGGTCGAGCATATAGGCAACGTCCAGGCGCAGGCCGTCGACGCCAAAGACCTCGGCCCAGCGGTGCACGGACTCTAGCAGGTAATCGACCACGGCAGGGTTTTGCAAGTTGAGCTTCACGAGCTCAAAATGGCCTTCCCAACCCTCGTACCAAAAGCCGTCGCCGTAGCAGGAGTCGCCATCAAAGCTAATGTGGAACCAGTCCTTGTACGGCGAGTCCCACTTACGCTCCTGCACATCGCGGAAGGCCCAAAAGCCGCGGCCGACGTGGTTGAAGACGGCGTCGAGCACCACGCGGATGCCGTGAGCATGCAGTGTGTCGCACACGGCGGCAAAGTCGGCGTCCCCACCCAGGCGACGGTCGATATGGCGCAGGCTGCGTGTATCGTAGCCGTGACTATCGGACTCGAGCGGCGGGTTGATGAGCACAGCGCCAACGCCGAGTTTTTGCAGGTAGTCGGCCCATTGGGCGATTTTCATGATGGGGGCATCGGGGTTGGGTGCAGTGCCGGCAGCTTGGGAGAGTTCGTCCTCGGCAACGGGGGCGGCGTTTTCGCGCGGAGCTCCGCAAAAGCCCAGCGGATAGACCTGATAGAACGTCGTCTCGTATGCCCACATAGCAACCTCCCGGTAAGCTCAACACAACGACATCCATTGTATGCCCAGCTTGTATCCCCTCCCCAAAATAAGTTGCGGTGCAATAGGGACTGTTTGCCGGTTTTATTGGGCCCAGCAGTCCGTATTTCACCGCAACTGATGAGGGGACGTGATTAGGCGACGGGCTTGGCGCGACGGATGGCTGGGAACATCACCGTGATGGCGAGAATGACGCCCACGACGGCAATCGCCCCGCCCGCGAAGCCGATCCAAGCGATACCGGGACCCGAAACCACGGCGCCGCCGATTGCGGTGCCCGTGCCAATACCGAGGTTAAACAGGCCCGAGAAGATCGACATGGCGACGGCCGACGAATCTGCCGACGTGCACTTGATGAGCTCGGCCTGAAACGCCACGTTAAAGGCCGTGGCGCAGCAACCCCACAGTGCGCAGACGGCAAGCACTGTCACGAGCGACGATGCGGCCGGCCCCATGAGCAGCAGGGCCACCGGCACGCCGGAGAGCGTGATAGCCAAGAACGGGAAGCGATGCCCATCGAACAGGCGGCCAAACAGCCAGCTTCCGAGCAAACCAGAGCAGCCAAACGCCGTCAGCGTCATGGTAATGGCGCCAGCATCGACGTGCGCGACCTGCGCCAGGAAGGGCTCGATATAGCTGTAGCTTGCGTAATAGCCGGTCGCCATGAAGACCGTGACTGCGTAGAGCGCGATGAGGAGCGGGTTCTTGAGCAGCTCGGGCAGCTGTTTGACGGTAAAGCGCTCACCCGCCGGCATGGCCGGGAACACCGCTGCCTGGTAGACGACCGCGATGGCTGAGAGGCCCCCGACCACGGCAAACGTCATGCGCCAGCCCACGGCCAAGCCAATGGCGCGACCGAGAGGCAGGCCAAAGATCTGCGCGATGGACGAGCCCGTAGCGATCATGCTGATGGCGAGCGCGCCGTGGCGAGTGTCGACCAGGCGCGAGGCCATAATCGAGGCGACTGACCAGAACACGGCATGTGCGCAAGCGACCACCAGGCGCGCGCAGACCAGGATGGGATAAGTCGGCGCCACAGCGGACAGAAACTGGCCCAGCGAGAACACGGCGAGCACGCCCAGCAGCATCCGCTTGAACTCGAAGCGCGAGGCAAACACCATGAGCGGCAACGACAGCAGCATGACGCCCCAGGCGTAGACCGAGATCATGATGCCCGCCTGGGCCTCGGTGAGCGAGAACGACGCGGCGATATCAGTCAAAAGGCCGATGGGCATAAACTCCGACGTGTTGAACACGAACGCACAGCAGGTGAGCCCGATGAGCGGGAGCCACTGCTTGAGCGTGATGCCGTCTTGCCTTGTCTGAGTCATATATAACGTCTCCAATCGTTTTGAGCGGAGGCGATTATATAGCAACGGCCCCGCATCCGTCAGTACAGATGCGGGGCCGAAAACAATTCGATACACAGAGGTTGCGCCGTCAATTCATAACTAAGCCAACCCCAGCAATATGCCCGCCGAATGCACGACAAACGCCACGATCCAGGCAACGGCGACCTGAAACGCGAATACGGCCACGGCATAGCGCGCGCCCAACTCGCTCTTGACGGCGCCGATTGCCGCCACACAAGGCGGGTACAGCAACGTAAAGACCAAGAACACGTAGGCGGTAAACGGCGAAAAACATGGTCGACAGCGCCGCGGGCGACGTTGCGCCCAAAAGGCACCGTGAGCGTCGAGATGACGCTCTCCTTGGCAATGAGCCCCGTGACGAGCGCCGTCGAGGCGCGCCAGTCGCCAAAGCCGAGCGGGGCCAACACCGGCGCGATGATGCTACCCAGACCGGCAAGCAGGCTTTGCGACTGGTCGGCGACCACGTTAAAGCGGATATCGAACGTCTGCAGGAACCAGATGACCACCGTAGCGGCAAAGATAATGGTAAAGGCCTTGGTGATGAAGTCCTTGGCCTTATCCCATGCCAGCATCACCGTCGTCTTGACGCTCGGCAGGCGGTAATTGGGGAGCTCCATGATAAACGGCACCGGGTCGCCCTTAAATGCCGTGCGGTTGAGCACCAAAGCCGCGACGCAGCCGACCACGATACCGATCAGATAGAGCGAGACCATGGCGGGAACCGTCGCCTGCGGGAAAAACGCCCCGCACAGCAAGCCGTAAACCGGCAGCTTGGCTGAGCAGCTCATAAACGGCGTGAGCATGACCGTCATCTTGCGGTCGTGCTCGGATGGGAGCGTACGGGTCGACATGATAGCCGGCACGGTGCAGCCAAAACCGACGAGCATGGGCACGAAACTGCGGCCCGACAGGCCAAAGCGACGCAACACCTTATCCATGACAAAGGCCACGCGCGCCATGTATCCGGAGTCTTCCAGAATGGAGAGGAACAAAAAGAGCACGACGATAATCGGCAGGAAGGTCAGCACACTGCCCACGCCCGTAAGCACGCCGTCGACAGCCAGCGAGCGCACCACGTCGTTGGTACCGAACGCCTTGAGGCCCGCATCGGCCGAGGCGATGATGGCAGCGATACCGTCCTCCATAAGTCCCTGCAACGCCGCGCCGATCACGCCAAACGTCAGCCAAAAGACGAGGCCCATGATCACCAGAAACGCCGGAATGGCTGTGTAACGACCTGTCAGGATGCGGTCAATCTTGACGGAGCGCACGTGCTCGCGGCTCTCGTGCGGCTTGACGACGCAACGCCCGCACACGTCGCCGATAAAGCTAAAACGCATATCGGCCAGCGCAGATAGGCGGTCGGTGCCGGCCTCGCCCTCCATCTGGGTGATGATGTGCTCGATAGCGTCGAGCTCATTGCGATCCAGGTGAAGCGCCTCGGTTACCAGCTCATCGCCCTCGACCAGCTTGGTCGCCGCAAAGCGCACCGGGATGTGCGCCGTCACGGCATGGTCCTCGATCAGGTTAGCAATACCGTGGATGCAGCGATGCAGCGCACCGCCGTCCGGACCGTCGGGCGCGCAAAAGTCCAGGCGACCAGGGCGCTCGCGGAACCGCGCCACGTGCAGGGCGTGGTCCACCAGCTCGCCGATGCCCTCGTTGCGGGCAGCGCTAATGGGGACAACGGGCACGCCCAACAGGCTCTCGAGCAAGTTGACGTCCACGGCGCCGCCGTTGGCGGTCACCTCGTCCATCATGTTGAGCGCGATGACCATAGGACGGTCAAGCTCCATGAGCTGCAGTGTCAGGTACAGGTTGCGCTCGATGTTGGTGGCGTCAATGATGTCGATGATGGCGTCCGGACGCTCGTCGAGGATGAACTGACGGCTCACGACCTCCTCGCCTGTGTACGGCGACAGGGAGTAAATGCCGGGCAGGTCGGTAACGCTCGCCTCGGGATGGTTACGGATGGTGCCATCTTTGCGGTCGACCGTCACGCCGGGAAAGTTACCGACATGCTGGTTGGAGCCCGTCAGCTGGTTGAATAACGTGGTCTTGCCGCAGTTTTGGTTGCCGGCGAGGGCAAAGTGCAGCGGCGCGCCCTCTGGCACGGCCGTCTTTGCCGCACGGGGCGAATACATCCCCTCGCCGAGTGCCGGATGCTCCGTCGTGCCGATTGCGGCGTTAGCGCGCGGACCCGTATCGGTGTCGTGAATACCCACGAGCTCGATGCGAGCGGCATCGTCCTTACGCAGTGTCAACTCGTAGCCACGCAGGCGGATCTCGAGCGGGTCACCCATGGGGGCGTACTTCATCATGGTGACTTCGGTGCCCGGCGTTAGACCCATGTCCAAAATATGCTGTCGGAGTGCCTGATCGTCCGATGCCACCGATGCGACAACGGCGTCCTTTCCAATCTCGAGTGTATCGAGCTTCACGTCCGTGTTCCTCCCCCGGCGCCCACAGGGCGTTGTATTTATGTTCACCATGGCTAACCGTTTGCCATGGCTAACCAATTGTAACCATGCATGATAGCGCGAACACACAACGACGTTCAATCGACAGATCGGTGCGATGGGGACAGGCAGGAGAGTTCAGGGCCATAGTTTCCCGATGAGGCCTCTCGGGGAAACTACATCCCAGAATTCTGGCTCGAAACGGGATATGGTTTCCCTAACAGGCCTCTTACGGAAAATGCATCCCAGAATCCCCGCTCGAAACGGGACGCGCTTTCCCAGTCGAGGCCCTATGGGAAACTGCGTCCCACCTTGAAAGGCAAAACTGGGACGCAGTTTCCGGGTGGGGCATCAAAAACGAAGTTGCGGTGGAATAGTTCCTGGATGGGCTGGTTGATGCCCCAGATCGGAGCTATTTCACCGCAAGTTATTGAAGGGCTGGGATGCCCGTCCTCTTACAGATGGCGCTCCAGGAAGCGGAAGGCTAGGCGAATCCAGGGACGGACCGCCACCTGCTTGTCCTCGTTGTCGACCGCGGTGTTGGCGTTGCCGAGCGAAAGGCCGTGACCACCCTGGTCGAAGACGTGCATCTCGCATGCAACGCCCTCCTCGGCCATGCGCTGCGCAAACGGGTATACCTGCGCGATCGGCGCCGTCTTGTCGTCGGACACGCCCCACACAAAGGTCGGTGGCATCTGACGCGAAACATGCGTGGTGGGGCAGATGTCGGCCAGATGCTCGTCAGTTGCCTCGCCGCCCGTCACCATCGACAGGTAGTCGTTGAGCAAATCGCGCCCCGTCTTGCCGCCCGTCTTGGGCACGCGCAAGTCAATGCGCGGATCGCGCGTCTGCATGTCGCGCACATAGGCAAAGTCGAGCAATGGATAGCCCAGCACCACGGCATCGGGACGAATGTCGTCCGGACGCGCCCCGGCAAGTGCCGCAAAGGGGCCGGTCTTCCACTGTGTTGCCAGCGAGGCGCAAATCATGCCGCCAGCAGAAAAGCCCACGACGCACACGCGCTTAGGATCGACATGCCACTCGTCGGCGTCGGCGCGCACCGTGGCGACCATCTTGGCAAGATCTGCCTGGGGGTGCGGAAAGCTCACGTCACCCGTAGAACTCGTGACATAGTTGAGCACAAAGGCCTGGTAACCGTGATCCAAAAACGCAAACGCCACAGGATCCTGCTCATGCGGAGCGATATGCGTAAACGCACCTCCGCCACAGATAATCACCGCGGGGCGGCGGCCATTCGGTTTATCGGGCAACGGCTCGGCACCCAAATACGTAAACGTCGCCGGATAATCCTCGGTCGGCTCCTCGCCCCACAGCGCATGGTTCTCGACAATCATATGTGCTCCCTTCGCGCAAATTATGCGCCCTTGTTTTTCGCCTTCAAGCGTACCCCACTTGAACCCGTGGCGCAGAAACACTCCGGCAATAAGTTTCCCTTCAACTGATATATCACATAATCCCAGTTCAGAGGTATCGTTGAGCAGCGTAGAATAGGGGCGTTGACCAAGCCGCGAAACACATGTGAAACGTTTCCGGCAAACCAAACGCGCGATATGCGCCTATTTAAGTTGGAGGCAACTATGGGTCTGCTCGATTCGCTTAAGTCCACCTTCACCTCGACCGGCGAGGCGTCCGTTCCGCCCGCAGCAAGCTTCGCTACCCGCGAAGGCGTCATCTATGCCCCCGTCAACGGCGTGCTCGTCAACCTGGACGAGGTTCCCGACGAGACGATCGCCTCGGGCATGCTTGGCCAGGGCTATGGCATCGAGCCCATTACCGGCACCATCTATGCGCCCGCCAACGGCCGCATCGGTGCCACCACTGTCACCAACCACTCCATCGGCATGATTACCGAGGACGGCCTGCGCGTGTTCATCCATGTCGGCCTGGGCACCGTGGAAATGAACGGCAAGGGTTTTGCCCGCTTTGTCGAGATGGGCGATGTGGTCAAGGCAGGCCAGCCGCTCATCAGCTTCGACCGCGAGGCCATTAAGGCCGCTGGTCACGAGGACATCGTGACCGTCATCGTCTCCGAGCTCGATCGTCTTAAGAGCATCGACCATGTCGGCGAGTCTGGAACGCTTATCGGCGGCAACCCGCTCGTCAAGCTTGGCGACCCGCTGCTGGTAGCCAAGACCAAGTAGCCAGGCCCCGCGCCACACAGCCAAAAGGCACCTCGTCAAGCGCCCGCGACCATTTGGCCGCGGGCGCTTTTCGTTTGAAAAACCATCCCGCCAATGCCTTATCTGTATAGCCCAAATGAGACGAGCTGCTAGAATAACGAACTGTATGGATAACTATCATTCAACCGTTATGGGAGGATACGTGAACCGCACCAAAATCGCGCAGCTCTATGCCGATGCCGAGTCGCTCGGCGGCCAAACCGTCACCGTCGCCGGCTGGGTCAAGTCCGTCCGCGACATGAAGAACTTTGGCTTTGTTACGCTCAACGACGGCAGCTGCTTCCGCGACCTGCAGGTCGTCATGAACCGCGAGGCACTCGACAACTACGACGAGATCGCCCATCAAAACGTCTCGGCCGCACTCATTTGCACCGGCACCGTCAAGCTGACCCCCGATGCGCCCCAGCCTTTCGAGCTTTCTGCCACCTCCATCGAGGTCGAGGGCACGAGCGCCCCGGATTACCCGCTGCAGAAGAAGCGCGCAACCGTCGAGTTCCTGCGCACCCAGCAGCACCTGCGCCCGCGCACCAACCTGTTCCGCGCCGTGTTCCGCATCCGCTCTGTCGCGGCTGCCGCCATCCACCGCTTCTTCCAGGAGCAGGGCTTTGTCTACGTCAACACCCCCATCATCACCACGAGTGACTGCGAGGGCGCCGGCGAGATGTTCCGCGTGACCACGCTCGACCCCAAAAATCCGCCCCTCACCGAGTCCGGCGAGGTCGACTGGAGCCAGGACTTCTTTGGCAAGCATGCAAGCCTCACCGTGTCCGGTCAGCTCAATGCCGAGAACTTTGCCATGGCCTTTGGCGACGTGTACACCTTTGGCCCCACCTTCCGTGCCGAGAACTCCAACACCACGCGCCACGCCGCCGAGTTTTGGATGATCGAGCCCGAGATGGCCTTTGCCGACCTTAACGACTACATGGATAACGCCGAGGCCATGCTCAAGTACGTCCTTAAGGACGTCATGGCAACCTGCCCCGACGAGCTCAATATGCTCAACAAGTTTGTGGACAAGGGTCTGCTCGAGCGCCTGGACCATGTCGCCAACTCCGACTTCGCCCGCGTCACCTATACCGAGGCCGTCGAAATCCTGGAGCAGGCCGTCGCCGCCGGTCACAAGTTTGACTATCCCGTGAGCTGGGGCATCGACCTGCAGACCGAGCACGAGCGCTTCCTGACCGAGGAGCACTTTAAGCGCCCGACCTTCGTGACCGACTACCCGGCCGAGATCAAGGCGTTCTACATGCGCATGAACGAGGACGGCAAGACCGTCGCCGCCGCCGACTGCCTGGTTCCCGGTATCGGCGAGATTATCGGCGGCTCCCAGCGCGAGGAGCGCCTGGATCTGCTCGAGACCCGCATCAAGGACCTGGGCATGAATCCCGAGCAGTACAAGTACTACCTTGATCTGCGCCGCTACGGTTCCTGCAAGCACGCCGGCTACGGTCTGGGCTTCGAGCGCTTGGTCATGTATCTGACCGGCGTGGGCAACATCCGCGACGTCCTGCCGCACCCGCGCACCGTGGGCAACGCCGACTTCTAATTGTCGGACGCTAGCTCGCGTCGCCACACGCCAACGCTCATCGCATAAGCGTCTCTCGACATCGGTCGAGAGACGCTTTTTTCAACAGCATCCGTCAAGCTTTTGGCAAGTTTTTGGTCAGTTGAGCAGGGCTGTTGAAAACTCGACCCGCCGTTTGCCGACGACTACCGACCGCCCAGAGCGCCCTGCGCCCCTGGGAAAGCCCCACGTCCTAGGCTCCATACCGTCGCCACCCAAAACGGAAAGGACGTGGGCACCATGACCGAAGCCGCTGTTGAAACCTACGACACCACGACTAGAGGCGCCGCCTCGATGGCAGCCTATCGCGCCGTTCGCATCCTGCAACTATTAAGCGAAAACACCGGCGAGGACAAGGCCATGCTTTCCGATGAGTTGATCCGGCGCCTCGCCCATCCCGACGACCCCGCCCGCATGCCCATCTCGGCGGCGCGGCGCAGCATCTACACCGCCATCTCCGCGCTTCGCCATGCCGGATATGAGATTGAATACAAGCGCGGCGTGGGGTATCGGCTCTTGACCCGTCCACTCACCGACGAGGAGATCATCCGGCTCCACGGTATGGTCATGCGCAACCGCTCCACGCCTATCGCCATCCGCAAGAGCATGGCGCAGCACTTAGTTGCCATGGCGAGTGCCGACGTTCGCGGCTATCTCGATACACCCGAACCTGCTCCAAGCGCAGGCAGCAAGGCTACCAAGGCAACACGCACGCCCATCAAGCGCATCGACACGTGCGAGCTCGTCGAGCAGGCCATCGACCACGGAACCACGGTGAGTTTTGATATTTCGAGCGTCACGACGCGTGGCGAAACCGAAGCAGCACGGATGACACTCCGTCCCTTTGCCATCAGGCAGCGCGATGGCATCTCGTATCTGCTGGGAACGGTCTACGACGCCCGAGGCGCCGATGACACGTTGCGTACCGTAGAGATTGGCCGAATGAGAAACGTCACCACACGTCTCCTCGACGGCAAGAAGCTCTTCGCCGCCCTAGACGAGGACGACGCCTCCTCCGCCGCATAAGACCCTCCGCCGCCCATTCGACTACCCGTACCGCCCATCCGATTCTGTATTAAAAAACCCGCCAGGCTGTTGTAAAAATGGACATCAGCGCTACTATAGTTCCACTTGCACTTTGTCCCAGTGCAGTGTTTCCAGCCATTTTTATACTGGGGGTAATGATATGAAGGACATCACCATCAGCCGCAGGAGCCTTCTGGTCTCCGCCGGCCTGCTCGCGCTCGCCCCGCTCGCCGGATGCGGCGGCAACTCTGGCTCCGGCTCTGCTGCCGCCGGTTCCGACTACACCATCGGCGTTCTGCAGCTCACCGAGCACTCCGCACTCGATGCCGCCAACGACGGCTTTGTCAAGGCCATCAAGGAGAGCGGCCTTAAGGTCAAGATCGACCAGAAGAACGCCCAGAACGACCAGTCCACGTGTAAGTCCATTGCCGACAAGTTTGTGGGCGACAACGTCAACCTGATTTATGCCATCGCCACGCCCGCCGCGCAGGCTGCCGCCGGCGCCACGGCCGATATCCCCATCGTGGGCTGCGCCATCACCGACTACGCCGCCTCCGGCCTGGTCCAGGACAACGACAAGCCCGGCACCAACGTCACGGGCGCTTCCGACCTCACCCCGGTCGCCGAGCAGCTCGAGATGATGCAGAAGGTCCTGCCCGACTTTAAAAAGGTCGGCCTGCTCTACTGCACCGCCGAGTCCAACTCCGACGTCCAGATCAAGGCCGCCAAGAAGGAGCTCGACAAGCTGGGCCTCGAGTACACTGACTTCACCGTCTCGAGCTCCAACGAGATTCAGTCCGTCGTCGAGTCTGCCGTGGGCAAGGTCGACGCGCTGTACTCCCCCACCGACAACACCATCGCCGCGGGTGCCTCGCAGGTCGGCCAGATCTGCAAGGAAAACAAGCTTCCCTTCGTGACTGGCGAGGAGGGTATGTGCATGGCCGGCGGCCTGTTTACCCTCTCCATCAACTATGAGGACCTGGGCTACGCCGCGGGCGAGATGGCCGTTAAGATCCTGAAGGGCGAGGCCAAGCCCGAGGATATGCCGATCAAGCACCTCTCGAGCAAGGACCTGGTCGTCGTCAAGAACGACGAAATGGCCGAGGCCCTGGGCATCGACCTTTCCGCCCTGGACGCGTAATGCCATACGCGGCATGCGTCTAGAGCCCGTGCTCGCGCTTTAGCCGCGTTATTCAATATCTGAGCCACAGGGGCGGGCGCTGTAGACCGGCGTCCGCCCTGCTTGTTTCAGGTAAACAAAACGTCTGTCCGTAACTCTTCTATGCATTGTTACCGCTATTATGGTGAATCACGTGTCCACCCTATCCTAGGAGGTATGAAGCATGCTCATTGCATTGCAGGGCGCCGTTTCGCAGGGCGTCCTCTGGGGCATTATGGTGCTTGGCGTGTTTATCACGTTCCGCCTGCTCGACATTCCCGATATGACCTGCGACGGCAGCTTTGCCATCGGCGGCTGCGTCTGCGCTGTGCTCATCGTCAATAACAACGTCGACCCGCTGTTCGCCGTGCTGGCCGGTATGTGCGCCGGCGCCATCGCGGGCGCCGTCACGGGCATTTTGACCACCGTCTTTGAGATTCCTGCGATCCTCGCCGGAATCCTCACCCAGATCAGCCTGTGGTCCATCAACCTGCGCATCATGGGCAAGTCCAATACGCCCATTCTTGCCAAAGGCACCGTGTTCTCGGCCGTCAGCAATATGACCGGTCTGCCGCAGTCCACCGTTGCCATCATCTTGGGCATCCTGCTCGCCGTGGCTATCGTTGCCATCCTGTATTGGTTCTTTGGCACCGAGATCGGCTCGGCGCTGCGAGCCACCGGCAACAACGAGTACATGATCCGCGCTCTGGGCGTCAACACCAACTCCACCAAGATGATCGCCCTCGTGCTCTCCAACGCCCTCATCGGCCTTTCGGGCGCGCTCATCTGCCAGAGCCAAAAGTATGCCGACATTGGTATGGGCACCGGTGCCATCGTTATCGGTCTTGCCGCCATTGTTATCGGCGAGGTGCTCGGCCGTCTACTTCCCGGCGGCCTCACGCAGTTTAGCGTCCGTCTTGCCTCCGCCGTCTTTGGCTCCGTGGTGTACTTCCTTATCCGCGCCATCGTGCTGCAGTTGGGCATGGACGCCAACGACATGAAGCTGCTCTCCGCCGTGATCGTCGCCGTGGCCCTGTGCGTGCCCGTGGTTTGGGAGCGCTATAAGCTCCGCAGCTCCTACACGAAGGGGGATGAGGCAGATGCTTAAGCTCTCGCACGTCAAGAAGACCTTTAACAAGGGCACCGTCACCGAGAAGCGCGCGCTCACCGGCGTCGACCTCACCCTGAATGACGGCGACTTTGTAACCGTGATCGGCGGCAATGGCGCCGGCAAGTCCACGCTGCTCAACATGATCGCCGGCGTGTACCCGCTCGATTCGGGCGTTATTGAGCTCGACGGCGCCGATATCTCGCGCCTGAGCGAGTCGCAGCGCGCCAAGTACCTGGGCCGCGTGTTTCAGGACCCCATGCGCGGTACCGCTGCCGACATGCAGATCGCCGAGAACCTGGCCCTCGCCAAGCGTCGCGGCCAGCGTCGCGGCCTTTCGTGGGGCGTTACCAAGGCCGAGAAGGACGAGTACGTTGAGCTGCTCAAGCGCCTGGACCTTGGTCTGGACACACGCCTCAACGCCAAGGTCGGCCTGCTCTCGGGCGGCCAGCGCCAGGCACTCACCCTGCTTATGGCCACGCTCACCAGGCCGCGCCTGCTGCTGCTCGACGAGCACACTGCGGCCCTCGACCCCAAGACGGCCTCTAAGGTGCTCAACCTGACCGAGGAGATCGTCGACGAGAACCACCTGACCACGCTCATGGTCACGCACAACATGAACGACGCCATCCGTCTGGGCAACCGTCTGATCATGATGCACGAAGGCCACGTGATCTACGACGTGGCGGGCGATGAGAAGAAGTCGCTCACCGTAGCCGACCTGCTGCAGAAATTCGAGGAGGTCTCGGGCGGCGAGCTCGCCAACGACCGCATGCTGCTAAGCTAAACCTACCAAAAAGGGACAGGTTTATTTTGGCAGGTTTTATCTGCGCAAACGTCAAAACCGCCGCTAAGGGACAGGCGCCCTTGCGGCGGTTTTCGCATATTATGTCGATAATCCGATATTCAACCAGACATTCTGGCTAAGGACTAAGGAAACTGCCATGAAAAGACCTCTTCCCCGTCTTGCTTGACCGCCGCACTCCTTACCGGCGTGCTCGCCGGCGCCCCAGCTTACGCCACCGCGACCGCCCCATCTCAAGTTATCGGCCCGTCCGATGTGATCGGACGGGCTTTTTGGTGGGTATCATGGTTGAATGATCATTAGGAGGTTTTCCCTACATGGAATTGTTTGAGCCGATTCTTCATTTCTTTGAGCAACGGTGGGTCCACAACATCATCTGGGCCGTCATCTTGACGATAGGCACCGCCGTCGCCGCCAAGGTCGTATCCAAGACCCTGAATCATCTGCTTAACCGAGACGATAACCCGCTTCCGGCATCGAGTATCTTCATCAACATCGCGCGCGCCGTCATTTGGATGATCGGCGGCAGCTTTATCCTCGACAACTGCTTTGGCATTAACGCAAACGCGCTCGTCGCCGCTCTTGGCGTCGGCGGCATCGCCATCTCGCTCGGCTTTCAGGACACGCTGTCAAACCTTATCGGCGGCATGCAAGTGACCTTTATGGGCATCATCAAACCCGGAGACAATATCGAGGTCGGCGGTGTATCCGGCGTGGTCCAAGACATCACTTGGCGCCATACAACGATTGAGGATGCCTGTGGACAGACCATCATTGTGCCCAACTCCAACATCTCCAAGAACACGCTCGTGCATTTGATGCCCTTTGGGCGCGTGGCCGTGCCCGTTGCCGTAAAGGACACGTCTAAGTGGGCTTCCCTTGACGTGCTGGCAGACGAGCTCACGAGCGCAACCAAAACGGCCGTCTCGCCCATCTCGGGCTTTGACAAGGAGCCCTACGTACTCTTTAGCGAAATCGGCGACTTTGGCATCAAAGGAAAGATCATCTTTATCGTCAGCGACGACAGCACTACTTTCACGGCAGCCGACGCCTGCATCCGCGCCATCGCCCCCATCATCGCCTAAACCACCGCACAGGGGACAGGCACCTTTGTGGTGGTTTTCATTCGTGGTACCATGGTATATATAGTTGTTTAAACGACTAAGGGAGCAACATCATGGAAGAGGCCTATCGTCAAGCACGCAAGCGCGGCGAGCAAGGACGTCGACGCGCCATTAGCCAAAGCGAGCATCCATACCTTACGGACCTCGACAGTTTGGTTGCCCAGCTCCCCTTAGGTCAGCGAGAGAATGTCGGCCTAAGGGATATTCCGCTCGAAATGGTCGTCGGCACGGTCACCAAGGGCCGTCAGTCCGCCTTTTCGTGTAACTTTATGCCCCTGTTTCCGTTTAGCACCGAGTTCGCCCGCAAGTGGTCCAACCTCTACGACATCCAGGTGACCGAGGGCTATCGCGACCCCGTCATCGTCACCGAGTTCATGCATCGGTTCTATGTCCAGGAAGGCAACAAACGCGTCAGTGTCCTCAAATTCCTAGATGCCCCGACGGTTTCGGCCAAGGTCACCCGTCTCTACCCCGGCACATGGGATTCCGTCGAAAGCCGCCTGTACGGCGAGTTCTGCGCGTTTTGGCGCGTCTGCCCCCTATACGAGATCGAGTTCTCGCGTGAGGGAAGCTACGAAACGCTCGCCAAGATGCTCGGTCAGAACCTTATCGAAAAATGGCCGCAGAAAAAGGTCGACTACCTGCGCCACACCTTCCTGCTCTTTAAGCGCGCCTACCTTCGCGCAGGCGGCGACCACCTGGACATTACGCCCGCCGACGCCATGCTCGTCTACCTCAATGTGTACAACCAGGACCGCCTGCTGGATACGCCGACGGATATCGTCGTAAACCGCCTGTGCAAGATCTGGCGCGAGCTGGTCATTGCCGGCAAAAATGACGAGGACAAGGTCGATCTTGTCGAAGCACCGAGCGTCGGCGAGGAGGAGACGCCCGCCAAGTCCACCTCTGGCGTGCTCAACTTCTTTATGGGCAAGACCGTCTACTCGACGTCCAACCCCCTGCGCATCGCCTTTATCCATGAGTTCCCCTGTGCGACGTCGAGCTGGGACAGCCTGCACGACCAAGGGCGTCAGTATCTCGATGAGCACTTTGGCGGTATCGTGCGCACCGAGGCGTTCGAGGACTGTCACGATCCGGATGTGTTCTACGCCGCCGTGGAAACGGCTGTCAAACATGGAGTAAACGTCATCTTCTCGACCTCGCACCGCCTGATGGAATACACGCTCAGGGCTGCCGTTGAGTATCCCCAGGTTCGGTTCCTCAACTGCTCTATCGGCCTTCCCCATCAAAGCGTCCGTTCGTACTTTGGCAAGATGTACGAGGCCAAGTTTCTGCTGGGCGCCCTTGCGGCCAGCATGGCGGACAACCACCGCATCGGTTACCACGCGTCGGTCTTCGCCTCGGGCGCACTCAGCGAGATCAACGCCTTTGCGATTGGCGCCTCGCTGCTCGACCCGCGCGCGCAGGTCATTCTCACCTGGGGCGATGTTCCCGCCGGTGGTCTTGCCGAAGCCATGTGCCGCGAAGGCGTAAGCGTCATGACCGGCGCTGACATGTCAAAGTCGCTCGAAGACCCAACGGCCTACGGGCTTCACCGCTTGGTCGACGGCAAAGTCACCGGCATCGCCATGCCCGTATGGAACTGGGGCCGTTACTACGAGCTCATCGTTCGCAGCCTTCTTCACGGCACGTGGGACGAGACCAGCGACGACAACCAAGTGCGCGCTGTCAACTACTGGTATGGCATGAGCTCCGGCGTTATCGACATCCGTTACGCTCCGGGCCTACCCTACCAAACGCGCAAACTCATGCAGTTGCTCCGCAACGGCATTGTTGAGGGATCCATCAACCCCTTTGGCGGCGAGCTCCACAGCCAGAACGGCGTGGTACAGATCGAAGGCTTCCCTCCGCTGCCGAGCACGCAGATTGTCGAGATGAATTGGCTGGCGGACAACGTGGTAGGCACCATTCCGCAGCTCGACGATGAGCCGAAAGTCCCTGCCCTATGAAAATCCTTGCCATAGCCGATACCGAAGAACGATGCCTTTGGGAGTGCTTTCGCAAGGAACGCTTTGAGGGAGTCGACCTGATTTTGTCCGCCGGCGATCTGGACCCGGACTATCTTGAGTTTTTGGTTACGGTCATCAACAAACCGCTCATCTACGTGCGCGGCAATCACGATGACCGCTACGCACGTCATGCACCGGGTGGATGTATCTGTGTAGAGGACAGCGTGTACACGTACCGAGGGATTCGCATTGCGGGCCTTGGCGGGTCCATGCGTTATCGCGACGGCGCCAACATGTACACCGAACGCGAGATGTCCAAGCGCATGCGTAAGCTGTCGCGTAAGGTTAGGATGGTCGGCGGGTGCGACATTCTGCTTACCCATGCACCCGCCGCCGGTATGGGTGATCTGGACGATCTGCCGCATCGAGGATTCGAGTGTTTTAACACAGCACTCGAATCCTGGAATCCCGACTACATGGTGCACGGGCATGTGCACCAAAGCTACGGTTGCGATTTTCAGCGCGAGCGTCAGCATGTGTGTGGAACGACGATCATCAACGCCTGCGGCTATACGCAGTTTGAGCTCGACCAGACGCACTACCCCATCCGCGGCTGGCAAGCAGCTTGGCTCAACTCACAAACCATGCGCCGCGAGCTCAAACGCCACGAAGCCATCGAGTCTTCAACAGCCAGAACACCCTGGTAACCACCATAAAGGGGACACTGTCCCCTTTATGGTGCTTTTGACGCGATAGCAAGAAACCCGGTCCTGCACAAGGCAGAACCGGGTTTCTTTAGCAATGCTTGCTGTACTCAGGCAGTAACTAGCAGTTACTCAGCCAGGAAGTCACGCTGGACAGCGGGATCGACCTTGACGCCAGGGCCCATGGTGGAAGACACGGAGATGGACTTGACGTACTTACCCTTAGCAGAAGAAGGCTTGACGCGCAGAATCTCGGTGTACAGGGCAGCGTAGTTCTCGACGAGCTGCTGCTCAGAGAAGGACTTCTTGCCCAGGGGCACGTGGCAGATGCCGTAGCGGTCGGCGCGGTACTCAACGCGGCCAGCCTTGAGCTCGGAGACCATCTTGGCGACGTCCATGGTCACGGTGCCGAGCTTGGGGTTCGGCATGAGGCCACGGGGACCAAGGATCTTACCGATGCGGCCAACCTTGGCCATCATGTTCGGCGTAGCGATAGCGGCGTCGAAGTTGATCTCGCCCTTCTGAATCTGGGCGACGAGCTCGTCGGAACCGATGATGTCGGCGCCGGCAGCCTCAGCCTCACGGGCCTTCTCGCCCTCGGCGAAGACGGCAACACGAACGGTCTTGCCGGTGCCGTGGGGCAGGGAGATGGAACCACGGATGTTCTGGTCAGCCTTACGAGTATCGATGCCCAGACGGAAGTGAGCCTCGACGGTCTCGTCGAACTTGGCGGTGTCGAGCTCCTTGATGAGCTTGGCAGCCTGAAGGGGGGTGTAGAGCGTGGCGCGGTCGATCTTCTCGGCAGCGGCGTTATAGCTCTTACCATGCTTAGCCATGTGCATTACCTCCTGTGGTTAAACGGGCGTGAGCCCTCCCACATCGTATCGTGTGCCCTATTGCACACATTTAACGGGCGCCCCGGTCGGAGCACCCGTCGTTACCATAAGAAATCGCTACTCAGCGATGGTGACGCCCATGGAACGGGCGGTACCGGCGATGATCTTCTTGGCGGCGTCAATGTCGTTGGCATTGAGGTCCGGCATCTTGATCTCGGCGATCTTGGTGAGCTGCTCCTGGGAGAGCTGACCAACCTTGTCGGCCTGGGGCTTAGCGGAACCAGACTTGAGGTTCAGCTCCTTCTTGATGAGGTGAGCCGCCGGCGGGGTCTTGGTGATGAAGGAGAAGGACTTATCCTCGTAGACAGAGATCTCAACGGGGATGATGTCGCCCTTCTTGTCCTGCGTCTCGGCGTTAAAGGCCTGGCAGAACTGCATGATGTTCACGCCAGCAGCGCCCAGGGCGGGGCCGACGGGAGGAGCGGGGTTAGCTGCACCAGCAGGAATCTGGAGCTTAATGACGTTGGCAACCTTCTTCTCAGCCATGGTCATTCCTTTCGAATCACGAGTGTGAAGTACTTGCTATATCGTAAGCACGCACGTGTTAGAAGCACTCCTGAGATGAGCAGTCACAGAAGAAGCACGCTCGCGCGAACGGACGAAAACTTAAGCGATGACAGCGACCTGGTTAAAGTCGAGCTCGACCGGCGTCTCGCGGCCAAAGATCATCAGCGTGACCTTGAGCTTGCCAGCCTCGGTGTTAACCTCGGAGACCTTGCCATCAAAGTCGGTAAGCGGGCCATCGGTGACGCGGACGGACGTGCCGACCTCAATATCAACCGAAGTGCGCTTGGGCGAATCGCCCTTACCGGGACGACGAGTCATCTTGTTGTACTCGTCGCGGGAAAGCGGAGCGGGCTTGCCGTTGCCGCCCAGGAAACCGGTGACGCCAGGCGTGTTACGAACGCACGTCCAAGCATCATCATCCATCTCCATGCGGACAAGGACATAACCCGGGAAAATCTTGGAATCCTTGGTCTCACGCTTGCCACCCTCTTTAATCTCGGTGACACGCTCCATAGGAATCTCGATATCAAAGATACGGTCCTGCATGCCCATAGTCTCGATTCGATGCTCGAGATCGGACTTAACACGGTTCTCGTATCCAGAGTAAGTGTGAACGACGTACCAACGCTTAGACATGGTTTAGCCCCTCAATCCAGAGAACAGAGCAAGAGCCTCGCCAAAGCCAGCATCGAGCAGAGCGATGACGACGCCGACGACGATCAGAGAAGCGCAAACGACGACCGAGTAGTTCACGAGCTCCTTCTTATCGGGCCACGTGACACGCTTCATCTCGGACTTGACCGAAGCGAAATACTTCTTGGTGCGGGCGAAGAAACCAGGCTTCTCGTTCTTCTTGGACTTCGCAGCCTTCTCGTTCTTCTTGGCAACGGCCTTCTTGGCCTCAACCTTGGAGTTGGCGGCAGCTTTGTTGGCAGGTGCCGGCTGCTGAGCCTTCTTCTTGTTCTTCTTGTTGGCCATTTGGGTTACCTCCGCGCAATGCGCTTATACATGAGTAAACCGTAAGCCCCCAAGTGGGAGCTTACGGAATAATGACTGGCACGCCAGGAAGGACTCGAACCCTCAACACTCGGTTTTGGAGACCGATGCTCTACCAATTGAACTACTGGCGTATGTGACTAGAGACTAGCGAGTCTCTTTGTGCAGCGTGTGGTGACGGCACCAGGGGCAATACTTCTTAATCTCCATACGATCAGGCATGGTCGACTTGTTCTTGGTGGTCGTATAGTTGCGGCGCTTGCACTCAGTGCACGCAAGAGTAACTAGAGTACGCATGTATCCTGAACCTTTCATTTCCGCCCCGTACGGGCACGAGTTGTTACTTTATCAGCTCCACGTAAGTGCTGTCAATGAAAACCTCGAGTCAATTGGTTCTCGGTGGATCCATTCATATTTGGAACACATCAATGAAGCCATCGAGAGCTAATCGACGGTGCATCCAGGACCATTATCGATCCTCTCGACACCAGCAACGGCTCAATATCCATTGCAGAAAAGAACCCGGCACCCATATAAGTGCCGGGTTCTCTAAGTCAGCTATATCAAAGAGCTAATTTACTCAATGATCGTGGAGACGATGCCGGAACCGACGGTGTGGCCACCCTCGCGGATAGCGAAGCGCAGGCCCTCCTCCATGGCGATCGGGTGGATGAGGTCGCCCTCGATGGTAATGTGGTCACCAGGCATAGCCATCTCGGTGCCCTCGGGGAGCTTGACCGTACCGGTAACGTCGGTGGTACGGAAGTAGAACTGAGGACGATAACCATCGAAGAACGGGGTGTGACGGCCGCCCTCCTCCTTGGTCAGAACGTAGATCTCACCGGTGAACTTGGTGTGCGGGGTAACCGAACCGGGCTTGCAGAGAACCTGGCCGCGCTCGATGTCCTCGCGCTTGATGCCGCGGAGCAGCAGACCGACGTTATCGCCAGCCTCGCAGAAGTCCATGGACTTACGGAACATCTCGATACCGGTAACGACGGTGTTCTGGGTATCCTTGATGCCGACGATCTCGACGGGCTCGTTGAGCTTGAGCTCACCGCGCTCGACACGGCCGGTAGCAACGGTACCACGGCCGGAGATGGTCATAACGTCCTCAACGGCCATCAGGAACGGGAGGTCGTTGTTACGAGCAGGCGTCGGGATGTACTCGTCGACGGCCTTCATGAGCTCGCGGATAGCGTCCATCCACTTGGCGTCGCCCTCGAGAGCGCCCAGAGCGGAACCACGGATGACGGGGATGTCGTCGCCGGGGAAATCGTACTCGGAGAGGAGCTCACGGGTCTCCATCTCGACGAGGTCGATGAGCTCGTCATCGTCGACCATGTCGCACTTGTTCAGGAAGACGACGATGTAGGGAACGCCGACCTGACGGGCGAGCAGGATGTGCTCGCGGGTCTGAGCCATGGGGCCGTCGGTAGCAGCGATGACCAGGATAGCGCCGTCCATCTGAGCAGCGCCGGAGATCATGTTCTTGACGTAGTCAGCGTGGCCCGGGCAGTCAACGTGAGCGTAGTGACGGGCAGCAGTCTCGTACTCGACGTGGGAGACGGAGATCGTAATGCCGCGCTCGCGCTCCTCGGGAGCCTTGTCGATGTTCTCGAACGCAGTGAAGTCAGCCTTGCAGCCCTCGGTCTCGGAGAGAACCTTGGTGATGGCAGCGGTCAGCGTGGTCTTGCCGTGGTCAACGTGACCGATGGTGCCGATGTTAACATGCGGCTTAGTGCGCTCAAACTTCTCTTTGGCCATAAAGCCCTCCTCTAAACAGGTCGTCCCCGGACGGGACTTTGCCTTTATACCATAGTGGCTTCTCAACATACTATTGAGAAGCCACCGTGTTACCTATGGTAGCGGTGACTGGATTCGAACCAGTGACGCCACGGGTATGAACCGTGTGCTCTAACCAACTGAGCTACACCGCCGGATGGAGCCTGCAACCAGACTTGAACTGGTGACCTCTTCGTTACCAACGAAGTGCTCTACCGACTGAGCTATACAGGCACTTGACGGGTGGGAGCTATAGGATTCGAACCTATGTAGGCAGAGCCAACGGGTTTACAGCCCGTCCCCATTAACCACTCGGGCAAACTCCCAATCGTTCAAGTATCCGCAGGTTCTTTGGTCTTTTGGACCGCCGCCCCCGCGAACGAAGAAGATAATACGATGCAACCTTGGGGGCTGTCAACGAAAACCTCTAGATACACGGTTCCGGGCGTATCTATATACCTTTGACCTGCTGTTTTGTTGAGTTTGGATATGAGGGACGGTGGTTTTGGATACTGAGGCGACGTTTCCCAAGGTAACACTTTGCTGTAGTGGAGTACACCTTCAGTATAGAACTTCGATACCAGCTTATTTGCACCTATATATAGGTCGAGATCGGGGCTGCCCAGACAGAAGATTGCTCTTCCCAGGCAAAATCGAGCGTGGATTTTCTTCCGTTTGAAATCGAGCGTGGATAATCTCCCACTTTGCCGTGCCATCGAATCCAAAGTGGCAGATTGTCCACGTTCGTTCATCCGATAATCCACGCTCAGGGGGGCAACCGAGCTCGACACGGCTTTTGTCTCGATCTGTAACATATAGAGAACATTTTCTCCCCTATCTGTTACAGGTTGAGATATTACGCAGAGACCCCAGCTTACGTCTCATTCTGTAACAGTACGAACGGTTTTCCGCCCCTTCGTGTTACAGATCGAGACAAATCTGAAGCTTGGCCGGTGCCAAACCCGCTGACTTATCGACATAAATAGAAACGGGCCCTGTCCCACAAGGGAACAGAGCCCGAAACTCTCATGGAGCCAGTGACAGGAATCGAACCTGCAACCCACTGATTACAAATCAGTTGCGCTACCGTTGCGCCACACTGGCACACTTGGCGCTTTCGCGCGAAGCCTGTTAAGAATAAAGGAATTACGGACGGGGCGCAACAGGCCACACAGCGTTATACAAATATGCAAAATCCAGCAACAACAGGTACCAGGCCCGTTCATTTCTGTCGGTTCGCCCCCAATCTCAAAACCATTCGTCAAAACGAATAGTTTTAATTACAATTGCTTTATATAAAACTATTCGTTCTAACGAAGGGTTTCGCGATGCTTACTACCAAGGAAGCAGCCGAACTGCTCGGCATCACTCCGCGCAGGGTGCAGGAGCTCATAAAAAACGGAGCACTTGAGGCCCGCAAGGCTTCTGGTGTATGGCTCATCGACAAAGACAGCGTCGATACGCGACTCCGCTCCGTGACCAAAACGGGAGGACGTCCCCGCCGCGGCCACGGTAAGAGCGAGATCGCGTTCACCCTCATGAATCGCACGCACGAAGTCGCTCAGCTGGTCTACAGCACATCGCGAAAAGACTTTACCCATATCGGCGCCGACATCGATTACGCCCACGCCCCTATTGGAGTATTTGGCCCTAATAGCCCCATATCGCTCGACTCTTTCCGCACTTGGTGGCGTGGCCGCGGTATCCCGCTCGCACGCATTGGGCTAGCCTCCCTGCTTGCAGAAGCCGCAGTTGATGTTCCCGATGAACTCGTACAGCGAAATCTTGGCCTCTCCTTATCCGACCAGTATTGGATTAGGCCCCAAGACTCCGGTCTCGCGTGGAAAGATATCAATTTCTTCAATAATGCTTTTGATGACGCCTCGCTAACCATTGCACCCTTCGCCCCAGAGGGCAAGGCAGCTGCTGCCAAGCCCGACAACACCTCGGACGGCAATCTTCAAAAGTACTGGACATGCGAGGGTGACCGTCGAATCCTCCACAAGGCAGGTGCGCATCTAAACCAGGAACCCTATAACGAGATGGTGGCGACCGCACTCCACCGTCGCATCCTAAACGCCTGCGATTATGTGCCTTACTCGCTCGAAGGCGCGGGTACTTCCGCCTTGAGCACATGCAATGTCTTCTTAACTGACGAAGAAGAATATGTCCCTGCGTTCTATGTAAACCAGCATGCAAATGCAGACGAGCGACTAACCGATTACGAACGGTATGTAGCAAACTGCGAAGAGCTTGGAGCGACAGATATAAAAGACGCCCTTGACCGCATGATCGTGTGCGACGACATCATCGCCAACTATGACCGCCATTGGCGTAACTTTGGCCTTGTGCGAAACGTAAACACGCTAGCCTGCAGACCAGCCCCCATCTTCGATTCGGGCTCATCACTCTGGTGCAACATATCACTAGAAGAGCTTAGGGCGGGAGAGCACAGTTTTACCAGCGCACAATTTCATTCAAGCCCCGCCAAACAAATGTTGCTCGTCGAGGACATGGGCTGGTTTGACGGCGACAAACTCGAAGGCTTCGTTGACGAGGCAATCGAGATTCTGTCCAGAAACGACGCGCTCACGGCAAGGCTGCCATATCTAAAAGAGGCGCTTACATGGCGCCTCCGTAGAATGATCGACATCGCTGAATGGAGTTAGCGAGACAGCGTCGCGCCGTCAGCTCCCCTACCGTCCGCGCAGGGCCTTGAGCTTGGCCAGGGCATCGGGGCTCAGGCGGCTGCCCAGGGGTCATCTTGATCTGCGGAGCTTCCTCTGCCTCGTGAACGTCGTTATCGATCTCGTTTGATCTCGTCCACCAGCATACGGCTCGAGATGCGCGTAACGCCCTTGCCCATGACGACGGCCTGGATCGTGCCGTCACTCGATACCACGGAGCACGCGCGGCCTTCCTCGCGTGCCTCGATACAGAGCTTCTGCACCACGGTATCGGCAGAGACGCCCGTCGGCGAAAACTCGATGCGCACGCCACGGGCCGGCAGATTGGGGCGCTCGCTGGAGATATTGCCCGCGCCGTCAAACACGATTACGGCCTCGTAGCGGCCTTGGGCAAACGCGGCAACGTCGTTGATGAGGGCAGTGCGCGCCATATCGTGAACGTCGCTGGAATACGGATCGTCGGAATGGTCGTACACGAGCTTTTCGTAGCGCGGCGTGCAGTGAATCACGTTGTAACCGTCGACCACCAGCAGCTCGGGCTTGTTGGAGTGCACCGTCGAGACTGGGTCGGCGATAGCCTGCGCAAACGCATTGCCGCCCACGCCATAGGTCGCAGCCGAAACAATCGGCTTGGCCGAGCCCTCGCCAAAGCGCTTGGCCTTGGACTTGGCGCGGTTCTTCTTGGACATGCGCTACTCCTCCCCCATGAGCTCGCCGGCATTGCGGCGCAGCCACTCAAAGCACAGCGCCGTTGTCGCCTGGGCAACATTGAGGCTCTCGGTCATGCCGCGCTGGGGAAGCTTGGTCAAAAAGTCGCATTTCTCAAGCACCAGGCGCGAGATGCCGTCGCCCTCGGAGCCCATGACGAGCGCCACGCGGCCCTCGAAGGGAGCATCCCAGCAGCTGCCCTCGGCGTGCTCGGAGGCACCGCCACCCAAAAGCCAGCGGCCTTGAGGTCATCGAGCGCACGGGCGATATTGGGAACCTGTGCGATAGGCAGGTGCATGACAGCACCGGCAGAAGTCTTGTAGCTGCCAACGGTCACGCCGGCGGCGCGCTTGTTGGCAATGATGACGCCCGCCGCGCCCACGACCTCGGCAGAGCGCACAATGGCACCAAAGTTACCGTCGTCGGTCACATGATCGAGCACGACGACGAGCGCCGGTCCGTCACCCGCGCGGCCGAGGATGTCGGCGACGTCGGCATAGGGGAAGTTGCCAACCTCGAGCGCAATACCCTGGTGAGCGCCATGGCTCGACAGCGCATCGAGCTGCGCGCGCGGCACATACTTAATGCGGACGCCCGCGGCATTGAGGTCATCGATCAGGCGCGACAAGGCGGCATCGCGCTCCCCGCCCTCGGCAATGAGCGCACACTTGATGGGAAAACCAGTGCGTAGCGCCTCGGCGGCAGCACGGCGACCTTCGATAAACTCGCCCTTGGGAGCCTGAACGTTGTCGCGGTTGCGATCTCGCTGCGGACATGCAGCCTGGGCTTGGGAGCGCTCGCGCTGGCCCTTGGGAGCGGCAGCGCGGTCGTTGCGGCGAATCGGACGCGAGCCAGAAGCAGCCTGCTTGCCTCCACGCGGTGCACGCTTGCGATTGTCGGCCATAAAACGGCCTCCTTAAAAAGATAACGAACAAGAATCGACCGTCCGAGCCACGGCACCTTGCCTTTCAATCGTCGGGCATGACCACCAGGTCTATGCCCTCCTCTTTCAAGGCAATCTGCCGCACCTCGAACGGTCGACAAATACTAGAGACTCTTAATACGAGTGCCGGCGGCGGTATCCTCGATCGTCAGCCCGAGGTCCTTGAGCTGGTCGCGGATGGCGTCGGCCAGATCCCAGTTCTTGGCGGCACGGGCCTCGGCGCGGGCCTCGAGAATCTTGGAAGCTGCCTCGTCCACGTCGTCGCCCGTGTAGGCGACCAGGCCGGCGGCAACGCCCAGCAGGCCCAGCGGCAGCTCGACCTTGGGCTCGGGAAGCTCGACGCCAAGCGTATCGAGCAGCTCGGCCAGCGTGTCGGCGGCGGCAAGCGCGGCGGCCTTGTCGGCAGCGTCGCCCGCCTGCTCCAGATACTGGTTGCACTCGGTTACAAAGCCAAAGACGGCGCCCATGGCACCAGCGGTGTTAAAGTCGTCGTCCATGCACTCCTTAAAGGTGGCACGGGTCTCGGCGGCCTTGGCGGCAAACGCCTCGGATGCTGCCGCATCGGCGTCGGCCGTCGCATGGTTCGCGGCCCAGCGCAGGTTCTCGACCGTACCGGCGATACGCGTGAGCGAGTTCTCGGCACCCTCCAGGCGCTCCCAAGAAAAGTCGAGCGGCGAGCGATAGCTCGTCTGCAGCATCAGCAGGCGCAGGGCGGCAGCGGAGTGCTGCTCCAGGACCTCGGCCAGCGTAAAGAAGTTGCCGAGCGACTTGGACATCTTCTCGCCGTCTACCAGCAGCATGCCCGTGTGCATCCAGGTGTTGGAGAAGCCCTGGTGCCAGGCGCAGGTGGCCTGGGCGCACTCGTTCTCGTGATGCGGGAAGGAAAGGTCGGAGCCGCCGCCGTGGATGTCGATCGGGGTACCCAGGTAGCGATGCACCATGGCGGCACACTCGGTGTGCCAACCGGGACGGCCCTCGCCCCAGGGGCTCGGCCAGCTGGGCTCGCCGGGCTTGGCGGCCTTCCACAGGGCAAAGTCGAGCGGGTCGTTCTTGTCCTCGTTCTCCTCGATGCGCGCGCCGACCATAAGGTCGTCGATGTTGCGGCCCGAGACCTGGCCATAGTTGGGATCGCTGCGCACGGCAAAGTACACATCGCCGTTATCGGCTGCGTAAGCGTGGCCCTGCTCGATAAGCGTCTTGATCATGGCGATCATGGGGCCGATCTCCTTGGTGGCGCGGGGGCGCACATCGGGATCGAGCACGTTGGCAGCGCGCATGACGCCGATGAACCTGTCGGAGAACTCCGTCGCGACCTCGGCGGCAGTGCGGCCCTGCTCGTTGGCGCGCTTGATGATCTTGTCATCGACATCGGTGAGGTTCTGGGCGAACGTGACCTCGTAGCCGCTCGCGATGAGCCAGCGGCGGATTACGTCAAAGCTGATGAACGTGCGGGCGTTGCCGATGTGGATGTTGTCGTAGACCGTGGGGCCGCACACGTACATGCGGACCTTGCCGGACTCGATGGGCTGGAACTCTTCCTTTTTATGGGTAGCGCTGTTGTAGATACGCATTCGTTACTCCTTAACGGTTTTCTGTAGCAGGCAGACGGCCCAGGCGCCGATTCCCTCGCCCTGACCTTCCCAACCGAGCTTTTCGGTCGTAGTGGCGGCGACGCCCACGTTTTCGACATCGACGCCCAGGGCATGGGCAAGATTGGCGCGCATGGCATCGCGGTGCGGGGTGATCTTGGGCTGCTGGCAGGCAATAGTGCAATCGGCATCGACAAACTCAAAGCCCAGCTCGCGCGCATAGTCCATCACGCGAGCAAGCAGTACCATCGAATCAGCGCCCTCATAGGTGGGATCGGTGTCGGGGAACAGCTTGCCAATGTCTCCCCCGCGGCAGGCGCCCAGAATGGCGTCGGCCAAGGCGTGCGCGAGCACATCGGCATCCGAGTGGCCCAGCAGGCCGCGCTCGTAGGGAATGTCGACCCCGCCGATGATACATCGACGACCCCTCCACCAAACGGTGGACGTCGTAGCCGTGGCCAATGCGCAGGGTTACTGAACATGGGGAAGGTCCTCTCCCTCGGCCATGCGGCCAAGCAGAATCGCAGTTACGGGACGCAGGTCCTCGGGCACCGTCACCTTAAGGTTGTCGCGCGGGCTCTGGACACAGCGGACGCGTCCCGCCCATGCGCTCGACCAGCGATGAATCGTCGGTACCGATAAAGCCCTCGGCAATCGCCGCGGCATGGGCGCGCTTCATAGCATCGACGCTAAAGATCTGCGGCGTCTGCGCGGCCCAGTAGAGCTCACGCGGCGGAGTCTCGACGATATTGTCGCCGTCAACGATCTTGAGCGTGTCGATCGCGGGCTGACCGCACACGACACCATCAAGGGCGCGGTCACTCACCAGCACGTCGATAGCGTGATCGATGGCCTCGGTGGTAATGAGCGGACGAGCGCCGTCGTGAATGGCGACGTATTCAAAGCCCGCCGGAACCGCATGCACGCCGGCACGGGTGGAATCCTGACGGGTATCGCCGGCATCGGCAAAGCTGATGGGCGTGTCATAGTCAAACGGGTCGATGGCCAGGCGGCGCATCTCGGCACGGCGCTCGGCAGGGCAAACCACCACGATGTGGCCGACCTTATCGCTACGGTCAAACGCGCGGATGGACCAGCTCATAAGCGGACGGCCCGCTACATTGACGAGCTGCTTGCCACCGGGGTTACCAAAGCGCTGGCCGCTGCCACCGGCAACGACCACGGCGCATACGGGCGCCATTATGCGTTCCCTTGTTTGGTGCCCTTCATGCGGTACAGGGAGTCCGCAAGAATGGCAGGGTTGTTGACGCCAAAGTCGCCCAGGCGCTCCGGATCCTCGCTGATGTCATCCATGAGCTCCTGCAGCGAGCCGTACTCGTCGACGATCTTCTCGGCCACGCCGTCGCGCACGACGGACACGCGCGAAAGCGTGCGCAGGCCCAGCGGCGTCATGACGGAGTCCTCGTCCAGGTCGTCATAGCCCAGAACTGCCGCCACGTGCTGCGGGTCGGACAGGTCCTTAGGCGTCATGCGGCTCAGCTCGGCGCGAATCTTCTCGGCGTTTGCCTCGGAGGAATCGCTTGCGTAGTCGCGGATCATCAAGTCGTATTCGGTATCCATGCTGGAGCCCGCGAGCTGCTCGAGCTGCATCTGCACGAGCTTGCCCTGGTTACCCAGCTTGACGATGCAATCCTTAAGCTCGGTCTTTGCCTGTTGCATGATCTCGAAGCTCGAGAAAATACCGGTAATGTCGGCGAGCGTAACGTAGTCGTCGAGCTCGAGGGCCGTCAGGCGCAGCAGGGAGCGATCGAGCGACTGACGGGTGGTCTGGAGCGTGGCAACGAGCTGGTTGACCGAGCTCATGATGGTGGTGACAGGCTGAATCTCGTAGCTCTTACCGTGGACGTACACGTTGACGACGGCACGACGAGCCGAAACCGAGATCACGATGGCGTCGGTGAGCACCGACATGCGAGCGGCGGTGCGGTGACGCATGCCCGTCTCACTCGTGGCAAGCGAGGGATCGGGATTGAGGTGGAAGTTGGCGCGCAGGATCTGGGTGAGGTCGCCATCGATAACGATGGCACCGTCCATCTTGGAAAGCTCGAACAGGCGGTTCGAGGTAAACGAAATGTTGAGCGGGAAGCCGTCGTTACCGGCAGCGAGCACGTTTTCGGTGTCGCCGACGCAGATAAGGGCACCCAGGTGACCGGCAATGATCATGTCGAGGGCGGTGCGGATCGGCTGGCCAGGTGCCGTCAGGCGAATGGCCTGTTCCATACGCTTTTGCAGCTCGTTCTTATCCAAGGCATCGCTCCCATCGTATACGCTCCATAAACGTCAATAAGTTTCTCACGGTTTGCCCCTGTGACGCCCGCAAAATCCGATGCTTACAGAATGAGCGAACACAGCTGAGAGCCCCAATCCAAATGAGCTGTTCATGTGGTAGCATCGGGATTCGCATAAATGAGGGAGTAGTCGCGTGACCGGGTTCGCCTCCGGTGGCGCGGCAAGTCAACATACTGGCCGATGCGGTCTGGCTTGCCTTAATGAACGAGACTCGTGGCTGTGCGCACAACGCGTACGCCACGGGTCTTTTTTGTTACTCCCCCAAGAGGTACACGCGGGCCCGCCCGCAGAAAGGGAGCCAGACTATGGGACTCGCAGAGCTCGTATTGCTCGCTATCGGCCTTTCGATGGACGCCTTTGCCGTATCCATCTGCAAGGGCCTTGGCATGAAGAAGATCAACCTTAAGGTCGCCGTAGTGCTCGGCCTGTTCTTTGGCGGCTTCCAGGCCGGCATGCCCGTAATCGGATGGGCGCTCGGCAGTCAATTCATGAGCATCATCGGACCCATCGACCATTGGATCGCCTTTATCCTTTTGGCCTTTATCGGCGGCAAAATGCTGTGGGAGGCCTTTACCGAAGACGAGGATGAGGACGAGAGCGACGGCAAGGATGCCGAAAAGATTGACCTGGGTGAGTACCTGATTCTGGCTATCGCCACCTCAATCGACGCCCTGGCCGTGGGCATCTCATTTGCTGCGCTCTCGGTTGACATCGTTCCCGCTGTATCGCTTATCGGAGTCACAACGTTTATCTTCTCCGTCGCCGGCGTAGCGATCGGCCACACCTTTGGCGAGCGCTACGAAAAACCCGCCACCATCGTGGGCGGCGTCGCGCTCATCCTCATCGGCCTCAAGATTTTGCTGGAGCACCTGGGGATTTTGGTGCTGTAAAACACCCTTCAAAACTAAACGTCCGTATGAGGCCTCATGCAGAGTTTTGCATGAGGCCTTTTCATGCAGACTTTTGCATGTCATACTGATATGCAAAAGTCTGCACGTTAGGAGATTGCCATGGATACCCTTCCCATCACCACGCCGCGCCAAGCCGGCATCTACGTGCGTCAGGCGCGCGAGGCGCAGGGGATCACCCGTGCCGCCCTCGCTAAAAAAGCCGGTGTTTCGGAGCGCCTGCTCGCATCGCTCGAGCTGGGAGATGCCACGGGCATTCGGCTCGACAAGCTGTTGACCGTCTTTAACGCACTCGGCATAGGTCTCTTTGCGCAAAGCGATAACGACTCCATCGCATCGCCCTCCGAACATCCGATGACGATAGCGGACCTCCCTATCGCGAACTCGAATGCCCTGCCAAAGCCAAGCGTAGGCAGACGACCCGCTCGACAAGGAACGCCAGCTTTCTATGGTGCCTTGCTGGCCCAAATCGCAGCCGAGCAAGGCCTTTCCGGCACTTCAGACCTCTCCTTTGGCTGTAAGGTTGTGAAATAAATGGCAGAAATGGAGCTTGCGACCCTCATTTGTGGCGAAATCGCCGGCACTCTCCGGCAAGACGAGCATGGACTCTGCAGCTTTGTATACGCCCCAACCTATCGCGGAGCACCGCTATCGTTAACAATGCCGCTTTCCAATCGCACATATGGCCATAACATCGTCCGTCCGTTCCTATTTGGCCTTTTGCCCGACAGCCAAGAGCAGCGTCGCGCTATTGCCGCCGAGCATGACGTTGCATCCAACAACCCCGTCGCCCTCTTGTGCCATATCGGTCTTGACTGCGCGGGGGCCGTTCAGTTTTGTCGAGCCGATCAATTAGATGCCGCCCACGGCAGGGTCTCAGCATACCGCCCGCTTACCAATTCTCAAATCGCTCACAAGCTCAAAGCAATTCGCGATGACGAAAGAGAGACATGGATGGGCTCCAACGAAAGCTGGTCCCTGGGCGGCAACCAAGGCAAATTTGCACTAGCTTGGCATGATGGACAATGGTGCGAATGTCTAGGGTCATCCCCCACTACCCATATCTTCAAAAATGGTGTCGTTGGGTTCAAACATCAGGCCTTAAACGAATTCGTCTGCATGAAAACAGCTCGGCGTGTTGGCATTCCAACTGCCAACGTCTCCTATTGCACATTTGAAGACGAAGCTGCGCTCGTCGTTGAACGGTACGACAGAATGGTCAATAGCAGCGGAAATATCGAAAGGCTGCATCAGGAGGACTTTTGCCAGGCACTCGGTGTATTGCCAACCCAGAAATACACCGCCGACGGAGGACCAACTACACGAGACATCCAAGAACGACTGATTAACACAGTCCCCCACCACATGAATCTTGTGCTTTTTACCTATATGTTGTTCTATAACGCCATTATCGGAGCGCCTGACGCACACGCTAAAAACTACTCGCTCATCCTAGGCAAAGGCACAAACGCGGCGCTCGCACCCATGTACGATGTCGCATCGGGCTTAGCATACGAACGTATGCGGCGAAAAGCGCGCCTCGCCATGAGCGTTGGCGGCGAAAATCGTGTGGGGCGAATCGGTCCAGGCGCTATCCGCCGATACCACGGTATGGGCGATCCCGCGCTGGAGGCGGCGCTTACCGATGCCGGGCTATCCGAGAAGTTTTGCTTTGCGACCATGATGGACCTCGCCTACGAGGTACCCATTTGCATGGAAGAGGTCATGGACGAATACGCCGACCTGCCCGGCATGGCGGACCTGCGCGAGCATATGCTCGGCCCCGTCCGCGAAAACTGCCAGCGCACCCTCGACCTCATCAGGGCAGAAATGGACTAGGTGACCGTAATTTCGCAATTATCAAACAAAAGAGGGGGGGGCACCCGTCGCAAACGCTCGAAAGCCCCCTCTCGTAATGTCATTTGCAATCCGCTAGCACGTGACTCGGACTGCTGCTAGCGCAACCTTTACACGGCAAGGCGCTTGAGGACGTCGATGAGCAGCTCGTAGAAGCGCTCGGCAGAAGCGAGCTCCATGCTCTCGTCCGGGGTATGGACATCGGAGAGCGTCGGGCCCACGGCGATGGCGTCCAGGCCGTGCAGAGCCTCGGCAAACAGGCCGCACTCAAGGCCGGCGTGAATGGACTCGATGCGCAGCTCGGAGCCAAAGAGCTCTCGATAGCTCTCGACAAAGACTTCGCGGACCGGCGAATGCTCGGCATAGCTCCAGCCGGGATACTCAAACTCAAACTTGGCGTCGAAGCCCAGGACATCGGCCAGCGTCTGCAGACGGTCCTTGAACTCGTTCTGCAGCGAGGTGATCGAAGAGCGCGGGGACAGCATAATCTTGACCTCGTCATCGGAGGTGGCGACCACGCCGATGTTGGAGGAAACCTCGACGGAGCCGTCGGTGACGACGTTGCGGCGAATCACGCCGTTAGGGGCAAGACGCAGGGCGCGGATGAGGGCAAGCGCGGACTTCTGATCCATGGCCTCGACCTCGGCGTCGTCGGCAATCTCGACGGTGCAGGTAAAGCCGGGGTCAAAGACCTCGAGCTCGGCAGTGACGTCGGCAATGATGCCCTTTGCGATCTGGGCCGCGGCCTCGGCGGCAGCGTGATCAGTGTAGACCAGCTCGGCCTTGCACTCACGGTTGATGGCGTTGTCCTTAGTGCCGCCGTTAAAGCTGACGATGGCGGGCTCGCCGGCGACCATCAGGCGGTCGATGATGCGGGCCATGATGAGGTTGCCGTTGCCGCGCTCCAGGTGGATGTCGGCGCCGGAGTGACCACCCAGCAGGCCGGAGATCTCGAGCGTAAGGGTGCTGCCGGTCTTGTGCTCGCGCACGATCGGGCAGGTGTAGGTAACGACGACACCGCCGGCGCAGCTGACGGTGGCCACGCCCTCCTCCTCGGAATCGAGGTTGATCATGGTGCGGGCGCTAATCTGGGACTTGTCGAGCGTCTCGGCGCCAACCAGGCCAGTCTCCTCGTCGGTGGTGAACACGCACTCGAGGGCCGGATGAGCAATCGAATCGTCGTTGAGCACGGTGAGCATCAGAGCGACAGCAATGCCGTTGTCGGCGCCCAGGGTGGTGCCGTTAGCGGTGAGGACGCCGTCCTTGACGACCAGGTCGATACCATCGGTCGTAAAGTCGTGCTCAACGGAGCCAAGCTTGTCGCACACCATGTCGATGTGGCCCTGCAGCATCACGGTCGGGGCATTCTCGGCGCCGGCAGATGCGGGCTTACGAATGATGACGTTGTAGACCTCGTCCTGATACACGTCGAGGCCGCGCTCCTTGGCAAACGCAACCAGGAAATCGCTGATGCCCTTCTCGTTGCCAGACCCACGGGGGATCGCGCTGATCTCCTCAAAGAAATGGAACAGCTGGGCGGGCTCGTAGCCAGTAATCTTGTAGTCCATGGTGCCTCCTTGGCGCAACTGGTTAGACAGTAAGACATGCGACTTGTATATTCCCAGACTTTGCGTGCATAAACCAGTCGAAAACGCCGAGCGCCCTCGCATCATCGGCTAACGGCGGACCGCATAGCGTAACGGTCACAACTTCGCAGCTCTACAAATCGAGGCGCCCTTGCCAGAGCGCCTCGATTGCACAGATCAAATTGTCGCCACACCCTACAGCGCGCCGGAACCGGCTTGCATCATGCCGCCGGGGCCCGAGGTCACGCCGCCGCTCACGGGCGCGGCGTTGCCGGTGTGCGGTGCCGCCGGGGCGGTATCGCCACCGAGCGTGCCCGCCGGACGCGGTGCCGGGATCTCGCCCGTGCCGTGGCTAAAGACAAACTTGCCATCGGCCACGTCGCACAGGACGGTATCGCCCTCGCCCCACTCGCCGGCCAGAAGCTCCTCGGACAGCGGGTCCTCGATGAGCTTTTGGATGGCACGGCGCAGCGGACGCGCACCGTTGGTGAGGTCGGTGCCCTCGGCCACGATCTTGTCATAGGCCGCATCGGTGAGCTTGATGTTCATGCCGTTGGCAATCAAACGCTGACGCAGGTCGTCCACCAGCAGGTGCGCGATCTTGGTGAGATTCTCGCCCGAGAGCTTCTGGAACACCACGATGTCATCGATACGGTTGAGCAGCTCGGGGCGGAACAGGCGCTTGAGTTCGCCCATCGCGCGGCCGCGGATCTCGCTCGAGGTGAGACCCTGCTCGCCGGTGGTGCCAAAGCCTACGCTCGCATCCTGCGCAATCTCGCGGGCGCCCACGTTAGACGTCATGATGATCACGGTGTTGCGGAAGTCGACCGTCTTGCCCTGGCTATCGGTCAGGCGGCCCTCCTCCAGCACCTGCAGCAAGATGTTGAAGATATCGGGGTGCGCCTTCTCGATCTCGTCGAACAGCACGACCGAGTACGGGTGGCGACGAACGGCCTTGGTGAGCTGGCCACCCTCGTCGTGACCGACGTAACCCGGAGGGCTACCGATGAGCTTGGAGACCTCGAACTCGCTACCGAACTCGGACATGTCGAAGCTGATGAGCGCATCCTTGCTGCCAAAGAGGTACTCGGCGAGCGTCTTGGCGAGCTCGGTCTTGCCCGTGCCGGTGGGACCCAGGAAGATAAAGCTGCCGCCGGGGCGACGCGGATCCTTGAGCGGCGAGCGGCTGCGGCGTACGGCCTTGGCAACTGCCTCGACAGCCTCGTCCTGACCGATGATGCGCGTCTTGAGCACGCTTTCGGCCTGCAGCAGGCGACGGCTCTCGCTCTCGGTAAGCGAGGACACCGGTACGCCCGAAGTCACGGACACGATATCGGCGATCTGACTCACATCGATGGTGAGCGGGCTGGCGTCGAGCTCGGCCGTCCAGGCAGCCTTGGCCTCGGCGAGCTCAATCTCGGCAGCCTTTTGCTGCTCGGTGATCTCGGCGGCCTTGTTCATGTCGTCGCTCTCGGTGGCCTCCTGCGCGGCGGCCTTAAGCTCCTCCACGCGATGCTCGGCCTCGCGCACCGGCTCGGGCGCGCGGTTGGCGGCGATGCGGGCGCGGGCGCCGGCCTCGTCAATGAGGTCGATGGCCTTATCGGGCAGGAAGCGATCCTGGATGTAGCGGTCGGAGAGGTTCGCGGCGGCCTCGATAGCACCCTGCGTATAGCGCACATGGTGGTGCTCCTCGTAGCGCGGCTTGAGCGCGGTCAGGATCTTGACCGTGTCCTCGACGCTCGGCTCCTCGACATCGATGGTCTGGAAGCGACGCTCGAAGGCCGGGTCCTTGGTGAGGTACTTGCGGAATTCCTCGGCCGTGGTGGCGCCGATAATCTGGAAGGCACCGCGCGCGAGCACGGGCTTGAGCATGGAGCTCGCGTCGATGGAGCCCTCGGCAGAGCCGGCACCGATGATGGTGTGCATCTCGTCAATAAACAGGATGACGTCGTCAGCTTCGGTGGCCTCCTGGATCACGTTCTTGAGGCGCTCCTCAAACTCACCGCGATACTTGGCGCCCGCAACGAGGCCCGGCAGGTCGAGCGTCCAGATGTTCTGGTTCATAAGGTTCTCGGGCACGTTGCCAGCTGCAATCTGCTGAGCCAGACCCTCGACGATGGCCGTCTTGCCCACGCCGGGGTCGCCCAAGATAAGCGGATTGTTCTTGGTGCGACGCGAAAGGATCTCCATCATACGCTGGACTTCCTTTTCGCGACCAATTACAGGGTCGAGCTCGCCGTCGCGCGCCTTCTGCGTAAGGTTGGTGGCGAACTGCTTAAGCGTATCGGTGCCGCTCCCCTTTTGCTGCGACGCGTCCGAGCCGCTAAAGAACGGCAGGCCCGCACCGGGACGCCCGGCACCGGCGCCGGCGAGCGGACGCTTCTTGTCCTGGTCCTTGGCGGTAAGTTTCTCGATAGCCTTTTTGATGGAGGCGGACGACACACCCAGGCGCATGAGGATGTCCATGGCCATGCCGTTACCCTCTTCGACGATGCCAATCAGCAAGTGCTCGGTCGACACGTAGGTCTGGTTGTTCTCACGTGCCACGCGGAAGGAGCGCTCCATCACGCTAATGACGAGCGGCGTAAAGGCAAGCTTGGCAGCCTCGGTCTCCTCGCTGGGCTCGGGAACCGTGGTCTGGACCTCCTTGAGGGTGTCCATGATGTCGTCGTAGGAGATATCAAGCGAGCGCAGCGCCTCGGCAGCGATGCCCTCGTCCTCCTTGGCGAGTGCGAGCAGCAGGTGCTCGGTGCCCACCTTATTTGAGTGCAGGTCGAGCGCCTCCTGTTTGGCCATCGACATGACCTTGCGCGCTCGATCGGTAAATCTATCTAACATGCTCGTTTCCTTACATGAGTTCATCGAAATCAAAACGCCCGCCCGTCGGCGGCGCTTTTGTCTCTTTACCCACAGGTTGTCTATGTTAACAGCTGGAGGAATATCTATAAACCCGGCTCACATGAATGCAGGTTATGACCGCATCGCGGGACTCACCGCGCGATGCGCGACAGGCGCCCCGCAAGAGAAACCCTAGGCGTCTTTCACCACGTCGGGACTCGTCGCACGCGATGCGCGATAGGCATCGGCCTCCTTGGAGACGCGTTCGAGCAGCTCGGATGTATCGACGCCCTCGACTTGCGCGACCGTTTCCACCGTCTGCATGGCGACCGCCCTCAGGTACGCGCACGCGCTGTCCCCCGGCTGCTCGAGGTCTATCTCCTCGCCGCCCTCCCGGGCAAAGCCGACCGCCATCACAAAGCCCATGATGCCCGAGACCAGAAAGCCCACCGCAAAGCTCGAATCTGCCTTGAGCTCTTCTCCGTCGGGGTGGACGATCTCTCTCACGCGGTCGATGATGATCGTATGGATGCCCTGCACGACCTGCTCGGCGGCACCCGCCCTCATGGTGATGACGATGCGCCGCAGCAGGCAGCGGACGTCGCGCCGGTCGAACGCCGAAAGGTCGCCCTCGCTCGAAAAATGCCAGAGGGCATCGGTGATGAGCTCGTTATCCTGCAGCAGCTGGGCTATGGCGATGGCGACGAGTTCATCGAAATCGTGAAAATAGTAGTAAAACGTTCCGCGATTGCACTGGGCGGCGCGGGTCACCTCGCCAACCGACAGCTCGAAGATGCTGTTGTTCTCGATGAGCTCCCAAAACGCCTCGATGATACGGGTGCGTGCATCGGGCGCATCGGCGTCCTTACGCGGTCTCGCCATGCGCCTCACCGCACCCCTGCGCCTTGGCGTTCATGATGAGCATCTGAAGACGGTTCTCCACGTTGGCGAAGCTCACGTCGGGATCGTAGTCGAGCGGCAGGAACTGCGCCGTGGGATACTGCTTCTTGAGCGCATGGATGAGCCCGCGCCCCACGACATGGTTGGGCAGACACCCGAACGGCTGCAGGATCACGAAGTTGCGGCAGCCGCGCTTGGCGTGCTCGAGAATCTCCGCCGGAATCAGCACGCCCTCGCCCGCATCGAACGTATGGTGCAGGATCTTATCGCTCGCGCGCACGAGCTCGGGCATGCGCGTCGGCGGCTCGTAGAGCGGGCTCGCCGCGCCCAGGCGGTCGCAACGGTCGTGCGCGAGCTCGAACAGGTTGTCCGCCGTGGCGTACCAGGCCTTTTCGGGCAGCGACAGGTCGACGTGGAACTCGCGCGACTGCGCATGCTTGTAGAAATAGGTCTTGCGGATCACGTCGGTCATGCGCGCCTCGATGACCTCGAGCCCGTTGTCCTCGAGGTAGCGCTCGATCTCGTGGTTGGCGCCGAGATGGAAATTGAGCAGGTACTCGCCCACGATGAGAACGGTCGGATGCGGGTTCGAGCGGTCGTACGGAACGGCGTCCATGATCGCAAGCGCGCGTTTGAAGCCCGTCGCCTGGCCTCTCAGCCCGGAGCGCTCCATGCCCTCGATAACCTCATCGAGCGCGCGGTCGAACGCAGCGTCCGCCGCGCCCTTCTCGAGCTCGTAGGGACGGATGCGCCTAAGCATGGCCTCGAGGGCATCGATCATGGGAAGACCGTAGGCGATCTGGATGCTCGGGCCAAGGCCGAGCTTGAAGCCCGGATGCGCATTGTGGGCATCGACGTCGTCGTTGGTGAGCACCGGGACATAGTCGTATCCCGCGTCGTCGAGCGCGCGGCGCAGCAGGGGCATGTAGTGCGTCAGGCGGCAGTCGCCGATATACTTGCCAGTCACCACGGCGACGTCGTGCGGGTCGTACTTACCGCTCTCGAGTGCCGCGAGCGCCTCGCCGATCACGATTTGCGCGGGGAAGCAGATGTCGTTGTGCACATAGCGTTTGCCCAGGCGGATGGCATCCTCGCGCCCGATATCAAGGGCCTCGGCGCGCACGCCCTGATTGCGCATCGCCGCGGTCATGAGCCTGCAGAACGCATGGGAGGTGTTGGGGACCAGCGCGATCTTGTCGTGCCGGTCGCGCTTGGTGTACTTGACCTTATACGGGTCGTCGAGCGGATGGACCGCGTGCACCCGGGCGCCCTCGGCACGCTCCTCCGCGCGACGACGGTTGACCGACTCGATAAACGAACGCACGCGAATGCCCATGGGACCGGCGACGTCGCTCTCATCGAGCTTGATCATCATCGGAACCTTGGAGCCCATCTCGCCCATCATGCGCGCGATCTCGTCGGTGAGATACGCATCGTGGCCGCAGCCGAAGCTGCCCATCTGCACGAGCTCGAGCTCGGGCGTCGATGCGACGATGACCGCGCACGACAGCATGCGCGCATGGTAGTTGTTCACGATGTCGATGCGGCTGTTGGAAAGATCGACGTTGCAGACCCCCGGCACCGCATCGGGCGTCAGCACGGGGATGCCGCGCTCAGAGAAGAGCTTGGGCAGCTCGTGGTTGACCAGCGGGTCGTTGTGGTACGGGCGCGAAGCGATCACCACCGCGTAGCCGCCGTCCTCGTGCACGTTCTCGAGCACCTGCCTGCCGCGCAGCTGCAGCTGGTTCTCAAACGTCTCCTGCGCGCGGTCCGCCTGCTCGGTCGCCTTGGCAACCAGGTCGGCATCGATATCGAAGGTCTCCTTGCACCACGCCTTGAGCTGGCGGTTTCGGTCGCCCTCGTCGTACCAGTGGAACAGCGGCGTATCGAACGGAACGCCGAAACGCTCCTCCGGGTTATCGGAATTGCGCATCACGTAGGGGTATCCCTTTACGACGGCGCACATCCACTCGCTGGTAGAGGCGGTGTTTTCGGTGGGCACCGTCGTGATGATGGGCATGAAGATGCGGTCGACGCCGGCGTCGACGAGATTGCGGATGTGCCCGTGGACGAGCTTGGCCGGGAAGCACACGGTGTCGGATGTGACGTGCGCCAGACCGCGCTCGTACATCGCCTTGGTGCTGCGTCCCGAGACGCGCACCTTAAAGCCGAGCGTGCTGAAGAACGTCGACCAGAACGGCATGGTGTCCCAGAACTCGAGCACACGGGGAATGCCGATCGTGACATCGCGCCCCCCGCTGACGGGAACCGTGGGGTACGACTCGAACAGCAGCTTCTCGCGGTCGACAAAGAGATTGGGGGCAGCCGCGGTCCGGTCGCGCCCCGTGCCGGGTGCCTGTGCCTCGCAAGCACCCTGCGGACGCAGCTCCTCCGCCGCGGGAACCTCGCGCACGAGCTCATCCCATGAGATGGCGCCGCCGCGCGGGCAGCGATTGCCCGTGACGTAAAGCGAGCCGTCGCCAAATGCCACGACCGCGCGCTGGCAGCGGTTGTTGCACCGACGGCAGGTAACGCCGCCGAACTCGCGATGCTCGAAGCGCTCCACGGCATCGAGCCCGATAAACGACGTGCCGGCGTCGCCCTTGCGGCATTCCTCGCGCGCGAGCAGGGCGATACCGATAGCGCCCATCAGCCCCGGGTGGGGCGCACGCGTGACGGGTTTGCCCAGATACTGCTCGAATGCGCGCAGCACCGCGTCGTTTCGGAACGTGCCGCCCTGGACGACGACTTTGTCGCCCAGACGGTTGAGATTTGAAACGCGAATGACCTTGGTGAACACGTTCTCGATAATCGAACGGCAGAGACCGGCCATGATGTCGCCCGGACCCTTACCGCGCCGCTGCTCGGAAACGACGCTGCTGTTCATGAACACCGTGCAGCGGCTGCCGAGAACGGCGGGGGCTTTGGACGAAAATGCCTCGGTCGCGATATCCTCAACGGCTATTCCGAGGTTTTTGGCAAAACCCTCGAGGAACGAGCCGCAGCCCGCAGAGCACGCCTCGTTGACGACGATATCGGTCAGCACGCCGTGGTTGAGCCAGATGGCCTTCATATCCTGTCCGCCGATGTCGAGCACGAAGGTCGCATCGGGAACGCATGCGCACGCGGCGCGGGCGTGCGCGACCGTCTCGACCGTATGGTAGTCGGCGTGGAACGCGCGCGCGAAAAGCTCCTCGCCGTATCCCGTGGTGCCCACGGCATCGATCGCAAGCGTGACTCCCGCTGTCTCCCAGCGGTTCTTCAAGCTGACAAGACCCTGTTGGGCGACGTCGAGCGGTCTGCCGTTATTAGACGCGTAGAACGAATCGACAAGCTCACCCGCCTCATCGACCAGGGCGAACTTGGTCGTCGTGCTCCCCGAATCGATACCGAGCGCCACACGCACCGTCTCTCCGGGCGCATACGCATCCGGACCCTTTGCCGGCGTCTCTTTGCCATGGCGTGCCGTAAAATCCGCCTGCTCGGCAGGTGTGGCAAAAAAGGGCTGGGCAAGACGTCCCTCCCCGCTTGCGGGCGCGACCGTCTCGAGCTTATCCAGCCGGACAAAAGCGTCGGGAAAGGTCGATCGGTTGGGACGATGCGAACATGTCGGTCAGCGACAGGGCGGCACCGCGCGCGACCATGATCTGCGGATCGCGCGGGACGATAACCTGATCGTCCGATAGATTCAGTTGCTCCCGGAACACGCGGTACCAGTGTGGGGTTGTAGGCGAGCGTACCGCCCTCGAAGATTACCGGCGGCTCGATGTCGATACCCTGGGCCAGACCGCCGATCGTTTGGCGGGCGACCGCGTGAAGCGCCGAAAGCGCCAGGTCGGTGGTAGGAATGCCCTCGTTGAGCAGCGGCTGGATATCGGTCTTTGCGTACACGCCGCAGCGGCCCGAGACCTCGTGGACGGTCGTTCCCCGGCTTGCGAGCTGCTCGAACTCGCCCGATTCGGTGCCGACCCCCATGAGCTTTGCCATCTCGTCGATAAATGCACCGGTACCGCCTGCGCACGAGCCGTTCATGCGCATGTCGGCAACCTCGATGTCTCCCTTATCGTTGGTGCGGAAGAAGATCATCTTGGCGTCTTGGCCGCCCAGCTCGATGGCGCAGCGCGTCTGCGGATAGAACCTGCTGATCGCGAGCGCGTTGGCGACCACCTCCTGAACGTACGAGGCGCCCAGCGCGGTCGCGATATCGCGCGCACCCGAGCCGGTCACCGCAACGCGCAGTGACTCATGGGGAAAGCGCTCGGCGAGCTCGCCGAGCATGGCGCGCACGCTCGCTGTCTGACACGCCCCGTGGCGGCGATATCCCCACCACGCCTCGGTCATATCCTCGTGCATCGCGTAAACTTTGGTCGTCGTCGACCCTACGTCCAGTCCTACTAGCAACGCCATAATGCTCCGTCTCTCGCATTTTTCCCGCTAGAGATATACCACTCTACGTAATACAACAGACTGTTGTATTTAAACTCCGTATAAAAAGCGGCTGCCGAAACGCTTCAGCAGCCGCCGAATGCACCAACAGATTGTTCTGCGCGCTAGCACGTCGGGCAACGGAGCAGCACGGGCCCTCCGGTCATGCGCACCGCTCACGCCCGCGATGTCGCCGAGAGAGCTATCCACGCTTAGGGCTCCAACCAAGCAAGTCGCCCGCGCTCAGCAGATCCCTAAGCGAGCTACTCGCACTCAGGAGCCATAGCCTGCTCCAAGAGCTCGGCATGCTCCTCCTCGAAAACCGTCCCCACAGGGAAGGCGCGACGGAAGACGAAGCGGGAAATCGGACCGGCTACCAAAAGGTTCCACGGCAGCGCCATCACAAAATTATGCGGGATGTTGATCATCCAGATCGCGGGCACGGAATACAGGTTCGCAAGGATGCCGCCGGGCATGTGCGTCAGACCCTCACAGGCACCGTACAGCGACATGATGATGACCATGGGAACGACCATGCAGGAGCTGACGGCGAGCGTCATGGCAAGTGGCGAGCTCTTGCCCGGCGTGACCAAGTACTTAAAGGCGAAACCCTTGGCGAGCGGGCTGGCGACGAACCAGTCGCAGCACATGGCAAAAATGTAGGCAACGGGGAAGCCGAGCCACGCAGTGGCAACGACCTCGCCGTTGATGGCCCCGTGCTGCAGGGCAACGTTGTAGATGCTCATCCAGAGCACCATGCAAAAGCACATGATAAAGGTGAACAGCAGGCTCTCTCGTTTGTTGATAGGCATAAAGGGCAGATTCCTCTCTGTGTTGTACCGCGGCGCCACGCAACAAAAACGGGCGGGCAAGATGGAGCTGTTGGAACTTCATCTCGCCCGCCCGTGGTACGCGCGTCTGCGACTACTTATGTGGTGGAACCAGCCTAGCACGAAACGCATGCGCTTCGTAAGCGTTGAGTTTATGAAGATGCAGGGCACCGATAATCCCCCGACCCCATAAGTTGCGGTGGAATACGGACTGTTTTGACCCTTTAAGCAGCAATTCAGTCCCTATTTCACCGCAACTCATTTGGTGCAAAGTAACCTGTCCCCCTTGTACCAATTAGCTGGTGTGGCGCCAGCGAGGGTCGGTGAGCGTACGCGCCACACCCAGTCCAACGGGCAGAAACGCTACGATGAGCACTGCGCGCACAAACCAGCCGAGCATGTTGACCGTGTCGAAGGTGCACATGTAATACATAGAGCGATAGAGATACAGACCGGGCACCATAATGACAATCGAAGGCACCGTGAGGGCGATGCGCGGGTAGGTGAGCTTGACTTCAGCCAAGCTTGCGAGCAGCCCCGATACCAGCGCGCCGATAAACGCTGCTGCCTCGGGAGGCATTCCCGTGCTGAGGCCCAGGAAGGGAATCATCGTCGGCGCATCGACAAGGGTCAGACGCAGGGTATTGGACACGGCGCCGATCAACCCAGCTGCCGCGGCCATCTTTACCGGGCTGTTGAACATCACCGAGAAGCCGAATACGCCAACGAAGCTCATCACCACGCGCAGGAGCGTAAGGGCAAGCGGCGAAAGGCCCAGTGGGGCAAAGTCGTCCGGCGCCAGGCCAACACACTCGGCAACCATCCAACCTACGAGGGTCGCCATCACAATAATCGATACGGCATATGAAAGGCGCTCGATACCGCTTCGCATGTCGAGCTTAGCGATGTCGAGGCCTGCCGTAATGAGTGGAAAGCCGGGAATCACAAAGAGCATGGCGCCGATATAGCCTTCTTGGTGCGACATTGCCCCCGGTATGACCTGGCCAAGGCCGAGCAATGCCAGCAGATACGAAACGCAAGCGAGCGCAACGCCGGTCGTCAGCGCGCTGAACTGACCAAGGCCTTGCTTGAGAATATGGGAGCGGGCAAAGTTGCCGACACCCGCGCCCACGAACGCGCAGGACATCTCGATAGGGCCGCCGCCGAGCAAAAAACGAAGGCGCCACAGGCGCAGGCCGCCGCAAGGCCCTGTTGCCAAGGCGCGTAATCAGGTTTTGAACTCTCAACGGTCTTGAGCATCTCGTGATACTCGTGCACCGTGAAGCGACGACCATAGGTCTCGATTTCCTTGAGGAAACTCTCCATCATCCAAATGCGATGGGTATTGACGCCCGTTGTGGGCAAGCTGACGACCTCATTAAAGCAGTGACCATCTTCGATGCAGGTGCACTCAAACGACAGAAGACTTAAGTCAACGTGGATGGTGACACCGAGTACGGCGGCAACACGATTCATGGTATCGCGCACGCGCCAGGCACCCGTTCCGCTTGCCAGCATAAGCATGCCGGTGCGGCAGATGATGGATGATTTATCGGTGAGCGGCGCATCGACGGCAAGCTCATCGCCTGCCGTCACGATCTGGTGCCAGTCAGTTTTCATATGGAGCGCGCCGGCACGAACGCCGTGGTGCATGGGGGCTCTCGAAAGCAGCGAGTTAAGGCGCGAAGGCTGTGAGGGCTCCGCCGATTCGCCCTCGTCCTCGTCGGGCTCTTCATCGACCAGATCAAAGGAATCAAGCGGCGCTGGCTCGCGACGGTCGATCAGCTCCTCGTCCTCATCATCAAAGTAGTTGAACTGATCGAGCATGTCCTCTTCGATTGCGCGCTCGCTCGCGTCGTCCATCCCGGTGCTCCCTTCCTATCGACTAACCCCCATCCTAGACAGCGACGGCTAAAGGAAACATAAAAGAGACGGCTGTCATGCGAGCCATGTGCACAATAGCCGTTGGGTAGTCGTTTAAGAACGTCCCCAATGACTACATCGATGTTCTAAGTGTCAACCAAGTCAACGCCGCAGATAGAGGACGGACAGCGAGCGACGTCCAGGGCGAACAAGTTGGCATGAAAAAGGCAAGGCATAGACCTTCTGGTCATGCCTTGCCTTTTGAATGACAAATTGTCGCCCTGGGCGTCGCGCAGCGTCGGCTGGTCCGCCGTTCGGTAGAACGGCGGAACCAATTAGTACATCTTTGCGCCGGCGGGGATGGAGGCGTCGAGCTGGATCAGGTTGAGGCGCTCCTCGCCCTCCTCCTCGTGGACAGCGCTGATCAGCATGCCGCAGCTGGGAATACCCATCATCTTGCGCGGAGGCAGGTTGGTGATGGCAAGCAAGGTCTTGCCAACCAGGTCCTCGGGCTCGTAATAAGCGTGAATACCGGAGAGGATGGTGCGGTCGGTGCCGGTGCCGTCGTCGAGCGTAAAGTTCAGCAGCTTCTTGGACTTCTTGACGGCCTCGCATGCCTTGACCTTCACAGCGCGGAAGTCGCTCTTGGAGAAGGTATCAAAGTCGACGAACTCCTCAAACAGCGGCTCAACGGCGATCTTGGAGTAATCGAGCGTGGGCTTAAGCGACTTAACGAACGGGCTCGCGGCGTTGCCGGCCTCGGCAGCCTTGGCGGCAGCGGCACCGGACTGGAAACCCTTCTCGGGCTTCATGTGCGGGAACAGCAGCACGTCGCGGATAGAAGCCTGGTTGGTGAGCAGCATGACCACGCGGTCGATGCCGATGCCGATGCCGCCCGCAGGAGGCATACCGTACTCGAGGGCGCGCACGTAGTCCTCGTCGTACTCCATGGCCTCGTCGTCACCGCCGGCCTTCTCGGCCATCTGAGCGGCAAAGCGCTCGGCCTGGTCGACCGGGTCGTTGAGCTCAGAGAACGCGTTGGCGTACTCGTGACCGGCAATAACCAGCTCAAAGCGGTGCGTCAGGCGCGGGTCGTCCTCAAAGCGCTTGGCAAGCGGGCTGACCTCGATGGGGTAATCGCACACGAACGTGGGGTTGACGATGGTGTCCTCGCCCAGCTCATCGTAGATCTCGGCGATAATCTTGCCGGCGGTCCACTCGGGCTTAATCTCCAGGCCCTTCTCGCGCGCGGCGGCAGCAAGCTCCTCGACCGGCGTGTCGATGGTGACCTGCTTGCCGAGCACGTCGGAGACGATGTCGGTCATGGGACGGCTGGCCCACTCACCAGAAAGGTCGATGGTCTGGCCCTGGTACTCGATGACCTCGGGGTTGCCGATGGCCTTGTTAGCCGCCTTAATGACACCCTGGGCGAGCGCCTTC
>ENA-OQKC01000045-OQKC01000045.1-human-gut-metagenome-genome-assembly--contig:-NODE-45-length-42627-cov-4.117529_pt1 | contig 42627 bp, 39 predicted proteins | sample MGYA00242774_ERZ504790 | MGnify/ENA primary metagenome ERZ504790 (study PRJEB26092, sample SAMD00036419) | human gut metagenome | host: Homo sapiens | study: EMG produced TPA metagenomics assembly of...
CGTTTTATGTTTTGGTTGAATATGTGTATTATATATGATTATATCAGGCAGTTCAAAAGAAAGATCAGTCGTTGTTGATCACAACGCCTTTCTGAAGCATGATGTTGGCATAAAGTGCCTTCTCACTTGTGGAGATGATGCAGTATGCAGTTTTTGCTTCGTCATAGAATGCGAAACGCTCGATGTTTCCGACGGCTTTTTCGCCACGCTCGTCATGTTTGGAAACGATTTCTTTATATGTATCCCAGATTGGTGTCTCCACATTATCGCCAGGCATTACTTCCATCAGGTTTACCGGATGCTCTACATAGGTATCCAGCGGGAAGAGCTTCAGGATGGCATCCAGGATCTCCGGAACGCCATGTCCGTCACAGCGGATGGTGATGGCATTTTTTCCCATGGATTCTACAGGGAAGTTTCCGTCAGCGATAACAAGACGGTCACTGTGTCCCATCTCACATAAAACCTTCAGTAATTCTGGTGATAAGATTTCTGGAATTCCTTTTAACATAGTTTATATCCTCCTAAGATCATTGTGTACTTACAGCATTTCGGAAATTACAGCATCAGGCTCAGGTGATCAGAACAGGATACATGGATTTCCGAAACTGTTATGACGCCGGTAGTATCAGACAGACCTGCCCGGCCACAGGCTTTAGAACTCTTATTAATTAATCTAACGGTATTTGGTCTTCTTTTCAAGGGAATATTTTCCTATAAATGATGAAAATTTTATGGTTGACAGAAAACGTATGGAGCGCTATGATGAACTTAAACGGAAACGTTTCGGTTTCTGAACCAAATGAGAAAATAATACAAAACAAACACAATGATTATGATTCCAAGGAGGAGAAGATTATGCCACTGGTTACATCGAAGGAAATGCTGTTAAAGGCACAGAAGGGCGGATATGCAGTAGGAGCATTCAACGCAGAGAATATGGAGATGGTGAAGGCGATCATCCAGGCAGCTGAGGAGCTGAAAGCACCGGTTATGATCCAGACAACACCTTCTACTGTTAAATATGGTACGGTTGAGACTTACGCTGCGATCGTAGCAGCAGAGGCAGCCAAGGCTTCCGTTCCGGTATGCCTTCATCTTGACCACGGCAGCAGCTTTGAGCTTGCGATGCAGGCAATGCATGCAGGCTATACTTCTGTGATGATCGATGGTTCCAAGCTGGATTTTGAGGATAATATCAGAGAGACCAGGAGAGTTGCGGATGTGGCAGCAGCCCTGGATATCCCATGTGAGGCTGAGCTCGGTAAGGTCGGTGGTAAAGAGGATGATCTTGAGGCTGAGGCAGACACTAACACCGACCCGCAGGAGGCAAAGGAATTCGTGGAGCGTACAGGTGTTACTTCCCTGGCAGTTGCCATCGGAACCGCACATGGTTTCTATGTGGGAACACCGGTTCTTGACAAGGAACGCTTAAGCGAGATCCGCGAAGTCGTAGATATCCCCCTTGTTCTTCACGGGGCATCCGGACTCAGTGATGAGGATGTCAGCGACTGTGTAAAACGTGGTATCTGCAAGGTTAACTTTGCAACAGAGCTTCGTGCTGCATATTCCAGGGCAGTGAAGGAGACCTTTGCAGAGAATGAGAACACCATCGACCCGAAGGCCTACGGAAAGAAAGCGATCCAGGCAGTGAAGGAGCTGGTTGAGGCGCGTATGAAGGTTTGCGGCTGTGATGGAAAGGCAGAATGATCTTCTGTAAAAAAGCAGAAACGGAGTGATCTGTATGGCAGCAACCATGAAAGATATTGCCAGGCGGACCGGACTTGGGCTCGCAACGATTTCTTCTTATTTTAACGGCGGAAACGTAAGAGAAAAAAACAGAATAAAGATCGAGGAGGCCATTCAGGAGCTGCATTATGAGGTCAATGAGGTGGCCAGAGGGCTTAAGACTAATGCTACCAAGACCATCGGCGTGGTGATCCCGGAGCTTAACAATACATTTTGCGCGGAGATCATCACAGGAATGGAGGATGTCTTAAGGAGTCATGGATATGCGACTATTGTCTGTGACTGCCGTACCGATAAGAGACTGGAGCGGGATGCAGTGGAGTTTTTAAGCCGGAAGCGTGTGGACGGGATCATCAGCATGCCGGTGGATGCGGAAGGCAATCATCTGAAAAAATTCCAGAAAACCGGAAAGCCCATCGTACTCATTGACCGCAGGATCCGGGAGCTTTTCTGTGACAGTGTTCTTGTAGACAACGAGAAGGCGGCTGAGGACGCAATGAGAGTTTTTTTTCAGGCAGGACACCGTAAGATCGGGATCATTGGCGGACCGGAGGAAATTTCCACAGCTCAGGAACGTCTCCAGGGGTACCGCAATGCATACGAAAAAGAAAATATACCGGTACGGGAATCTCTGATCTATCACGGCGATTATACCATTCAGGGCGGTGTGCAGGGAATCGAGAAGCTTGTTGCGGACAATCCGGATATGACGGCTGTGTTTGTTACCAACTATGAGATGACCATGGGGGCGGTGATCGGGATGAATGAGCTGGGTCTTAAGATCCCGGAACAGCTGTCTGTGATCGGCTTTGACAATCTGCAGTTTGCCAGAGCATGCAATCCCAAGCTTACCATTGTGGCACAGCCTACACAGGGGATTGCCGGAGAAGTGGCGGGAATCATGCTGAAACGACTGGAAGAGGCTGCAAGTGAAGATACAGAACCGATCACGGAGAAGCTTGGCGCAGAGATCATCATGGGAAAATCCGTCCGTGTGCCGGACGAGAAGGAGAATCTATAATGAAACCATATTTATTAGGTATTGATATCGGCACCAGTGCCTGTAAGGTTGCGGTTTTTGAAAAATCGGGAACGGTTGTGGCTACGGCCAACGGCGATTATCCGGTTTACTATCCGAAGGAGGGCTGGGCAGAACAGGATCCGGAAGAATGGTGGAGTGCTGTCTGTCAGGCGGTAAAGAAGGCCATCCAAAAAGCGGGGATAGCACCTGAGGAGATCGCAGGCATCGGTATTGATGGACAGAGCTGGTCAGCCATTGCCATGGATAAGGACGGAAATGTACTGACAAACACTCCGATCTGGATGGATACCAGAGCACAGTCTATCTGTGACAGATTGAATGAAGAGATCGGGGCAGAGCAGATTTTTGAAGTATCCGGTAATTCCCTTCAGCCGTCCTACACAACTGCAAAGATCCTCTGGTATAAAGAAAATCTCCCGGAGGTGTACCAAAGGATCCACAAGATCCTGCAGTCTAACAGCTACATTGCATATAAGCTGACGGGTGTGATGAGCCAGGATGTTTCCCAGGGCTATGGCCTGCATTGCTTTGACATGAGAAAGGCAGCCTGGGATGAGGATATGTGCAGAAAGCTTGGGATTCCCATGGAATTTCTTCCTGAGATCTGTGCCTGTGATCATGTTGTGGGAACAGTTACAGAGAAGGCGGCGGAGGAATCCGGCCTTGCTGTGGGAACACCGGTTGTTGCCGGTGGTCTGGATGCGGCATGCGGAACACTGGGGGCTGGAGTGATTCATCCGGGTGAGACACAGGAGCAGGGAGGACAGGCCGGCGGAATGAGCATCTGCATGGATGAGTACAAGGCAGATCCCAGACTGATCCTTGGCTATCACGTGGTTCCGGGACAGTGGCTCCTTCAGGGAGGAACCACCGGAGGTGGTGGTGTCATGCGCTGGTTTGAACGTGAGTTTGCAGATTATGAGCGCTCTGTAGCAGGGGAAAAAGGCTCTTCTCTGAACCAGCTCAATGAGATCGCGGAAAGGGTTGCACCAGGCAGTGACGGAGTGGTATTTCTTCCATATATGTCCGGTGAGCGTTCCCCGATCTGGAATCCTAATGCGAAGGGCGTATTCTACGGACTGGATTTTGCCAAGACCAAGGGACATATGGTACGTGCCTGTATGGAAGGCGTAGCACTTTCTCTGAAACACAACCTTGAGGTGGCAAAGGAAGCAGGAGCAGATGTGGAAGTTCTCCGTGCAATGGGAGGCTCTGCAAATTCTCTTCTCTGGACACAGATCAAATCCGATATCACAGGAAAACCCATCGTAGTGCCGTCCTCTGATACGGCAACAACACTTGGTGCAGCGATTCTGGCAGGTGTTGGTGTTGGAATGTATCAGGATTATGACGAGGCCATCCGTCTTACGGTAAAGGAAACAAGAAGACATGAACCGAACCCGGAAAACCGGGACGTTTATGAGAAAACCTATAAAACCTATTTAAATCTCTATAAATCTCTTGAACCTATGATGAGAAATGAGGAGGAAAAGTGATCATGAAAGCAGCAGTAGTAGTAGCAAATGAGGATGTTCAATATCAGGATGTGGAAGAACCCCAGGTAACACCGGGCCATGTGAAGATAAAGATAAGATATTCCGGGATCTGCGGATCTGATATTCCGCGTGTATTAAATCACGGCGTACATTTTTATCCCATCGTGCTTGGACATGAATTTTCCGGCGATGTGGTGGAAGTGGGAGAAGGCGTTACCAAGGTGAAGGTCGGTGACCGTGTATCCGGTGCGCCACTTCTTCCCTGTATGAAATGTGACGACTGCCAGAAGGGTAATTTTTCTCTCTGCAAGCATTACAGCTTCATCGGTTCCAGAGAACAGGGAGCAAATGCAGATTATGTAGTGGTTCCTGAGCAGAATGCAGTACCATTCGCAGACAATGTTCCATATGAGCAGGGAGCCATGTTTGAGCCTGCAACCGTAGCTATCCACGGTGTATTCCAGAATGATTACCACGGCGGTGAGTATGTGGCGATCCTTGGCGGTGGTACGGTTGGTATGTTCACCATGCAGTGGACAAAGATCTTCGGCTCCAAGAAGGTAGTGGTCTTTGATATCAGCGATGAGAGACTTGCGCTTGCAAAGCGTCTCGGCGCAGATGAGATCATCAACACAAAGGAAGATGGATATATGGAAAAAGCCATGGCTATCACAGGCGGCAAGGGATACGGCTTCGTATTCGAGACAGCCGGACAGGTTCCCACCATGCACATGGCATTCGAGCTTGCAGCAAACAAAGCACATGTATGCTTCATCGGTACTCCTCATGAGAACCTTACTTTCACACCGAAGCAGTGGGAGAATATGAACCGTAAGGAGTTCAAGCTTACCGGTTCCTGGATGTCCTACAGTGCCCCATATCCGGGACGTGAGTGGGATCTGACTGCTCATTATTTTGCAACCGGTCAGCTGAAGTTTGACCCGGGCTTCATTTATAAGAAAATCCCGATGAGTCAGGCACAGGAGGCCTTCCAGCTGTTCAAGACACCGGGCCTTGTAAAAGGAAAGATCCTTCTTTCCAATGAGGAAGACTGATATGATCCTGACAGTAACCTTAAACGCTGCCATTGACAAGCGTTATGTAGTGGATGATTTTAAGGTGGGCGAAGTGAACCGGGTGCGTGAATGTACCTATGTTCCCGGCGGAAAGGGACTGAATGTTTCCAAGCCGGCGTCCATTTACGGTGCCGAAGTGGTTGCCACCGGCTTTGTAGGCGGCCACGCAGGCAATTATATAGAAGCTGCCCTGAAACCCTTTGGTATTAAGAGTGCTTTTTACCATGTAGATGCGGAGAGCCGCTCCTGTATCAACATCTGGGATGAGGTGAATCATGTACAGACCGAATTCCTGGAGCCGGGATTTACATTGACAGAGGCAGATTTTGATGGCTTTGAGAAAAAATTCCGCCAGCTTGTAAAAGACGCTTCTGTTGTGGCGATGTCCGGCAGCGTGCCGAAGGGACTTGACGGAAGTGCCTACCAGCGCCTTGTGAAGATTGTGAAAGACGCCGGAAAACCGGTGATCCTGGATACCAGCGGCAAGCTTCTGGAAGAGGGAATCAAGGCAGCACCGACACTGATCAAGCCTAACATTGATGAGATCCGTATGCTGACAGGCAAGCATTGTGACGATATCAACGATATCATTGAAGCAGCGAAAGCCATCCATGCCGGTGGTGTGGAGATCGTGGCGGTCTCGCTTGGAGCAGATGGTTCCCTGGCAGTCGGAGAGGAAGGGATTTTCCGTGCGGTGGTTCCGAAGATCGATGCGGTAAATACCGTAGGCTGCGGAGATTCCATGATCGCAGGCTTTGCCCTTGGATTAAGTGAGGGACTTTCCCTGGAAGAGACTCTGCAAAGAGCCAGTGCGATCTCAGCGGCGGCAGCCATGCGCGAGGAAACGGGCTTCTTTGTGATGGAGGATATGGAGGCTCTTCTTCCGAAGATCGAGATCAGGCGTTTATAAGATAAGCTTATAATAAGAAAATTTTTATAAAAAAGGAGATGTAAAGATGGCAGAAGTTATCAATCCGGCAATTGTGCCGAAAGTGACACTTCCTTCCGGCGAGCAGGTTCCGTGTGTCGGAATGGGAACATTCGGTTCCGACCGTGTATCCGCAGAGGATGTATCCGCAGCTGTTGCAGGCGCGATCCGCAGTGGCTACCGTATGTTTGACTGTGCCGCATGCTACGGAAACGAGCATGAGATCGGCCAGGTATTTAAGGACGCTTTTGACGAAGGTGTTGTAGAGCGTAAGGATCTTTTTATCATGACAAAGGTATGGAACGACATGCACAGAAGAGTAGAGGAAGCCTGCGACAAGAGCATTAAGGATCTTCAGTGCGATTATGTGGATATGTATTTCATCCACTGGCCATTCCCGAACTATCATGCACCGGGATGTGATGTGGATTCCAGAAATCCGGATTCCAAACCCTTCAGTGTGGAGGAGTTTATGGATACATACCGCCAGTGTGAGGCGTTGGTAGAAAAAGGAAAGATCCGTTACATCGGTATTTCCAATATGACCATTCCGAAGCTTGAGGCAGTTCTTCCGCTTATGAAGATTAAACCTGCAACCTGTGAGCTTGAGCTTCATGTATGCTTCCAGCAGCAGGAGCTTTATGATTATCTGGTAGAGCATAACATCCAGCCGGTAGGCTATATGCCGATTGGTTCTCCACGCAGACCGGAGAGAGATATCTGCCCGGAGGATGTTGCGGATCTGGAGGTTCCGGAGATGCAGGCGATCGCAAAGGCACATGGTGTTCATCCGGCTCTGATCGCTCTGAAATGGGCACATCAGAGAGGAGAGATCTCCATTCCGTTCTCTGTGCACAACTATGCAAGCAACCTGAAATGTGTCACAGAGGATCCCCTTACAGAGAAAGAAATGGCAACCATCGCAACTCTGGAAAAAGGCAATCGTCTTGTAAAAGGACAGGTATTTCTGTGGCATGGTGCCAGGGACTGGCATGACCTCTGGGACGAGGATGGCGTTATCGTAAAATAATAAAAATATGTAGGAAAATCCCGTGTTCCATATGTTGGATGCGGGATTTCTTTGTATTTAATTTGGACTAAGAAACTCCGTTGTAAATTTTAACCAAACATGTTAACATATAAAAAGAATTAACAGTTATTGTTCACAGAAAGGACAGTAATCTTACCAATGAAAATGACAGAGACGGGGGGAAGGATCTGTCAGGGGGATGTGCAATAAAAACAACAGAAACTGATCAGAGGGGGACAACAGAAATTATGTATCGTATTTTACTGGTAGATGATGAGATACTTGTTCGAGATGCGATCCGGGAGAATATTGACTGGAAAGCAATGGACTGTGAGCTGGTAGGAGACTGTGATAACGGGAAAGCAGCAGCGGAATTTGTACAGAACCATCCGGTGGATATCGTGCTTACAGATATCCTTATGCCATATATGGATGGTATGGAACTGAGCCGTTTTCTCCATGATAATTATCCGGACATCGTGATCGTGATCTTCAGCGGATTCGGAGAATTCGAGTATGCCAAGAAGGCGATCCAGTATGGTGTCAGTGAATATATGCTGAAGCCGGTGACAGCCATGGAACTCAGAAATGTTATCGGAAAAATGAAGGAGAAGGTGGACCAGCAAAGAAAAGAAAAGAGAAGCTGGAACGTCTGACACAGACTTCCGAGAATTATCAGAAAAACGCCATTGTGATCCGTTCCAGAGCGCTGCAGGGCTTTGTGGATAATATCAAGACACGGCAGGAAAGTCTGGAAGAGCTTGCAGCACTGGGAATCGATCTAGAGGCAGCATGCTATCGTGTGGCTGTTTTTGATCTGGATCTGTATTCGGACGGCAGTCAGCTTACTGCGGAGAAACGCCAGGAGAGTGCACTGATGTCTTTTGTCCTTTTTAATATCAGTGATGAGATAATCAGCAAAGAAAAAGCAGGAGTGGCATATCAGGCCGGAAATAACAAGGTTGGTGCTCTTTTCATGGGAAACCGTACCAGAGAGTTTGAACACAAGATCATGGAGATCTGCAGGACAATCCAGGATAAGCTGAAGGAACTGATGTCGCTGGATATTTCTATCGGTGTGGGAAGCTGGGCCAGAACTCAGCAGGAGCTTCGTGCATCCCATGAACTTGCTGAGAAAGCTATTGAATATCGCTATCTTCTTGGCGGAAGCCTTCTCATTGATATGGAAGAACAGCCGGCGGAAAAAAATCTTTCCATTAAAGATTATGTAGAGAAGCTGGTAGCTGCGCTGAAAGCGGGTAAAAAGGAAAAAGCAGAGCATATTCTGGAACAGATCTCTTCTGAGATCAAGGAAGCGCGGGTGGATAAGAGTCGTGCCTGCGTGTATCTTCAGCAGATCATCCGTGCAGCAGATGAAACCTGTGAGGATATGGTTCCGGACAACAGGCTTTTTTCCAAAAGAGAAGCACTTCTGCAGCAGGTTACGGAGCAGAATTCTTTTGACAGTGCTGTTGAACTGGTCAGGAATCATATCGGAGAGATTTTCCAGACACTTTCCGATGCAAACAGCTCCAGCGGACAGCGTCAGGCCAGACTTGCCCTGGATTATATCCAGAAGAATTATATGGATCCGGATTTAAGCCTGAACAGTATCTGTTCCTATCTGAATATCAGTACAAGCTATTTCAGTACGATCTTTAAGGATCTTACGGGAGAGACTTTTACAGAGGTTCTGATCCGTACCCGTATGGAGAAGGCGAAGGAACTTCTGGAGAATACAACTATGAAGAATTATGAAATTGCCGAGAAAGTCGGATTTGCAGATCCCCATTATTTTGGGATCTCCTTCAAAAAAATGACCGGCTGCACACCAACAGAATATGCAAGGGAGAAACGTAAATGAGAGATATCCGGTTTGCGGCAAAGATCATAGGAAAATTTAAGAGTATCCAGAGTGCGATCTTTGCGGTAGTGACGGTGCTGCTTTTAAGTGCGGTGCTGGTCATAACAGGTGTTTCCATGAGATATACCCGCAATTCTATTTTTGAAAATTCTGCTGTCTACACCCAGAATATCGTGCAGCAGATGAATCAGAATATTGATTCCTATATTGATTACATGGAAAATATAGCTTATATGATCTCCAGTAACGAGGATGTACAGCAATATCTTTTTGGCGACAATGTGGACGATGGAACAAGAGAGCGCCTGCTCAATCAGTTCAAGACTATTCTGGACGGACGAAGTGATATCCGAAATCTTGGGATCATTGGAAGTAATGGACGGAAGCTGATCAACGACGGCAAGCAGTCTGTGAATCCGGATCTGAAGCTTTCCACCCAGGAGTGGTATCTGGAAGCTTTACAGAAGCCGGAAGGCCCGCTTCTTACATCTTCTCATGTACAGCACATCATCAGCGGAGAGCGTCCGTGGGTGATCACTTTAAGCAGGGGAATCCGTAATTTTTCCAACAGTGGTGAGAAAGAGGGAGTCTTTTTTATTGACCTGAATTATAGTGCCATCAGTGAACTTTGTGATCAGAATACGATCGGGAAAAAGGGATACGCATTCATTCTGGATGAAAGCGGAAATATAGTATACCATCCCCAACAGCAGCAGCTTTACAATGAATTGCAGACTGAGAATATCGACCTGATCGTGAAATCAAAAGAAGATACGGTGCGTACCGAAAGGGGAAACAGAGGAAAGCTGTATTCTATTTCCAGATCAAATAAAACCGGATGGACCGTGGTGGGCTGTATGAGCGTCAGCGAACTTCTGCGCAAGAGCAATCAGGCACAGAGTATTTATGTGCTTATTTCCGCACTTCTGATGATCGTGGCACTGCTTTTTTCCAGATTTCTGGCAAAGAGTCTCACATATCCTCTTCAGCGTCTCAGAGATTCCATGTCCAGAGTACAGGAAGGGCATTTTGACGGAGCAGATGTGGAAATCGATTCAGAGAATGAGATCGGAAGCCTGACGAAATCTTTCAATGTGATGACACATAGGATACAGGATCTTATGGAGCAGAACGTGAAGGAACAGGAAGCAAAGAGAAAAAGTGAGCTTAAGGCCCTTCAGTCCCAGATCAATCCTCATTTTCTCTACAATACTCTGGACTCGATCATCTGGATGGCAGAGGGCAGAAAGTACGAAGAGGTTGTTCTGATGACAGCATCCCTTGCACGTCTTCTTCGTCAGAGCATCAGTAATGAAGATGAAGTGGTTCCTCTCGCAAGGGAAGTGGAGTATGCCAAGGGTTATCTTACGATCCAGAAGATGCGTTACAAGGACAAGTTGGAATTCGAGATCGATGTAGAACCTTCTATACTAAATATCCCTCTGATCAAGCTGGTTCTCCAGCCGATCATTGAAAATGCCATCTATCATGGACTGAAATATAAAGAGAGTAAGGGACTTTTGCAGGTAAAAGGCTTTATGAAGGATGGAAATGCAGTTCTTCAGGTGATCGACAACGGTGTAGGTATGGATGAGGAAACATTGTCACATATTTATGATAAGCATAAGGTGAATTATCATTCCAATGGTGTGGGTGTTTACAATGTACAGAAACGTCTGAAGCTTTATTATGGAGAAAATTACGGGATCACCTATGAAAGTGAAAAAGGTGTCGGAACCACTGCCACGATCACCATTCCGGGAATACAGGAGGAATCAATATGAAAAAACATAGAAAACTCCTGACTTTTGGAGTGGTCATCTGCCTTGTGGCGGGGCTTGTAGCCGGAATATTCTATTATAAACAGGTAGAAGAAGAGAGAAAACTATCGTTGATCTATATTCCGAAGGTTGTGGACGGTACCAACGATTTCTGGACATCACTGATCCAGGGGGCGGAGATGGCTGCAAAGGAATATAATGCAGATATCCGCGTATGGGCACCTGAGGAAGAAAATGATGTGGATGGTCAGAACAAGCTGATCGAAAGGGCAATAGAAGAAAAACCGGATGCGATCCTGATCTCGCCGTCCAGCTTCACTGAATCTGACCAGCTTTTGAAGAAGGCAAAGGAACAGGGAATACATATTTCATTTATTGATTCCTACACACAGGAAGAGGTTCAGGACCTTACCGTTGCGACCGATAATCTGGAAGCAGGGCAGATCCTTGGCAGGTTTGCGAAGGATCTTGTGGGAGCGGATGATCAGATCGCGATCGTTTCACATGTAAAGGGTGTATCTACGGCAGTTGAAAGAGAAAAAGGTTTCCGGACAGGACTTGGCAGTCGGAAGGATAATATCGTGGATGTGGTATACTGTGATTCTCAGTATGACAAGTCCTATGAGCTTACAAAAGAGCTGATGAAAAAATATCCGGATCTCAAGATGATCGCGGGGATGAATGAATATTCCTCTGTAGGTGCTGCAAGAGCAGTAAAGGCAGCAAAAGCAGAGAACCGGATTAGGGTGGTGGGAGTAGACAGCTCACAGGAGGCCGTTCAGCTGATGGAACACGGAATCTTCCAGGGAATCGTTGTACAGAAGGCATTTAAAATGGGGTATGTGGGTGTTCGGGAAACAGTTAAGATGCTGCGTGGAGAAAACTATAAAAAGAATATTAATTCCGGGTGCCAGCTGGTAACTCCTGACAATATGTATACCAGTGAGATCGAAAAACTGCTTTTCCCGTTTAATACGTTAAAAACATATGGTGATCTTACACCGTAAATAGTCATAAATGCACAAAGAAAGGGTTAAATATTTACAGTACAGTAAATATTTAACCTTTTTTTGAAAGATATTCTATTACAATTATTGATTTTTGACGGTATTATAATAACCAAGAAAACACAAGATACGTGCAAAACGTGAGGAGGGTAAAAATTGGAAAAGTTAAAACAAAATCCAATCGTTAAGAAGCTCGGATTGAACAGAATACTTCTTGTCTGTGTTCTGATTCTTATGTTCCTGGTTTTTAAAGTAGTTCTTGGAAACAAGTTTCCGGCTGTTGACAGTATCAAGTCTACTTTGAACTATGTGTACTTCCTGGGCTTTTTGTCACTTGGCGTTACATTCGTAATCGCTACAGGAGGAATTGATTTCTCCATCGGACCTGTAATGTTCTGCTGTGCACTGGTATCCGGTTACTGCATGACATCCTACAAGGTTCCATGTGCAGTTGCCATGATCCTTTGCATTCTGATCGGTCTCTGCTTTGGTATTTTCAATGGCTGGATGGTTTCTTACATGTCAGTGCCACCATTCATTATTTCCATGGCATCCATGAACATTGCAAAAGGTATTGCTTCTGTATTCACAAAAACACAGTCTGTAAGCTGGCCGGCAGCCAGCGATGCAAACGGCTGGTTCCGTAATATCGTTTCCGTAAACGGCTTCCCTGTAGGAATCATTATCTTCCTGGGAATGGCAGTTATCTGCGGTATCGTTCTTTACAACACAAAACCGGGACGTTACATCCTCTGCCTTGGTTCCAACAAAGAGGCTGTCCGCCTTTCCGGTGTTAACACAAAGAAATGGGAAATGCTTGCTTATGTGATCTGCGGATTCCTGGTAGGTATTGGAGCACTCTTCTTTGTAGCTACATACACAACTGTTCAGCCTGGTTATGGCGATCAGTACAACAATGAGGCTATTGCAGGCTGCGTTATGGGTGGTACATCCATGGTTGGTGGACTTGCTTCCATCGGCGGTACTGTAATCGGCGTATTTATCATCTCTCTTCTTCAGCAGGGCATCATGGCATTTGGCCTTGGTAAAGGACAGCAGATGATCATCACAGGTATCATCGTTATCGTTGCAGTTTATATCGACGTTTCTGCAAGACGCAGAAAGAACTGATCTTAGAGGGAGGATGCGACAATGGGTGAAGTTATTTTGACTATGAAGGACATTGATAAGTCCTTTCCTGGAGTTCATGCTCTGGATCACGTTAATTTCGAAGTAAAACGCGGCGAAGTACATGCACTTATGGGAGAAAACGGTGCCGGTAAATCAACACTGATGAAGGTTCTTACCGGTATTTATCAGAAGGATTCAGGTTCCATCGTTTACAAAGGACAGGAAACAGAATTCCACAATACACGTGAGGCACAGGATGCCGGCGTTGTAATCGTACATCAGGAGCTGAACATGGTAGGTGATCTTACCGTTGCTCAGAACATCTTTATCGGACGTGAGCCGAAGAAGGGCTTCCGTATCGATGACAAAAAAATGATCGAGGATTCAAAGAAGCTTTTCCAGGATCTGAACATTGAGATCAATCCGAAGGAAAAGATGAAGAATCTGACAGTCGGAAAACAGCAGATGTGTGAGATCGCAAAAGCAATTTCTCATAAAGCTGAGGTCATCATCTTCGATGAGCCTTCCGCAGCACTTACCGAGAAGGAAATCGCAGATCTGTTTGAGATCATCCGTGACCTTCGTAAGAAAAATCTCGGTATCGTGTATATCTCACATCGTATGGATGAGATCAAAACGATCACAGACCGTGTAACAGTCATGCGAGATGGTGGTTACGTAGGAACCCTCATCACAAAAGACAGTACAAAAGAAGATATCATCAACATGATGGTTGGCCGTGTTATTTATGAGGATCCGAAGCAGGAGAGTGCAGTTCCGGCAGATGCACCGGTAGTTCTTAAGGTTGAGCATCTGAACGCAGGCAAGATGGTTCAGGATGTAAGCTTTGAGCTGAGAAAAGGCGAGATCCTTGGTTTCTCAGGACTGATGGGCGCAGGACGTACCGAGACAGCCAGAGCACTGTTCGGAGCAGATCCGAAGCAGAGTGGTAAGATCTCCATTATGGGTAAAGACGGTCAGCTTCATGAGGTGACCATCAACAGCCCGCAGGATGCTGTTAAATGTGGTATCGGTTATCTGTCAGAGGACAGAAGAAGATACGGCTGTGTTGTACAGAAATCTGTAACAGAGAATACAACACTGGCAACAATGGAAGAGTTTACCAATGGTATCTTTATCAACAAAGCAAAAGAGAAAAAAGTTGCTGAGAAATATGTAAACGAACTTGCAACTAAGACACCTACTACAGACCAGCTGGTAGTTAACCTTTCCGGTGGTAACCAGCAGAAGGTCGTTATCGCAAAATGGCTGACACGAGACAGTGACATCCTATTTTCGATGAGCCTACCAGAGGTATCGATGTTGGTGCTAAGAACGAAATCTACAATAATGAACAGACTGGCAGCAGAAGGAAAATCCATTATCATGATTTCTTCTGAGATGACGGAAGTTCTCCGAATGAGTGACCGTATCATCATCATGTGTGAGGGTAAAGTTACCGGATGTATTGATATCTCCGAGGCAACCCAGGAAAACATCATGGACAAGGCCACACGGAATATCGATTAAGGAGGAAAGTCATGACTAAGAAGAAAAAAAGTATTTTAAGTGATCAGAGATTTATTGTTTTGCTCGTTATCATTGTCCTGTGTGCAATATTCTCAGGCTTGAGTAAAGAATTCAGACAGTACACCACGATCCTGAGTATGCTGGATTTCTCATATTACGATCTTCTTATGGCGATCGGAGTTACATTCCCGCTTATCACTGGTGGTGTTGACCTGTCAATCGGAACTGGTATGGTAGCTTACGCACTGATCGCAGGAACACTGATCAGAAACAACAACTGCCCGGTAGCACTTGCTATGATCATCTGTATCGTACTTGGTATCGCAGTTGGTGCATTAAACGGTGTACTTATTGGTGTTATGAACCTGCCGCCATTCCTTGCAACGCTTTGTACATGTATGATTACCCGTGGTGCCGGATCTCTTTGCAGTGCAACACCTTGGCCGGGACTTACACAGCCGGGTGGATGGTTCCACAGCATCTTCAAGGTAACCGTTGGTACAGGAAGAAGTGCTTCACGTTATCCGCTCGGTTTCCTGTGGATGATCATTCTGGTTCTTCTTATGGAGTACATCCTGAACCACACCAAATTCGGTCGTTACACAATTGCAATCGGTTCCAACAAAGAGGCAGCAGCCCTTTCTGGAATCAATACAAAGTTCTATCACGTAATGGTATACGTTGTCTGCGGTCTGTTTACAGGTCTTGCAGCAATCGCATACGCAGCAGTAACACCTACTGTACAGCCTGGTACTGGTGCCGGACTTGAGATGGATGCTATCGGTGGTGTATTCGTTGGTGGTGTAGCAGCTACCGGTGGATATGGTTCCGTGATCGGTACATTCGTTGGTATCTTCGTCATCATGCTTCTGAAAACAGGTCTTCCATATATCGGCCTGCAGGCAAACTGGCAGCAGATCATCACTGGTATCGTTCTGATCGTAGCCGTTCTGATCGATATCCTGAAAGAGAAAAAAGCAGCACACTGATATTAAGAAGTGTGTATAATAAGTAAGGGTGCTGTTTACAGAGAAATGTGAACAGCACCCGATAATCAAAGATGTGAAACGCCAAGGGGTAGCAACGGCGTATGAACATAAAAAACTATATAATATATTTTAAGGAGGAAATATTATATGAAAGCAAAAAAGGTTATGGCATTAATGCTCTGTGCAGCAATGGTAACAAGCATGAGTGCAACTGCAGCTTTTGCAGCTGAGGAGAAAGAAGATGCAGCAACAGAGAAATCTGCAGATTCCACAGCAGCTGAGGATCCTACTGCACAGTTCGACGGACTGAAAGCAAACGAAGCTTATGTGTTCCCGATGATGGTTAAATCTTTCCAGTCTACATACTGGGATGCAGCTCAGGAAGGTATGAAGAAAGCATCTAAGGAGCTGGGCGTTGATTATAAACCACAGGGACCGAACAGTGAGTCCGATATCGCTGACCAGGTTAACATGATCAACACAGCTATCGCTTCCAATCCTGTTGGATTAGGACTTGCAGCTTGTGATACATCTTCCGTTACAGATGCACTTAAGACATGTGCAGAAAAAGGAATCCCGGTTGTAACATTCGATACAGGTATCGCTGATGCTCCAGAGGGATCTGTAGTATGCGAGGTTTGTACAGACAACGCACAGGCTGGTGCAGTAGCAGCTGAGAATATGTACAACAGCATTAAAGACGTTGTTAAAGATGCTGACGGACAGGTTGTAATCGGTGAGGTTAACCAGGATGCAACAGCTCAGAATATCCAGCAGCGTGGTACAGGATTCATCAACAAGATGATCGAGCTTCTTCAGGCTGATGGAAAGACAGTTGCAGTAAGCGGCAACGAGTTCTATGTAAACGCAGCAGAGGGTGCTGACGCAGACGCTAAAGACGCTGACGTTGTTATCCAGGTAGCTGTTCCGGCACAGACAACTGTAGAGCTCTGCTCCACAGAGGCACAGGCAATCCTTTCCCAGGAGAACTGTATTGCAATCTTCGGTTCCAACCAGGTTTCCGCAGAGGGTGTTCTTGCAGCAAATGCTAACCTTAACGTTCTTGGTTCTGACCCGGCAAACGGTGATGTAGTTGGTGTTGGTTTCGATGCTGGTTCTATCATCAAAGCAGCTGTTAAAGATGGCACACTCGTTGGTGCTGTTACACAGTCTCCTCTTATGATGGGATACTATGCAATCTACGCTCTGACAGCAGCAGCAAACGGCCAGAAGCTTGAGGATGTTCCTACAGAGGGTTACTGGTATGATGCAACAAATATGGAAGACGAGAATATCGCACCTAACCTTTATGACTAATCATATAATTGATAAGATCGTGAAGTTATAATGAACGCGGATTGCGTTCACGGACGTATGAAATAAGAGATCCGCTGGCTGATTCAGTCAGCGGATTTTTTAAACAAATAATGTAGTAGTTCATAAATAATCGCTGTATTATTGGCAAATAAAGACACTTTTTTTGACAAAAGAGGTTCTTATCACCGGAAGGATCCTGATGTATGATAAATACAACATCAGATATGAAAGTGATCAGAAGCTTACATATTGAGGAGGATTTAAAAATGGCAACATATTATTTAGCAGTAGATATCGGAGCATCCAGTGGACGTCACATTCTGGGACATATGGAAAACGGAAAAATGATCCTGGAAGAAATCTATCGTTTTGAGAACGGCATGGTTAAGAAGGATGGAGAGCTCTGCTGGGAGTTTGACCGCCTTTTCAACGAGATCGTAAATGGTCTTAAGAAATGTAAAGAGATCGGCAAGATCCCGGTAAGCATGGGTGTTGATACCTGGGGTGTTGACTTTGTGCTTCTAGACAAGGATGACAAGGTTCTTGGCAACACGGTAGGCTACCGTGATCATCGTACAGAGGGAATGGACGAGGAAGTTTATAAGACAATTTCCCTGAAGGATCTGTATGCAAGAACCGGTATCCAGAAAGCAATCTACAATACAGTATATCAGCTGATGGCAGTGAAGAAGAAACATCCTGAGTATCTGGAGCAGGCTGAGACACTTCTTCATGTACCGGACTACTTCCATTTTCTTCTTACAGGCGAAAAAACTTGCGAGTACACAGAGGCAACCACAGGACAGCTTGTATGCCCGACAACCAAGGACTGGGATTATGAGCTGATCGATATGCTGGGATATCCAAGAAAGATATTCCAGAAGCTGATCATGCCTAGCACAAGCATCGGACATTTAACAGACGCAGTGAAGGAAGCAGTTGGCTTTGATCTTGAGGTTGTAGCACCGGCTACACATGATACAGGGTCTGCAGTTCTGGCTGTGCCTGCAAATGATGACGATTTCATTTATATCAGTTCCGGAACATGGTCTCTGATGGGAATCGAGAGAAAAGAAGCAGACTGCTCTGAGAAGAGCTGTGAGATGAACTTCACAAACGAGGGTGGATATGCAGGACGTTTCCGTTATCTGAAGAACATCATGGGTCTCTGGATGATCCAGTCTGTACGTCATGAGTTTGATGATGCGTACAGCTTTGCACAGATCTGCGAGATGGCTGAGGAGGCAAAAGACTTCCCGTCAAGAGTAAACGCAAACGATGAGTGCTTCCTTTCTCCTGAGAACATGACAAAAGAGGTTCAGGACTACTGCCGCAGAACAGGACAGCAGGTTCCGGAAACTCTTGGCGAGATTGCAACCGTTATCTATACAAGCCTTGCAGATTGCTACGCTAAGATCGCAAAAGAAATCGAGGAGATGACAGGAAGAACCTACAGCCGTATCCATATCGTAGGCGGTGGTTCCAATGCAGGATACTTAAATGAGCTGACTGCAAAAGCTACAAAGAAAGAAATCCATGCAGGCCCTGGTGAGGCTACTGCAATCGGTAATATCACAGCACAGATGCTGAAGGCCGAGGAGTTTAAAACGATCGAGGAGGCTCGTACAACCATCCATGAGTCCTTCGGTATTAAAGTATACAAAGCATAAATAATTGGAGGTCTTATTATGTTAGTTAACACAAAGGCAAAAGTTGGTGTATTTTCAATTGCTTTAGGCGCATATCTTCCGCAGTTCCCGTCACTGGTGTCGGAATTTGAGGCACAGTACGACGCATTCAAGAAAACGATCCCGGATACAGTAGAGATCGTTGACGGCGGAATGGTGACAACAAAAGAGCAGGCAATGGTGGCAGGAGATAAGTTCCGTGCAGCAGATGTTGACCTTGTATTTCTTCAGATGCTGACATACGCAACATCCTACAACATGCTTCCGGCGATCCGTGATCTGGATGTTCCGGTTGTTCTTGTAAACGTTCAGAAGATCAAAGCGCTGGATTATGAGCACACTGACATTGCCTCCTGGCTGGGTGAAGGCTATGCATGCGGTGCTGTAGGCGAGGCAGTTGCTGACCTTGAGAGAGCAGGCAAGAGACATGCGGTTATCACAGGCGTTGTAGAAGGCGGAGATCCTGCAGTTCAGGCTGAGATCGAAGACTGGTGCAAGGCTGCTCAGGTAAGAAGAAGATTCCGTGAGACTAACATTGCGCAGATCGGAAGACCATATCCGGGTATGATGGATCTGTATATTGATGAGACAAACCTCTATAACAGAATGTTCCTCTACACAAAACAGTTCGACTGGGAGAAGATGTGGGCGATCGCTGATGATATTACAGATGAGGAGGCAATCCGGGCAAAAGCACAGGATATCCTTGATACATTCGATATTGAGGGCGGCGGCACCATTGAGAAAGTATGGGATATGGCAAAATATGTAGTTGCTTTTGAGGAGTGGGTAAAAGACGAGCATCTTGGAATGATCGCTTCCCATTACGACGGATTTGCACAGGGTAAAGCAGGAGTCCTTGACAGTATGCTGATCCCGGCTTTCTCCATGCTGATCAAACAGGGTACTGCATGTGCGGTAGAGGGTGACATGAAGGTTGCCATGGCAATGAGTATCTTAAAGACAATTTCCGGTACAGGCCAGCTTTCTGAGATGTACTCCATCGACTTCAATGATGACATCTGCATCATCGGACATTCCGGAAGCGGTGACGCTGACATCTCCGACAAGAAACCAACCATGAAAATCGTGCCGGTATTCCACGGCAAAACAGGCGGCGGATACCTGACACAGTTCTATCCATACACAGGCCCTGTAACCTACCTTGCAATCACTCAGGATAAAGACGGAAACTTCAAATTCGTTGTAGCTGAGGGCGTAAACGAGGAGGGACCGATCCTTTCCTTCGGTGATACAAACATGAGAACACGCTTCACATGCGGAGCAAGAGAGTTCGTTAACCGCTGGAGCGAGGCTGGCCCGACACATCATATGGCAGCTGCTACAGGAAGACACATCGATACGATCCTGAAGGTTGCAAAAATCTTTAACGTACCGGTAGATATCGTGACAAGATAAATTCTTTCTTATGTATTCAACCTAAAACATATTCAAAAAAGGAGACTGCGCGGAGCGGTCTCCTTTTTCAGTGGGAAAAATAAGATAAAAAAGATCTGCCGGAAATGCAGCAGGCAGATTCGGCAGATTTTGGTTTTGCAGTTATTTTTTATGCATAAGTGTGTGCTCCCTGGAAAGCTCATCGTGCAGCTGGATGGAAGACCAGTGCTGAGTTACCGGTGTGAGCATGGCCTTCAGTGCAACAGGTGGGATCTGGTTTTCACGGAAAAAAGCAAGAAAACCATCCATCTGTGCACTGGAAAAATCCTTCAGCACGATCATCTCATCACTGAAATTGCTTCCCAGATTAAACTGGGATGAGGGATGAAATCCCGGAATCTCAAAAAGATATCCCAGCGGATGAAGAAATTCCGGCGCAGTGACGATCCGTGTCTTAACCTTCTGACGGTTCAGATAGCGGCGGATCTGGCGAAGCCGTTCCGGGTCGTTAAAATTATATAAAAGAGCTTCTGGCTGTGTATTCATATAGTGTCATACCTCATTTCTGAATAAAGATTTTTTTGGAACGTAAGTTACTTTTCACGATGTGCAGGGAACCGGATCTCAACATCCGTCCCCTCTCCAGGCTTGCTGGAATAAGTGAGTCCGTAATTATTTCCATAGAGAATTTGGAGTCTCCGGTGGGTATTATAAACTGCGATATTGGTGCCGCCGGACTGGCTTTTTCCCTTTCCGGAAAGGATAGTTGACAGGATTTCCGGCGAAATCCCAACACCGTCATCGGAAATCAGAAGAACAATATCCTCATTTTCCATCCATCCGGTAATAACAATAGTTCCGGATTTTGATTCTTTTTCCAGGATCCCGTGAAGAATGGAATTTTCCACAACAGGCTGAAGAGTCAGCTTCGGGATCTGGTATTCTGAAAGCTCATCCGGGATATCCGTGATCAGCTCAATGCTGTCGTGGTAGCGCATATTCTGAAGTTGCACGTAGATGGTTACATGCTCCAGCTCCCTTGCAATGGTAGAGATTCCTTTTTTGCGGCTCAGAGTCAGCTTATAAAAACGGGAAAGACTTTGTACTGCGTGACTGATCTCATTGGTCTGTCCCTGCAGTGCCATCCAGTTGATCATATCCATGGTATTATAAAGAAAATGTGGATTGATCTGTGCCTGGAGGGAATTGAATTCTGCGATCCGGAGATCTTCTGCAGCCTTAGCCTGCTTCTCCATCAGTTCCTCCATTTTTCGAGTCATATAGTTGTAGGTATCGATAAGATTACCGATCTCATCATGTGCCTGTGGACTTTCCATAGGAGTAGGCGGGCCGTGGCGGACGGTTTGCATCTGCCGGATCACAGAAGAAAGTCTTCCGGTAATGGAATGAGCCAGTACATTGGCAAAAATAAGTGCTAGAACCAGAAAAACTGCATAGATCAGTACGATCTGGATCATCAGTCGGTTGCTCGCATGGATCAGCGGCGGGGAAGGAAGGACCGTCACCATAAACCAGTCCGTATTGGAAATGCTGTAAAAACCGGCATAAACCTTTGTGTCCAGAATGTTCCGCTCAATGAAGTTATTGGAAGACATAAAGGAAGCCTTGATGGTGTCGTAATCCAGTTGGTAGATTCCGGATAATGACAGATCTGAGGTAGCAACAATGGCATCACGTTCGTTTACAATATATGAAACACTTCCTTCCAGAGATAGATTGTCGGAAAGAATGGAAGTAAGCTTGTCATCGGAATAATACACTGCCAGATAAGCCTTATAGGCAGTGGAGTGATAATAAAGGCTTAAAGGGCAGATATATGCCATATCACCATAATTCTTTTTTCCCTGGGACCAAGATAGAAGGAAGGACAGAACATTTCCTGGGTGTTCCGGTTTCCCTGAAAGATACCGTACCAGTAGGTACCTTTCGCCTGACTTAAGGGAGCAAGGATATTCTTAGTGTTGGGATAAGTATCCAGTGTCTTCAGATCATCAGGAAAATCCACATAGATCTGTACATCGGTAACAATGGAATCTGTGGTCAGACGCTGAACGGCATTTTTAAAATCAGTGGCATGGTTAGATGTTGCAAGCTGTTCTGCTGAATCGCTGACCGGCATATAAAAAAGTTCCTGAAAAAAATTCTGTCCTGTAATATTCCGGGTAGTAGCGAGGATCGTAGCCATAGTCCGTTCGATCAAAGGTGCAGTTTTTGCGGAGGCGTCCTGCTCCTGCCGGATGGTATTGGAAACCACCATGCTATAAAGTCGTCCATAAAAAAGAAAGGCGGTAAGACAGGCAGGAATTACCACAATGCTGATCAGGGCAATGGTGAATTTTGTCTGCAGGTTTAAATTCAGGTAGCCGTTTTTGAAACGGCGCCAGAGGGCCCTCATGACATTTTCTCCCGGTATTCAGACGGGGAAAAGCCGGAGTATTTTTTGAAGCTTTTTCCGAAGTAATTGCCATCCGTATAGCCTACCTTGGAAGAAATCTCGGAAATCTTGTATTTGGGATCGGAAAGCAGCTGCTTGGCCTTTTCCATTCGGTATTCTGTCAGATATTGATTGAGAGTCTGTCCGGTCTCGCTTTTGAAAAAAGTGCATACATAAGATGCGGAAAGGTATACATGGCCGCTGATATCTTTTACGGAAAGTGTATCGTTCATATAGTTCCGGCTGATATAATCCTTGATCATAAAGATCGTGGAATTTTCCGGCTGGGAATTTTTCGCATCTTCAAAATACTGGGCGGTTTTTTCTTTCAGAGCTTTGTGAAGCTCTTCGTAGGTGAAGGCGTTGTTTAACGTATCTACGATCAGATCCTGCTTTTCATGAAGTTCGGTTTCCAGCTGATTTTTTTTACGGGAAGCCGAAAGTGTATTAAATAGCTGGTAATAAAGATCACGGATCTGGTTAGGCATAAATGTGTGATTGCAGCTATAATACCGGAAAAGCTCATCAAGAAACTGAAAACAGGGTTCTTCTTCTCCGGCCAGGAGATATTTGGAAAAAGTATTTTCCGGTGAATGCAGGGAATCCGGAACCGGTCCCTTCGGTGAAAGCAGGCGGATGGAATTTTCCGTCAGAAATGTTTTTTCCGGAAAGAAAAAACAGTTCTGCAGAAGGATCACGGCAGAAGCGTAGGACTGATAAACCCTGAAAATATCCGTTACGGTATTTCCGGCAGCGATCAGATGCTTTCCGCAGGTGTCATATTGTCTGGAAATATAGCTTCCCACTGCGGAAAGGGTAGTCGGGGAAAGGGCATTCCTTCCATATATATGGTGGACCAGATACTGAACTCTTTTTTCCACAAAAAGACATTTCAGATGGTAATGCTCCAGAAAACAGGAAATGTCGTTCTGGAGATCTTCCAGGAAAATACCGGAAGCCTCCACAGATTCATTAAGCTTTACGATCACAGAGGTAAAATTCATGCCGTTCTCAAGAAGCTCCGGCTGCCCCAGTTCCAGACAGAGATCTGCAATTTTGTTGTTATCGGAAGGTGGAAGAGTCAGCTGTTGTGCCAGCCGGGTAGCGATTTCCTGAGAATGGATCGCTTCGCCACGATGGGAGCGGAGCTTTTGTTTGTAAAGAGTCTGCGCTTCCAGAACTGCCGCCTGTACTTCCTCGGGATGCAGAGGCTTTTCGATGTAATTGATGGCTTTTAGTTTGATGGCAGCTTTCAGATACTCTTTGTCAGAATATCCGCTCATAAAGATAGGGATACTGTCCGGCAGGAATTTCTCCAGACGCTCCAGCATGGCAATGCCTGTCATCCGCGGCATCCGTACATCGCAGAGAATGATCTCAGGTTTATACAGTCTGGCCATTTCCAGTCCGTTCACACCATCATCTGCCTGAAGGATCTCGGTGATTCCCAGAGAATCCCAGTCGATAGATGAGATCAGTCCGGTACGCGTAAGTTCTTCGTCATCGACGATCAGTAATTTCATATACAATTCTCCAATCGAGCATAGCTTTATAGCTTCGTAAATCGGACGTTTACAGCTCTGTTTATATTCCCAGAAAACTGTAACGTCAGCGTTATCATTATAGCATAAAGTATATAGAAATACGAGAATGGGACAATGGTTTATGAGTAATATTTTACAGGGAAAAGAAGAATATTTTACCCTTATCCAAAAATATTCCTATTATCAATCTGTGGGCCGGATGATAGAATATAATCAGATTAAAGGAAAGGGAGGAGAAAGAGCCGTGTCAGAATATGTTCTTGAATTAAAAGGTATTACGAAGATATTCCCCGGTGTCAAAGCTCTGAATAATGTACAGTTCCAGCTCAAACCTGGCGAAGTTCATGCGCTGATGGGTGAGAATGGTGCTGGTAAATCTACGTTTATCAAGGTTATTACCGGAGTACATAAGGCAGAAGAGGGTGAGATGTTCTTAAACGGACAGAAGGTTGACTTCAAAGGTCCGAAGGATGCCCAGGAGGCAGGTATCGCTGCCGTATATCAGCACCCTACATCATATCCGCATCTTACAGTAGCCGAAAATATTTTATGGGTCATGAGATCATTAAACATCATATGATCCAGTGGAAAGAGATGAATCAGGAGGCAAACAAGTACCTGAAGGAGCTGGATGCAGACTTTGACGCAACAGCAGAGATGGGTACACTTTCTGTTGCACAGCAGCAGATGGTCGAGATCGCCAAGGCACTTTCCACAAATGCGAAGATCATCATTCTGGATGAGCCGACAGCAGCACTTACCAGAAACGAGTCCGAGAAGCTTTACACACTGGTTGACAAGCTGAAAGAGAATGGTGTTTCCATTATCTTTATCTCCCATCGTTTCGAAGATATGTACCGTCTGGCTTCCAGAGTTACCGTATTCCGTGATTCCCAGTACATTGGAACCTATGATGTAGATGGAATCACAAACGCAGATCTGATCAAGGCAATGGTTGGTCGTGAGATTAACGATCTGTTCCCGAAACCGGAAGTGAAGTTTGGAGATGAGATGCTCCGTATCGAACATCTTTCCAGAATAGGATTTTTTCAAGGATGTTTCTTTCAATGTACATGCAGGCGAGATCGTAGGTCTTACCGGTCTGGTTGGTGCAGGACGTACAGAGGTTATGGAAGCTGTCTGTGGAATTACCCGTCCGGACGAAGGAAAAGTTTTCCTTGAGGGAAAAGAAATTTATATCAAGACTCCGTCTGATGCAATGGAAAAAGGTATCATCCTTCTTCCAGAGGACAGACAGAAACAGGGTCTGGTTATGAGCTGGGGACTTGGAAGAAACGTAACACTTCCGATCATCAGCAAATATGCAAAATCCGGATTTAACGATGAGAAGGCAGAAAGAGAACTTTCCAAGAAACTTCTTGAGGAAGTAGATACCAAGGCAGTCGATATCTTCCAGCCGGCAAGCTCTCTGTCTGGTGGTAACCAGCAGAAAGTTGTTGTTGCGAAAGCTCTTGCTCAGGAAATGAAAGTAGTTATCATGGATGAGCCGACAAAGGGTGTCGATGTCGGAGCCAAAGCTGAGATTTATGCGATCATGGGAGACCTTGCAAAGAAAGGATATGCAATCATCCTGATCTCTTCCGAGATGCCGGAGATCCTGGGTATGGCGGACCGTATCATTGTTATGTGTAATGGCCGCAAGACAGGAGAACTGAACAGAGGAGAGGCAACACAGGAGGGAATCCTTGAGCTGTCCATGGAAAAGAGCACTGGAAAGGGGACTAAATAATGGAAAAGAAATCTGTCATCAAGAAGATTACAGGCTCCCGAGAGGCTCTGCTGGCAATTATCGTAATCGTGCTGTTTGCAGTTGTCACAGCGATCAGCCCGTCATTCCTTACGCCAAAGTCACTCATGGAGATGCTGAAAAATAATGCAGTAACAATGGTAATGTCACTTGGTATGTTATGTGTCATGCTGGTAGGCGGAATTGATATTTCCATTATGTCAACTCTGGCACTTTCCGGTATGTCCATCGGTATGCTTCTGAAATACGGACATATCACAAGCACATTACTTGCTTTCATCATTGCAATGGCAATCGGTATTGCCTGCGGACTGGTTGTAGGTCTTGTAATTTCAAGAGCAAACGTTCCGCCGATCATTGCAACCATGGGCTTTATGTACATCTACAGAGCAATGGGATATCTTGTTTCTCACGGTGGTGAGTGGGCAAGTGCCGCAGCTCTCGGTGATTTTAAGAATTTTGCCACCACAAATTTCCTTGGAATCAACAAGGTAATCTGGGTGATCATCGTATGCTACGTAGTATTCTTCTTCTTTATGAAATGGACAAGAACCGGTCGTAGGATCTACGCAGTAGGAAGTAACGCAAGTGCAGCACAGGTTTCCGGTATCAATGCAAAGAATATCAACCTTCTTGTATATGTGATCATGGGATTCCTCGCAGGTCTTGGCGGAGCACTTCAGGTATCTGTTTATGCTTCTGCAATGCCTGATATGCAGTACGGTGGTGAGATGGATGTTATCGCAGCCTGCGTTATCGGTGGTGTAAGCATGAGCGGTGGACGTGGAACCGTAGTAGGTGCATTCCTCGGTTCCATTATCCTTGCAACGATCGCAAAAGCTCTTCCGCTTGTAGGTATCAGTTCACTGTGGCAGAACATGATCAAGGGTGTTATCATCCTGGTAGTAGTTGTGATCAACGTTGTTCTGCAGAGAATCGCAGATAAAAACGCATTAAAGGGAAGGGAGATGTAAATCATGGCTGGAAAATCTGGAAGAAGTATTAACAATGTGCCGGAAAATCCGATGAAACACATCATATTCAGTTGGGAAGGCATCCTGGTCATTCTCTTTATCCTGGTAAATATTTTCTGCGCATCATTTTCTGAGTTTTATAATATGAAGAGTGTTCTTCGTCAGATGCCGGTTTACCTTGCAGAGGTATTCATGATGTTTCCAATGGCGTACATCCTGGTATTAGGCGAGATTGATATTTCCGTAGGTGCGATCGTGTGTCTCTCCGCTACCTTAAGCTGTATGGTCTGCAACACAAACGCTCCGTTCATTGTAGTAGTACTTACAGCACTGGTTGTTGGTGCCCTCTGTGGTGCGGTTAACGGATTTATCCTTACCGTTTCAAGGAGCTGCCTCCAATGATCGTAACACTGGCAACACAGATCATCTTCCGTGGTATCGCTGAGGTAACACTTGGAGCCGGCGGAAGTATTGCGATCACAAACACAGATGGCTTCCGTGCTATCGGTGGAAAGGTTGGAAATATTCCATATATTCTTTTCCTGGTGCTGATCCTTGGTGTACTTTTTGCGATCTTTCTTGGAAAGAGTACATTTGGACGCCGTACATATGCGATCGGAACAAACCGTGTGGCAGCTTATTACGCAGGTGTTCACGTAGAGAAGATCCGTTTCATCATCTACACAGTTATGGGACTTATGTCCGGACTTTGCGCAGTATTCCTGGTATCCTCTTCCTACGGTGCAAATACAACAACCGGTAACGGATTTGAGATGGATGCCATTGCAATGGCAGTATTCGGAGGTATCTCCTCCACAGGTGGTAAAGGTAACCTGGCCGGCGGTATCATTTCTGCATTCATCATCGTATGCTTACGAGTTGGCCTTGGACAGAAGAACGTAAATGCTCAGGTGATCCTTCTCATCATCGGTGTACTTCTGGTAGCAGCAGTAGCTCTTCCGAATATCATCGGCGATGTGAAAAAAGCAGTCGCAATGAAGAAAAACTAAATATCACTTTTGAAACTCATATGATTGTTAGCTGCCTCCATTGGTGTAGCGGAGGCAGTAGCATATAAAAAATTATATTCTTATAGGGAGGAACAACAATGAAAAAAAAGGTAATTAGCGCAATCCTTTGTGGAGCAATGGTTCTTGGTACAGTTTGCCCGGTTCTCGCAGCAGATGACAAATCCGAAGATACTAAGACAGAAGCAGCAGCTGGCGATTCCGCAAAAGACAAAAAGATCGCTCTGGTTGGTAAAGCAGCCGGTAATGCATTCTTCGAGATCGCAGCGAAATCTTTCCAGGAGACAGTAGAGGCTGAAGGCGGCGAGGTTCAGGTCGTTTATCCTGAGACAGCTACAGCTGATGCACAGATCAAGGTTCTTGACAACCTGATTTCCCAGGACTTCGATGCAATCTGTATTTCCGCTAACGATGTTAACGCTCTTCAGGCTAAGCTTGAGGAAGCTATGGATGAGGGAATCAAAGTATCTTCCTTCGACTCCGCACCGAACAAAGACAGCCGTGAGATTTTCGTAAACCAGGCTGGTACGAAAGAAGTTGCTCAGGCACTTATGGATGCAGTTCTTGATATTTCCGGTGGTGAGGGACAGTTCGCTATCCTTTCCGCTACATCTCAGTCCGCTAACCAGAATGCATGGATCGATGCAATGAAGACTATCATGGAAGGCGATGAAAAATACAGCAAGCTTGAGCTTGTAGACGTTGTATACGGTGATGATGAGCCGCAGAAATCCACAGACCAGACAGCAGCTCTTCTTCAGAACTACAAGGATCTGAAGGTTATCTGCGCACCTACAACAGTTGGTATCGCAGCAGCAGCTAAATATCTTCAGGATAACGGATCTTCCTGCAAGCTGACAGGACTTGGACTTCCATCTGAGATGCAGGAGTACACCGGTGATGATGATTCTCATTCCTGCCCATACTTCTATCTGTGGGATATGCAGGGCCTTGGAAAACTCAGCGCTTACACAACAATCGCTCTGATCAACGAAGACATCACAGGTGCTAAAGATGACAAATTCACAGCTGGTGACCTTGGTGACTACACAGTAACAGAGGCAGATGACGGCGGTACAGAGGTTGTTCTTGGTGCACCTCTGAAATTCGATACAAGCAACATCGAGGAGATGGCTAAGCTGTACTAATCAATCCTCATATTGACTGTAATATTCATATGATAAATCCTTTCAGAGCAGGCGGGGTCTTTGGACTCCGCCTGTTTCTGTGTGCAGAGACGTTGGAGGTTCTTTTGCGCAGATCTTTTATATGAGGATTTTAGTTGTGTGGATGTGACAGCAGTGCTAAAATGAGGATAAAGAGGAACAAAGAAAGAAGAAACGGATAAAGGAGAGGAAGGCATGCAGCAGGCGCTACTGGATCAGCTGAGAAAGATCACAGAAGAAGAACGAAAGATCCTGGATGGAGAGGCAGAGGTGGACAGAGACCTTTATACCTCCGGCAGGGACTTTACCGTGGACAGCGGAAAAATGCTGGAGGAAGGCCGGCTGATCGCGGTCCGTACCCATACCCGTTTTGTGCATTTTCCGGCACACCGGCATAATTTCGTGGAAGTGCTCTATGTCTGCGAAGGCTCTCTGACTAACATCATTGATGGCAAAAAAGTCATCGTTAATAAGGGTGAGCTGCTTTTTCTCAACCAGTTTACGAAACATGAGATCCTGAAGGCTGGACAGAACGATATTGCCATTAACTTTATGGTGCTGCCGGAGTTTTTTGATGTGGCTTATTCCATGACCGGCAATGATAATATGCTGGCAGATTTTCTTGTGAATGTGCTCAGACAGGATGAGGAACGGGGAGAATATCTGCATTTTAAGGTGGCAGAGGTGCTACAGATCCAGAATCTTCTGGAAAACATCATCTATTCCCTGGTAAATGGAGAAGAGAACCGGGAACGGATTAATCAGACCACAATGGGCCTGATCTTTATGTATCTGGTGGAATCCGTACAGTACGTGGAGATGCGTCTTCCCAACCAGTACGAAAACATGATCTCCATGACCACACTGGACTACATTGAGCAGAAATACCGGACAGCTACCCTGACAGAGCTGTGCAGCCGTCTTCATCTGCCCATGCATGTATTAAGCAAGATGATCAAAAAAACGACAGGATTTAACTTTAAGGAACTTCTTCAGCGAAAACGTCTGAACAAGGCGGTGGAACTGATGTGTGACACAGATCTTCCCATCAGTGATATCATTGCCGCGGTGGGATATGAGAATAACAGTTATTTTCACCGGGTATTTAAAGAACATTATCATATGACACCCAGAGCATTCCGGGTAAAGAACAGCGAAAAAGAGCAGGTGAGGCTTTAACCCCACCTGCTTTTTAAATGTCGTGGAACTGTCCGATCTTATCCTTGATCCGCTGCATCTCATTATCCATGTCGATGACAGCTCTGGCGCAGTTGAGAAGTTCATCACTGACTTCTTCATATCCATCCATTTCTTCGATATTCTGCTTATAACGAAGCTGATGCTCCAGTGTGGCCCAGAAATCCATGCCGTTGGTACGGATCTGGATCTCGGCTCTCATCGGTGTTTTTCCTTTGGAGAAAAATACGGGGATTTCTACGATCATGTGATAGCTGCGGTAGCCGTTGGGCTTTGGATTTTTGATGTAATCTTTTACCTGGATAACAGTGATATCGTCCTGCTTGGAGATCAGATCCGCAATGGTGTAGATATCATCGATAAAAGCGCACACAACCCGGATGCCGGCTACATCATTCAGCTGATTCTGGATATTCTCGGCTGTAAATTCATAGCCAAGCTTCTTAAGCTTCTTGTAAATGCTTTCCGGTTTTTTGATCCTGGTTTTGATAAAGAAATGGGATTACGTTTATATTCCACGGAAAATTCATCGTTGAGGACTTCCAGCTTGGTACGGACCTCCCGGACAGTACAGCGGTACATCATCATCAGGTCGTTAAATTTTGCGGAATTTTTGATAAAAACCCGGGGATCCGGTGTATCCAGCCAGTTATTGGTATTTTCTTTTGCCATGGTATTTTTTGAGAGAAACTCCTTTCGTATGTGAAATCTGCTGAAAACAGTAAAGACAGATTCTGATCTGTTCCTGTTATTTTTCGGCAATGTGATAAGATAATTATAGAATAAAATGACATTTTTTTCAACTTTTGTATTGACAGATTAAAAATCCTGTGCTATTTTATATGAAAAGTTTAATCAAGTAAACCACTAAACCGTTGAAGCGGAGATAAAAGTTTTCATGCGCGCACAGAGAATCCGGGAGGGTGAGAGCCGGGTCGAGAAGCAGTTTACTAAATGGACCGCTGAGGGCACAGGGAAAGGTATCCCGGATACCGAGTATTCTGTGACGTGAAGGCATACGTCAGTTGCCGGGAATATGCAGGTATTCCGACAAGTGCACAGGTCATACTGTGAAGCAGGGTGGCACCGCGGGTGTATTGGATTTTGAACGCTCGTCCCTGGCAGAACTGGATTCTGCCGGAGACGGGCTTTTTTTGTTACATAAATGTAGATCAGGAGGGACTGAATATGTATCCAGCATTAGAAGGATTAAGAGAAATCGCAAAGTCAGGGGAATACCGGCGTATTCCCGTATGCAGAGAACTGTATTCCGACCGCTATACACCTGTAGAAGTGATGCGGACTCTTCGCACAGCCAGCAGACACTGCTATCTGCTGGAAAGTGCCAGCCAGACAGAGGTATGGGGACGCTATTCCTTCCTGGGATATGAACCATCCATGGAGATCACCTGTACCGATGGAAATCTTCAGATCCGAAAGATCCATGAGGACGGTACCGAAGAAATAACAAAGCAGCAGGTAAAACATCCAGGAGATGCTATTCGAAAGATCCTAAAGGAATACAAAAGCCCGGTACTGGAAAAAATGCCAACCTTTACCGGCGGCCTGGTAGGCTATTTTCCTACGATTATATTAAATACAGTGAACCGAAGCTGGAGCTTACCGATAAGACGGTAGAAGATTTCAGAGATATGGATCTAATGCTCTTTGACCAGGTCATTGCCTTTGATCATTACAGACAGAAGGTGCTTCTGATCACAGGGGTGATGACAGATGATCTGGAGAACTCTTTTGGAAAGGCAGAAAAGAAACTGCAGGAGATGGCAGATCTGATCAGAAAGGGAGAGCAGAAGGAATTTCCATCCCTGAAGTTGCAATCCTCCATTGAGCCGCAGTTCCCGAAAGAAAAATACTGTGAGATGGTAGAAACCGCCAGACATTATATTCGTGAGGGAGACATCTTCCAGGTGGTGCTTTCCAATCCCATGAGAGCCAGAGCAGAGGGAAGCCTTTTTGATACCTATCGTGTTTTAAGGGCCACAAACCCGTCCCCTATATGTTTATTTTCCAGTGATGATATTGAGATTGCAGGAGCCTCCCCGGAAACACTTGCCAGGCTTGCAGGAACAGAATTAAGTACCTTCCCGCTTGCAGGAACAAGACCAAGAGGCAAGACAAAAGAAGAAGACCTGGCGCTGGAAAAAGGACTCCTGGCTGATGAGAAGGAACGTGCCGAGCATAACATGCTGGTGGATCTTGGGCGAAATGATATCGGAAAGATCAGTAAGATCGGTACCGTGAACGTAGAAAAATATATGTGCATCGAGCGTTTTTCTCATGTGATGCATATCGGTTCCACAGTGACCGGCCAGATTCGGGATGACAGGGATGCGGTGGATGCAGTGGATGCCATCCTTCCGGCAGGAACACTTTCCGGAGCACCGAAATTCCGTGCCTGCCAGATCATCCAGGAACTGGAACAGAGCAAGCGAGGCATTTACGGCGGTGCTATCGGATATCTGGATTTTGCCGGAAACCTGGATACCTGTATTGCCATTCGCCTGGTTTATAAGAAAAACGGTGAGATCTGTATCCGGTCAGGAGCAGGGATCGTAGCAGACAGTATTCCGGAAAGTGAATTTCAGGAGTGCTGCAACAAGGCAAGAGCCGTTGTACAGGCAATCGAAACTGCACAGGAGGGACTGGAATGATAGTACTGATCGATAATTATGATAGCTTTTCCTACAATGTTTACCAGCTAATCGGTTCTGTGGAGCCGGATATCAAGGTGGTAAGAAATGATGAAGTGACCATCAAAGAGCTGGAGGCCATGAAGCCGGAGGCATTGATCCTTTCCCCTGGTCCGGGAAAACCGGAGGATGCGGGAATCTGTATTGAATCCATAAAATATTTCAAAGACAAGCTGCCGATCCTGGGTATCTGCCTTGGACATCAGTCCATCTGTGAAGCCTTCGGAGGGACAGTATCCTACGCAAAAGAGCTGATGCACGGAAAGCAGAAAGAGATACATAAAGTTGGAAAGAGCCGGATGTTTGAAGGACTTCCGGAAACTTTTCCGGCAGCCAGATATCACTCACTGGCAGCTATCCGGGATACCTTACCGGAGAAACTGGTTGTTACCGCTGAGTCTGAGGACGGAGAGGTGATGGCACTGGAGCATAAAGAATATCCGATATTCGGATTACAGTTCCATCCGGAATCTGTTATGACACCGGATGGAAAAACAATGATCGAGAACTTTATGAAGGTTATCAGAGACAGATAAGACAGAGAACAGCAATCCATAAAAGATAGAATCGTTACAGAACAGGAGGAAATAACAATGATCAAAGAAGCAATCATCAAGCTTTCAAAAAAAGAAGATCTTACATATGACGAAGCAGAAGCCGTAATGAATGAGATCATGGACGGAGCGGCAACACCGGTACAGATGGCATCCTACCTTACTGCACTTTCCCTGAAAGGAGAGACTATTGATGAGATCACTGCATCAGCAGCCGGAATGCGTGCACACTGCATCAAGCTCCTCCACGATATGAATGTTCTGGAAATCGTAGGAACCGGTGGTGACGGAGCAAACTCCTTTAACATTTCCACGACATCTTCTCTTGTGATCGCAGCAGGTGGCGTTCCGGTAGCAAAACACGGAAACCGTGCAGCATCTTCCAAGAGCGGTGCAGCAGATGTTCTGGAAGCACTTGGCGTAAAGATCACCATCCCGCCGGAAAAAAGTGCAGAGATCCTGAAAAAGATCAACATCTGTTTCCTGTTCGCCCAGAATTATCATATTGCCATGAAATATGTGGCACCGATCCGTAAAGAGCTGGGAATCCGCACGGTATTTAATATCCTCGGACCATTAAGCAACCCGGCAGGCGCAAACATGGAGCTGATGGGAGTCTTTGACCAGTCTCTGGTAGAGCCGCTGGCACAGGTTATGATGAAGCTTGGCGTGAACCGCGGAATGGTAGTTTTCGGACAGGATAAGCTGGATGAGATCTCCATGAGCGCACCGACTTCTGTGTGCGAGATCAAGGACGGATGGTTCCAGTCCTATGAGATCACACCGGAGCAGTTCGGCTATACACGCTGCAGCAAAGAAGATCTGGCAGGCGGCACACCGGCAGAGAACGCAGAGATCACAAAAGCCATTGTAAACGGAACCGAAAAAGGCCCGAAGCGTCAGGCGGTCTGCATGAACGCAGGTGCAGCACTTTATATCGCAGGAAAGGCAGAGAGCCTGGAAGCCGGCGTAAGAAAGGCTGAAGATCTGATCGACAGTGGTGCAGCTGCTGCCAAGCTTGCGGAATTTATCAAATTAAGTAACGAGATTTGAAAATAATAGCGGCAGAAGAGAAATCGGCAATCCCTATCGGAAGAGATATGAACGGAAACATTAATCGGTCAGACTTCTTGAAATTGCCGGATGAGAGTTGAACTGAAATATCAAGGAGACAAACAAAGAATGAGCGAAAAAAACATTCTGGAGGAAATCGCAGAAAAAAAAAGAGAACGTATCCGGAAGGAAAAACGTCAGTTTCCCCTGGATCAGCTGAAAACCCTGGCAGAAAAAGCACCACAGCAGCCGTCCTTTCTGGAAGCGTTGAAAAAGCCGGGTATGTCCTACATCTGTGAAGTAAAAAAAGCTTCCCCCTCCAAGGGGCTGATCGCACCGGAATTTCCGTATCTGGAAATTGCGAAAGAATACGAGGCAGCAGGTGCATCTGCGATCTCCTGCCTCACAGAGCCATTTTATTTCATGGGAAGTGACACTTATCTCCGTGAGATCACAGAAACAGTGGATATTCCGGTCCTTCGGAAGGACTTCACGGTGGATAAGTACATGATCTATCAGGCAAAAGCATTCGGTGCATCGGCAGTGCTTCTGATCTGTGCTATCTTAAATGACCAGGAACTCCTGGAATACCGAGAGCTTGCAGAAACTCTGGGAATGGATGCACTGGTGGAAGCTCATGACGAGAATGAAGTGGCAAGAGCATTAAAGACAGGTGCAAAGATCGTCGGTGTAAATAACCGTGACCTGAAAACCTTTAAGGTTGATATGAATAACAGCATCCGTCTTCGAAACCTGGCACCGGACAATGTGGTATTTGTGTCTGAGAGCGGAATCAAAAGCGCAGGTGATATCGCTATCCTGGAAAGAAACCGGGTAGGTGCAGTCCTGATCGGTGAGACCCTGATGCGAAGCCCGGATAAGAAAGCAGCATTGGAAAATCTGAATGGTGGAGCGCTTGTATAAAGGCCAAACGAAAGAATAGAGCAAATAAGTAACAGAGCTGACCAGCGGCAAATAGTAACGAAACAGGAAGGGGCAGGATTGGCTGAATATGAGAGAACAACCGTTGAAACATGGGAGCAGAACCAGAATCAAGATCTGCGGCCTGATCCGCCCGGAAGATATCCAGGCAGTGAACCAGGCTAAACCGGACTTTGCAGGATTCATTGTAGAATTCCCAAAAAGCAGAAGAAACGTCACCGTGGAGCAATTGAAGGCTCTCCGGAAAGAACTGGATGATAGCATTTTGCCGGTAGGCGTATTCGTCAATGCACCGGTGGAGCTTCCCGCACAGCTTTTAAACGAAGGAACCATCGCACTGGCACAGCTTCACGGCCAGGAGGACGAGAATTATATCAGACAGCTTAAGACCATGACAGACCAGCTTCTGATAAAGGCTTTTTCCATAAAAACAGAAGCAGATATAAAGAAAGCGATCCGTTCGGAAGCAGACTATATTCTGCTGGATCAGGGCGCAGGAGGAACAGGAGAAACTTTCGACTGGAGTCTGGTACCGGCGATCAAACGTCCCTGGTTTCTGGCAGGAGGTCTGGGCTGTGAAAATCTGGAATCGGCCATACATCTGCTTCACCCCTGGGCAGTAGATTTAAGCAGCAGTGTAGAAACCGACGGTCACAAAGACCCGGATAAAATATTAGAAGCAGTATACGCAGTAAGGAACATAAAGGAGGAAATATAACATGTCAAAAGGAAGATTCGGCATCCATGGAGGACAGTACATTCCGGAAACACTGATGAACGCCGTTCTGGAGCTTGAGGAAGCATACAACCATTACAAAAACGATCCGGAATTCAACCGTGAGCTCACAGAGCTTCTCAATGAATACGCAGGAAGACCATCCCGTCTTTACTATGCGGCACATATGACCGAGGACCTTGGCGGAGCCAAGATCTATCTGAAAAGAGAAGACTTAAACCACACAGGAGCCCACAAGATCAACAACGTACTTGGTCAGGTGCTCCTGGCAAAAAAAATGGGCAAGACCCGTGTCATCGCAGAGACAGGAGCCGGCCAGCACGGTGTTGCAACTGCAACCGCAGCAGCACTGATGGGAATGGAATGTGAGGTATTCATGGGAAAAGAAGACACGGAACGTCAGGCACTGAATGTTTACAAAATGCGTCTTCTCGGAGCAAAAGTCCATGCAGTCACAAGCGGAACCGCAACCTTAAAGGATGCCGTTTCCGAGACCATGCGTGAGTGGACAAACCGTATTGCAGATACCCATTATGTACTGGGATCTGTTATGGGCCCGCACCCGTTCCCGACCATCGTACGTGATTTCCAGGCCGTGATCTCCAAGGAGATCAAAGAGCAGATGCTGGAAAAAGAGGGCAGACTTCCGGATGTTGTCCTGGCCTGTGTGGGCGGCGGCTCCAATGCTATCGGAACTTTCTACAATTTCATTGAGGACAAAGACGTTCGTCTCATCGGCTGTGAGGCAGCAGGACGTGGCGTGAATACTGCGGAGACTGCGGCAACCATCGCAACTGGTCGTCTCGGAATCTTCCATGGTATGAAATCTTACTTCTGCCAGGATGAATACGGACAGATCGCACCGGTATACTCCATCTCCGCAGGTCTTGATTACCCGGGTGTAGGTCCGGAGCATGCACACCTTTATGATATCGGAAGAGCAGAGTACGTTCCTGTTACAGATGACGAAGCAGTAGAGGCTTTTGAATATCTTTCCAGAACAGAAGGAATCATTCCTGCGATCGAAAGTGCCCACGCAGTGGCCTATGCGAAAAAGATCGCACCGACACTTGGAAAGGACAAGATCATGGTAGTTACCATTTCAGGACGTGGAGATAAGGACTGTGCGGCAATTGCCCGCTACAGAGGGGAGGATATTCATGAATAAGAGAATTACAGAAGCATTTGCAAACGGAAAAGCATTTATTCCTTTTTTAACCTGCGGAGATCCGTCTCTGGAGGTAACAGAGCAGCTGGTTTATGCAATGGAAGAAGCAGGAGCAGATCTGATCGAGCTTGGGATCCCGTTCTCAGATCCTACCGCAGAGGGACCTGTGATCCAGGAAGCTAATGTCCGGGCACTTGCAGGCGGCGTGACTACAGATAAAGTTTTTGCAATGGTAGAAAAAATCCGTAAAAATACAAAATCCCAATGGTATTCATGACCTACGCAAACGTAGTATTTTCTTACGGAACAGAGCGTTTTATCAAGAAAGCAGCGGAAGTTGGAATGGATGGACTGATTCTTCCGGATGTTCCGTTTGAGGAAAAAGAAGAGTTTGATGTTGTGTGTAAACAGTACGGCCTTGACCTGATCTCCCTGATCGCACCGACCTCCCATGAGCGGATCGCCATGATCGCAAAAGAGGCGGAAGGCTTTGTTTACTGCGTATCTTCCCTTGGTGTAACAGGAATGCGTACCAGCATTACCACAGATATCGGAGCTATGGTGAAATTAGTAAAAGCTCAGAAAGACATTCCATGTGCAGTAGGATTCGGAATCTCCACACCGGAGCAGGCAAAAAAAATGGCAGATCAGTCAGACGGTGCCATTGTAGGATCTGCGATCGTGAAGCTCTGTGGTGCCTACGGCAAAGACTGCGTGCCGAAGGTGAAGGCTTATGTGAAAGAGATGAAGGATGCGATCAGATAAGTTCCCGGCTGAAATTGGAACACAGATCACAAAGTGTAATAAAAATCTGCTTTATCCCAAAGAAAGGGTAAAGCAGATTTTTTTCTGCTCTGAACAGAGGCCGGAAAAATTGCAGGAAATATCTACTTGACAGTCAGAGACCAAATGATAGATGATATAAAAAAGGTGAGGAGGAAATTGGGGATGAATCGGGAAGAAGCAAAGAAGAAAGCAGAAGCGCTGGTTGCCAGGATGACTCTGGAGGAAAAGGCCAGTCAGTTAAGGTACGATGCACCTGCAATAAAAAGATTGGGAATTCCGGCGTATAACTGGTGGAATGAGGGACTTCACGGTGTTGCCAGAGCAGGGCAGGCAACGGTTTTTCCACAGGCGATCGGAATGGCGGCTGCTTTTGACCGGAAAAGTGTGGCAGAGATGGCCGGTATCGTGGCAACAGAGGGCAGAGCAAAGTATAATGCATATTCCGTAAACGGTGACAGAGATATTTATAAGGGATTGACGTTCTGGTCTCCTAATGTCAATATTTTCCGTGATCCACGATGGGGTAGAGGCCATGAAACTTATGGGGAAGATCCGTATCTTACAAAAGAACTGGGAGTTTCCTTTGTAAAAGCACTTCAGGGAAATGGGGATACAATGAAGGCAGCAGCCTGTGCCAAACATTTTGCAGTACATTCCGGGCCGGAGGCACTCCGTCATGAATTTGATGCGGAAGCATCCGCAAAAGATATGGAAGAAACGTATTTGCCGGCATTCGAAGGTCTGGTAAAAGAAGCCAAAGTAGAAGCGGTTATGGGAGCTTATAACCGGACAAACGGGGAACCCTGCTGCGGAAGTCCCACATTACAGAAAAAACTCAGAGGCGAATGGAAATTTCAGGGGCATTTTGTATCAGACTGCTGGGCAATCCGTGATTTTCATGAACACCATATGGTAACGGATACAGCCGTTGAATCTGCAGCACTGGCTATTAATAATGGCTGTGACCTGAATTGTGGAAATACCTATCTTCACATTATGAAGGCATACGAAAAGGGGCTTGTCACAGAAGAAACCATAACCCGGGCAACAGTGCGGCTTTTTACCACAAGGTATCTGTTGGGGTTGTTTGATGGAAGCGAATATGACAATATCTCCTATCTGGAGGTGGAATCTCCCAGGCATCTGGATGCAGCGGAGAAAGCAGCGGAAAAAAGCTTTGTTCTGCTGAAAAATAACGGGATTCTTCCGCTTGATAAAGAAAAACTGAAAACAATAGGGATTATCGGACCAAATGCGGACAGCAGACAGGCGCTGATCGGCAATTATCACGGGACAGCTTCCAGGTATATTACCATACAGGAAGGCATCCAGGATTATGTGGGAGACGATGTAAGGATCCTTACTTCCAGAGGCTGTGATCTGTTCCGAGACCGGACGGAGCACCTTGCGTTTACCAGAGATCGTATTGCGGAAGCCAAGGTGGTTGCGGAAAACAGCGATGTGGTGATCTTATGTATGGGACTGGATGAGACACTGGAAGGAGAAGAGGGAGACACCGGAAACAGCTATGTATCGGGAGATAAAGAAGATATTGAACTTCCCGGAGTACAGCGAGAACTGATGGAAGCAATCGCAGATACTGGAAAACCGGTAGTATTCTGTCTGCTGGCAGGAAGTGACCTTGATCTGAAATATGCGGCAGAGAAATTTGATGCCGTCATGATGCTGTGGTACCCTGGATGCCAGGGCGGGAAGGCAGCGGCAAAGGTACTGTTTGGAGAAATCTCGCCATCAGGAAAACTTCCGGTGACATTTTATGAAAGCCTGGAAGAACTTCCGGATTTTACCGATTATTCCATGAAAGGCAGAACATATCGCTATATGGAACGAAAAGCACAGTTTCCTTTTGGATATGGTCTGACGTACAGTAAGGTGGCAGTAGATAAAGCAGAGGTCAAAATATGTGGACAGAAGATAAACGTGGAGGTAGAAGTGCAGAATAACGGCGCATATGATACAGAGGATGTTGTTCAGATCTATGTAAAAAATATCGACAGCAAAAATGCCATTCCCAATCCGATGCTGGCCGGTTTTCAGCGGATATTCCTGAAGGCGGGAGAATGCCGAAAAATAGAAATCCCAATATGGGAAAAAGCATTCACCGTAGTAGATGAAACAGGAAAACGGATGGAAGAAGGAAAGAAATTTGAAATTTATGCAGGCTGCAGCCAGCCGGATGAAAAAAGCAAAGAACTGACCGGGATCATGCCGGTAAAGATCATCTGGGAAAAATAATAAGAAAATCTAAAGTAACAGGAGGGCGATGCATTAGGCAGCGCCCTCCCTTCATATCTAACGCATAAACAACCGTACCATTTTCTCATAAATCTTCCGATATTTCTGATACCGCATAGGAAGATCGATCCAGGTCTTTTTATCTACAATACTCTTATAATGAGAGAATGTCCGGAAGCCGTCGATGCCATGATAGGAGCCCATGCCGCTTTCACCAAAGCCGCCGAAGCCCATATTGCTGGTTGCCAGATGTATGAGGACATCGTTGATACAGCCACCGCCGAAACCACATCGGGAAGTAACTTCCCGGGCATTTTTTTCATCTTCGGTGAAGATATAAAGAGCCAGCGGATGCGCCATGGAATTGATCTTTGTTACGGCACCTCCGAGAGAGTCATAGGTGAGGACCGGAAGTACCGGACCGAAGATTTCCTGCTGCATGACCGGATCTTCGAAGGTTACGTTATCAAGAACCGTCGGCTCGATCTGAAGTGTTTCACGGTTGGAACCACCGCCGCAGACAGTTTTGGCAGGATCGATCAGACTGTTGATACGGTCGAAATGCTTTTCGTTGATGATCTTTCCATAATTCCGGTTCTTCAGTGGTTCTTTTCCATACTGGCGTGTGATCTGTCTGCGAAGCTCTGCGACCAGGGCTTCTTTGATCTCCGGATCACAGTAGATGTAGTCCGGAGCCACGCAGGTCTGGCTACAGTTCAGGAACTTGCCGAATACGATACGTTTTGCCGCAAGGCGGAGATTGGCTGTTTTGTCCACGATGCAGGGGCTTTTTCCACCCAGCTCCAGAGTGACTGGTGTGAGGTGTTCGGAAGCCTTTCTCATGACCTCTTTTCCTACAGACTGGCTTCCCGTGAAGAAGATGTAATCAAAGTGCAGACTGAGAAGATGTGTGTTTTCCGCACGTCCGCCTGTGACAGTTGCAACGTATTTTTCATCGAAACATTCATGGATGAGAAGACGGATCACTTCGCTTGTTGCCGGCGAGTAGGCACTTGGTTTCAGGATGACTGTGTTTCCGGCTGCAATGGCGTCTACCAGTGGTTCTATGGTGAGAAGAAACGGATAGTTCCACGGACTCATAATGAGAACAACACCGTAGGGGGATGGTTTGCGGAAACTGTGGGAATGGAACTGTGCCAGTGGAGTTGGAACGGTCTGTTCTTTTGCGTAGGAGCGGATATTTTTCAGCATATGTGTGATCTCGGAGAGCACCAGTCCGGTCTCACACATATAGCTTTCGAAATTACTTTTTCCCAGATCCTTTTTCAGCGCGGCGTGGATCTGATCTTCGTGTTTCCGGATGGAAGCGCGGAGACGTTTCAGGGCGCTGATGCGAAAATCAAGGTCAAGAGTTGCGCCGGAGTAGAAGTACTGGCGCTGTTTATCTAAAAGCTGGTTGATCTGTTCTTTTTCCATGGAATTGTAGTCCTTTCTGAAAAAACTGTATTCGAAATTATCGAAAAAATCTTTCTATGCCAATGGCTGTTTTAGCAATTGCCTGCCGGAGGCATCAGTCTGTAATACAGTGTCTCAAGTTCGCCGGCATCCATCAGCACAGGAACCGGGTACAGAGGATTGGCTTCTTTATCTGCGTAATGGGCAAGCTCCGGGATGTCTGTTTCCTGGATTTCCGGGATATAGCCTCCGATGCCATAGCGTTTTTTCATATCTTTTATTGCATCAATAAACATCCGGGCAGCAGTTTTATCGTCCTCATGTTTATCGCAGAGACCGACAGCCAGAGCCAGGCTGCGAAGCTTATGGGTAATGCTGTCTCCATAGGTTTCCAGCACCATAGGAAGGATCACTGCATTGGCAAGCCCGTGTGGAACATTATATTTTCCGCCGAGGGAATGTGCAATTGCGTGGACATATCCAACGTAGGATTTGGTGAAGGCACAGCCTGCGAAATAGGAGGCGCGGAGCATATTTCGTCTTGCTTCAATATCATTGCCGTGTGTGTAGGCGGTATCCAGATTTTCAAAGATCAGTCTGACAGCATCCAGGGCATTTTTTCTCGTGCCAGGTGTAGTGGAATTTCCAATGTAGGCTTCCACTGCGTGAGTCAGGGCATCCATGCCGGTGGTAGCTGTGATAAACGGCGGAAGGCTTAAAGTCACTTTCGGGTCAAGAACTGCGTAGCGTGGGATCAGCGGAAAATCGTTGATGGCATATTTGTGCCGTGTTTCTGCATCGGTAATGACAGCAGCAAGTGTTGTTTCACTTCCTGTTCCTGCAGTCG
>ENA-OQKC01000046-OQKC01000046.1-human-gut-metagenome-genome-assembly--contig:-NODE-46-length-42419-cov-4.481911_pt1 | contig 42419 bp, 39 predicted proteins | sample MGYA00242774_ERZ504790 | MGnify/ENA primary metagenome ERZ504790 (study PRJEB26092, sample SAMD00036419) | human gut metagenome | host: Homo sapiens | study: EMG produced TPA metagenomics assembly of...
CGCCAGCGGCAAGCCGCTCAAACGCGCGTGAAGGTGCTCAAACGCTTAGAGCCGCGTGGCCTGCCCACGCGCTCGTATATCGACTGTCGAGTGCTCACCGGCGCAAGCACCAGATCCGCGTACATCTGGCCAGCGAGCGCCATCCCCTGGTGGGCCGATGACCTGTCGGAACGCCGCGTCCCTACGGCCTGATGCTCCATGCCCACAGCGTGTCCTTACGCATCCCGTAACCGGCGAGCACATCCACATCGAAGCCCCCTGCCCCTGGGAGCCCTAAACCACCATAATGGGGACAGTGAACTGCCTCCCATTTCTTGGACATCGGGAAATGGGAGGCAGTTCACAGGCGCCTTCGCGGTGGTTTTGGCCTTAGCCCGTCCCCTGCTGTTAGACCGTGATGACGTTGTCCATTGCCCGGTACTTGGCGGGGACCTCGCCTGCGGTAATAATCGTTGCATCGCGGAAGTCCGCGAACTTGACGGGCGCCACCATGCCAAATTTACTGGCGTCCGAGATTACGAAGCGTTTGGCGGTATGGCGCATCGAGATACGCTTTACTTGCGCCTCCTCGATATCGGGCGCCGTGAAGCCCTGCTCGGCGGCAATGCCGTTAGAGCCCCAAAAGCCACAGTTGAAGTTGTAGCGGTCTAAGGTTGCCAAGGCATCGGGGCCAACGAGCGCCTCGGTCTCGGGTTTGAGCTCGCCGCCCAGCACCACGGTACGCATGCCGCGCAAAGCAAGGTGCTGAGCATGGAGCACGGAATCGGTCACATAGGTGACATCTTCAAGGTGTGGAAGATGCTCGATGAGCCTGAGCGTCGTCGAGCCCGAGTCGATGTATACAAAGCTCTCAGGCTCCACAAGCGCCGCCGCACGGGCGCAGATACGCTCCTTGTCGTCGTTATGGAGGTCGCTGCGCTCATTAAGCGTTAGGTCGCGCGTCACGTGCGCGCGCTCAAGACTCGTCGCCCCACCGTGGACCTTGGCGATACGGTGCGCTCGGTCGAGCGTCTGCAGGTCGCGCCGAATGGTAGACGCCGTCACGCCCAGGGCCTCAGCAAGCTCCGGCACGGTAACCGAGCCGGCCTGCTGCACCATCGACACGATCGCATTGAGCCTATCTTCCGCAAGCATCGCTTACTCCTCCTCGGGGTACACGACTCCCCAATCGGCGCGGAGCTTGGTCATAAGCTCCATTACATCAGAAGCATAATCCAGCAGCTCGCACTTGGAGTCGTCGCCGGCAACGGCCTTCTCAAGATCGGCCATCTCATAGCAAAGGGCGTAAGCTTCGGTGCCGGCGTGGACCTCCTCGCGGTGGCCGTCCACAGTCCACACGATGGTCGCGTGATCGGCGCGCGGATACTCGTTGACCTCGATATAGCACTTGTCGAAGCTGATGACCGAGCGCTTGGGCTGCTTGGAGTGGAGCGTAAGGCTCACAACACCCAGCTGCTGCTCGGCGTTACGGCAGACAATGCCGCCCGCAACGTCGACACCTGTCTCACAGGTGTTGCCCAGCGAGACAACCTCAGCGGGCTGGCTCGCCATAAAGAGGCGCATAACGGAGAGCGCATACACGCCAATGTCGAGCATGGCGCCACCGGCAAGGCTACGGTTGTAGAAGCGGTTGGTCAGGTCGCCGTACTCCTTATAGCTGCCAAAGTTGAGCTGAGCGAGATTCATGCGGCCGAACTCGCCGACATCCATGCGACGACGCAGCTCCTGATACAAGGGCATGTGAAGCACCGTGGTGGCGTCCATAAGGACCACGTTGTGCTCGTCGGCAATGGCGCGGGCCTCGTCAAGCTCGGCGGAATTGAGGGTAATGGCCTTTTCGCAGAGCACGTGCTTGCCAGCTGACAGAGCGGCGCGCAGGTAGGTGATATGCGTGTTGTGCGGCGTGGTGATATAGACTGCGTCAATGTTCGGATCGGCATAGAGGTCCTCGACCGTTTCATAGACCTTCTCAACGCCATACTGCTCTGCAAAAGCTTGAGCCTTGGACAGCGTGCGGTTGGCAACGCCCGCGAGCTTTCGGCCGGCAAGGGCGAGAGACTGAGCCATCTGGTTGGCGATAACGCCACACCCAATTACAGCCCAGCGGAGCTCGGGGGCCGTAAAAATATCGTTGGGGAACGGCTGATCCTGGACCGAGGTGAACGCCGCCTTAGCGGCTGCTTCGGCGTCGAGCGGAGCCTGTTTGGAATCTGCCATTATGTGCCTCCTAAGTCATCGGAAGTTCTTCATTCCTAATAGCCCTATATTCGCACAATCACGCGCGTATTTGCTCGTATTTGCGTGTTTATTTGTTTTACAGTCATCATTTAGCCATATTTGACACACGCTTGCGCGGTTACACGCATTATCGCGCAAGGCTATGCGCGTAAATGCGCACGGGACGATCCTTATGAAACATAAAAGGGCGGAACACCATAGCCATAAAAGACAGAGTAGGCCGTATTACTCCACCCCTCTCGGGGCATCAGACATCAAAGGACCGTCCCAAACTGCCGGCACATAGAGACTGTCCCCCATCGACTGGTCATTTAAGTCTGTTCCCAATGACTGCCAATCAACGGCCACTCATTTAAGTCTGTCCCCAATGAGTAGGGATAGAAAAAGGCCCGGGTGCCGTAGCATCCGGACCTTTGCTAGCAACTTAATGTTGCGGGCAGCTTAGAACTTGTGGCCGCACTTCTTGCAGACGCGCAGCTTGTTCTTGCCGTCCTTCTCGTGACCGACGCGGGTAACCTTACCGCACTCGGGGCAAACGAGATTGACGTTGGAGGCGTCGATGGGAGCCTCCTGCGAAACGATGCCGCCCTGCTGGTTGGCAGCGTTGGGCTTGACGGCCTTCTTGACGACCGAAACGCCCTCGACAACGACCTTGTTCTCGGCGGGGAGAGCACGCAGGACAACGCCCTGCTTGCCGCGATCCTTACCAGAGAGAACCTGGACCTTATCGCCCTTCTTGATATACATATATCTCCCCTAACTACAGGGTCTCGGGAGCGAGCGAGACGATCTTCATGTACTTCTTGTCACGAAGCTCGCGAGCGACAGGCCCGAAGATACGGGTGCCGACGGGCGAACCATCGTTGTTGATGACAACGCAGGCGTTCTCATCAAAGCGAATGTAGGAGCCATCCTTGCGGCGGATCTCCTTAACGGTGCGAACGACGACGCAACGGACAACGTCCTTCTTCTTGACGTTGGCGCCAGGAGTAGCCTCCTGGACAGCACCGATGAACACATCGCCGATGCCTGCATAACGACGCTTGGAACCGCCAAGCACCTTGATGCAGCGAATCTTGCGAGCGCCGGAGTTGTCGGCGACGTTCAGCATGGTTTGCATCTGAATCATGGTAGATGTTCCTCCGAACTAAGAACCGAAGAGAGGTGCGCAGTCTTTATACAGCCTGTGGTATGCAAGCCAGGCATACGCACATCTTCGGAAACGTACAAGTCGTAAGAGCGACTGCTTATTTAGCGCGCTCGACGACCTCGATGAGGCGCCAACGCTTCATCTTGGACATAGGACGGGTCTCCATAACGCGGACGGTATCGCCCACGCCAGCCGTGCACTCCTCGTCGTGAGCGTGCAGCTTCTTGGAGCTGGTCATCATCTTGCCGTACTTGGGGTGACGCTTGCGCTCGGTGATGGTGACAACAATGGTCTTGGCACCGGAGACGGAGGTAACGACACCCGTACGGACCTTACGCGAGTTACGCGAATCAGTCATGTTCTCTCCTTAGGTCCTACTCGGCGACAGCGGACTTCTCCGCTGCGATCTCGCGGGCGCGCTGCTCCGTGAGGACGCGAGCGATGTCCTTCTTCACGGTGTTGACGCGAGCGGTGTTGTCCAGCTGGCTGGTGGCCATCTGGAAACGAAGGTTAAAGAGCTCGGCGCGCATTTCCTTCAGCTTCTCAACGAGCTGAGCGTCCGAGAGCTCACGAATCTCTGCGGGCTTCATTAGTTCTCCTCCTTGGCGGCGGCGGCGTCCTCAGCAGCCCACTTGGCCTCGAGAGCGGCCTCCTCAGCCATCTCCTTCTCGATGCGCTGCTCGGCGTTCTTGGCAGCAACAATCTTGGTCTTGATGGGAAGCTTGTGCTGTGCAAGACGCAGAGCCTCGCGAGCGACCTCCTCGGGCACGCCCTTGACCTCGAACATGATGCGGCCGGGCTTGACGACGGCCACCCACTCCTCGGGGTTACCCTTACCAGAACCCATGCGAGTCTCAGCAGGCTTCTTGGTGATGGGCTTATCGGGGAAGATCGTGATGTAGACACGACCGCCACGCTTCATGTAGCGGGTCATAGCAATACGAGCGGCCTCGATCTGACGGTTGGTGATCCAATGGGCCTCGAGAGCCTGGATACCAAACTCGCCGAAATGCAGCTCGGTATTACCCTTGGCCTGGCCCTTCATGGAGCCACGCTGCACCTTGCGGTGAAGAATACGCTTAGGGGCAAGCACTACTGACCCCTCCTCTCGGAGTTACGACGACGAGGACGGGAAGAGCCCTCGAGTGCAGGGTTGGGAACAGGCTGGCCCGGGAGCTTCTCGCCCAGGTAAATCCAGACCTTCACGCCGCAAGCGCCCATGGTGGTGCTGGCGACAGCTGTGCCGTAGTCGATCTTGGCACGGAGGGTGTGCAGAGGCACGCGACCCTCGCGGTACCACTCACGACGGCCCATCTCGGCACCGCCGAGACGACCGGAGCACTGGATACGGATGCCCTTAGCGCCGGCCTTGCGGGCGGACTGGACAGCCTTGCGCATAGCGCGACGGAAGGCAACGCGGCCCTCGAGCTGCTCGGCGATAGACTGAGCAACGAGGTTGGCGTCGAGCTCGGGGCGCTTGATCTCGACAACGTCGACGGAGAGCTGGCCCTTGGAGACGCCAGCGACCTTCTCGAGCTCGGTGCGGAGGGTATCGATCTCGGCACCCTTCTTACCGATGACAACGCCGGGGCGAGCAGTGAGGATGATGACCTTCACCTTGTCGCCAGCGCGCTCGATCTCGACGCGGGAGACAGCTGCGCGGGAAAGACGCTTCTCGAGGTACTTGCGGATCTCGAGATCGTTACCGAGGGTCTTAGCGTAATCCTTCTCTGCGAACCAGCGGGAGCGCCAGTTCTCGGTGATGCCAAGACGGAAGCCGGTGGGGTAGACTTTCTGACCCATACAGCTTTACGCCTCCTTTCGAGGAGCAACGACGACGGTGATGTGGGAAGTACGCTTCAGAATGCGAGAAGCGGAACCCTTGGCGCGGGGACGGATGCGCTTAAGCGTCGGACCCTCGTCAACATAGGCAGCGGCGACAACCAGGTTGTCGGCACGCAGACCGTTGTTGTTCTCGGCGTTCGCAACGGCGGAACGGAGAACCTTCTCGACATCCACGGCGACGGCGCGGTCGCAGAAGTGGAGGATGTCGAAGGCCTGAGCAACAGGCTTGCGGCGGATCAGATCGACCACCAGGCGGGCCTTGCTGGGGGAAACACGCACGTACTTAGCGACGGCGCGAACCTCGGTGGCCTCAGTTTCAATAGACTTAGTTGCCATTTACGGTTAACCCCCTATTTGGCCTTGTGGCCACGGAACGTACGAGTCGGCGCGAACTCGCCGAGCTTGTGACCAACCATGGACTCGGTAACATACACGGGCACATGCTTGCGGCCGTCGTGGACGGCGATGGTGTGACCAACCATCTCGGGGAAGATGGTGGACGCGCGGGACCAGGTCTTCACGACGTCCTTCTTGCCAGCCTCGTTCATCGCGGTGATACGCGAGAGAAGGCGAGTCTCCACGAACGGGCCCTTTTTGAGACTTCTGCTCATAAGTGCTTTCTCCTAAAACTCGGTATCCGAAATTACTTCTTACGGCGACGAATGATGTGCTGGTTCGAGACCTTCTTCTTCTTGCGCGTACGAAGGCCCTTCGTCGGCTTACCCCAGGGGGTAACGGAGGGACGACCAGAGGTGTGGTTCTTGCCCTCGCCGCCGCCGTGCGGGTGGTCGACAGGGTTCATGACGGTACCGCGGACGGTCGGGCGCACGTTCATGTGACGCTTACGGCCGGCCTTGCCGATGACGATGTTGGAGTGATCGGCGTTGCCGACCTCACCGACGGTGGCGCGGCAGGTAACGAGGATGCGGCGCATCTCGGAGGAGGGCATACGGACGATAGCGTACTTGCCCTCCTTACCCATCAGCTGGCAGGAGTTACCGGCGGAACGGGCGATAGCAGCGCCCTTGCCCGGCTGGAACTCGACGGCGTGGATGAGCGTACCGACGGGGATGTCGGCGAGGGGCAGAGCGTTGCCCGGCTTGATGTCGGCGTCAGAACCGGACATGATGGTCTGACCGACCTCGAGGCCCTTGGGGGCCAGGATGTAGCGCTTTTCACCGTCAGCGTAGTGCAGCAGAGCGATGCGAGCGGAACGGTTCGGATCGTACTCGATCGTGGCAACCTTGGCGGGCACGCCGTCCTTGTTGCGCTTGAAGTCGATCACGCGGTAACGACGCTTCACGCCGCCGCCCTGGTGGCGGGTGGTGATGCGGCCGTTGTTGTTACGACCGGCCTTCTTGGGCAGGGGCTCGAGAAGAGACTTCTCGGGCTTGGTGCAGGTGATCTCAGAGAAGTCGGAGATCGTCTGCCAACGCCTACCAGCGGAGGTCGGCTTAAGGTGCTTTACAGCCATTACAATCCCTTTCAATAGGAATCCGTTAGCCATCGCAGACAGGGATTCGAGGTTCTGCCTCGGGTGCGATGACACCGGACGTATACACGGTTCCGGGCGTGTCCATTTTATACGCCCAAAACCTTGAGCTCCCGCCTCCCCTATTTGGGAGGCATGAGCTCACTCAACAGCAGCGAGTCTTAGGCCTGGTTGCCAAAGACCTCGATGGTGTCGCCCTCGGCCAGCGTGACGATGGCCTTCTTCCAAGAACGGGTCTTGCCGGCGACATAGCGCACGCGCTTGGTCTTGGGCTTGACCGTCAGGGTGTTCACGCGAACGACCTTGACGCCGAAGATCTCCTCGACAGCGTCCTTGATCTGATACTTGTTAGCATCCTTGGCGACCTCGAACGTGTACTTGTTCAGCTCCATGCCGGAGAAGGAACGCTCGGACACGATCGGACGGATGATGATCTCGTGGGCGGTCATTTATGCAAGCACCTCCCCGAAGTGAGCGGCGATGTCGGCGGGCATCAGCACAGCGTTGTTGTTGACGAGATCGTAGGTGTTGGCCTCGTCAGCGGTGATGATGAACGTCTTGGGAATGTTGCGGAACGACAGGTAGGCGTTGACGTCCTCATCGCGAACGATGATGGTCAGACGCTTGCCCTCAAGGCCGAGAGCCTTGAGCATGGCGACGGCAGCCTTGGTGGAAGGCTTCTCGAAGCCGTAGTCGTCGACGAGCACGAGCTCGCCATCGGCCAGCTTGGCGGACAGCGCGGAGCGCATAGCCAGCTTGACCTCCTTGTTGTTCATACGCTTAGCGTAGGAACGGGGCTTGGGGGCGAAGACAACGCCACCGTGACGCCACTGGGCAGCACGGATGGAACCCTGGCGGGCACGGCCGGTGCCCTTCTGACGCCAAGGCTTCTTGCCGCCACCGGAAACCTCAGAGCGACCCTTAGCAGACTGGGTGCCCTGACGCCAAGAGGCCATCTGACACTTGACGATGTGGTGCATAACGTGGATGTTCGGCTCGATGCCGTACACCTCAGCGGCGAGCTCGGCCTCGGCGACCTTCTTGCCCTCGCTGTTCTTTACTTCAAACTTTGCCATTTAAGTGTTCTCCTTGGTATGACGCTGGGCTAAATGGGCTGGGCCCTTAGGCCATACGGATGGCGACGAGACCATTCTTGGCACCCGGGACAGCGCCCTTGACCAAGATGAGGTTCTGCTCGGCATCGATGCGGACAACGGAAAGGTTCTTGACGGTAACGCGCTCGTTACCCATGTGACCGGCCATCTTGACGCCCTTGAGGACGCGCGCAGGATAGGCGCACTGACCGATAGAACCGGGGTGACGCTGGAAGTGAGAACCATGCGTCATAGGACCGCGGCGCTGACCCCAGCGCTTGATGCGACCCTGGAAGCCCTTACCCTTGGAGGTACCGATGACGTCGACCTTCTCGACATCAGCGAAATCAGCGACGGTGACGACCTCGCCAACCTTGTGCTCCTCGCCGTTCTCGACGCGGACCTCACGAAGGAAACGGACAGGCTCGACGCCAGCCTTGGCGAAGTGACCAGCCATGGGCTTGTTCACGTTCTTGACCTTGATGTCGCCGAAACCGATCTGGACGGCGTCATAGCCGTCGGTTGCCTGAGTTTTAACCTGCGAGACAGCGCAGGGGCCAGCCTGGATGACCGTGACGGGAACGACGTTGTCGTCCTCGTCCCAAACCTGGGTCATGCCAATCTTGCGGCCGAGAATCATGCTGATCAAGATATGATCCCAACTCTCGCGTGGTCTTGGGACAATGCGTACACCACCGAGCGTACGCCCCTAGAGGACCACTACTTACACGACGTGCTCCCCAGCCTTGTATTGCGTCCGGACTACCTGACAACCCTATTAAGCAGGCATTTTGTCCAGCCAGAATACTCCCCTGGATTCACACAGCTGTTTAGTATACACGGCTGCGGGCGTATCCATCGAGATTCATATTTCACTCACATTGTTTACGCAGGTAAAGTGCGTGGAGTCTCCCGAGCTTGGCAGAGGGGCGGCGAAATATATTAAGTTTGCTGCTCTACAGTCCTGCGCAAGACGGAAAGCACATTAAGTGCTTTCCTTTGCGTGCGGAACTCGCGACAAACTTAATATATTTCGCCGCCCCTCTGCCAAGCTCGGGAGACGACACGTTGATGTCTGCTTAACTCTGCTCGCTCAGCTAATTACTTTGCTGGGGATCCACAATTTGCTGGAGGGTGAACTTGCATTGATGAGACTCGCCTTCTGCTTGTGGCTTTGCCTCTTCGAAATCGAAGATCATGATGGCGCAGTTGGGGAGTTTTGCTGGGAGTTCGAAGCCCTCTGGGGCTGCAGCCTTGATGAATTGGCGGCTGGCGCTGCCGTGGCTTACTGCTAGGAGGGTTTCTATGCCCTCGGCGCCCATGAGATTGGTGAGGGTGTCTACCATGCGCTCTTGCAGTGCCTGGCTTCCTTCTCCTCCGAAGGGGACCAGGTCCTCGCCCGGATCCCAGACGTCGGTGGGAAGGGCATCGTGGGGACCTTCTTCGAAGGTGCCGTAGCAGCGCTCGATGATGCCTTCGCAGGGCTCGACTGCCGCATCCGGGCCGAGGAGCTCGCATGCAACGAGACTAGCGGTGTCCATGGCTCGGCCTAAGGGTGATGAGGCCACTTTGTCGGGGACGACGTTGTGGGCTTTGAGCCATGCGGCTGCCATCCCGGCTTGCTGACGGCCCAAATCGGTGAGCGATGAATCGCAACGACCTTGGACGAGCCTTTTAACGTTGAACTCCGTCTGGCCGTGGCGGAGTAGATACAGCTTCTTCATGCTCTCCCCTTCTGCATAACCTGCTTTGCCGGCACAGCCTTACTCGTGGGTATGCCCTACGTAGTCTTCGTCGATCGTAATCTTGGCAATCGACTTGGGATATTCCGATTCGACCCGTTGTGCCAGCGCGTGCTTTAAGTCTTCGGCACTCATCTGCAGATCCGAGGGACGCACGCAGTCAAAGATCACGTTGGTGTGCGTAGGACCCGGCACACAGCGTAGGTCATGAATCGAGAGGCGGTTATCGATCTCCTGAGCCATGGCGTGAATGCGCAAGCGCATGCTCGCCACCTTGGGGTCATCGGTCACGATGGGATCGTAGTGAAGCGTGACGATCATGCCGTCTTCGTCCCTAAACGACTGCTCGATGTTATCGAGCGTGTCGTGGCTTTCCAGCGGGCTGGCCTCGGCCGCCATCTCGGCGTGCGCACTTGCAAACTTCCTGCCCGGGCCGTAGTCGTGAACCATCAAATCGTGAACGCCCAAAACGCCGGGATAGCTCATGATCTTGTCTCGAATGTGCTTGACCAGCTTAGGATCGGGTGACTGGCCCAAAAGCGGGCTCACCGTATCTTGAATAAGTTCAAGGCCGCTCCAGCCAATATAGGCGCCAACGGCAAGGCCAACCCATGCGTCAAAATTGATGTGCGTCACCTGCGAAACAATCGCACATGCCAGCACGGCGCCTGTGGCAAGGACATCGTTCTTGGAATCCTGCGCGGTCGCATGCAGCGTCTCGGACTCAATGCGATCGCCGAGCTTTTGGTTGAGGGCCGCCATCCAGAGCTTTACGACCATCGAAAGCACTAGAACTGCCACCAGGGCAAGCGAGAACTCGACAGGTTCGGGGTGGATGATGCGCTCAACCGAGGACTTCACCAGCTCAACGCCGATCAGCAGCACGAGCGCCGCCACGACCAGACCCGAGAGATACTCGTAGCGGCCATGTCCGTAAGGATGCTCGGGGTCCGCCGGCTTGCTCGCCAGCTTAAAGCCCAGCACGCTCACGATATTCGAGCTGGCATCGGACAGGTTGTTCATGGCATCCGCCACAATCGAAACCGATCCCGACAGCACACCAATTGCGCCCTTCGCAGCACAAAGCGCAACATTAGCGAGAATACACACCATGCCCGTCAACGTGCCCACGCGCGCACGGTCGCCCTGCGCGCGCTTAACAATCCACTCGACCATCTACATCCGCCCCCACGGTACTGCCTATATATCTATTGCTCAAACGGATTGTAGTGTAGCCACTTTGTCCTTCAGATACAAAAAGGCCGCAACCCACACGGGCCACGGCCTTGGAATATGACAAAGGAATCGTCCTTTTGTCACACAGGTTTATGCGCTTGCTTCAGCAGCGCTCGCCACTGTTTCGGGCGAATCGGCTTCGTCTTCTGCCACCTGCCCCTTCGTCGGTACCACGCCAAAGCAGTAGCTCAGCGCCGCAGACACCGCAAATGCCACACCGCCGGCAGCGCAGCACCACAGCAGGTTCGAGATGCCGCCCGTGGCAAAGCCAATGACCATGAGGACATTCGTCATGCCGATGGTATAGGCCGTAACGTGACCCACGGCCGCAACAAGGCCTCCGACGGCGCCGCCAATGGCCATGCATGTGAGGCACCTGCCATATTTAAAGCCGCAACCGTACAGCGCCGGCTCGCTTACGCCGCCAAGAACACCCGAGATTGAATAGCCCAGCATGAGCGCCTTCTCGTCCTTATCCGCAACGCGGAGCGACGCGCCAAAGGGCATGCCCCAAACGGCGAACGTTGCCATCGTCGCGGCGATCAGGATGCACGAATCCGTTCCCACACTCATAAACTGCGCATAGGCGAGCGATAGGACGACGTTGCTGACGCCGGCGATCTTTAGGAACTCCCAACCCGCGGCAAGCCCCATGAGCGTGAGCAGCGACACGATGCCACCGGAATTGCCAAGCATAAACATAAGCTGGCCCAACAGCATGCCCAGATAGCTGCCCGCCGGCGCCGTGATACACAGCGAAACCGGAACCATGACAAGCATGGTCGCAAACGGAACAAACGAAAACGCTACGGCCTTGGGGATAACGCGCTGAAAGAAACACTCCACTCGCCATAGCACGGGCACCGAGATGAGAACCGGAATAACAGTCGTCGTGTAATCGTTGACCGGCGCGGGAAGCAGACCATACACGGAAGTCATCGATGCCCCCGTCGTCGATGCGGCATCGACGAGCTTGAGCAGATCGGGCGCAATCAATACGCCGCCCAGCATCATACCCAGCTGCTCCGAGCAACCGAGCTGGCGGGCGGCCGCCCAACCAAGATAGATGGGCAAAAAGTAGTAGCCGGCGTTATAGAGCCAACTGTAGAACAGGCGATAGATTTCGGAATCGGCAGACCACAGGCCCAGCATGCCTTCGCCCATAATGACGGCGACGGTGCGGAACAACGCCGCGCAGACAATAAACGGCAGCGCCGACATCATGCTTTTGGACAGATAATCGACCACGGCCATGGCGTTTGATGAAACCGACGTTGTAAACGAGGTGTTAGAAACTTGTAGCATGGAACGCCTTTCCCAATATGACATGCGGGCTGTCCCTTTGTCACATCGTGCGGTACTGACCGATTGCGCGGTACTTTTCGTAGCGGAGGTTTGTGAGGGTCGCGTCGTCGAGCTGCCCAAGCGCATCGAAGGCATCAAATGCCGAGGACATGACGGCACCGGCGATCTCCTCATGCGACAGGCCCTTATCGTCAACAATGCCGTCAATGATGCCGAGCGCCAGCAGATCGGGGGCCGTGAGCTTAAGCGCCTCGGCGGCCTCATTCGCGCGCTCGGTATCCTTCCACAGGATCGACGCACAGGCCTCGGGGCTCACGACCGAATAGGCCGAGCTCGAGAGCATCAGGATGCGGTCGGCCACGGACAGCGCCAGCGCGCCACCAGAGCCGCCCTCGCCTGTCACCACCGAGACAATCGGCGTCTTAAGGTCGCTCATCTCCATGAGGTTCTGGGCAATCGCCTCACCCTGGCCGCGTTCCTCGGCACCGATGCCGCAAAACGCGCCCGAAGTATCGACCAGGCACAGAACCGGTCGACCAAACTTTTCGGCCTGGCGCATCAGGCGACGCGCTTTGCGGTAGCCCTCGGGATGTGCCATACCAAAGTTGCGACGCATGCGCTCTTTGGTCGTGGTGCCGCGCTCGATGGCGATGACCGTTATGGGGCGTCCGTCTTTCCAGCCAATGCCAGCCACCACAGCAGCGTCGTCGCCAAAGTAGCGGTCGCCGTGCAGCTCCACAAATCCATCCAGGCCCAGCGAGATCATCTCGCCTGCCGTGGCGCGATCGTGCTGAGCGGGTCTGCTTGACAATCTCGAGCGCGGTTTTTGGTGCGGCCGAGTCGCGTTGAACAAGTGTCCCAGCTTTTTGCCGCGACGACCCGTATGCACGATCTCATGCGGTGCCCCCAGGCCGGGCGCGTGCCCTTCGTGCAGCGCCAGCAGCTCGCCTACCGTGAGCGCAATCTCGCCACGCGGAACAACGGCATCGCAAAAGCCGTGCTCCAGCAAAAACTCGGAGCGCTGGAATCCCTTGGGCAGGCGCTTGTGCATGTTCTGCTCGATCACGCGCGGGCCGGCAAATGCCGTCAGGGCATCGGGCTCGGCCAGGATAATATCGCCCTCCATGGCAAAGCTCGCGGTTACGCCTCCGGTCGTGGGGTCAGTGAGCACCGTGATATACAGGCCGCCCGCCTCGCTATGGCGCCTAACCGCCGCAGAAATCTTGGCCATCTGCATAAGCGATGTCACGCCCTCTTGCATGCGCGCACCGCCCGAAACGGTAAAGCCGACAACTGGCAATCCAAGCTCGGTCGCTCGCTCAAATGTGCGACAGATCTTCTCGCCCACCACGGAACCCATCGAGCCCATCATAAAGTTGGCGTCCATAAAGAAGAGCGCCGTATCGCAACCGCAGATTTTGCCCTTGCCGCACACAACGGCATCGCGCTCGCCCGAACGTTCGCTCACGCTCTTGAGCTTGTCGGCATAGCCGGGAAACGAAAGGAAGTCCTCCGGCGCCAGACTGGCATCCCATTCCTCAAACGTGCCCTCGTCAATCGTCATGCGCATGCGGTCGCGCCCGCTCACGCGAAAGTGTTTGCCGCAACGAGGGCAGACCTCGAGGTTGTCGTGCAGGCGCGCCTCATCGATCACGCGGCGGCACTCCGGGCACTTGATAAACACGTGGCGCGCGGGAAACTCGGCGCACGACTCGGTCATCGGTCCCTCGAGGACGTTGACCGTCTTCGCTTTTCTATTCATCAGCATAGAGATGCCCCATCAGATCGGTGTGATACATGCCCGACAAGAACTCGTCGTTTGCCAGCACGTCGAGCTGCAGTTCGCTGTTTTCGCTCACGCCTTCAATCACGAGCTCGCCCAGGGCCGAGCGCATCTTACGAATAGCGCCGTCACGCGTGGGCGCACACACGATGAGCTTGCCGAGCATAGAGTCGTAGTACGGCGGAACTTTCGCACCGGTAAATATGGCGGAATCCCAGCGTACGCGCGGACCACCCGGCACACGCAACGCGGTGACCGTTCCACATGACGGCAGAAAGTCCGGCGTTTCGGCATTGATGCGGCACTCCATGGCGTGGTTGCGGACCGGCATGTCCTCCCGCTCAAAGGGCAGAGGCTGGCCGGCTGCCACGCGCAGCTGCCACTTGACCAAGTCGGTATCGGTCACAAACTCTGTAACCGGATGCTCCACCTGCAAGCGCGTGTTCATTTCCATAAAGTAGAAATTGCCGTCGTCCGAATACAGAAACTCGATGGTACCGGCTCCTTCGTAGCCGACGGCACGAGCCAGGTCACGCGCTGCCTCGTGCATGCGAGCACGAATGTCGTCGTGTCCGTCGAGGCACGGCGCGGGGCTCTCCTCGATCAGCTTTTGGTTGCGACGCTGCACCGAGCACTCGCGCTCGCCGAGCGAAAACACATGGCCCTGCTTATCGGCCATAATCTGTACCTCAACGTGATGCGCCGGCGCGACGAACTTCTCCATGTAGCACTCGCCGTCGCCAAAAACGGCCTCGCCCTCGGCGCGTGCTTCAATAAAGGCCTTTGCCGCATCTTCCACGCGCTCGACCTTACGAATACCGCGACCGCCGCCGCCCGCACGCGCCTTAATAAGCACGGGGCAGCCAATGCGCTCAGCCTCGGCCGTTGCCTCCTCGGGACTTTTGAGCAAATCGCAGCCCGGCACGATGGGCACGCCCGCCGCGGCAGCCGTTCGACGTGCGGCGTCCTTGTCGCCCATGCTGTCGATCACCTTGGCCGAAGGACCAACAAACGCCAGGCCATACTTGTCGCAGTCGCGCACGAAGCTCGCCTTCTCGGAGAAAAAGCCATAGCCGGGATGAATTGCCTTAGCTCCCGACTTTACGGCACAGGTGAGCACAGCATCGTCGTTGAGGTAGCTCTCGGCAAGACGCGGACCGCCGATGCAATACGCCTCGTCGGCAAGCTGCACGTGCAGCGCGTCCGCATCGGCCGTGGAATAAACGGCGACGGTCTTGATGCCCATATCGCGGCACGCGCGGATAACACGGACCGCGACTTCGCCGCGGTTGGCGATGAGCACTTTGTCGAACATGAAGCCTTCCTTAACTTTCGTGCATGAGTGCAAAAGACATATCGGCGCGGCAGCAAACCTCACCGTTGACGCTCGCAGTACCCGTCGCAAAGCGGAACGGCCCGCGCGCACGCGTGATGGTGCACACCAGATCAACCGTGTCGCCCGGGCGCACCGGACGCTTAAAGCGCACCTTGTCCAGACTCGTGTAGAACGGCGTCGCGCCGCGCGCCTCCTCATCGCCCATCAGCAGCACGCAGCAGTTTTGGGCGAGCATCTCGCACTGGATCACGCCGGGGACCACCGGGTTTCCCGGAAAATGCCCCTGCAAAAAGTATTCGTCGCCCGTAATCGTGATCTTGCCGTGGGCCTCGTCGCCCACCAGCTCGGCTTCGTCGAGCAAAAGCATCGGCTCGCGATGCGGTAACAGCTTCTTGAGCTCTTCTTTGTTCATGGATATCACCTATCCGATCCTCATGAGGCAGCTGCCGAACTCCACGAGGTCGCCGTCGGCCACGCAGATCTCGAGCACCTCGCCGTCTGCCTCTGCCGTTACCTCGTTGAGAACCTTCATGGCCTCGATGATGCAGAGCGTCTCGCCGGCCTTGACCTTAGAGCCCACGTGCACAAACGGCTCGTCGCCCGGCGCCGGGGCAGCATAGAAAACGCCGACCATGGGAGCGGTCACCTCGGTGCCCTTGGGCTCCGGTGCGGCGGCAGGTGTCTGCGCGGCGGGCTCCGGTGCGGCAGGCGCGACTGTGGGAGCTGCAACTGGAGCGGCCATAGCGCTCGGCATGGGCATGGGCACGGCAACCGGCTGCGCGGCGCTCGCGCGCTCGAGTTCGACCGCGGTGCCATCGGGCTCCTCAACGCGTACGCGCGTGAGGCCGCGGTCCTCCATAACATCGGCTATCTCGGCAAGTCTTTTGGAATCCATGCTCTAGCTCCTCGTATATCTACGCAGCGCGATGGCGGCGTTGTGTCCGCCAAAGCCCAGGTTGGTCGAAAGCGCCCAGGTAAGGTCGGCGCGAACCGCGCGATTGGGCGTGTAGTCAAGATCGCAGGCGGGATCGGGCGTGTGGTAGTTAATGGTCGGCGGCACCACGCCCTGCTCGAGCGCCATGGCGCAGGCCATGACCTCGATGGCGCCCGTGGCACCGATCATGTGGCCGGTCATCGACTTAGTCGACGAGACGTGCGCGGCGCGCGCCGCGTCCTCGCCGAGCGCACGCTTAATGCCCGCCGTCTCGGACGAATCGTTGAGCTTGGTCGATGTGCCGTGGGCATTGATGTAGAGGCCCTCGGAAGGCCTGACGTCGCCCTCGGTCACCGCCAGCGATATCGCGCGGGCAATGCCGGCAGCCTCGGGATCAGGGCTCGTGATGTGATAGGCATCATCGGTGTTGCCGTAGCCCACGACCTCGGCATAAATGTGCGCCCCGCGAGCCAGCGCGTGTTCCATGCTCTCGAGCACCAGCACGCAGGCGCCCTCGCCCATCACAAAGCCGTCGCGGTCTGCATCGAACGGACGGCATGCCGTCGACGGGTCAGGATTAGTGGTGAGAGCACGGCAGGACGTAAAGCCCGCAACGGCATCGGGGATGATTGCGGCCTCGGCGCCGCCAGCCAGGATTGCATCGGCATAGCCATGCTTGATGGCGCGGAACGCCTCGCCCACGGCATGGGCCGAGGTCGCGCAGGCGGTCACCACGGGCAGGGTCGGGCCCTTTGCCTTGTGGCGGATCGCGATATTGCCCGAAGCCATATTGGGGATCATCATCGCGATCATATAGGGCGATGCGCGGCGGGGCCCACGGTCGGCAATCGTATGGACGTTGTCAACGAGTGTCTGCATGCCGCCCACGCCTGAACCCACGTAGACGCCCAGGCGCTCGCGATCGATGGCACCTTCGACATCAAAGCCCGCATCGTGCATGGCCTCGTCCGAAGCCGCCATCGCAAACTGAACGCAGGGGTCGAGATGCTTGGCGTCACGCTTACCAAAGTACTCGTTGCCGTCAAACCCTTTTACCTCGGCCGCCACCTTGACGGTAAACGCATCGGTATCGAAGTGCGTGATCGGGCCGATGCCGCACGTGCCGGCGCACATGGCTGCCCAAGTGGCAAGCGCGGTGTTGCCGAGCGGCGATACGGCACCGATGCCGGTGATTGCAACTCTCTGTTCCATCATGGTCTCCTCATCCAAGCCATTCTTCGGCCCTGGTTTCTACATCGCCATTCCGCCGTCGACGCGCACGACCTCACCCGTAATGTAGGCCGCCGCATCGCTTGCCAAAAAGCGCACCACGCCGGCCACTTCCTCGGGGCGCGCCATGCGCTTTAGGGGAATCTGCTCCTCGGTTGCCGCGCGAACCTTCTCCGAGAGCTTTGCCGTCATATCCGTCTCGACAAACCCGGGGGCGACCGCGTTCACTCGTACGCCGCGGGGCGCAAGCTCGCGCGCCACCGCCTTGGTAAGCCCTATCACGCCCGCCTTGGAGGCAGCGTAGTTGGCTTGCCCGGCATTGCCCATCAGGCCCACGACCGAGCTCATGTTGACGACGCAGCCGCCGCGCTGGCGCATAAAGGTCTTGGTGAGCGCGCGCGTCATATTGAATGTTCCCTTGAGATTGACATCGAGCACGCGGTCGAAGGCGTCATCGCCCATGCGCATGAGCAGGCCATCGCGGGTGATGCCGGCGTTGTTGACGAGCGCCCAAATGGAGCCAAAGTCGTTGAGGACCGCCTCCACGCACGCGTTGACGGCAGCGGGATCGGCCACGTCGCATTGATATGCACGTGCCGCGGCGCCAACCGCCTCGCAGGCTTCGCACGTCTCGCGCGCCGCATCGACGCTACCGGCATAGACGACGGCGATATCAAAGCCGTCCTCCGCCAGACCGACAGCGCAGGCGCGGCCGATACCCCGCGAGCCGCCCGTGACCAGTGCCACGCGACGTGAGTCGTTGCGCTCGAGCGCGCCGTTGTTCAAGTTGCCCATGTCATTCCTTTCGGGTTACAGCCCTGTGGACTATGCGAGCTCGTCGGCAATAGCTGCGACCTGCTCGGCCGTTTCGCACGAATACACTCGAACGTCGCTCAGCGTACGCTTGACCAGGCCCGACAGCGTTTTGCCAGGGCCGACCTCAATAAACGTGTCGATGCCCTGATCCTGCAGAGTATGCAGCGTGTCGACCCAGCGCACGGCATGGCTCACCTGGTTGACCAAGACATCCGATGCCGCTCGCGGGTCCGCCGGATAGGGCGCCGCCGTCATATTTGCCATGACCGGAATCAACAGCGGAGATGGCGCGTGGCCGGCTTGGATATACGTCGCCAGCCCCTCAGTCGCCTCGGCCATATAGGGGCTATGAAATGCACCCGACACCGCGACTTTCATAGCGCGGCCGCCAGCCTCTTTTACGAGGACGTCGAGCTCCTGCAGTGCCTCGGGCGCTCCGGCAACAACCGTCTGCTGCGGGCTGTTGTAGTTGACCGGCCAGCAGTCCTCGCCGGCCTGCGCAGCCAGGCCCTCGACTTGCGCCGCATCAAGCTTGATGACGGCGCGCATGCCGCCCGGATGGCGCTCGGCAGCCGCGGCCATCAGCGCCGCGCGCTCGCACACGAGCTCAAAGCCTGCTCGCGTATCGAATGCCCCCGCAAAGGTGAGCGCGGTGACCTCGCCAAGCGAAAAACCCGCACAGGCGGCAGGTGCCACGCCGCGCTCGCGCAGGGCGGCAGCTGCTGCCAGGTCGTGCACGAACACGCAAGGCTGCGTGTTCTCGGTCTGCGAGAGCTCCTCCTTGGAGGCGCTCCGGCACTGCTCGCTCGTCCCCGGGCGCACCTCATCGGCAATGGCGAACACCTCGGCGGCCGCCGGCGATGCCTCGATCAAGTCGACGCCCATCGCGGGGTGTTGGGCACCCTGGCCGGCAAACAAAAACGCTACGCCACCCATGCGCACGCACCCTTCAGGACGTGCTCGGCGCCATCGACCAGGTCGTCAACGATTTCGCGTGCGCTCTGGCGCTCGTTGACCATGCCGGCAATCTGTCCACACAAAAACGAACCCTCTTCGTAGTTGCCGTCCTTGGCGGCCTTACGCAGCGCACCGGTTCCCATAGCACCGAGCTCCTCGGCACTCGCGCCGGAACCCTCGCTCTTGGCATAGGCGTTGGTGAAGGGGCTCTTGAGGGCGCGCACTGGATGTCCCGTCGAGCGACCGGTCGCACGCGTCGAAGTGTCGTTGGCCTTCAGGACCATCTCTTTGTACTGCTCCGAGACGGTGCACTCATTCGCAACGAGAAAGCGCGTACCCACCTGGACGCCGGCAGCGCCCAGCATAAAGGCGGCCGCCACGCCGCGGCCGTCGGCAATACCGCCGGCGGCCACGACGGGAATGTCGACCGCATCGACGACCTGCGGCACCAGTGCCATCGTCGAGGTCTCGCCAATATGGCCGCCCGATTCGGTACCCTCGGCAACAACCGCCGTGGCTCCACGACGTGCCACGAGGCGCGCCAGCGCCACCGAGGCAACGACCGGGATGACCTTGATGCCCGCCTCGTTCCACGCCTTCATGTACTTGGCGGGATTGCCGGCGCCCGTCACGACGACCGGCACTCGCTCGTCAATCACGACCTGCGCGACCTCGTCGGCAAACGGGCTCATGAGCATGACGTTGACGCCAAAGGGCTTATCCGTCCTGGCGCGCAGCTCGTGAATCTGGTCGCGCAGCCAGTTGGCATCGGCGTTCATGGCCGCGATAATCCCTAAGCCGCCCGCCTCGGACACTGCGGACGCCAGCGAGACGTCGGCAATCCAGGCCATACCGCCCTGGAACACGGGCTTTTCGATGCCGAGCAGATCGCAGAGAGGAGTCTTGAGCATCTCTACTTCTCCAATGCCGCCTCGACCGTATCGGCGAACTCGCCGACCGTCTTAGGGTTCTCCTCGGTATCGAGTTGGATGCCAAACTCATCCTCGACGGCGACGAGGATCTCGACGGTGCCCAGACTGTCGAGACCAATCTCCTCGAGCGTGGACTCGGGCTTCATCTCGACGTCGTCAAGACCGGCGGTCTCGCGGATAACGTCGCAAACGCGCTCGAAGGTCTTCTGATCTGCCATGGTAGTTCTCCTTTGGTTGTGCCCTAGGGCGTTTTTATTTCCTATGTGCGACTACTTCCAACGAAGCAGATAGCCACCTATATCCAGACCGGCGCCAAATCCAACCAAGGCGATGGTGTCGCCTGTGTGAAGTGCACCGGCGTTTGCCAGCCGGTCGAGGGCAAGCGGAATGCATGCGCTCGAAATGTTGCCGGTCTCGCGCAACGTGCGAACCACGCGCTCGTCCGGCACGCCCAGGCGCTTGACCGCCTGGCTCAGGATTCGTTCGTTAGCCTGATGGAATACAAAATGATCGATGTCTTCGACCAAAATGCCCGCATCGATCGCAAGCTTATGGACCGTGTCGCAGATGGCGTTGACGCCGAACTTGAACACGCGGCGGCCGTTCATGGAAAGCACACTCTGGCAGTCCGAGGGAACCTTGAATGGCGAGGTGCCATCCAGCCCGGGAACGCGCAACGTCTCGACATCGGGTGCGGTCGAAAGCTCAACGGCAAGGGGATTCTCTCCCCCGGCCTCCATGACTGCAGCGCCCGCGCCATCGCCAAAGAGCACGCACGTGGCACGGTCAGTCCAGTCGAGCGCGCGCGTCATCTGCTCGGCAGCAACAACAAGCACGCGCTCGGCACGGCTGCGGGCGATATAGCCCTCGGCGACATCGAGCGCAAATACGAAGCCGGCGCAGGCCGCCGAGACATCGAAGGCAGGGCACGTCGCGCCCAGTCGCTCAGCAACGGCACACGCCTCAGCGGGAACAAGGTGGTCACCCGTCGTCGTCGAGCAGACGATCAGATCCAGCTGGCTCGCGTCGATTCCGGACACCTGGAGTGCCCGCTCGCTTGCCGCTACGGCAAGGTCGTCAAGTGACTCGCTGGTGCAGACGTGGCGGCTCTTGATACCTGTGCGGGTAAAAATCCACTCATCCGAGGTATCGAGGAACTCGGACAGCTCGTCATTGGAAACACTGCGCTTAGGAAGCGCCGAGCCTGTTCCAAGAATCGTGAAACCCATCACTAACCTCCTTTGAGTTGTTGACGTGTTTACATCGACCAAGAGAGGATAGCGCATTTCAGTCGTTGTTGACGTGTTAACATTAAATTGTCCAAATGCGACAAAGGCTTCACATTGTGTCTGTCTCTCGACACCATTGCGTTATTCACTTATTCATTAAGGAGGTAGCAGCCATTATGGATGCCAAATTAACGATCGTCGACGTAACCGGATCGACCAACGATGACCTGCTCGAAGCGGGAAAACAGGGAGCGCCGCACGGCACAGGACTTGCCGCCCGGGCTCAGACAGCAGGACGCGGCCGGCGCGGCCACAAGTGGGATTCAACCGCCGGCAACCTATTGCTTTCGATTGTCCTGCGTCCATGCGTTAATCCTGCAAAGTACTCTGGTCTTGCCGCCGTCAGCGGCCTAGCGGTGCTCGAGGCGCTCGAAAAGCAGGGTCTTGCTAACGAGATCGACCTCAAATGGCCCAACGACCTCGTCGCACGAGGACATAAGCTTGGCGGCATCTTAGTCGAGGCGGCTCGTGACAACGAGGGCAGGCCCTTCGCCGTCTGCGGCATTGGCGTCAACGTAAACTACACGCCCCAGGAGGTGCCCGATGGCGGCCTGGCGGCAATTGGCCTCTCAGACCTCAACGAGAAGGTTCCCACCGTCGATGCGCTCCTCGATGAGGTCTATCACGCGGTCATGAACGCTGTAGAAACATGGGCAGAACGTCTCAACGCCATGGAAGAAGACGCCGGACCGCTCGCGCCCGTCCACAGCGAATATATCGCTCACCTCAATTGGATTGGGGAGCACGTTATCGCCCGCTCCCCCGCTGGGGACGAGCTGGCGCGAGGCATCTTTAAAACCGTCGATGACTTTGGTCGAGCGTGCATCGAGACGGAAGGCGACTTACGATCCTTCCATTTTGAGGAGGCATCGCTGCGCCCTTTGAGCAAATAGGGCGCTGCAGCCACCTACTCGGCAGCAATGCCCGGCAGTCCAAACCATCATTCAAAACAAAAGAGCCCCGCTACCAAGATGGCAGCGGGGCTCTGTAAGCTATGAGCGATATCGCTTAGAGCTTGATGTCGATGTCGACGCCAGCGGGGAGGTCGAGACGCATGAGCGAATCAACGGTGCCCGAGGTGGGGTCGAGGATGTCGATGAGGCGCTTGTGGGTGCGCATCTCGAACTGCTCACGGGAGTCCTTGTTCACGTGCGGCGAGCGGATAACCGTGTACAGGTTGCGCTCGGTGGGCAGGGGGACAGGACCGGAAACGCGAGCGCCGGTCTTCTGAGCGGTCTCGACGATGAGCTTCGCGGACTGATCGACGACCTCGTGATCATAGCCCTTGAGGCGAATGCGGATCTTCTGGGTAGCCAACTTAAACCTCCAAAGAGTGCGAGAGATGTTCTCGCGGATTACGTAACAGGGAGCTCGAACTTAGGCGTTCTTGCTCATGACCTCGTCCACGATGGACTTGGGCGCGGGCTCATAAGAGTCGAACTGCATCGTGTAGGATGCACGGCCCTGGGTCTGGGAGCGAAGGTCGGTAGCGTAACCGAACATCTCGCCCAGCGGCACCTTGGCACGGATGAGCTTGCTGTTCTTGCGATCCTCCATGCCCTCGATCTTGCCGCGGCGACCGGAGAGGTTGCCCATAACGTCGCCCATGTACTGCTCGGGGGTCTCGACCTCGACAGCCATGATCGGCTCGAGCAGCTGCGGATCGGACTTCTTGAGGGCGTCCTTGATAGCCATAGAACCGGCGATCTTGAAGGCGGCCTCGGAGGAGTCGACCTCGTGGTAAGAACCGTCGAACAGGGTGACCTTAACGTCGAGGACCGGGAAGCCGGCGATAACACCGGTGTTCAGGGCCTCCTGGATGCCCTTGTCGATGGACGGGATGTACTCCTTGGGCACGACGCCGCCGACGATAGCGTTGACGAACTCGTAGCCGAAGCCCTCCTCCATCTTCTCGAGCTTGATGACGGCGTGGCCGTACTGACCGCGGCCGCCGGACTGACGGACGAACTTGCCCTCAGCCTTCTCGACGTCGTGACCAGCGGTCTCGCGGTAGGCAACCTGGGGCTTACCAACGTTAGCGTCAACCTTGAACTCGCGGAGCAGACGGTCGACGATGATCTCGAGGTGCAGCTCGCCCATGCCGGCGATGATGGTCTGGCCGGTCTCGTGGTTGGTGGACACCTGGAAGGTCGGGTCCTCCTCGGCGAGCTTGGTCAGAGCCAGGGACATCTTGTCCTGCTCGGCCTTGGTCTTGGGCTCGATGGCAACGTCGATAACGGGCTTGGCGAACTCGATCTTCTCGAGGACGATCTCGTTGCCCTCGGCGCACAGGGTGTCACCGGTGGTGGAGTTCTTGAAGCCGACGCAAGCGACGATGTCGCCGGCGGCAGCGTCGTCACGGTCGATACGCTCGGCGGCGTTCATCTCGAGGATGCGGCCGAGGCGCTCGCGCTGACCGTTGGAAGCGTTGATCACGTAGGAGCCGGACTCGGCACGGCCGGAGTAAACGCGGACGTAGGTGAGCTTACCGACGAACGGGTCGGTCATGATCTTGAAGACCAGGCCGGAGAAGGGCTCGTCGAAGGAAGGATGACGCTCGATCTCCTCGCCGGTGTCCGGATCGGTACCGGTGACGGCCTCGACGTCAAGCGGGCTGGGCAGGTAGTCGACGACAGCGTCGAGCAGCTCCTGGACGCCCTTGTTCTTGTAGGCGGAGCCCACGAAGACGAGGTTGAGCTCGTTGGCCAGAACGCCCTTGCGCAGAGCAGCCTTGAGCTCCTCGACGGTGAAGTCCTCCTCCATGAGGATCTTCTCCATGAGCTCATCGTCAAAGCTGGCAGCAGCGTCGAGGAGCTCCTCGCGCTTGGTGGCAGCGATGTCAGCGAACTCAGCCGGGATCTCGTCCATCGGCTCGGGGTAGGTCATGCCCTTGTCGTCGGCCTTGAAGTCCCATGCAGTCATGGTGACCAGGTCGATGACGCCCCAGAAGTTGTCCTCGGCGCCCATCGGGACCTGAGCGGCCACGGCGTTTGCGTCGAGACGATCCTTCATGGTCTCGATAGCGTTGAAGAAGTCAGCACCCACGCGGTCATACTTGTTAATGAAGGCGATGCGGGGGACGTTGAAGGTAGAAGCCTGACGCCAAACGGTCTCAGACTGGGGCTGAACGCCGGCAACGGCGTCGAAGACGGCGACAGCGCCATCGAGGACGCGCAGGCAGCGCTCGACCTCGGCGGTGAAGTCAACGTGGCCCGGGGTGTCGATGATCTGGATGCGGTAGTCCTTACCGTCCTTGTTCCAGAAGCACGTGGTAGCAGCGGAGGTAATGGTTACGCCGCGCTCCTGCTCCTGAACCATCCAGTCCATGGTGGCAGCGCCCTCATGGACCTCACCGATCTTGTGGGTCTTACCGGTGTAGTAAAGAATACGCTCGGTCGTGGTGGTCTTACCGGCATCGATGTGGGCCATGATGCCGATGTTACGGGTATCGGAAAGCTTGTACTTAGGCTTAGCCATGTTAGTTCCTTACCTTAACTTACCAACGATAGTGAGAGAACGCGCGGTTGGCCTCGGCCATCTTGAAGACGTCCTCACGCTTCTTGACGGAAGCGCCCAGGCCGTTGGAGGCGTCGAGGATCTCGTTGGCGAGACGCTCGGCCATGGTCTTCTCCTTGCGAGCGCGGGAGAAGTTGACGATCCAGCGGATACCCAGAGCGGCGGAACGACGGGAGTTGACCTCCATCGGGACCTGATAGGTAGCGCCGCCGACACGCTTGGGCTTAACCTCGAGCGTGGGCTTGACGTTGTCCATAGCCTTCTTGAAGGTAGCGAGAGCGTCGCCACCCTCAGACTTCTCGGCAACGATCTCGAAAGCGGTGTAAACGATGCGCTCAGCGGTGGCCTTCTTGCCGTCAAGAAGGACCTTGTTGATGAGCTGAGTCACCAGGCGGTTGTTGTAAACGGCGTCAGGCTGAACCTCACGACGATTAGCTGCTGCACGACGCGGCATGTGAAATCTCCTTAAGTGTCTACCGTGCGGCGCTTAGGCGGCACACGGCGAAAGTATCAAAACGTTATCTGGCTTATTTAGCCTTGGGGCGCTTAGCACCGTACTTGGAACGGGCCTGCATACGGTTCTGGACCGGAGCAGCGTCGTAGGCGCCACGGATGACGTGATAACGGACACCAGGGAGGTCACGGACACGACCGCCGCGGACGAGCACGATGGAGTGCTCCTGCAGGTTGTGGCCCTCACCCGGGATGTAAGCAGTAACTTCGATGCCGTTGACAAGGCGAACACGGGCAACCTTACGAAGAGCCGAGTTCGGCTTCTTGGGGCTCGTGGTGAAGACGCGGGTGCACACGCCGCGCTTCTGGGAGTTGTGCTGCAGAGCAGCGTTCTTGGACTTCTTGGGCACGGAACGACGGCCCTGGCGAACCAGCTGGTTAATAGTAGGCAAAGCGTACTCCTTCTCGAATGATTCCAGCTTTCTGTAAAGTGCAACGGCTTGAATCGAGGGGTCAGCATCCCCCTACGAAACACGCAGTTCGATAGGATACGTGGCGTTAGCTGTGCCGTCAACAGACCACGCCGCCGGGCGTATCCCAAAATTGGCACATTTCCGCAAAGCCTACACAAAAGGAATCCCCTCCTGTGCGCGGGGGCGGATTCCCGGGCCGGGCGGCACAGGGGTTAAGTTTGCTGCTCTACAGTCCTGGCTCGCACGGAGGCCACATTAAGTGGCCTCCGGCTCGTGCGGAACTCGCGACAAACTTAACCCCTGTGCCGCCCGGCCCGGGAATCCGACGTGCTCGTCGGGGCAACGTTACCTGCCAAAAAGGGACAGGTTTATTTTGGTCGGTTTTATCTGCGGAAACGTCGAGCTCCAGCGATGATCTGCTCTCATCTGTCGCATGGAAATCGGCGGCGTCTTCGGAAGTATATCGCTCGGTCTAACCGTCCATTTAATGCAAAATGGGCCGCCTCCCCTAGTAGGAAGCGGCCCCAAATCTTACGAATAGACGATGGTAAAGGGTTCCGACGTTTCGGCGCCCCCTGTTGAAGTGCAGCGTGTGCCCTCAAGCGTTACTGAGACCACTTGGTCGACATCAATCAACTTCGTTGGCACCCAGATGTTCTCTCCGCTATTGCGCGTATAAGAAAAATATAAGTTGAACGCCCCTGCGTCGTCATCTTCGATAATCTGCTCCGATCCATCCTTGTAGGTAACCGTCAACTTCTTCGTGACTGCGTCAATGCCCAGATCATCGATGTGCGTCTGGATGGAAAACGGGCTGATCTCGAGAGGCGAGTCATCGGAGCGGAGTTCCTTAGTATCGACGTACGCTCCAACGCTAAACTCGGGCGTCGATGCCTCGAACGGCTTCGCATCCTCTCCTTCGCCCTCGGTCCACGAGATATTCCAGGTGACCGCATGTTGAAAACCTCGCTCGCGATCCATAGAAGCAAAGTACATCGTGCCATTAATGACAGTATCGCTTGATGTGTCCTTATCAATGGTGCAGCGTGTGTCAGCCCATTCCTCGCCGAAGTTCATGCTGGGTGTACTGACGCCCCCTTCTTCTTCACCATAGAGAACAAGTTCGCCAAGCTCTGCCGCCGGCTTGTAGTAGTTAACGCCATTCGGATTGGACAATGTAAACGTCACAGCACCGCAACCGTTCTCGTCGATTGCCATCTCATGAATGTCGAGCGTATAGCCGTTGCCCTCGACGGACAGATTGACCTTCTGGACTGCACCCTCCAGGCTTTGGGGCGCGATACCATCACCAAACTCTCTGGTGTAGGTATATTTCGTCCCCGACGAGCCGCCATTTGTCCAGGTAACGGACTCTCCGTTGCCATGGTTTCCCCAGGCAGAGGCAAAATAACTGGAATTGACGACGGCGTAGGCGACCCCTCCGGTCGCCAGCACTCCGGCAAGGCATCCGATCACGGCAACATACAGAGGCTTCGCGTGACCCTTTCGGCGAAGCGGCTCACCAGCAGCGGCATAAAGAACACGGTCAGCAAGATCGCTATCGGCTTGGACGGACTCGAAGGCCTGCTTGATTTGGTTGGATTTCACGGTCGCCCTCCTCTAGGATGAACTTGAGTTTCGATCTGCCGCGAGCTAAACGCGTTCGAACTGTCGCGGCTGGTACGTGCAGCAACTCGGCAATCTCTGAAGTCGAGAAGCCCAGATAGTAATAGAGCACGATGGGGATACGGAATCGCTCCGGAAGTCGCATAACGTCTGACAGGACCGCCTTGGTCTCCTCCTGCGCCGCCGAAAGCGAATCGGCCAGGTTCTCAATATCCTCTACACGCCTCCATGGCTTTCGAAAGAGCGATTTACATTCATTGATCGTGACCCGGATAAGCCAGCGGCGAAGATGTTCCCAACTTTCAAAGTGTCCATCGCTTTTAAGCAACTTAAGAAAGACATCTTGGGCAATATCGTCGGCATCGGCGCGATCGCGCAGGTACGTCAAGGCGATTCGAAACACGACATCCCGGTGATCTTCGACCGCCTGTCTAAATGCTTGTTCTTCCATAATCACCTCCCGGTGACGCTGATGGTTCTTGATGAGGTCCTCACCATAGATACGCTTTGGCCGAACGAAATGTTTCAAATCCAAGCAGGAAAAACCTACCAAAATAAACCTGTCCCTTTTTGGCAAAAGGAATCCCCTTCTGTGCGCGGGGGCAGATTCCCGGAACGGGCCGCCCGCTGTTTAAGTTTGCTGCTCTACAGTCCTGCGCAAGACGGAAAGCACATTAAGTGCTTTCCTTTGCGTGCGGAACTCGCGACAAACTTAAACAGCGGGCGGCCCGTTCCGGGAATCCAACGTGCTCGTCGGGGCAACGTTCCCCACCAAAAAGACCCGCTCCCCTGTTGGGAAACGGGTCTTTGGAAGGGCAGTTAACGTACTAGGAAGTTACTCCTCGTCGTTGTCCTTGGCCTCTTCGGCGTCGTCGGTGTCCACGAGCTGATTGAGCAGCTCGTCGAGGGAAGCCATGTCCTCGTTGATCGCGCCGTTGGCGGGAGCCTTCTTGTCGTCGATCGGGGCGCCCAGGAGCTCCTCGTCGGCGTCGGCGTGATGCGTCGGAGCGGAGGTACCCAGCAGGATATCGTCCGGACCGTCGGGGCTAAAGACCATCTGCAGCAGCTGCGAGAGGTCTTCCTCGTCGGCAACGTCGTCGTTGTTCTCGAGGATGTAGAGCAAATCGTGGGCCTCGAGGCCGTCACGGAGCTCCTCGATCGCCTTGGCACCGATGCCGTCGATGCGCAGCAGATCCTCCTCGGACTTGCCGACCAGGTCGCCGACCGTCTCGATGCCGACCTCGCTGAACTTGTTGGTCCAGCGCTGCGACACGCCCAGGTCGTCGAACAGGTACAGACGAGCCTTCTCGGCGGAGATGGTGTGACCATTGCGGGTGAACGAACCGTCAGCACCGCCGAACTCGTCGTAGCCGGCCCAGTCGAGCTGCTGCGGGAGTTGCTCGTCCAGGTCCTTGAGCTCCACAGGAGCCCACTCGGGCAGCGACTTGGCGTTGGGCGAAGCCGGGCCGTCGATGTCCACGTAGCCGTCGGCCGTGCGATACGTCAGCTTGGCGTTGGCGTACGGCTTGAGGCCGGTACCAGCAGGGATCTTCTTACCGACGATGACGTTGGACTTAAGGTCGAGCAGGTGATCGACCTTGCCCTCGATGGCAGCCTCGGTAAGGACGCCGGCGGTACGGATGAACGAAGCGCTCGACAGCCAGGAGTCGATGTTGGACGCGACCTTGAGCGTACCCAGGATGACGGGCTCGGCCACAGGAGCCTGACCGCCCAGACGGGCAACGCGCTCGACCTCGTCGGCGAACTCGTAGCGGTCGACATACTGACCAAGCAGGTACTTGGAGTCACCGGGGTTGGTGATCTGAACGCGACGCAGCATCTGACGTGCGAGCACCTCGATGTGCTTGTCGTTCAGGTCGACGCCCTGACTGGTGTAGACGTCCTTGACGCTCTCGACGAAGGTGTGCATCGTCGACTCGATGTCGGTCAGCTTGCGCAGGTTGCGGAAGTTGACGAAGCCCTTGGTGATCTGGTCGCCGGCGCGAACCTCGCAGCCGTCCTCGATCTCGGGCATAAAGCGCACCGAAGCGGGGACGCGACGCTCGTCGAGGACACGGGTGTGATCCTCGGAGTCGGTGAGCGTCAGCACGTACTCGGACTTCTCGGGCTTAATCGAGAGGTGGCCGGAGTACGGAGCCAGCTCGGCCTCGCGACCCAGGATCTTCTCGTTGACGTTGCCGACGATATCGAACATACGGCTGACCGTAGGCAGACCCTGCGTAATATCGTCGACGCCAGCGACGCCGCCGGAGTGAATGGTACGCATCGTAAGCTGCGTACCGGGCTCGCCGATGGACTGGGCGGCAATAATGCCGACCGCGGTACCGATGGCGACCGGACGACGGGTGGAAAGATCCCAGCCGTAGCACTTCTGGCACACGCCGTACTTGGAGCGGCAGGTGAGCAGCGCGCGAAGCTTGACCTTCTTGAGACCCGCATCGACCATCTTCTGGATGTCGGCGACCTTCTCGATGTAGCCGTCCTGCTCAAAGAGCACGGTGCCATCGGGAGCCACGACGTCCTCAATGAAGCAACGGCCGACGAGGTCGGTGTTGAGGTCGGTGGTGCCAGGGATGATGAGGTTGTAGGTGACGCCCTCGTGCGTACCGCAGTCCTCCTCGCGAACGATGACGTCCTGGGCCACGTCGACCAGACGGCGGGTCAGGTAACCAGAGTCCGAGGTGTGGGATGCGGTATCGACCAGACCCTTACGGGCGCCGTAGGTCGAAATGAAGTACTCGAGCGGCAGCAGGCCCTCGCGGAAGTTCGCCTTAATGGGAAGGTCGATCGTCTCGCCGGACATGTCTGCCATCAGGCCACGCATGCCGCCGAGCTGACGCAGCTGGGTCTTAGAACCACGGGCGCCGGAGTCGGCCATCATGTACAGCGGGTTCTCCTCGTCGAACATGTCGAGCATGAGCGCTGCGACCTTGTCGGTACAAGCGGTCCACTCGTTAACGACTTCGATGTGGCGCTCCGTCTCGTTGATGAAGCCCTCCTCGAAGTACTCGTTGATCTGGTCGACGTTGGCCTGGGCGCGATCGAGCAGCTCCTGCTTCTCGGCAGGGATGAGAGCGTCCCACACCGAGATGGTGAGGCCGGCGCGGGTAGCGTAGTGGAAGCCGGAGTACTTGATGGCGTCGAGGATCGGACCGACCTTGGCCTCGGGGTAACGATCGCAGCAGTCCGCAACCAGCTTGGCCACGTCGCCCTTGACCATCTTGTAGTTCATGAACTCATAGTCTTCGGGCAGGCACTGGCGGTTGAAGATGATGCGGCCGATAGACGTCTCGAAGCGCGCGGTCTTGTTGCCGGTGACATCGTAGTCGACAAACTCGTTCTTGCCGTTCTTGACGCGGAAGATACGGGTGCCGTCCTCGTTGATGACGTTGGCATCGGCAGCGGACACGCGGACCTGGATCTTGGCCTGCATGTCGACCTCGGAGCGGCAGTCATAGGCGTGCAGCGCGTCATCGAAGCTCGAGAACACGTGGTTCTCGCCCGGCAGACCCTCGCGAACCTGGGTGAGGTAGTACACACCGATGATCATGTCCTGCGAAGGGATGTTGACCGGCTTGCCGGATGCCGGCGAGCGCAGGTTGTTCGCAGAGAGCATGAGCACGCGGGCCTCGGCCTGAGCCTGGCTGGACAGCGGCACGTGGACAGACATCTGGTCGCCGTCGAAGTCGGCGTTGAAGGGCGAGCAGACCAGCGGGTGCAGGTGGATAGCCTTGCCCTCGACCAGCACCGGCTCAAAGGCCTGGATGGACAGACGGTGCAGGGTCGGTGCACGGTTGAGCAGCACGACGCGGCCGTCGATGACCTCTTCGAGGATATCCCACACAAAGGTGGCACCGCGGTCGATAGCGCGCTTGGCGCCCTTGATGTTCTCGACCTTGCCAAGCTCGACCAGGCGCTTCATGACGAAGGGCTTGAAGAGCTCCAGCGCCATGGTCTTGGGCAGACCGCACTGGTGCAGCAGCAGCTTGGGGTCGGTAACGATTACCGAACGGCCGGAGTAGTCGACACGCTTACCCAGCAGGTTCTGACGGAAACGACCCTGCTTGCCCTTGAGGGCCTCGGCGAGCGACTTGAGCGGGCGACCGCCACGGCCAGAGACCGGGCGACCACGACGGCCGTTGTCGAACAGGGCGTCCACGGACTCCTGGAGCATGCGCTTCTCGTTGTTCACGATGATCGCAGGGGCGTCCAGGTCGAGCAGGCGCTTGAGTCGGTTGTTACGGTTGATCACGCGACGATACAGGTCGTTGAGGTCGGACGCGGCGAAGCGACCGCCGTCGAGCTGGACCATCGGGCGCAGATCGGGCGGAATGACCGGGATGACGTCCAGGATCATGTTCGCGGGGCTGTTGCCGCCCTTCAGGAAGGCGTCAACGACCTCGAGGCGCTTAACGGCCTTCTCGCGCTTCTGCTTCTGGGAATCCTCGTCGGCGATGATGGCCTTGAGCTTCTCGGCCTCGGAAGGAAGGTCGATGGCAGCGAGCAGGTCGCGGACGGCCTCGGCACCCATGCCACCCTTGAAGTACATGGAGTAGTAGCGAGTCATCTCGCGGAACAGCGGCTCATCGGAAATGAGGTCGCGCTCGCTGAGCTTCATGAAGGCGTTGAAGGCGTCCGTGCGGAGCTGCTTCTCGTCCTTGCACTCTTCCTCGATGTCAACGATGCCGGAGGCGATCTCCTCGGGGGTCAGCGGCTCCTCGTCGGAGAACTCGTCAAAGTTCTCGGGGTTGCCCTGCTCCTTGAGGGACTCGATCTGGCGGGCGCACTCGGCATCGATCTCTTCCAGATCGGCGGCGAGCTCCTCGCGCAGGTCGTCAGCGTCGGCCTCGCGAGCCTCGTAGTCTACCTCGGTGATGATGTAGCTGGCAAAGTACAGAACCTTCTCGAGGTCCTTGGACTTGATGTCGAGCATACGGCTCATCGGGAAGCTCGTGGGGCTCTTGAAGTACCAGATGTGGGACACGGGAGCGGCGAGCTCGATGTGGCCCATGCGGTCGCGACGCACCTTGGCCGAGGTGACCTCGACGCCGCAGCGCTCGCAGACGATGCCCTTAAAGCGGATGCCCTTGTACTTGCCGCAGGAGCACTCCCAGTCCTTGGCAGGACCGAAGATCTTCTCGCAGAACAGGCCGTCCTTCTCGGGCTTGAGGGTACGGTAATTGATGGTCTCCGGCTTCTTGACCTCACCGTGCGACCAGGAACGGATCTGGTCGGCGGAGGCAAGGGAGATCTTTACCGAGTCAAAATCAGTAGCTTCGAAATCTGCCACAGTCAACTACTCCTTATCAGTGGTCGTGGCGGCGACAGCCTCGGGTGCCTCGGCGGTCTCGACATCCTGGGCCTCGACGTCGGCGTCAACGCCGGCGAGCGCAGCCAGGTCATCGAGGGCAGAGGTCTCCTCGGCGGTCACAGGGGCGGAGGCGTCCTCGTCGGCATCGTGCATGGGCTCGATGTCCAGCGCGAGGGAACGGATCTCCTTGACGAGAACCTTGAAGGACTCGGGGATACCCGGGACAGGAACGTTCTCGCCCTTGACGATGGACTCGTAGGTCTTGACGCGGCCCACGGTATCGTCGGACTTGACGGTCAGGATCTCCTGCAGGACGTTGGAAGCACCGTATGCGTACAGTGCCCAAACTTCCATCTCGCCGAAGCGCTGGCCGCCGAACTGAGCCTTGCCGCCCAGCGGCTGCTGGGTAACCAGGCTGTAAGGGCCGGTCGAACGGGCATGGATCTTGTCGTCGACCATGTGGCCGAGCTTGAGGATGTAGGACGTACCCACGGTAATGGGCTCGCGGAACTCCTCGCCGGTGCGGCCGTCGAACAAGCGGGTCTTGCCGCGCTCGTCAAGCTGGGTGACAAACTCGGGGCGCATGTGATCGCCAAAGGCAGCGGTGGCCTTGTTGAGCATGTTCTTGTTGGCGCGACGAATGACCTCGGCGATCTCGTCCTCCTTGGCGCCGTCGAAGACGGGCGTCGAGACGAAGAACGGACCAGGGACATACTTGTCGGAGTCGGCATCCTCGGTATCCCAACCGCAGGCAGCAGCCCAGCCAAGGTGGCACTCGAGCAGCTGGCCGACGTTCATACGCGAAGGAACGCCCAGCGGGTTGAGGATAACGTCGATCGGGGTACCGTCAGCCATGTAGGGCATGTCCTCGACCGGCAGAACGTTACAGATAACGCCCTTGTTGCCGTGGCGACCGGCGATCTTATCGCCCTGCTGGATCTTACGACGCTGGGCGACGTAGACGCGCACCTGCTCGTTGACACCGGGGGCCAGGTCGTCGCCGTTCTCGCGGCTAAAGCGGACGACGTCGATGACGCGGCCATAAGCGCCGTGAGGCATCTTAAGGGAGGTGTCGCGAACATCGTGAGCCTTGGCACCGAAGATGGCGCGCAGCAGGCGCTCCTCGGCGGTCAGAGCGCTCTCGCCCTTAGGCGTGACCTTGCCGACCAGGATGTCGCCAGGGCCGACCTCGGCGCCGATGCGGATGATGCCGTCCTCGTCGAGGTTGGCAAGCATGTCCTCGGAGAGGTTCGGGATCTCGCGAGTAATCTCCTCGGGACCGAGCTTGGTGTCGCGGGCGTCGATCTCGTGACGGGTGATGTTGATGGTCGTCAGCAGGTCCTCGGCCACCAGGCGCTCGGACACGACGATACCGTCCTCGTAGTTGAAGCCTTCCCACGGCATGTATGCCACGGTGAGGTTCTGACCCAGTGCGAGCTCGCCATGATCGGTCGAAGGACCGTCAGCCAGGGGCTCGCCCTGCTCAACGGTGTCGCCGACGCGCACGAGCGGACGGTGGTTGATGCAGGTGGACTGGTTGGAGCGCTGGTACTTGGCCAGGTGATACTCGTCCATGCCGCCGGCATGCTTGACGATGATCTTGGCGGCGTCGGCAAAGATGACCTCGCCGGCGTTCTTGGCCAGGGTGACCTCGCCGGAGTCCAGAGCGGCGCGACGCTCCATGCCGGTACCGACATAGGGAGCGGCAGGGTGAACCAGCGGCACGGCCTGGCGCTGCATGTTAGCGCCCATCAGCGTACGCTTGGCGTCGTCGTGCTCGAGGAACGGGATCAGCGTGGCTGCGACGGAGAGCATCTGACGCGGCGAGACGTCCATGTAGTCGACGTCCTCGACAGGCACGTCGGCGGGAGCGCCGAAGGAGCCGTCGAAGTCGCGGGTACGGGCGATCACGGTGTGCGGGCGGACAAGCTTGCCCTCGGCATCGGTCGTGATGAACTCGTTGGTCTTGGGATCGAGCGGCGTGTTGGCCGGCGCGATGACGTGCTTCTCTTCCTCGTCAGCGGTCATCCAGTCGATCTGGTCGGTGGCAACGCCGTTCTCGACGCGGCGGAACGGAGCCTCGATGAAGCCGTACTCGTTGACGCGGGCGTAGAGGGCGAGCGAGCCGATCAGGCCGATGTTGGGGCCTTCGGGGGTCTCGATCGGGCACATGCGGCTGTAGTGCGAGTTGTGAACGTCGCGGACGGCCGTCGGCACGTTGGTGCGGCGGCTGGAGCCGGACTTGTGGCCGGCAAGACCGCCAGGGCCGAGTGCGGACAGACGACGCTTGTGGGTCAGACCGGTCAGGGGGTTCGCCTGGTCCATGAACTGCGAGAGCTGCGAGGAGCCGAAGAACTCCTTGATGGAGGCCACGATCGGGCGGATGTTGATGAGGCTCTGGGGCGTGATCTCGTCGACGTCCTGGGAGCTCATGCGCTCACGCACGACGCGCTCCATGCGGCTCATGCCGATGCGGAACTGGTTGGCCACCAGCTCGCCCACGGTGCGGATGCGGCGGTTGCCGAAGTGGTCGATGTCATCGACCTTGAAACCGTGCTCGCCCGCGGCCAGGGACAGCAGGTAACGCAGGGTGGCGATGATGTCCTCATCGGTGAGGACAGTGACGTCCTCCTCCGTGGTGAGGTTGAGCTTCTTGTTGACCTTGTAGCGGCCGACGCGGGCGAGGTCGTAACGCTGCGGGTTGAACAGCAGGCCCTCGAGCAGGCTGCGGGAGGCGTCGACGGTCGGCGGCTCGCCGGGGCGCAGACGACGGTAGATCTCGATAAGGGCATCCTCGCGGGTGAGGGCGGTGTCGCGCTCCAGGGTGCGCTTGATCACATCGGAGTTGCCGAGCAGCTCGATGATGTCGTCGTTGGTGACGGCGATGCCAAGGGCGCGCAGGAACATCGTGGCGCTCTGCTTGCGCTTACGGTCGATGGAGACCATGAGCTGGTCGCGCTTGTCGACCTCAAACTCAAGCCAGGCACCGCGGGACGGGATGATCTGGGCCTTGTAGATCTGCTTGCCCGAATCCATCTCGGAGCTGAAGTACACGCCCGGGGAGCGGACGAGCTGCGAGACGACGATACGCTCGGTACCGTTGATGATGAAGGTGCCCTGATCAGTCATCATGGGGAAGTCGCCCATAAAGACGAGCTGCTCCTTGATCTCGCCGGTCTCCTTGTTGGTGAGACGGACGTCGGTCAGAAGCGGAGCCTGATAGGTCATGTCCTTCTCGCGGCACTCCTCGACGGTGTGCGCGGGGTCGCCGAACTGATGCTCGCCGAAGGTAACCTCGAGAACATGGTTCTGGCTCTGGATGGGGCTGGATTCCTTGAACGCCTCACGAAGACCCTCGTCCTTAAAACGCTCAAAGGATTCCCTTTGAACAGAGATAAGGTTGGGGAGCTCCATGGCCTCCGGGATTTTCCCGAAGCTGACGCGCTTGCGCTCAGTGGCAGTGTATGCGTAGGTCACCAGGTTTTTCCTCCTTCACGGAAATGCTCGGTGGGTTGGCGAGGCATAGCTTCGCCAGTTATCGCAACCTAATAGTCTATCAGGTAGCGACCGTTGGGCAAGAAAAGCCTTGACGCGATTGAGTTTTTGGAGTAGCAAAGTTTTTCGACAGAAAAACTGCAGGTAGATAGGTATGTATCGAACACCTGTTCATATATTTTCTGTGAACAGAGAGCCGGCGATCGCAGCTCTTATAAAAAACGGGTGCAGACCGAAGTCCGCACCCGTAAATGTCGATGCCCGAAGGCTTATTTGCGCATCAAGCCGCCGCGCTCGTCAATGGCGTCCCAGAAGGCGCTGGCAAAGCGAGGATCGCTTGCGGCCATGAGGGCGTTGGTGGCCATCCAGCCAGACGGGGTGCCGGTGTCGTAGCCCGAGAGCGGGTCGATGACGACGGCGTACATGGCCTCGCGGTCGAGCGAGCGGGCCATGGCGTCGGTAAGCTGGATCTCGCCGCCCTTACCGGCCTGCTGATCGGCGAGCAGGTCCATGACCAGCGGGCTCAGCAGGTAACGGCCAACGATGTACAGGTTGGACGGAGCCGCCTCGGGAGCAGGCTTCTCGACCAGGCCGCCGATGCGCCAAACGGCACCGGGCTCGTCGTCGCCGGCATCCTCAAAGCCCTCGAGGGAACCCACGCGGTCGCCGGCGATGACGCCATAACGGCTGACTTCCTCGGGAGCGCACGCGGCAACGGCGATAACCGAAGCGCCACCGTGCTCCTTGGAGACAGCGAGCATCTTGTCGCAGATGTCACGGTTGGGCACAACGTAGTCACCCAGAAGAACCAGGAAGTTCTCCCCTGCCACAGCGTCGGCGGCAGAGCGAATGGCATGACCGAGGCCCTTGGGCTCGTACTGATAACGGAAGTCGACCGGCATACCACCCGCATGGGCGACGGCGTCGGCGTAAGCGTCCTTGCCGCGCTCGCGCAGCAGGTTCTCGAGCGAACGGTCGGGCTGGAAGTAGCTCAGCAGCTCAGGCTTACCGGGCGAGGTAACGATAATGGCGTCGTCGACCTCCTCGGGGTCGAGCGCTTCCTCAACGACATACTGGATGACCGGCTTGTCGAGAACAGGCAGCATCTCTTTGGGCGTGCACTTGGTGCCAGGCAGAAAACGCGTGCCAAGACCGGCGGCGGGGATGATTGCCTTCATGTTATTCAAGGATCCTTTCGCAGGCGCAGAATGCGCCCTATGCGTGCGGCACGGCGGCCGCAGACCAAATTGCGATACTGAAGTATCTTACCGCCGGAGACATACGTCACCGTAAGGCAAACGTAATTCTTCAGCAGGTCAACGCAAATTATTGCTCGAATGGTGCAATTTTACGCCCCAGCGGTAACGGGATTGGCACGGCGAAGACGGCAGTGTTCTGCGTGCCGAACAATGGGAATGAGGAGCCAAAACAAAAAAAGACGGGGCTCGCAATGCGAACCCCGTCTGCAAAGAAATCTGGCGAGAGAGCCTGATTACTTGAGGGTGACAGCAGCGCCAGCAGCCTCGAGCTTCTCCTTGGCAGCCTCGGCGTCCTCCTTCTTGGCACCTCGAGACAGCCTTGGGAGCGCCCTCGACGACCTCCTTGGCCTCCTTCAGGCCAAGGTTGGTGAGCTCGCGGACGGCCTTGATGACCTGGATCTTGTTGTCGCCGAAGCCCTCGAGCACGACGTCAAACTCGGTCTTCTCCTCGGCCTCAGCAGCGCCAGCAGCAGGAGCGGCGACAACAGCGGCAGGAGCAGCGGCGGAAACGCCGAAGGTGTCCTCGATAGCCTTGACGAGCTCGGAAGCCTCGAGAAGGGTCATTTCCTTAAGAGCATCGATGATCTCATCGGTGGTAAGCTTAGCCATTTCTAAGTCCTTTCGGTTTCCGTGCGGATGCACGGAGATCAGTTAAAACACGGCGCGAATGCGCCAGGGGTGCGGCGTTGCCGCCGCGGGTGAAAACAGCAACTAGGCTGCCTTCTGCTCGGAGACCTGCTGGATCGAACGAGCGAGACCAGAGGAAACGCCGTTGACGCAGACAGCGATGTCGCGAGCGAAACCGGAGATGAGACCGGCGATCTGGCCGAGAAGCTGATCCTTGGTGGGCAGCTCGGCGATAGCCTTAACATCATCAGCGGAAACGGCCTTGCCGTCGGAGATACCGCCCTTGATCTCAAGGACGCCCTTAGACTTAGCGGAGAAGTCCTTAAGGGCCTTAGCGGCCTCGACCGGCTCGGACTCGTAGAACACATAAGCAACGGGGCCGGCGAGGATCTCGTCGAGCTCGGGCTGCTCCTGGTTCTTGAGAGCGATCTTGACCAGGTTGTTCTTGTAGACCTTCATCTCGGCGCCGCACTCGCGAAGCTGATGACGCAGCTCCTGAGCCTGCTTAACCGTCAGACCGTTGTAGTTGACGACGAACAGACCGGCGTTCTCGGCGATACGGGACTCGATCTCTGCAACCTTGTCGATTTTGTACTGCTGGGGCATGAATTACACCTCCTCGAATTCTTTCCGGGCACGGTCCGCCACAAGGACGTGACGGGGGCATGTCCAAAAAGAAAGCCCCCGCGCTGCATGAGCGACGGGGGCGAGAAGACATATCTACTCGACCACCTCGGCTGGCGGAAGTCCCATTAAGCTCGCGGTAAGACCCGTTTGCGCCGGCTGTCTCTGGCAGCGGATTCGTGCGTGAACCGAAAAGTATTATGGCGGGGACCCCGGCGTCGGTCAACGGAAAAACCGGGCTGCACACAATTCCACCATCCGGCACGCGCCGCCGAAGGCCAGGCGCAAGGTTTTCGCTCGGTCAAGTCCTGGGCTCGCACGAAGGCCACATTAAGTGGCCTTCGGCTCGTGCGGAATCTACGAAACCCTTGCGCCTGGCCTTCGGCGGCGCGGCCTGCGTCAACTATGGGGCAGCCCGGTTTTCCGTTGGCCGGCGCGCCCCACTCATAATGCTTGGGTCGGTGGGCTGATGTGTTGCGTCCCTGATGGCTACAGGGTTGAAATGAAGGTGGACAGGCGATTTAGGCCTTCGTCCAGATCTTGGTCGGAGACGCAGTAGCTGAGGCGGATGTGGCCTTCGGTGCCGAAGCAGTCGCCCGGGACTAGGGCTACGTTTGCTTCTTTGATGGCTTTGATGCAGAAGGCTTCGCTGGTTAGGTCGAACTTTTTGATGCTCGGGAAAGTGTAGAAGGCTCCTGCGGGCTCTACTGCGTCGAGGCCCATAGCGTTTAAGGCTGCGAGCACGCGTTTGCGGCGGGCTCGGTAGACTTTGAGCATGGGGGTTGGGTCGACGGTCAGGGCTCGGGCTGCGGCGTCCATTTCGAAGGAGACAGCACTCGATACTAAGTATTGGTGGGCCTTTGCGATCTCGGCGATGACGGGGGTTGCCGCTGCGAGCCAGCCCAGGCGCCAGCCGGTCATAGCCCAGGGCTTGGAGAAGCTCTCGATGACTACCGTCTGCTCACGAAGCTCCGGGTGGCGCTGGGCAAAGCGCTCGTAGCCGTCCACGTAGACCAGGCGGTTGTATACGTCGTCGCAGATCACGTAGATGCCCGCCTGCTCTGCCACGCGCGCCACGGCGTCGAGCGAAGCCGCGTTGAGGATGCAACCCGTAGGATTGTTGGGCGTGCAGATGACGATGGCCTTGGTCGCCGGCGTCACGCAAGCACGAAGTGCGTCCTCGTCAATCTGGAATTGCGCAGGCTCCGTATCCAAAAAGACCGCCTTGGCGTGGTTGGCCACGACGATGCTCTCGTACAGGCCAAAGGCAGGCGTGGGGATGATGACCTCGTCGCCGGGGTTGAGCATAGCCATGAATGTTGCCGACAGCGCCTCGGTCGCACCGTCGGTCAGGATGACCTCATCGGCGGAAAACGTAAGGCCCGCGTCCCCCATGTAGGCAGATAACGCCTCACGCAGGGCGGGGCGCCCGTTGTTGGGCGGATAGTGCGTGTCACCGCGGTCCAGTGCGGCGGTCACCTCGGCGCTAATCACATCGGGCGTGGGAAAATCGGGCTCGCCAAGCGCAAGCGCGATGCACCCCGGGTGCTGGGCGGCGAGCGCGTTGATTCGGCGGATACCGGAGGGCTTGAGCGTGGCAAGCGAGGTATTCATGGGCAGTCGCATGGCGTTCCTTTCGTAAGGGTTGCACTAGGATAGCGCGGTGGGGCGCCGCCGGACGGTGTAACCTAAACGGAAACCAACCGGAAAGGAGGCAGCATGGAGCCGACCGCGCGCAGCGATGTACCAAAAACGCTGCAAACCATTGCGTATATCAGCATTCCCAATAGTGCCGATCTTGAGTTTTTGCTCTGGGACCTGCAGGATGCCATCGCCGCCTATGCACAGCTTTCCGGCACCGCACTCCCCCGCCCGGTCGACTTGAAGGCAAATGACGCCGGCAGCGTTGCCGATGGCATCGTGCTGGCCATTGAAGATGTGGCTGACGATGAGACGTTGACAGCCATCGAGCAGGCGCTTGAGCGCTTTGGCGGTACGGGAACGCGCGTCTATGCCGCGATTCGAGCCGCACAAGAGAGCACTGAGCAGGCGCGTGGGACCGCCGTTCGCCTGCACAAGGCATGTGAGCGCCATGACCAATTGTGGTGTGGCGGCGTTGCCATCTGCGCCGGCAGCGGCATCGCAGCGCTTCGTCGCTCCCCGCGCATGGGACTCTTGCGGCGACCGTTTTCGGAGGCCATGGACAAGCTCGTGGGCGCCGTTCGCATGGGGTGTTCCGTCGAACACGCGCAGAAGCTCGGTGGCGCCGCAACGGGTGGCGTCGACACCGACGGCATGGTGCGCGCCACGTCTGCGCTGCCCACACCGATCTGGCACGCCGTTATGAGGCATCTTGCCGAGCACTCAAACTGCTAAATCGAAAAAGCCTGCCAATCAACGGCTTCACTCCAGCGCTCGACAAGGCGTTCCAGACGCCACGCCGCATTGGCGGGACTTGTCGACGGCAGAACGATGGCCGGCAGCCCGGTGCGCTCTTGTAGATAGCGCTTGTAGAGCCGGCCAGCTGTACCACCGTTGCATATCACCTGCTCAATGGGAGCTGCGCCGGTAATGCGCTCGATATGTGCCGGCACAACGTTACGAATGCTCGCATCGCTCGAGCCCTTAATGTCGCAGCTCTCGATCACGTCCCACAGGGCCACGCCGCCGTTCAGCAGCATAGCCCGCTTGGCGGCAATCGAGGCGTCAAGCGTCACGGGCTCGCCGCTCGCCAAAGAGTCTCCCTCGTTGGGCGGCACGGGCGCACCAAGGCACGCGGCCGATCACGCGCCAAAAGCGGTTCTGCGGATTGCCATAGTAGAAGGCATTGGCACGCGAGAGCACCGAGGGAAACGACCCCAGCACCAAAACGCGCGAGCGCTCGTCAAACACGGGCTCAAACCCATGCTCAATATGCTGATAGCCCTCGTCCGGCGCAGTCATGAATTAGGCCCTCAGCAGATAACGCACCTCATAGGGCGCAAGTTCAAGGGAGCCTGTCAGCTCGACCGTGGGCGCATCGTCGGCAAGCAGGTCGACGAAGGAGCCGTTGAGTTCGCCGGCTCCAAAGGTACTAGGGCTCGTTCACGGCATTGACCGTCACGAGCACCGTCGCGTCGTCGCAGGCGCGCTCGAACAGCAGCTGCTTGTTCTGGATCACCACATTGCGATAGGCACCGTAGTTGAGAGCACGGGCCGCCGCGTCGTCGGCCGAACGAAGGTGTGCGAGCTGCGTGATGAACGCCGTCAGTTCGTTGGGCGCAGGCTCATCGAGCGCAGGGCGCAGCGCCCAGTCGCCATCGGGGCCGCCCTTTTCGCCGGCAATTCCCCACTCGCTGCCATAGTAGACGCACGGGATGCCCGGCATGCCAAAGAGCATGCCATAGGCGGGACGCAGGCACGACTTGTCAGTGAGGATGCTTGCCAGTCGCGGCACGTCGTGGTTGTCGACAAACGACAGCAGGTGCTTGCCGCGGTAGATGCACCAGGGGTCGCCGCCAAACTGACGGTGCAGCGAGTGCGCAATCTCGAACATGTTGACCGAGTTAAAGCTGGAGTACAGGCCCTTGTAACACTCGTAGTTGGTGCAGGAGTCGAGCATCTCGTCGTTGACGATCTGGTTGTAGTCGCCGTGG
>ENA-OQKC01000048-OQKC01000048.1-human-gut-metagenome-genome-assembly--contig:-NODE-48-length-41431-cov-5.655602_pt1 | contig 41431 bp, 32 predicted proteins | sample MGYA00242774_ERZ504790 | MGnify/ENA primary metagenome ERZ504790 (study PRJEB26092, sample SAMD00036419) | human gut metagenome | host: Homo sapiens | study: EMG produced TPA metagenomics assembly of...
ACCGCAGATTTCCCTTCTCCTGCTGCCATAAGATGGGCCGATGCGCCTATATGCACTTCGCCGAACTGTGAAAGAACCGTATTTCTTGCTGATGCCGTCAACGTACCGCCTGTGATGTTCACGATTCCGCCTACATTCTGCACAACTCCCTGACCGGTGATCTCACTGCTTTGGATATTTAAAACCGCGCCGCCGGTATTATTGATCATGATCAGCGGGTACGTTCCCACACTGCCGTCAATCTTTCCGCTTCCGACAATATTGAATGTTCCCCGATTCGTAAACATAAAATTGCCTTTGAATCCTGCTGCCGCCGATACAGTAAATCCATTTGTATCTAACGTCACATTCTTTGTCAGCAAGATCGGTTGTGAAACTTCTGCATTTTCTAAAAGCCGCAGTACGTCCCCGTCTTTTGCCGCTGCAAATGCTTCGGTAAGAGTCGGATATATCTGCTCTCCGATCTGAACTTCCCCTGCCGTCCTTTCCTCCGCCTGTACATCGACTGCATCTGAAGCTTCTTCGGCTTTTTCTGTATTCTGCCGTACCGCTTCCAAAACACCCTGTTTTGCCTGATTTTGTCCTTCTGCCTGCACATCCGATTTTTCTTCATTCTGTGTTTCTGCCGTCATATCCGGCATTTCTGCTGATATTTCTTCCTTTTGTGTTTCTGCTGTCACATTCGGCGTTTCTGCTGATATTCCCGCTGTCGGCGTCGATATTTTCGCCTTCTTCCACTGTTTCTGCATTTTGCCGGAATTCCAGCCGGGATCATCATAGCCGCCACGAGTTAAAACTAACCAGCCCATTTCCTAATAAATTTGTTTTTCATCTTACTCTCCTTTCCCACCATACATAATCGTCATGCATTAAGTGTTTTTTCTTTAATAATACGATGCTTTTTTCTGCTTCTTCAATATATTTTCAGTAAATTCCGACTTTATTTACAACATTTAACCATTCTATCTCAAAACGCCTGTTTCATGACCTCTCCTGAAATCCATTTAAGTTATGTTCCGTTTTATCGAAACTTTTCAAATTTTTTCAAAAAATAACTATATTTTTCTTGACAAATCCGATATGAATAGGTATTATATACAAGTAACTTGCGATAAGAAGTCAAACATACATAGGGGATTGGTCAAATGGTATGATAGGGGTCTCCAAAACCTTTGGTGGGAGTTCGATTCTCTCATCCCCTGCTTTCAGAAACGCCGGAAGCCTTGATTTTTTCAAGGTATCCGGCATTTTTCATTTTCCGGAAAATTCCTATAAGGAATGAAATAAAAAGAAAAATCAAACTATTTATTGACACAGTGCTTAGATTCAATGCAATGATATTAAATCATTCGTTTTCGATAAATCAAATCTAATTTAAAGCAAAGACAAACAATAGATAAAAAAACAGCGAACAGCGCTTAGCAAGGAGGAACATGGGATGGGAGAGATAATAAAATTTCTTATATATGCTATTTCTATGTGCGCCATAGAGCTCGTGATCAATTCTTTATATAACCGAAAAAGTATCACTGACAATGCCGGCCGGAATGAATTCCATTATGTGCTTAAAATCCCCGGAGCATTAAAATATACATGCATGGCTTTCTTCATTTTAGGATTATGCATGTTTTGCATCTTTTTTGTATTTAAACTACAGAATAATCCAACTGTAACAAACGGACACCTATGGATGTGTTTGGGGGTAATGGCAATCGGTCTTCTTGGCATAATCCGGGCAAGCAAATGGAAGATCGCGGTAAACGGAAATCAGATGGAGATACAACGTTTATTTCGGAAAAGTATAGTTTTACAGATAAGTGAAATTGAACGTGTGGAAATCGGGAAAAAGAACCAACTACTTTTATACGCCAGCGGTAAAAAACTGATAACGATTGATTTTCTTACCGAGAATTATGAATACCTGGAAGAGACATTAAAAAGAAACGGGAAGTATTGACCGGCTCTGCGTATTTCCTCGCAAGCCGATCCAACTTCCCGCCTTAACATTTCAAAAGTGTAACCTTTCAGGGATTACAGCTTTTACAGGGGCTGTACCCATCCTCAAGCAGCTTAGATCTTTTTCCTTTATATGGTTTCTTGTTTTTCTCTTTCATATCTTTCACCCCCGCACAATCCGGCCTGTGGAATTTATGTGTACTCGTATTTAAAATATACTCGCTCTCTACAGACACTTTTCCGGCGCCGGATGTCCCCGCCGCCTCTTTTTCATCGTCATCTTCCGCTCTGTTATCTCCTGTTTTATAGTCAATGATAATATCCGGCTGTATATTGTACACATAAACATTAAACTTGATTCCCTTTCCGCCATCTTCTACAGATTCCGCTTCCATCTGTACTCCTGAAGCAACAAGATTTTCATTTTCAAATATAGGCGTTACACGATACATCACATGATTATCTGTTTCATGCACATATTCTGCCACAAGATTTTCAAAAGGGAGCATTCCCTCTGTATTCATATACCGTGTTCCGGTAATCAGATTTTCTTCATTTGCATTTTCTCCGGACAACTGATACGCGATCAAATGGCAGCGATTATACAGCGATCCTCCCTCCACATTTTCATACCGAACAGACTGCCATCCCGTCGGCTTTACACTGCTGATATCACCGCGCTTTTCATCAGGCATCAGCTCTTCTCCCACGCACGCTTCTGCCGTCTGACATCTCCCGTAGCTGTCCAAAGGACTGTACTGCTCATAAACTGTCGTCGTCATCTCGTCCTCTGTAAACGCCGGCTCGTTTCCGTCCAATATCACGTATGGTTCTCCTTCATATTCCGGCACTTCAACAGCAGAATCATAACTTTCTTCACTATATGCAGAATCAAAAATTTCTTTCTGAAGATTCTGCCATCCCTGCTGCCTGCCAAACCCGTTACCGCCTGTACCGCCGCCAAGCGCCAGTTCGGCAATGACTGCCGCTCCTGCTAACAGCGCACATGTACTCGTAATAATAATCCCTTTTTTTCTCTTTGCCATCTTTGATACTCCCATTTTTCCCGATCAGATATATTTTTTGCAATGATCTGACAGGTGACCTATTATAATCAAATGTATCATGGAATGGACGAAGACAGACGAAAGAAAGGGGATATCATTCTTTTACTTACAAAAGATTATGATTTTTGAATCAAGTAAAAAAAATCTTGGCAGATGGAATTATATTTCCGACAGAAAATGTAGCACAGGATTATGCTGAAACAGTAGGAAAAAATTATCGTCTGCCTACGGTAACAATATCTTTTGACCCGTCGGCGATATTTGCTAAACCAATGCCTTCGGTAGTTATTGAGAATCAAAAAAATAATTAATGCCAGTATTGATTATCTTATACAGAAAGGACATAAAAAGATAGGAATGCTCCTTCCGTTTGATTACGGATATGCAAATTCCAGATATAAAGCCTGGAAGGAACGTATGAAGATGGAATCAATTTTTTTAGGGGAGGGGTAGAGACTAACTATGAACACTATATTATAAACTGTGGAAAACCAGAAGAGGAAAACAAGAAAAAAGATTACAGATATTTAGGTCCTTATCAATCGGAATCAGAAGGATTTGTATATTATGATCTTTTCAAAGTTGGATATGAAGCAGCAAATTTGTATAAAAGTTCAAAGTATAAAGCAACGGCACTTATATGTTTTAATGATGATTTAGCTCAGGGATTTATTGCTGGCTTACAAGCAATAGGCTTGAGAGTGCCCGAAGATATATCGGTTATGGGAATTGATGGTATTTTTACAAGAAATCATTTTAAACCTAAGTTGACCACAATGTCCATTTATCCTGAAAGACAAGGAGCAAAATGTGTAGAAGTATTAATCGATATGCTGGAAGGGAAAAAATATAAATATATGAATTATTCTCCCTACGGTATTTTAGAGGGGGAGACAGTAAAGGACTTAAAGTAGAATATTTGCCGGAAAAAGCGCGCAGTTTCGGCTGATATAGAGAAAATAAACACTAGGAGGAAGGAAAATGAAGTTAAAAAAAGTACTCGCATTGACACTTGCAGGGATCATGACCGTAGGTCTGGCAGCATGTGGAGGAACCAAAGAATCTAGTGAAAAAACAGAAGCAGGAAAAGAAAAACAGAAACTTGTTATCTGGTCATGGGGAGCAGATGAGGAGAAGAAATCAAGGGAAGCAGCTGTTGAAGCATTTCAGAAAGCACATCCTGAGATCGAAGTGGAACATTCTGTCATTCCTACAGCCGATCATGTATGGGATCAGAAGATGACTGCAGCCCTGTCAGCAGGAACAGGTCCGGATGTCATCCAGATGTCACCGGATTATTACGGATTATACACCGATTATTATGAAGATTTAAATCCATATGTGGAAAAAGAAGGGGTGGATTTAGATTCTGTAGTTACAGAGGGCATGATGGATCCTTATTACCGCCCGGATGGAAAACTGGAAGGTATGCCTCTGCTCCAGAACTGTTTTGTACTGGCATATAACAAAGACATGTTCGATGAGTTTGGCGTAGAGTATCCGACAGCAGAATGGACATGGGATGATGTGGCGGAAGCAGCGAAGAAATTTGCCGGAGGCGAAGGCGCAGATGCTACATTCGGTATTGTTAACCACTGGATAGATCCGCCGCTGTCTATCATCTGTAAAGGCGGAAATGCATACTCAGATGATTTATCAACATGTGAGATCGATTCACAGGAAGTCAGAGATGGTCTGGATTTATTCGGAGATATGATCCAGAGCGGTGCAATGCCTGATGATACAGCAGCCAAGAGTCTTCCGAAAGAACAGCTTTTTGTATCCGGCCATGCGGCAATGTATACATTAGGCGGATTTGAGACAAAGCTGATTGCAGAAGAGATCGGTGAAAACTTTAACTGGGATGTTGTATCCATGCCGAAAGTTCCGGACGGTGGAAAAAACAATCTTTTATACGCAACAGGATATGCCATGCTGAAGGATTCTGAAAATAAAGATGCTGCATGGACATTCTTGAAAGAGGCATCTTATGAAAATGAAGACATGGCAAAGGAAACATGCCGTGCAGGAATGACAGCTTGTAAGAGCGTTGCAGAGGGTTACTATAAAGAACTGACATATGGTCCGATTGATAACAGCGCATACCTAGAAGGGCTTTCTGATGCAAAACTGAATATCTGGGGCGGTGCATATGCAGCACCTGGAGATGTATGGACCCAGATCTGGCAGGCAGTAACCATTGATGGTAAGAGTGCTGATGAGGCGATCAATGAATACTATCCGGCACTGGAAAAAGCATTTAATGAAGCAAATGGAAACTAAATGTTAAATCACAAGAAGGTGTTGCGAACGATATGCAGCACCTTCTTGTTCATTCAGCTACTGGCAGATTCTATTTACGGAGGCGAAGAAGAGTGAAAAAACCAAAAGGAAAAAAAGTATATTCAGCCATGAAACGGCGGGAGGCCAGAAATTTTTACTTATATACAGCACCATGGCTGATTGGATTTTTTGTGCTGACATTATACCCGATTGTATATTCTTTTTATCTGATGTTTACAGATATGAATTTAACCGGGGTAGGGAAGTTTATTGGATTAGAGAACCTGAAGTATGCATTTACGGATGATCCACTGTTTATAAAAGCATTTATAAATACCCTGAAATACGTGGTGATGTTTGTACCAAGTAGTATTATACTTGCTTTTTTTGTGGCACTGCTGCTTAGCAAGAAAGTAAAAGGACTGGGATTTTTCCGGACAGCATTTTACATTCCATACATCACCTCTGGTGTGGCAGTAACAATCTTGTGGGGATGGATATATCAGAAGGATTATGGAATTATCAACTACGTGTTATCACTGTTTGGAATAAAAGGTGTGAACTGGCTGGGAGATAAAAATATTGCAATGATATCAATCGTGATCCTGTCCCTGTGGACGATAGGAAATAATATCATCATCATGCTGGCGGGAATTCAGGATATTCCACAGTCTTATTATGAAAGTGCACAGATCGACGGCGCAGGTGCGATACGCCAGATCTTTTCCATTACCCTGCCGTTATGTACCCCGACGATCTATTTCAATCTGATCGTAACGATCATTGCAGCTTTCCAGGTATTCCAGCAGCCATTGATTTTGACTAATGGAGGACCGCTTAACAGTACTTATACAGCAGCGATACATATGTATAACAACGGATTCCTTTATGGAAAAATGGGATATGCATCCATGATGGCATGGAGCTTATTTGTTGTAATTATGGTGATTACACTGGTAGTGATTTCAACATCCAAGTACTGGGTGTTCTATGATGATTGATGAAAGGAAGAAATATATGCGAACAAGATCACAAAAACAAGCAAAACTTATAGGAAGAATTATCACATACACGATTCTGATTGCGGCAGCTATTGTTTGTTTGTTTCCTTTTATATGGATGATATCCACTTCTTTTAAAGAAACATCCGATATCTATAAAATGCCGCCGTCATTGCTGCCAGCGAATCCGACGCTGGAGAATTTCATCGAGGGATGGAAGGGTGCAGATTTTGGTATGTTCTTCCAGAACTCAGCAGTCGTAACATTTTTGGCTACGATAGGGACTGTATTTTCTTCCTCAGTAGTAGCGTATGGTTTTGCGAGATTTAAATCCAGATTATCACCGGTCTTATTCATGATTCTTCTTGGAACCATGATGTTGCCTTCCCAGGTGACTCTGATTCCACAGTATCTGCTGTATTATAAACTGGGAATGGTTGATACATTCTGGCCGTTGATTATTCCAAGTTGGCTGGGAGGGGGAGCTTTTAACATTTTCCTTTTTATTCAGTTCTTTAGAACGCTTCCGAAGGAATTGGATGAAGCGGCTAAGATTGATGGGGCGAATTCCTGGCAGGTATTTACGAAGATATTGCTGCCAGCGGTAAAACCGGTCATGCTGGCTGTACTGGTAATGGCACTGGTATATAACTGGAATGATTTCTTTAATCCATTGATCTATCTGAATTCATCTGAGAAATTCACGATAGCAGTGGGTCTGCAGTTCTTTAAGGGATCACAGGGAAATGTACAGATTGGACAGATGATGGCAATGGCACTGGTATCTTTGACACCGGTACTGTTTGTATTTGCAACCTGTCAGAAATACTTTATACAGGGTATTAAAATGTCAGGCTTGAAAGGATGATGTTACAGAAATGCCAATGAAAAAGACTATAGAGATTAAAAAAGATGAAAAGGGTTTTGGAACACTTTATGTAAATGATGAACCTTTTTTAATTCTTGGAGGTGAGCTTCATAACTCGAGTTCCAGTAATCTACAGTATATGGAAAAGCAAGTATGGCCCAGATTAAAAGAACTAAATCTAAACACAGTTCTTCTTCCTGTAGCATGGGAAAATATAGAAAAAGAAGAGGGAGTTTATGATTTTTCTTTGTTAGAAGAACTGATTTTCCAGGCGAGACGAGAAAAAATGAAGTTGATACTACTGTGGTTTGGCCTTTGGAAAAATGGAGAAAGTACTTATGTTCCAGGTTGGGTAAAAAGAGATAGCGGGAGATTTTTCAGAGCAAGATATAAAGGGGGAGAATTGTCTCAGACGATATCACCTCTTTGTAAAAATGCAGTAAAAGCGGATGCAAGAGCATTTACGGTTTTTATGAAAAAATTGAAAGATATTGATGCAGAATCACAGACAGTTCTCATGGTACAAGTGGAAAATGAAATTGGTTTTTTGAAATCAGATAGAGATTATTCAAAAGAAGCAGAGAAGCAATTTAGGAGTAATATCCCAGAAGAACTGGAAAAAATATATGGTATATCAGGGACATGGAGTGAAGTGTTTCAGTCGGATGCAGCAGAGATGTTTATGGCATGGAATTATGCACAGGCAGTAGAATACATAGCAGCAGCAGGAAAAAGGGCATATGAACTTCCGATGTATGTGAATGCCTGGCTGAATCAGTTTCCGGATAGACCTGGAAATTACCCATCAGGAGGACCTATAGCGAGAAATAAAAAAATATGGAGAAATATTGCAAAAAGCATAGATGTTTTTGCTCCGGATATATACCTTTCTGATTTTGAAGGGGTATGTAAAGAATATGCAACGGAAGGGAATCCATTGTTTATACCTGAGGCAAGGCGAGATCCGGTAACAGCTAGCAATGCTTTTTATGCTTTTGGGAAATATGGGGCAATTGGTTTTTCGCCTTTTGGGATAGAAGGACTTATGGAAGATACACGCCAAAAACAGGATAAAGAGCTTCTTGAACAACTTCAAATAGATGTACTGGCCTTCACAAGCATAGAAACAGGAAAATACCTCAAAGAAACATATAAAATTTTGAAAAATATGCAAAAATTATATTTTCGATTTAAAGGAACAGAAAATATACATGCATTTATGTGTAGAAATGAGCATGAAAGAGGTACGATTGTTTCTTTGTCTGGCTGCGATTTGGAACTGACTTACAGACCAAAAGGAAATGAAAGGCCAGGGTGTGCAGGGATGATTATAGAAGAAAATGAAAGTGAATTTTGGGCTGTAGGATATAATACTGACATTAGACTTTTGCCGAAAAAAAGTAGTCATGACTGTATTACCATTATATGTCTCGAGGAAGGTTTTTTTGATAATGGAAAATGGAGTTCTGGACGTGTGCTGAACGGGGATGAAAGAAGTATGTCTGGATTTGGACAATATGCAGAAGTACGCCATTATATTTATTGTAAAGAAACTACAGATGAGAAGGAGGGTTAGTAGTGGAAATCGGAGAATTAAAAAAACTATTTGACGATATGACAATAGAAGAAAAAGCTGGTCAATTGTTTCAGACGGTTGGTGCTATGTATGATGATGAGGCCGTAATATCAGGTCCTATGCAGGAAATGGGAATTACAGAGAAAGATATTCAGCTTGCTGGAACTGTGTTAGGTACTATGGGGGCGGAAAAGATAAAGAGGATTCAAAAAAAATATATGGAAGCTCATCCACACCATATTCCACTTGTATTTATGTTGGATATTATTAATGGGTATAAAACAGTATATCCAATTCCATTAGCTCAGGGAGCAACTTTTCAGCCGGATCTTGTGAAAGAATGTGCGGCTATGGCGGCAAAAGAGGGCGCTGCAGATGGACTTCATATAACATTTTCACCTATGGTAGACTTGGTAAGGGATGCTAGATGGGGCAGGGTAATGGAATCCACTGGAGAAGATGTATATTTGAACGGATTATATGCAAGGGCAATGGTGGAAGGATATCAAGGTGCAGACATCAGTGGCGGGGAGAAACTGGGGGCTTGCGTAAAGCATTTTGCTGGGTATGGCGGTGCAGAAGCAGGAAGAGACTATAATACAGTGGAAGTATCAGAAAGGACTTTTCGTGATTTTTATCTTCCAGCATATAAAGAGGCTGTGGAGGCGGGAAGTGCGTTAGTGATGACGTCTTTTAATACGATTAATGGAATTCCTGCAAGTGTAAATAAGTGGCTTATGAGGGATATCCTCAGAGAAGAGATGGGGTTTGATGGTGTATTGATTTCTGATTTTGGTGCCATTGGGGAGTGTGTAAACCATGGGGCAGCAGAAGACAGGGCAGATGCAACAAAAAAGGCTCTTGAGGCAGGAGTAGACATTGATATGATGTCAGGTACTTATCCGGAAAATATACCTGCACTTTTAAAAGACAAAAGTATTAGTGTGGAACTAATTGAAGAATGTGCGTGGCGTATTATGAAGTTGAAAAATGACCTTGGGCTTTTTGAAAATCCATATAAGGGTGCTGATGAAATTAAGGCTAAAGCTTGCATACTTAGTGAAGCACACAGAGAATTGGCTCAAAAAACAGCAGAAAATTCTTTTGTTCTATTAAAGAATAAAGATAATATTCTGCCATTGGATAAAAAGAAGAAAATTGCAATGATTGGACCGTATATAGACAGAAGATATATGTTGGGAGGATGGTCTTTTACAGGAAATCCGGAGGATGTAATAACAATAAAAAATGCGGCGGAAGAGAAACTTGCAGATTATGAAATTGTTTATGCTCAGGGATGCCCAATTCTTTCCGAAGATGTAAAATTAGAAGGGTTTGCAAATTATACAGAAGAAAAATTCTCACAGGAAGATTGTGAAAAAATGAAGGAAGAAGCACTGCGGGCGGCTAAAGAAGCAGATGTGGTTGTATTGGCTATAGGAGAACATTTTCTGCAGTCGGGCGAAGCTACCAGTAAAGGAATTATAGAAATTCCTAAGATTCAGCAGGAATTATTTGAGGCACTTTCGGAGGTGAATTCTGAAATTGCCGTAGTATTATTTAATGGAAGACCATTAGATATTCGCATATTGGAAGAAAGAGCGAAGGCAATATTGGAAGTCTGGATGCCCGGAACTATGGGAGGAGCTGCTATTGTGGAAGTATTAAGAGGTGCAGTTTCGCCTGCAGGAAAGCTGCCAATGAGCTTTCCATATTGCGTGTCACAGGTTCCTGTCCATTATGATGAGTTTCCTACCGGACGTAGACATCATCCTGGAAAAGATAAGGATCGCTATGTCTCGAAATATCTGGATATGCCGAATAAACCACTGTATTCTTTTGGATATGGCCTTACATATACCCAATTTGAAATATCAGATTTAGAGCTAAGTAAAACGGTTATGAAGCCGGGTGAATCTGTTACGGTATCTGTAAAAGTAAAAAATACCGGTGACAGAGAAGGTACAGAAACTTTGCAGCTTTATATTCATGACATTGCAGGAAGTGTAGTGCGCCCTGTAAAACAGCTGAAGGGTTTTGAAAGAGTAATATTAAATGCCGGAGAAGAAAAAGAAGTGTGCTTTACAGTGGACGAAAAAATGCTTCGCTTCCTAAGAGCGGACAATACATTTGGAAGTGAACCGGGAAAATTTGAGGTGTTTATCGGAAATAGCAGTGAAGTGGAAGAATGTAAAGTATTTGAATTATTGAAAGGTTAAAAAGAGGTGTATTATGCAATACAGAAATCCTATTATTTCCGGTTATAATCCGGATCCATCTATATGCAGAGTTGGAGAAGATTATTATATTGTGAACTCATCTTTTGAGTATTTTCCGGGAGTGCCGGTTTATCACAGCAAAAATTTAGTGAATTGGGAATTGGAAGGATATTGTCTGACGGATGAAGAACAGCTTCCGTTGGAAGAGAGCAGACCTTCAGGGGGAATTTTTGCACCAACGATTCGTTATCATGACGGAACATTTTTTATGATAACAACAAATGTTACATCAAAGGGAAACTTCATCGTACATACAAAAGATATGAAGTCAGGATGGTCAAAACCGGCATGGGTAGATCAGGGAGGAATAGATCCGTCGTTATTGTTTGATGGTGATAAAGTATATTTTGTATCTACAACTTCAGATGAACAGGGGGCTGGTATATTTTTATGTGAGGTAAATCCTTTTACAGGAGAAAAATTGACGGAGAGTGTGTGTATTAACCGTGGATGCGGTGGAAGATATCCAGAAGGACCGCATTTATATAAATGGTTTGGAAAATATTACCTTATGTTGGCGGAAGGCGGCACGGAATATGGACATATGGAGACAATGCAAAGAGCAGATAGTCCTTATGGTCCTTATGAACCATGTCCACATAATCCGATTTTATCTCACAAGGAAGACATGCGAGAGGAGATTTATTGTACAGGCCATGCAGACATAATGGAAGATCACAATGGAAATTGGTGGTTGGTGTGTCTGGCAGTGAGAACCTGTTCAGATGAAAATAGGAGGGTATTGCTTCATAATCTTGGAAGAGAAACATTTCTTACACCTGTCGTTTGGACAGAGGCTGGCTGGCCGGTTGTAGGAAATCATGGTTTGATTTCAACTGTTATGGATGGTCCGCTTCCGGGTGGAGAAGTGCAACCGGTAAATAGAAATTTCCATGATAATTTTTCGGATGGTAAATTTAAACTGCAATATAATTTTCTGAGAAATCCCGAAATGAAGAATTATAAATTGTATCCGGAAGAGAAGATGTTATGCCTGGAAGGTACAAAGGTAACTTTAAATGAAACTAAGAGCCCTACATGGATTGGAATTCGACAAAAGGGGTTTTATACTGAAACTGTAGTAAAAGTTTCAGCAGAAGATGTGCAAGGAATGAGAGCTGGATTGACAGCATTTTATAATGATTCTTATCATTATGAAATATATCTGACAAGGGAACAGGAAAAGTATAAAGTCTGTCTTGCAAAGCATATTCATGACATTTTTGTGGTTACAGCAAGTGCGGAAATTCCAAGAGGAGAAAATATTACGCTTAGGCTTGAAACAGATAAAACTTATTATACATTTTCATATAGTCTGGATGGAGAAAATTTCCAGATGCTAGGAACAGGATTAACGGTAGGACTCTGTACAGAGAGCACGAAAACCATGACGTTTACGGGAACATATATTGGTCTGTTTGCAGAGAATGGACGTGGTACCTTCCAGGAATTTAATGTGAAGGTATTGGATGAATAATTAAAAATAAAAACACAGCGTCGATTGTTAAGAAACAGTCGATGCTGTGTTTTAGTTTATAGAAGATTACTTGTTTAAGAGTCTTTCCATTTCCCTGGCAGATAAGTAAGTGTATTTCGTATCATCTCTTTCAGAAGAAGATCGCCTTCCTTCTCTGTAATTCTGCTATAGAGCGTCATGGATTTTGGTACGGTGACAGTATGGACAGTGATCAAAAGATTTTTATTCGGATGGATTGCGGCCGGAGGTCTGCTGGTAATTGTCAGTTGTGTGAAGTACAGAGAATTTATCATTACGGCATTTTTAAATAATACCTGGGCATGGATCAATGCACTGATGCCTGTGGTGATTATTCTGGTTGGGATAAGATATATGATCAGGGCAGTATTGAAATAAAGGGGGGATGCCATTTATAAAAAAACAGTAAATTCGCCCACTTAGGACTAGCCGCCGCGGCTGTAGATTGATACAATAAAAGAAATAGGAAATATCGATTTTTTACATGGGAGGAACACGGCGACATGGCGGGATATGTGAGTCTTCAGGATGTAACCAAGACCTATCAAATGGGTGAGGTTACGATCAAGGCTGCGGATGGGATCAGCTTTGATGTGGAAAAGGGTGAGTTTGTGATTGTGGTCGGACCGAGCGGTGCGGGGAAGACGACGGTGTTGAATATCCTCGGTGGAATGGATACGGCGACTTCGGGGAAGGTGCTGGTGGACGGAGCGGAGATCAGCAAGTACCGCGGCAAGAATCTGATCCAGTACCGGCGGGAGGATATTGGGTTTGTTTTTCAGTTTTATAATCTGATGCAGAACCTGACGGCGCTCGAGAATGTGGAGCTGGCGATGCAGATCTGTAAGCATCCGCTGGATGCGTCGGAGGTACTTGCGGAGGTTGGACTGGAAGAACGGATGAATAACTTCCCGGCGCAGCTTTCGGGCGGGGAGCAGCAGCGTGTGGCGATTGCGCGTGCGCTGGCGAAAAATCCGAAACTGCTGCTCTGCGATGAGCCGACCGGCGCGCTCGATTATGTGACGGGAAAAGCGATCTTAAAGCTGCTGCAGGATACCTGCCGGGAGAAGGGGATGACGGTCATTGTCATCACCCACAACTCGGCGCTGACACCGATGGCGGACCGCGTGATTAAAATTCGAAACGGAAAAGTGGCGGGCATGAAAACAAATGAGAACCCGACGCCGGTGGAAGAGATAGAATGGTAGGTGGACGATGAGAGCATTTCGAAAAGACTTTATCCGGGAAATCACAAAGAACAAGGGGCGGTTTCTGTCAGTCTTTTTCATCGTGCTTCTTGGCGCGGCGTTTTTCTCGGGCATCCGGTCGGCGGAAGGAGATATGAAAGTCTCAGCGGACCGGTATTATGATGAAGTAAATTATATGGATTTGAAAGTCCTTGGAACGCTGGGGCTGACAGACGATGATCTGGCGGATATCGCGAAGACAGACGGCGTGAAAGCGGTCTACGGCGGAAAGACGGTGGAAGTGCTGCATGACATCGGTGAGAGCGAGCAGGTTGTGAAACTGATCGCGCTGACGGACAGTGTGAATGAACCGCGCGTGGTCAAGGGACGGATGCCAGAGAAAGAGGATGAAATTCTTGTTGATACGCAGTTTCTGAAAAGTTCCGGCTGTGAGATCGGGGATCAGGTAACGTTCACTTCCGGAACGGAGGATCCGCTCTCAGATTCGCTGACCGGGGACACGTTTACGATTGTTGGTTCGGCGACGCTCCCTTATTATATGGATCTGAACCGGGGAACGGGCTCGATTGGAAACGGAAGCATCAACAGTTTTGCACTGCTGCTTCCGGAGACATTTACCTCGGATCTCTATACAGAGATTTACGTCCAGGCGGACGGCGCACAGGAAGAGGCGAGCTACAGCGATGCGTATGATGAGACGGTGAAGGCTGTACAGACGAAGATTGAAGCGCTCGAGGATGCGGCGTGCGACCGGCGGTATACGGCAGTCAAAACCGAAGGACAGGAAAAGATTGATGATGCAAAACAGCAGGTCGCTGATGCAGAGCAGAAATTAGCGGACGCAAAAACAGAGCTGGATGACGGTGCACAGCAGCTTGCCGACGCGAAAGTGACGATTGCGGACAAAGAGCAGGAACTTCTCGACGGCGAACAGACGTTAAAGGACAAAGAACAGGAGCTTCTTGACGGAAAGCAGACGATTGCTGAGAAAGAACAGGAACTCCTTGACGGAAAACAGACCATTGCAGACAAAGAGCAGGAACTTCTCAGTGCGAAAGCAACCATCGCCGATAAAGAGCAGGAACTGGCATCCGGCAAGGCAACGCTGAAAGATAAAGAGGCGGAACTTGCGAGCGGAAAAGCGACGCTGGAAGCAAAGGCGGCAGAGCTGGAAAGCGGAAAAGCGGAGCTGAATCAGAAAGCCGATGAACTTGCAAGTGGAAAAACCACACTTGAGGCAAAAGCGAAAGAACTTTCCGACGGAAAAGCACAGCTTGCAGAGAAAGAAACAGAACTGGCATCCGGCAAAAAAGAGTTAGAGGAAAAAATGACGCAGCTTTCGGCGGCAAAAACCGAACTGACTCGGAAGCAGACGGAGCTGAATACTGCAAAAGAGCAGCTTTCTGAAAAAGAAACGGAATTGAATATTGCAAAGGAGCAGCTTTCCGCTGCACGCGAGGAACTGGACAACAAGAAAGCAGAAACCGCTGCAGGACGCACACAGTATGAAGCGCAGAAGGCAGCGTATGAAGAACAGAAGAGTCAGTATGAGACAGCCAAGGATCAGTTAGCCCAGATTTCCAGGCAGCTTCCGATGGTGGAGGCTGCGCAGACAGAAGTGACTGGTCAGATCGAGGTGATTGAGGCTCAGCTTGACGGACTGACGGAGGAAGATGAAGCATATGTATCCCTGTTGGAACAGAAAACTGCGCTGGAAGCAAAGCAGACAGAGTTAGCACAGCAGCTTTTCACGATGCAGGAGCAGAAAACATTTCTGGAACAAAACATCGCAGCGTTTGAAGCAGCAAGCGCTGATGCGGAAGCCCGGCTTGCGGCTGCAGAAGCTCAGATTACCGACGCAGAAAGTCAGCTTGCCGCTGCAGATGCACAATTAACAGAAAAAGAGCAGGAATGCGCCGCAGGCGAGGCACAGATTGCTTCTGCAAAAGAAGAACTGGAAAGCGGCGAAGCTCAGATTACAGAGGCTCTTGCCCAGCTTCAGGATGGAGAAGCACAAGCAGAAGCTTATCAGAAACAGATTGAGGATGGCGAAGCCCAGCTTGCATCCGCCAAAGCAGCGATTGCCGACGGAGAAGCTCAGATTGAGACGAATCGCAGTAAATTAAAAGACGGAGAAACTCAGCTTGCGGCTGCCAGAGCCCAGCTTGCTGATGGGGAACAGCAGATTGCATCGTACCGACAGACGATTCAGTCGGGTGAGGCCCAGCTTGCCGCTGCAAAGCAGACAATTTCCAGTGGAGAAAGTCAGCTCGCCGACGCGAAACAGACGATCGCCGATGGCGAAACCCAGTTAGCAGAAGCAAAGCAGACGATCGCCGATGGAGAAAGTCAGCTCGCCGAAGCCAAGCAGACGATTGCCGGCGGAGAAACCCAGCTTGCCGACGCGAAACAGGAAATCGCCGACGGAAAAATCTCCCTTGCGGATGCGAAACAGGAAATTGCCGATAAAGAAAAGGAACTTGAGGACGGCAAAGCCGAATATGAAAAAGCAAAAGCCGACGCCGAACCAGAAATCGCGGATGCGAAGCAGGAAATTGCGGACGGTGAGAAAACACTCGCAGACCTGAAAAACCAACGTGGTACGTCTGGGGACGGAATAAGGTAACGTCAACTGAGAGCTTCGGTCAGGATGCCGGCCGTATCTCGAATATCGGAAAATTCTTCCCGGTTATCTTCTTCCTCGTGGCTGCTCTCGTCAGCCTGACGACGATGACACGAATGATCGAGGAACAGCGTCAGCAGATCGGAACGTTAAAAGCCCTCGGCTATTCCGACGGCGTGATCGCCTTTAAATATTTCGCATACGCGATGCTCTCCACCGTATCCGGCGCTCTCGCGGGCGTGGTGGTTGGAGAAAAAATCCTGCCCTGGGTTATTATGAATGCCTACGGCATGCTGTATACCGGACTCCCGTATTACATGACCCCGCTGAACTGGGAGCAGGGAGGCCTTGCGATTCTGGCGAGTGCAGCCTGCACCGGCGTGGCGACGATCGCGGCATGCTACAAAGAACTCGCCGCAGGTCCGGCAGAGCTGATGCGGCCGGAAGCACCGAAAAACGGCAAACGGATTTTCCTGGAACGCATCGGCGTACTCTGGAAACATCTGAACTTTACGCAGAAATCAACCGTGCGGAATCTGGTGCGGTATAAAAAACGATTCTTCATGACCGTTATCGGAATCGGCGGATGCATGGGTCTGATCCTCGTCGGTTTCGGCCTTCAGGATTCCATCACCGCGATTGCGAAAAACCAGTTCGTCAGCCTCTTCACCTATCAGGCGAATGCTGTGCTGAATTCAGATGTGGATGAATCCGAAAAAGAAGCATTGCAGACCGATCTGGAAAACTACAGCGGCATCGATGAGCTGCTGGAAATGTACTGCCAGAACATCGAACTGCAGACCGACAAAAAGACCGTGGATGCAGTGCTTGAAGTGCCGAAAGAACTGACGAATTTCAATGACTTCTATGCCTTCCGAGACCGGAAAAGCGGAGAAGTTTACGAATTCCCGACCGACGGCGGCGCAGCCATCAGCGAAAAGACAGCAACGATGCTCGGCGTAAAAGCAGGCGACACGGTTCAGCTGAAAAAAGGCGACGATATTGTGGACGTAAAGATTTCGATCATCGTCGAAAACTACGTGCGCCATTACCTGTATCTGGCCCCGGATCTCTACGAGGAGCTGTTCGGCGGAGCGCCGGATTACAACCAGCTTTTGATGAAATATCAGGACACGTCGAGTAATTATGAGACAGCGCTCGGAGAAAAAATCATGACGTACGACGGTGTAGCGGCAATCTCGTTCACATCCGACCTGATTGATCAGATTGACAACATGCTTCGTTCCCTCGACATCGTCATCGTGGTGCTGATCGTATCGGCGGGCCTGCTGGCGTTTGTGGTGCTGTACAACCTGAACAACATCAACATCACCGAACGACAGAGAGAGCTGGCAACGCTGAAAGTGCTCGGCTTCTTCGACGGCGAGGTGGCATCGTACGTGTACCGGGAAAACATGGTGCTGACACTGTTCGGCGTTATCGCGGGCATGGGAATTGGAACGTTTTTACATCATTGCGTAATTCAGACCGTCGAGGTCGATATGATGATGTTCGGACGAAACGTGTTCCCGCGGAGCTACGGCTGGAGCGCCCTGATTACCCTGGCGTTTGCTCTGTTCGTCAATTTTATGATGTTCTACCGGTTAAGAAAAATTGATATGATTGAATCGCTGAAAAGCGTGGAGTAAACAACAGAAAAAGGCCGTCCGCGGTGATGCAGAGAATCTGCAGAAACCGTGGGCGGTTTTTTCATTTTGAAAGTGAAATATGAGCCGGAATGCTTGTTTTTTCAGACATTTCGTTGTATAAAAAAAATAAGGGTTTTTATCAGAACAGAATCAAAAAACAAAGAGTAAAGGGGATTTTTACAAATGGGAACAACAGAAACGAAAAAAATGAGAGTCGGCGTTGTCGGCTGCGGAGCGATCAGTGATATTTATCTGACGAACATGATTCATAACTTTGAGAATCTTGAGGTAGCAGCATGCTGCGCAGGCCATCTTGAACATGCGAAAAAGAAAGCAGAGCAGTATGGCATCAAGGGCTGTACCTACGAGGAAATTCTGGCAGACCCGTCGATTGAAATGGTAGTCATTCTGACACCGGCACCGACCCACGAGGGGCTGATCCGTCAGGCACTGGAAGCCGGAAAACACGTTTACACTGAAAAAACAATGACCCTCGCACCGGAAACGGCAGCGAAACTGATCGAGCTGGCAGAGGAGAAACATCTCTATCTCGGTTCCGCACCGGACACCTTCCTTGGATCGGCACTGCAGACCGCAAGAAAAGCGATCGACGACGGGCTGATCGGCGAGGTGACATCTTTCGAAGCATGCGCAAACCGCGATCTTGATTTGCTGGCGAGCATCTTCCGTTTTCTGCGGATGCCGGGAGGCGGTATCTGCTACGATTTCGGTGTTTATTATCTGACCGCCATCGTCAGCCTTTTCGGCCCGGTGGACCGTGTCGTTTCCTCCGTGCGCAACCTTGCGCCGAAGCGCGTCAATGTCGTCCCGGACAGCCCGGAATACGGCCAGGAATTTGACTACAGCAACGAGAGCCAGGCTTTCACGATTCTGGAAATGAAAAACGGCGTGACCGGCACATTCTGTGTCAATGGCGACAGCACCATCAACGATCAGGCGGTATTCACAATTTACGGCAAAAAAGGTATTTTAAAGCTGGTGGACCCGAACAATTTCGGCGGCGATATCGTCTACATTCCGGGCGTGAAGGACTGGACACAGCAGGCAGTTCCGGAAGTGCTGGATTATGGCTTTGCCTACAGCGAAAACAGCCGCGGCCTCGGTCCGTCCGAGATGGCAGAAGCAATTGCAGAGGGCAGACTAAACCGTGCGAATGCCAAAATGGCATATCACGTACTCGATACGATCGATCAGATTATGAAGAGTGCGGAAACGGGTGCATTTGAGAAGGTTCCATCCACCTGCGAAAGACCGGAGGCCATGCCGAATTCATAGCCTATTTCTGATAGGATTGCAGGTACATCTGACGGAAGTCGGTAGGGCTTACATTTTTTGATTTCAAAAAGACTCTGTTAAACGTAGAAATACTGTTAAAACCGGATTCGAGCGACACTTCGGTGATCGTGAGATCCGGTTTTTTTAACAGGTTTTCGGCGATATGGAGCCGTTCCCTGGTGACGAAATCCGTGAAGGAGAGGCCGGTGTATGCGCGGAACAGCTTGGAAAAATGGCAGCGGGAGAATCCGGCGACTTTTGATGCTTCTTCCAGGGAAACCGGTTCGGTGCAGTGACTTGAGATCCAGGTACATGCAGCAACCATCTGGCGGTGTACCTGTGCGGAATGGCCTGTTTTTTGCGGTGCGGCAGTTTCGGTCGGCACGGAGAGATTTTCGCCGAGCAGAATAAAAAACTGATACAGCAGAACGCATCCGCGCAGTTCGGAAAAACTGATATCGGAGAGGGAGAGCCTGCGAAGCTCTGTCAGAAATCCGCGAAGCTTTTCGATTTCCGGGAAGTTGTTCGCATTCAGAAGACGAATCTGATAAAAAAGATAAGCAACAGACTGGAAATCCACGCGTTTTTCCAGAAAATCTGCATCGAGCTGAAGCATGATCAGACGATGTTCTTTGTTGGTTGTGGAAACAGCGTGCAGCTCGCCGGGCCAGATAAAAAGAAGATCACCGGGCTTTAGCGGAAAGGTTTCTCCATTTACTTCATAGATAATGCCGTTATCCTGTGCAAGCACAATTTCGATATAGTGATGCCAGTGCAGACCGAAATAGGCGGGGACATGCGAAATAGAGATATCGTAAACATAGCTGTTAGCAAAATGATTGTTTTCGAAAAAAGAAGTCGAATCGTTTTTCATGGCAAAAGAATCCTCCGTATCTGATAAACGGTATTATACAACAGAAGAGAGAAAAAATATAGAAAAAATCGAAACATCTGGGCAATGATCGGCAATATATAAGTAGTGTTTTACGAGGATCTGTATTATGGTTAAGATATGAAAATTGTGAAGAACGGCAGAAATCGGAAAAAGAGTGATGTGATTTTGGCGAAAATTCACAATAAAAGTTTATGAAAAGTGAAGAAGTGAGAGGTAAGCGAAAAATGCAGATTTATGTAGATGGAAATGCTGTGCGAAGCGGAAATGGGCAGAAGGAATATCCATTTCAGACGATTTCCGAGGCGGCAAAAATTGCAATGCCCGGCGACGAGGTGCTTGTAGCGCCTGGCGTATATCGGGAATATGTAGATCCGGCGAATGCGGGATGTGAGGATGCAAGAATTGTGTACCGTTCTGTGGAACCGGGAAAAGCTGTGATTACCGGTGCGGAAATTGTGGATAACTGGGAGCATTTGGAAGGTGATGTGTGGACAGCGCGCGTTTCAAACGGACTGTTTGGGGATTACAATCCATACACAACTCTGGTCAGCGGCGACTGGTTTATCGCATCCTACACGGCGCACACCGGAGAAGTGTATTTGAATGGAAAATCCATGTATGAGGTGACGAGCCTGGACAAGGTGAAAAAGCCGGAGATCTATAAAAAATCCTGGGATCAGGCATTCACGGTTTACACCTGGTATGTGGAGCAGGACGAAGAAAAAAATGAGACCGTTTTCTATGTGAATTTTCAGGGAAAAAATCCGAACGAAGAAACCGTAGAAATCAATGTACGTGAGAATTGCTTTTATCCATCGAAGGAGGGCATCGGTTACATCACTCTGGCCGGCTTTGTTGTAAAACAGGCGGCAACTCAGTGGGCTCCGCCGACGGCATATCAGGAAGGAATGGTCGGCCCGCACTGGTCAAAGGGATGGATCATCGAGGATTGTGAGATTTCAGATTCGAAGTGCTCGGGCATTTCCCTTGGAAAATACAGACAGCCGAACAATGACAATAAATGGCTCAAATGGAAATTCAAAGATGGTACACAGACGGAGCGTGACTGTATCTGCCAGGCGCAGCGGGAGGGATGGACGAAGGAAAACATCGGAAGCCACATCATCCGCCGGTGCAACATCCATGACTGTGGACAGACGGGTATTGTAGGCCACTTAGGTGGTGTGTTCTCGATCATTGAGGACAATCATATTCACCATATCAACAACAAACAGAACCTTGCGGGTGCGGAGATCGGCGGCATCAAGATGCATGCGGCGATCGATGTGATCATTCGAAGAAACCATTTCCATCACTGTACGAGAGGCCTCTGGCTTGACTGGCAGGCACAAGGCACACGCGTTACGCAGAACCTGTTCCATGACAATACGCTGCCGAACGAGGAAAATGCAAATCCAGAAGGTATGGACGGCATCGGCGAGGATATCTTTATTGAAATTTCCCACGGACCGACGCTGGTGGACAATAACGTACTGCTTTCGGACCGCGCGATGAAGCTGGCAACACAGGGTGTTGCGGTAGTACATAACCTGATCGCGGGATCGTTTACTGCTGTCGGCCGCGGTGTCAACAATGGCTCCGACAAGCTGCCGTCGCCACGCTACACACCGTACCATGTGCCGCATCGCACGGAGATCAACGGATTTATGACAGTTCTTCACGGTGACTGCCGGTTCTACAATAATATCTTCATCCAGAAGCCGGTTCGTGCGGGAATGGAAGAAATCCGTAAACTGACCGGAGATAATGAGTGGGATGACGGAAATCTGACAGCAGGAACCGCACCGTACAGCGGATATCCGACATTGGAGGAGTACGTGGCAAGATTTGAGGGCTACTGCGGAATGGGCTCCGGAAAGTCACCGGATCTGTATTACGAGAAGCTGCCGGTATGGCTTGGCGGCAACGTTTACTTCAATGGGGCGAAGCCGGCAGAGCAGGAACAGGACGCTGTAGTGGATACCGAGCATGAAATCACCATCGGTGTAAAAGAAGAGAACGGAAAATGGAAACTGGAGACTAATGTTTACGATTATCTGCCGCAGAATGCCTGTGCAGTGATCTCAACGGAGACGCTTGGCATGGCATTTGAGCCGGAACAGAAATATGAGAATCCGGATGGAACGCCGATCGTGTTCCGATATGACTACTTCGGAAACCGTCAGGGCATTCATCCGCTGCCGGGCCCGTTTGCATCAAAAGAGGCTGCGGAAGAAGCATTATCGTAAAGAAATTCTATAGACCCGCAAAAAAATAGCGTAAAAAATTCAGCGCCGCAGAGAGTGAATGATTGCGTCACAGCCTTTTTTGCAGTGTTTTCGGGTTTTACTATAACAAAAAGGAGTATAGAGAAATGATTTACTATGTCAATAATTCCGCTCCGAAGAATGGAAACGGAACAAAAGAGATGCCGTTCAAGTTCATCAACGATGCGGCAAAAATTGCAAAGGCAGGAGATGAAGTTCTGGTTGCACCTGGTATTTACCATGAATATGTTGATCCGGTCAACGGAGGAACCGAGGATGCAAGAATCGTCTATAAGAGTGAGAAGCCGCTCGGCGCAAAGATCACCGGTGCGGAAACGATGAATGACTGGGAGCATTACAAAGATAATGTGTGGGTATGCCGTGTAGACAACGGAGTGTTTGGCAATTATAACCCATACACGACAATGGTCGGCGGTGACTGGTATTTTGCACCGGTGGTACGCCATACCGGCGCGGTTTATCTGAATGACCGCCAGTTATACGAGGCAGAGACGCTCGAGGAGTGTATCAAGGGCGAGGTTTATGCGCCGTCCTGGGAGCCGGAGTGGTCGGTTTACAAATGGTATACCGAGCAGGACAAAGAGAAAAATCAGACGGTCATCTACGCAAACTTCCAGGGTAAAAACCCGACGGAGGAAAAAGTAGAAATCAACGTGCGCCGGAACTGCTTTATGCCGTCGAAAACAGGCGTAAATTACATTACGTTCAGTGGATTTGATGTCAGCAAGGCGGCAACGACATGGGCGCCGCCGGCTGCTTATCAGGACGGTATGATCGGTCCGCACTGGTCGAAGGGATGGATTATTGAGGACTGTGAGGTCAGCAACAGCAAGTGCTGCGGTATTTCGCTCGGAAAATATTACGATCCGGAGAACGACCATTACTTTACCAGAAAACACGTAAAAAGCCCGACCCAGATGGAGCGTGATGCTGTGTGCCGCGGCCAGTATCACGGCTGGACGAAGGAGAACATCGGAAGCCATATCATCCGCCGCTGCCACATCCATCACTGTGAGCAGACCGGTATTGTCGGACGGATGGGCGGTGTGTTCAGTATCATTGAGGACAACCACATTCACAACATCAATAATATGCAGCAGCTTGGCGGAGCCGAGATTTCCGGTATCAAGATGCATGCAGCGATCGATGTTGTGATGAGAAGAAATCATATTCATCATTGTACGATGGGCATCTGGTGCGACTGGGAGGCACAGGGAACACGCCTGACCCAGAACCTGCTGCACGACAACTGCCCGCCGGAGGGAACACCAAAGGCAGAGGGCGCAATGATGAGTCAGGATATTTTCATCGAGGTTGGCCATGGTCCGACCCTGATCGATAACAACATTATGCTCTCACCGGTCAGCGTTCGTATGGCGACCGATGGTATTGCCTGCGTACACAATCTGATGCTTGGCTCATTAACTGCAGTTGGCGGCGGAACAGGAGACCGTTACACGCCGTATCACATCCGTCACCGTACCGAGGTTGCCGGATTCATGACATTCCTGCATGGCGATGACCGGTTCTACAACAACATCTTTATCCAGAATTACCCGGTTGAGGAAACAGAAACGGTTGAGGACATGGGCTTCAAGATGGAGGATAACCAGGAGGTCGGAACGCATGTGTTCGACGAGTATCCGACCTATGACGAGTGGATCAGCCACTTTGAGCTGGATAAACCGGCCGACATGAGCAAGCTGGAGCCGTATCACAACAAGTGCCATCTGCCGGTTTGGGTAAACGGAAACGCTTACTTTAACGGAGCAAAGGCGTGTGTGAATGAAAAAGAGAATCTTATGGATAACGAGAACCAGGTTAAGGTGGAACTTGTGGAAAAAAGACGGCCACTATTCCATCAAGACGAACGTGTATGAGTTCCTGAAGGATTTCCGGACGGGAATTATCAACAGTGATATTTTAGGATACGCCTTCGAGCCGGAGCAGAGATTCGAAGATCCGGACGGAAGCACGATTATCTTCGATCAGGACTATCTTGGCGAGCACCGCGGCGTGGCAGCAATGCCGGGACCGTTTGCGGATGGAGCTGAGGCAGAGAAGATTCTGTGGTAGAAGAAATCAGAACTTACCGGTTGATATGAAAAAAACAGGGCGCTGTGCAGGAAATGGCACAGCGCCCTGTTTTGGTAAAAGGAAAGTCAGGATGCCTTTGCAGAATCTTTTGCCGTCGGCATTTTCGCGTATAAGATTTTCAGTATAATCGGTGTTGCAACACTCGAGAAGAGAATCAGCAGAATCACGGCACTGAAGAAATCGCCGGATAAAAAGCCTGCATTCAGACCCTTTTGCGCGACGATCAGACAGACTTCACCGCGGGTCATCATACCGACACCGATTTTCAGGCTGTCGCCCCAGGTAAAGCCGCATCCCTTTGACATCAGGCCACAGCCGATAATTTTTGCGACAAGGCCGACGATGACGAAACAGATGGCAAAGAGTACGAATTTCTCGTTCATGCCGCTGAGCGTTGTTTTGAGTCCGATACTTGCAAAGAAAATCGGTCCGAAAATCATATAGGAGCTGATATCCATTTTTTCTTCGATGTAATCGGAAGAATCGAGGGAACACAGGATAACGCCCGCAACGTATGCACCGGTAATATCGGCGATGCCGAAATATTTTTCGGAAATGTAGGACAGTCCGAAGCAGAGTGCAAGACCCAGAATCGGGAGACGGCGGGTGTGCGGAAATACGGAGTTCATACGGTTGAACAGCTTAAAGCAGAGAAAACCGAGCACAATCGCAAGGGCAAAAAACAGAATGGTGGAGGCTGCTACTTTCAGCGGATTGGATGTCGGATCTTTAAAACCGATGACAACAGTCAGCACAATGATACCAATGACATCGTCGATGATGGCTGCATTTAAGATGGTTGTTCCAACCTCTGTTTTCAGCTTGCCGAGTTCTTTCAAGGCCTGTACGGTGATGCTGACAGATGTCGCAGTCAGAATAACACCGATAAAAACAGCGTGGTAAAATTCTTCCGTTCCGACAGCAGAGAAGCCATAAAAGCTCATGTATAAGATGGCTCCAAGAACGAGAGGAACAAAAACACCGGCACAGGCGATCAGCAGGGATTTCACTCCGGTGCGGAGCAGATCCTTCAGGCTGGTGCCAAGACCTGCGGAGAACATCAGCAAAATGACACCGATCTCCGCCATCTGTGCGAGAAAGTCAGACTGCTGAACGAGTCCCAGCACACTGGGTCCAAGGACAATACCGGCAATCAGCTCGCCCACAACCTGCGGAGCCTTGCATTTTCTGGCAAGAATACCAAACAATTTTGCGAATACGATAATGATTGCCAGGTCTTTTAAAATGACATACGTATCCATGAAAAAGATACCCCCTTTTATGAAGTTTATGTATGTGTCGGCAGCTTGAAAGAGCAATGCCGGAGTTTGATACGCATACATTTTCAGTATAACAAAAATTGAGAAAAAATACTATCGGCAAGAAAGAAAAAATAAAGTAAAACGGAAAAAGAGATATAGAAAAGAGCATGTAGATATAGTATGATCAAAGCAGCAAATAAATTTTACATGGAGTTCAAAAAGCGGGATCAAAAAAACGAAAGGGGAAATAAAAAATGAGAGTTGGGAACGTGAAAGAAATTGTATTTTCCAAAGATCCAAAACAGATGAACTGGCTGCGGGAGGATTTCCCATACGCCGAGGTGAAATGCCCGCCGGAGTTTTCGGCTGAGGTGCAGAATGAGAAAGACGGAGATGTGCTGACAACGAAGATTGTGGTTTCTTACAACGGTGCGCATCCGTATTTTACAAATGCCGGAAGTATTGGGGTTTCATTTCCGTTGCAGGATCGCTACACGGACAGTGTGACCTGCCGGGATTACCGGTGCCATGCACATATTTTCTGCGGGGAAAATACCAGTTATATCATGGCACTCCGCATGGGCGGTGCGGCTCCGCATCTGGGAATGGTACTCACAAAAGGCAGTCTTTCTGCTTACAGTATTGAGCGCGATCTGAAACTGCAGAGCAATGACAGAGGCTGCTTCTGGCTGCACCCGTCCGCACAGGAATTTGCGCCGGGAGACACGATGACGCTGGAGTGGAAAGTATTTCCGCATCAGGGACGCGAAGATTTCCGGGAGAAATTAAGAGCATTTTCCCAGGTGATTCTGGTGGATGCGGAGCAGTATGTGATTTATCCGGGAGAGACGAGTAAGGTAACCATTGAACCGGTATTTCCGGCGGAAAAAGTGACGGTAAACGGAACATCGCTGGAAAAGACGGAAAATGGTGTTTATGAATATCTGTTTGAAAATGAAAAAACAGGGGAGTATGTACTTTCGATCTGTGCCGACGAGGTGAAAACCACCTGCCGTCTTCTCGTGCAGGAGCGGCCGGAAACACTGGCGGCAAAACGGTGTGCGTTTATCGTCGATCACCAGCAGTATCATGGAAAGATCAAAGAACTGCAGGGTGCCTATCTGCCGTATGATAACGAAGAAAAAATTCTCGTCTGCACGCCGGAAAACGATTTCAATGCCGGACGGGAGCGTACCGGTATGGGTGTGCTGATTGCACGGGCACTGCAGCAGAATCTTTTAAAAGACCGGGAAAAAGCGGAGCAGAGTCTTCGTGAGTACCATGCATTCTATCTTCGCGAGCTGGTAAATGCAGCAACAGGTCTTGTTTGCAACTGTTCCGGAAAGGACAACAGCTATTTCCGGCTTTACAACTACCCATGGGCAGTGACATTCTTTCTTGAATGCTGGAAGCTGTGGGGAGAAAAAGAAAATCTGAAGACAGCAGTTCGTATCACAGAAAAATTTTATGAACAGGATGGATTCCGTTTTTATCCGATTGAAATGCCGATTGTGATGCTCTGTCAAGAGCTGAAAAAAGCAGGAGAACAGGAGGATCTGAAAACAGTAAAAGATCTGTTCCGACGTCATGCCGACCAACTGATTGAGATCGGAACGGCTTATCCGGCTTCGGAGGTAAATTACGAGCAATCGATCATACAGCCGGCGGCCGAAGTCATTCTTCAGGTTTACGAGGTGACCGGGGAAGAAAAATACCTGCGCGGAGCCGAGCAGCAGATCGCCGTCCTCGAACTCTTCGACGGCCAGCAGCCGGACTACCATCTGCATGAAATTGCAATCCGCCATTGGGACGGCTACTGGTTCGGAAAACGCAGAGTCTTCGGAGACACCTTCCCGCACTACTGGAGTGCAGAAAACGGTCGAACCTTCAAGCGTTACGCTCGCCTGACCGGAAACGAAGAATATAATATCCGCGGTGAGCATTCCCTGCGCGGCGTGCTGTCCATGTTCTTTGAGGATGGAACAGCGACCTGTGCGTACCTGTATCCGTATTCCGTCAACGGACAGAAAACCGATTTTGCCGATCCGTATGCCAATGACCAGGATTGGGGATTATGCATGAACCTGGAATAAAGAATGACCAGAACCTTCAAACTGAAATCATACAGAGTGATTCAGTTTGGAGGTTTTTTGAAGGTTCAGATTGCAGCACGGAATCTGGCGGATGATTTGCAGAAGATATTACAGGCCAAGGCAGTTTTAAAAGAAGAAACCGGCGCGGAACTATTTATGTAATCTATGATTTCTGCCGCTTCGCAGGCGTTTCCCCATGGTATTACTGAGCAGATGTGCCGATAAAAGAAAAAGAAGAACTTTGCCGGAAAGAATCGGATGTGCGGACAGATTTTCCATCGGTAGAATACAGGAGCGTTTTTATCAAGGATAAGGAAGAACCGGAGCACTGGGCGCAGCTTCATATGAAGGAAGATACCATGGATTGTATGTGACAGAGAACGACGATTAAAGAATTTGAAAAAGCAGAAAACAGACACTTGAAAATAAGAAAAATTTTAAAATAGCGTATGAAATTTTTGCGATTTGGAGTAGAAAATTTCATGCGTTATTTTTAATAATATCCCAAAACACATTAATCCAGTGGTCACAACCTTAATTTTGTGGTGTGTTTTTCGGCACTATGACGGAGATATAATAAAACCACAAAGAAAAAGAAACAAATTCACGGAACTATTGAGAATCAGATATGGCAGCGAAATGTTTTTTGCGGAACTCCTGATTCGGAATAGGAAAGAAAGAGAGGGAGAGCTGTAATGAAAAAAGCAGGAAAAGGAACGGCGTTGAAGCAGAAGAGAACCTGGAAGCAGGAAGTTCAGCATAACTGGCCGCTGTATGTACTGATTTTACCATCGTTCGTGCTGGCAATTATTTTTTGCTATGTGCCGATGGGCGGTCTGGTGATGGCATTCCAGGATTACAAGCCGTGGCTTGGCATCACCGGTTCACAGTTTGTAGGAATGGATAACTTCCGACAGATCTTCGAATTCAAAGAATCGTATCAGGCGATCATCAATACGCTGATCATCGCTGTCAGCAAAATTATTCTGGGACTGATTGTTCCGATTATCATGGCACTGCTTCTGAATGAAGTACATAACATAGGACTGAAAAAAGGAATCCAGACGCTGGTTTACCTGCCGCATTTCCTTTCCTGGGTTACTGTAGCCGGAATGCTCCGCGATATCCTCGGAACCGACGGTATCGTCAACATGGTACTTCAGAAATTCGGTATTGATCCGATTTTCTTCCTCGGCGAGGCGGGCATGTTCCGACAGATCGTCGTTGCGTCCGACCTGTGGAAGGGCTTCGGATTTGGAATGATCGTTTATCTGGCAGCCATCTCCAACATTGACCAGAGCCTCTACGAGGCAGCCGAGATGGACGGCGCTAACCGCTGGAAACAGACATGGCACATTACACTTCCGGGCATCATGCCGATGATCATCGTCATGGCAACGTTAAGCCTTGGAAACGTCCTGAATGCCGGGTTCGACCAGATCTTCAACCTGTATTCCCCACTGACTTACAGCACCGGTGATATCATCGACACCTACGTTTACCGTCAGTCACTGATCAATGGACAGTACAGCTTTGGTACCGCCGTCGGCCTGTTCAAATCGGGAATCAGTCTGCTGCTTACTGTTGCTTCTTACCGCATCGCCTATAAGGTAGCGGGATATCGAATTTTCTAAGAGGGAGGACATAAACATGCGTCATACATCGACAAGCAGAAAAGTATTCGTTGTCTGCAATACGATTTTTCTGGTAACCATGGCACTGCTTTGCATCCTTCCGCTCTGGAACCTGCTGGCAATCTCTTTCAGCGGAAAGAGTGCTGCAAACAGCGGAGCCGTTACCTTCTGGCCCATCGATTTCACACCGCTGGCCTATGTAAAAACTTTTAACAACAATAACTTCATCCGGTCCATGATCATTGCATTCCTCCGAACCTCATTTGGAACACTGCTCAGCATGTTCGTCATCACGACAGCAGGCTATGCACTTTCCAAAGAATTCCGCGGCAGAACACCGCTCATGTGGTTCTTCGTATTCACGATGCTGTTCGGCGGCGGTTTGATCCCAAGCTACATGGTCAATGTTTCTTTAGGACTGAAAAACAACTTCCTGGTTTACATTCTTCCGGGAGCGTTCGGATGCTACAACCTGATTCTGATCATGAACTTCTTCAAGTCGATTCCGAAATCCCTCGAAGAGGCGGCACTGATCGACGGAGCGAGCTTCTTTACCGTACTTCGAAAGATTTACCTTCCGCTCTCCAAAGCAGGTCTCGCAACCGTAGCACTGTTCATCATGGTTGGTTACTGGAACGAGTGGTTCACCGGAATCCTTTACATGTCCGATACGAAAAACTATCCGCTGGCATCCTTCCTGCAGGTGATCGTTGTGCAGGGAAACAATCAGGATCTGTCGCTGGATCCGGCATCTGCGCTGGCTATGTCGGAACGTACCATTAAAGCGGCACAGGTATTTATCGGAGCGCTTCCGATTCTTCTGGTTTACCCGTTCCTGCAGAAATACTTCGTAAAAGGTATCGTTATGGGAGCAGTCAAAGAATAATTTTATGAGAGAGATTTTTCTGAAAAAATCCGGTTTGAAAAACGTGCTGTAACATTATAAAATAAATGATGGAGGAAAAGAGGCATGAAAAGAAAACAGAGTACAGTAATCTTATCAGCGGCAATGGCAGCAATGATGTTGATGAGTGGGTGCGGCAAGGATGGTGGATCTGCGCAGCAGGAAACCGCAACGAAAAATGCAGATGGAAAGTACGAGCCGACACTGACAATTACCATTGCAAAACAGCTGGACGAGAACACAGGAAGATATGGTGATGGAGAGGACATCAACAATAACCCGATGACGCGTCTGACCGAGGAAAAACTGGGATTAAAGATGGAAACAACGCTTCTCGGCGGAGATGCCAGCAACTATGACACCAAGCTGCGTCTGGCACTGACAGGTTCTGAAAAACTTCCCGATATATTTCCTGTTTATGGAACACAGATGATTTCCGATATGATTGAATCCGGACAGGTCAAAGCAATTGATGACGATATCGAAAAATATATGCCGGATCGTCTGAAAGAGATCTATGATAAATATCCGGAAACCTTCTATCCGGTTACGAAGGATGGAAAAACGTATGGAATTGCCTGCACACCGTGCATGGATGCCATGGTCATCCGTCAGGACTGGCTGGACAATCTGGGGCTTCAGGCACCGACCAATCTGGACGAGTTTGAAGCTGTCATCAAGGCGTTTACAGAAGACGACCCAGATGGAAACGGCAAAGATGATACGTATGGATTCACCTATTCCGGAAATGATATTTACAATACCGGATGGGTTTCTGATCCGGTCAACGTGTTCTCTGCGTATTCCGGGAAATTCATTCCGGGCGTATGGCAGGAAGATGAAGATGGAAATTTGCAGTATGGCTCCATCAACGAGGAAAATAAAGAAGCACTGACCCGTATGGCCGAATGGCATAAAAATGGCTGGATTTTCCAGGAAGCTGCAGCAACGGGTGCGTGGGATGCCATGACACAGTTTACCGAAGGAAAAGCAGGTATCTTTGTTGGAAGACCGTGGACAATTAACTCTGTTGCAGATGTTACTTCTGCTGATCCAAATGCGGTTGTAAAAGGATATCCGAATATTCTGCAGGAGAATGGTGAGCCGACTTATCAGATGGGACAGATCCACGATGGCTGGCTGATGTTCAACAAAAATTTTAACAACATGGAAGCCTTCTTTACTTATTATGATTGGTTGTATGACGCTGTATTCGGCACAGGAGATTTTGTGAATGGCTATCTGGAAGGTTATGATTACGATATTGTAGACGGTGAAGTTGTGTATGATACAACCAAATTTGATCCGCCGGTGACAGATCCATTTATGCCTGGAAAATCTACTGTACTGAAAAATTCACCTGGTGAAAGCGTAGAAATGTATCTGAAGCTTCAGGCAGGGGAAGAACCGACAACAGGTGCTGAGAGAACGGCATTATCGTATTTTGAGAGCGCACCGGCGATGGCAGAAGGTTATGTTATTGCAGCAGAGCATCAGGATGAACTTCTGACCAGTCTGTTCAATGCGGCTCCGACCGATACTATGAAGAAAAAATGGGAGCAGCTCCAGACCATGGAGAAACAGGTTTACACAAACATTATCTATGGAAAAGAAGATCCGTCTGCATTTGATCAGTTTGTAGAAGACTGGAAAGCACAGGGCGGCGATGATATCACAAAAGAGGTTAATGAGTGGTATCAGTCGGTAAAATAAGAGCTGCCTGATCGAAAAGATCCGAAAAGTCAAAAATAAAAAGCAGGGAGTTGTCAAAACATGGCGATTCCCTGCCTTTGCATCTCACAATGGTTTGCGTCAGCAGAAAAATTTGATAAAATAGGGGCAGAAAATGAGAGGGGAAGCATATGAAAAGAGTACGTTCAATTTTTGGAATTTTTACCGTTTTTCTGTTGATCATTCTTGCCAGCTTTCTGCTTCTGTCCTGGCAGAGCACGGCAAATTTGAAAGCATCTTTGATTCAGACGGCACAGCTTCAGACAAAATATGCAGCAACGCTTCTGGAACAAAAGGGGAAAGAGATTGAAATTGAAGCAGATGGTATTTTATATGGAGAAAATATGCAGAATCTCTATGCGGCAATTGAAAACAACGATGTTTATGAATATGTACAGCAAATTAATAAAATGAAAAGCTTTTTTCAGGAACGTCAGGGAAGAACGGTCGGAATGAGTGGTATGACGCTGTACTGGCCGAAATCCGGGCGGGAGATCAGCACGCTGCGGCAGGGATATTTTGAGGATTCTTTCTGGGAAAACAATAAGGAAAGTCAGTGGAAATCAGCCAATAAACAGGAAATTTTTTATATGCGAAGACGAACTGTGGAATGGAGGGGAGAAGATCAGGAGGTCTGGCTGGTGCTCCGAATGGATCAGGATTTTCTGTATGAAATCAAGGAGATGGCTGCGGGAATGGACCAGGGAGGCAGTATTTTAATGTTTGGTGGAGAAATCAATGTGCTTTCGCAGAAATCTGTGGAGCAGAATATTGCAGGAATCATACGACAGAGTAATGAAAAAGTCTGCGAGGTGCGTGTGGGAAAACAGAAATATCAGATTGTGCGTTCAGATGAAACAAAAAATGGAATGCAGCTGGTTTCCTATTATCCGACAAGGCAGATGATGCGGCAGGTGCGGAATATTATGACGATCTCAGGCATTATGCTCGGGGCAATTCTGATTTTTGGAATGATTTACATTTCTCTGTTTGTAAAAAATATTTTGATGCAGATGAATCTGCTGACTGAAAAACTGAAACAGGTGGAAGTGGGAGATTTGACCGTGCAGATTTACAAAATGCCGAAAAATGAATTCGCCTATGTATTTCGTCAATTTAACCATATGGTGCGCCGCACGCATGAATTGCTGGAGGCAACGGTAAAAGAACAGGAACTTCGAAACGAAGCAGAAATGCGGCAGTTGCAGCTTCAGATCAACCCGCATTTTCTGTACAACAGCCTTTCCTTCATTGTCACCGCGGCGGACAATCCCGATGCCGTGACAGAGATGGCAGTGCATCTGTCGCAGTATTACCGTTATTGTACACGGAAAAAGTCAATTACGACGATTCAGGAGGAAATTGACTATGCGCGGTCGTATCTGGAAATCATGGCGATGCGAAAAAACATCGAGTATGAAATAGAATCCGATCCAGAACTTGCTGCATGTAAAATTCCACCGCTGATTCTGCAGCCGATCATCGAAAATGCAATTGAGCATGCGATCGAGGAGCGGGAAAATGCAAAGCATATTTATGTAAAGGTGTATCAAAAAGTAAAAGACGAAATTTGTTTCGAAATATCAGACGACGGGAATGGACTGACAGAGGAACAGATTGCGGCACTGAAAGAACGGCTGGCAAGGAAAAACCGCGATGAAAAAGAGGGTGTCGGCCTCTGGAATGTAAATCAGCGGCTTGTCAATTATTATGGGGAACAGAGCAGCCTGCAGTTTGGAGGAAGTATTTGGAAGGGATTGTGCGTTTCCTTTGTGATTGACGGGAAAGAAAGACTGTAAAGAGGCTGTGAGAATCTGGAGTTTTTGCGGAGAAAAAAACAAAAGGTTCCGGAGCACAGAGAAAAAGATGGGGAATTACCTATGAAAGTATTGTTGGTGGACGATGAGTCCTATATGACCGAGTATCTCAAAAAACTGGTGGACTGGAAAAGCTATGGCTTCGAAGAAGTACTGACGGCGTCGGGCGGCTCTATTGCGCGCGATCTGATTGAGCAGAAAAAGCCGGAACTTCTGGTGACAGATATCCGCATGCCGCGCGTGTCAGGGCTGGATCTGGTGAAGTATATTGACGAGAAAAATTATCCGACGAAAACAATTATTCTGTCCGGCTACAGTGAATTTGAATATGCTCAGCAGGCGCTCCGCTATGGAGTGACAGAATACCTCGTAAAGCCTATCCTGAAAAAGGATTTCCAGATATCACTGGAACATGTGATGGAAAAATTTTTCGAAAAAGAAGAAAGTTTTCCAGACGACGGTATTTCGGCCGTGAAAAAGTATATCGCAGAGCATGTGGGCGAAGATCTCTCACTGGAAATTTTAGGAGAAGTGGCGCATCTGCATCCGGCGTATCTGTCAAAAACATTTAAAGAAGAGACAGGGAAAAATCTTTCCGCGTATATTACGGATGTGAAGATGGAAAAAGCGGCAGAACTGCTCAGCGGAACAGATCGATGGGTACATGAAATCATGGAAAGCGTAGGATATCAGAAGAGCCAGTATTTTTCAAAAATTTTTAAAGAAAAATATGGCGTGACGCCGAATGAGTACCGGCGGACGCACAGAGGATAACAGAATGAAAGAAAAAATATCTTTATTTTTTTACCGTACGACGGAGAGAAATATGGTTCCCTGCAATGCCGTTGAGCTGACCGAATTCGAAACGGTGGGACCTGAAATATCGAATTTCGTTTTTCGCGGCGGAAAAATTCACGGTACGATTTGTATGAAAAACTGCAGAAATATCCAGTTTACAGATGCAAAAGAAAAGGAGAGATAAGATGTTTAAAAACGGAACCTTATGGAATGATATTGATGGAAACCCGATTCACGCGCACGGAGGATGGATGCTTTCATACGGCGGCTATTTTTACTGGTACGGTGAGGACCGGAGAGAGAATTATTATGTGAGCTGCTACCGTTCGAAAGACCTGCGGAACTGGGAATTTCGGAACCACATTCTGACGACGGAATCGAAAATGGAGCCGTACCGCGTGCGAACGAAACTGCAGCTTATAAGCGAGACTGGCGGAAAAGTAAATCTGGAGCGGCCGAAGGTGCTCTACAACAAAAAGATGGAGAAATTTGTATTATGGGTACATTTTGAAAACGGAAAAGATTACACAGACGCTGCCATCGGAATCGCAGAGTGCGACACACCGGACGGAGATTTTGTATACCATGGTCACTTCAATCCATATGGCTATATGTCGCGAGACTGCACACTGTTCCAGGAAGAGGACGGCACCGCGTACTTCATTTCCGCAGCACGCGATAACGCGGATCTCCACGTATACCGCCTAAGTGAGGACTATTTAAACGTCGAAAAACTCGTCCACCGTCTATGGCAGGGCGAATACCGCGAGGCACCGTCAGTCATCAAAAGCGAAGAAAAATACTACATGATCACCTCCTTCTGCACCGGCTGGGCGCCGAACCAGGGAAAATACGCCGTAGCAGACAGTATGGAAGGCGACTGGGGCATGTTGAAAAAAAATTGGCGACGAAACTACCTACCAGAGCCAGGCAGCATTTCTGCTGAACTTAAACGGACAGCTCCTCTACATCGGAGACCGCTGGAATGCGGAAAATTACTTCGAATCGGGGTATGTGGCATATCCACTGAAGGTGGAAAACGGGGAACTGGTGATGGAATATTGTGAGGAAACTGATTTAGGAAAATATCTGTAGGAATACAGGAAAGACAGGTTGCATGGGCGCATGGAATTTCTACCAATCCAATCGTTTACCACGGAATGCGTTTTCTGCCGGAGGATTTCTGACCGTCAGAGGAAGGGGATGAAATCCAGACATGAAAGAGCTGCATTATTCGGTTTTTTCCGCAACTGCAGCGAAACCCTGATTTCATCGGATGTAAATCGGGAAGGATATGCCTACCGTGCGATTGAATCGGCAAAAATTGACGGAGCAGGAGAATATACCATTTTCTTTAAAATGGTTCTTCCATTGTCCAAACCGGTTATTTCTGCACTGGGTATTTTTACCGCAGTCGGAACATGGAACGATTATACCCAGACGTTGTATTATACAAAGTCTGCAGATATTCAGACACTGTCGTATTATATGCTCTCGATTACCAAGGCAAGTGCTTCTGCAGCATCTCTTGGGGAGACCATGAGTGCCGGCGCATCGAGTGTCCTGACAACCATGTCAAATTCTGCGGCAAACTACAAAACCATTGAGCTTGCCTGCATGGTTCTGTCAGCATTGCCACTGATTATTGTGTATCCGTTTGCACAGAAATTCTTCGAAAAAGGTGTGATGGTCGGAAGCGTAAAAGGCTGATCGACTGGTCTGTGATCATTTGAAAAGCCCGCTTGGTTGCCGCTGTATCTGTGGTATGCCAGCGGGATTCTTTTTTTCGGCGGTCAGCGATTCGAAGTCCGTGCCTGCACGCGAACTTGCGGAACGTTGCCATAGGTGCTGAAAAATTGACAAAAACAGATGAAAATATTCCATACCCAAAAGAGAGTGAAACTTTTAAAATAGAAACAAACAGAAGAGTTTGGATGACAGTTTTCCGGAAATCCATAAATCAGAAGGAATTTTGAACGTGAAAGGGAGAAACAAAACAATGAACATAAAAGCAGAGCAGAAACAAAAAGTCACATTACCATCCCCGTTATTCCGGGATCCGATTTACGACTGCCCAACCGATCCGACGGTCATCTGGAATGAAAAAGAAGAACAGTGGTACCTGCTTTACACCCAGCGCCGTGCCACGGATGTTCCGATCGGTGTGTCCTGGGTGCATGGAACAGCCCTTGGCGTTGCAACAAGCCGGGATGGCACAAAATGGCTGTACCGCGGAACACTTGAGGGACTTGATATTGAGCCGGGACACAATACGTTCTGGGCACCGGAGATCATCGAGGCAGAGGGTTTGTATCACATGTATGTCTCCTACATCACCGGCATTCCAAACGATTGGGAGTATCCGAGATGGATGCTGCATTATACTTCGACAAACCTCTGGGACTGGAGATTTGAAGGACGGGTTGATCTCGATTCCGAGCGCGTGATTGATGCCTGCGTTTATGAAATTGCACCGCATACATACAAGATGTGGTACAAGGACGAGGACAAGGAAAGCAGGACATACGCAGCAGTCAGCTACGATTTGTATCATTGGGATGCAGTTGGAGAAGAGGTTGCGGACTGCGGTCAGGAAGGACCGAATGTGTTTGAACTCGGCGGAAAAATCTGGATGATTTCGGATTTCTGGAACGGGCTTGCAGTTTATACATCGGAAGATTATACGCACTGGACACGGTGTGAGGATATTTTACGGGAATCCGGCACAAGAGCGATGGACACCGGAATGGGACATCACGCGGATGTTCTCGTGAAGGATGGAAGAGCGTTTATCTTTTATTTCTGTCATCCGTATGCCGGTGAAAATGAAGGCGACTTTACAGACGAAGAGAAAGCACGTTTTACGGAGCGCGATCGAAATAAAGCGGTTGTACAGGTGGCGGAACTGAAAGTAGAAGGAGAAAATCTTGTCTGCGACCGCAATGCAGCAGTAACATGGGAGATGTGAGAAAAATTTTAAATACCTTAAAAGAGTGGACAGAATCTTAAAATTTCGGTGTAGAAAAAAAGTACGCGGGTTCTAAAATGAAGGTAAAACAATGTAGCGATGACAGTTCAGGCAGTAGTAAAACACTTGCTGCCTGGCTGCGTGAAAAGTGATTCAGATATAGAAGATTAACCGGAAAGAGAGGGACGGAAAAATGAGTTTTTGTATTGGGAAAGACAGACTGACAAACGGCGCAAAAATTCTGGAGACAAACGACAGAGGTGCGCTGCTGGAGCTGGACAAAGAGGGAGCCGGCATTTTGATCCCGGAGTTCCTTTCCAGAAAAGAACGATATTTTATATTTAAAGTAAAAGTACTGGAGGAACATAGTGTTTCCATGAATCTTCTCATTTACGGAGAGGATCCGGCGGAGCCGGTCATGAACATCCGATTTGGTATTCTGCCGAAGTTGGAAACACAGATGTGCATTGACCGCACATGGTTTGAAGGCAACGTTCTGTTCCCGGAAAACCTGGCGGGCGATTTAAAAATTGTGTGTCACGGACGAAGAATTGCGCAGGAAGAGATCACCAGAGTAGAACTTTCTTCTTTGCAGGCGTTTCATAATCAGAAGATTGTGTTGACAGATCTGGACTTCGTAAAAGAAGCGCCGGAGGTGAATCTGACGGATGAAAAGCTGGTAGATGCCTTCGGACAGAACAAGCGGAAAGAATGGAAAGAAAAAATTCATTCGGAAGAGGAATTAAAAGAGAAAATGAATTGCCAGCTTGCGGAACAGGGAAAACCGTTCCCGTTTGCGGACTGGTCAAAATACGGTGGTTGGACGCGCAAAAAACTGACGGAGGGAACCGGTTTCTTTTCAAGGATCAAAGAAGACAACGGCAAGTGGTGGCTGGTTGATCCGCTTGGCTATGCATTCTTAAGCATTGGTCCGGACTGTGTCGGCCCTGAAATTGACTGTCGGATCGATGGTCTGGAAAAAAATCTCGACTGGCTGCCGTCCGAAGACGATAGTGACTACGGAGTGTTTTTTCAATCCCAGCATGTGATCCCCGGAAGAAGACGGAATTTTAAGAGCTTTTCGTATTCTAAAGCAAATCTGTACCGCGTCTGGGGAGAAAAATGGAAAGAAAACTGGCGACCAATGATTGTTGGACAGCTGAAAGCCCACGGAATGAATACCCTTGGCAACTGGAGTAGCGATGAGCTGTTCGGAACAACGGAAATTCCTTATGTAACATCACTTCCGGAATTCCCAACAACAAAGCAGAACATTTTCCGTGATTTCCCGGATGTGTTCAATGAGGAATACGAAGAGACGGCAAAGAAAAATGCACAGGAATTAGCACCGCGTGCCAACGATCCGTGGATGATCGGTTATTTCCTGCGGAATGAGCCGAGCTGGGCATTCGTTGACAATCTGGTACTGGCAGATGAGACTCTGTACAATCCGGCGCGCACCAGCTGCAAAGAAAAGCTGATTGCGCGGATGGAAGAAAAATATCAGTCCATCGATGCTTTAAACAAGGCATGGAACACCGATTTTGTAAGCTTCGCCGATCTGTACCGCCCGCAGAAAGAGATTTCCAAACGGTCTGATGCGGCAAAAGAAGATATGCGGGCATTTTCAAGAGACATGCTGCGGCGCTATGTGGAAATTCCGGCCCGTGCCTGCAGAGCAGTCGATCAAAACCATATGATCCTCGGTATGCGCTGGGCCTGGATTTCTGATCCGGATCTCGTAGAAGGATGGGAGAATTTCGATGTCTTTTCGATCAATTGCTACGCGGTTGACCCGACGAGCGCGATTCAGAACATTGTAGACCTTGGTGTGGATCTGCCGGTGATGATCGGAGAGTTCCATTTTGGAGCGCTCGACGCAGGACTTCCGGCAACTGGTCTGGAAGGCGTACTTTCACAGAGAGATCGTGGAATTGCCTACCGCCATTACTGTGAAAAAGCTGCGGCTCATCCAAACGGTGTCGGCTGTCATTATTTTCAGTGCTATGATCAGTTTGTGCTGGGACGTTTTGACGGAGAAAACTATAACATCGGCCTGTTTGACATCTGCTCACAGCCATACCCGGATATGATGGAACAGATTAAGCTATGCAGCAGCGAAATCTACGAAGTCGCAGACGGACAGAAGGAGCCATGCGAAGAAAAAGCAGATTCAATTCCGATGATTGCATATTAAAAAAGAGAAAAGAAATACAAGGAAATAAGAGTAAGAAAAAGCAAGGAGTGATGTGCTATGAAAAACATGAACATTTATTTAAATACACCAGAAGATGCTATCAATTTTGTTTCCACTGTGTCGAAAGTACCGTACGAGGCAGATTTATCTTATGGACACTGTATGGTAGATGCGAAATCTATTTTAGGAGTGCTTGGCATGGCAGTTCGTAAAAAGGCAAAGCTGACTATTTACGGAGAAAAAAATATGGATGAAGTAGCGAAAGAGCTGAAGAGGTATGCGGCTTAAAATAAGTAGCAGAGTATTGTTTTTGTGCTTACTGTGTATAAATGACTGAAATCATGCGCAAAGAAAGCGCAATTCCCTTAATTCATAGAAATTCTCTTTTTGAATTTATCTTGGAAAGGGCTTTGAGTGCAGTTATTAGCGCGACAACTTGTACAGATGTTGATTCCGTTGTCGAAGCCGGCACTTGCAGCAGTTACCCTTTTTTGTATTGTGAATCACTGGAATAGCTTTTTTGACGGAATGATTTTGATTGATACGCCGGAAAAATTTCCACTGCAGACCTATATTTAGTCACTGGTTATTTGTATTTCCGATATGTCTCAATCAGGACTGTCTACAGAACAGCTGGCAGGGAGAATGTCATAAAGAACCTTCAATGGATCCAAAATAGTTATTTCTACCGCTCCGATTTTAATCATTTATCCATTTTTGCAGAGATACTTTGTGTCAGAAATCACCTTGGGATCTGTAAAGGAATGAGCAACAGAAAGTTTGAAACCGTAGGACGATCATTTTGAAGTGTGGAGGAACAGGAGTATGAACAGAAAGTGGACAGAACAAGAGATATGGAGTTGGTTCCGTGAACATGAGTGGATTTCCGGATTCAATTTTGTGCCAAGTACACCGGCAGGCGGCGTTTATGCACTGCTGCAGGAGTATGATCATAAAAATGCGTTTCAGGAGGCAGCAAAAGAAATTTCATTAGCGGCTTCACTTGGATTAAACAGTGTGCGCCTGTTTTTGCCGTTTGAATTATGGAGACAGCAGCACGATAGTTTTATGAAAAATCTGGAGGAGTTTATTTCACTGCTGGATTTTTATCATATGACAATCATGCCGGTTTTATTCAATGATTGTACCGTTGCAAAACAATTTTACAAAGAACCAGTTCCGGGACCACAACCGGAACCTGTGGAGGGCTTTTTTGGGGGGAACCAGTGATAATTCTTTTGACGAAGAAACACAGACAGGGATCACGGTAGGTTATAGTATTACAGATGATGAAGAGATGACACCTGAAATTGAGAAATATGTAAGAGAACTGGCAAAACGTTATGGTCAGGATGACAGGGTTATCATTTGGAATATCTGGAATGAACTGGGAAATTCAGGAAGAGGAGAAAAATCACTTCCGATGGCTAAAAAAGTAATAGGATG